>Ga0247833_1005949_pt1 | contig 13876 bp, 10 predicted proteins | sample LaCruzMarch2015__7_FD_187117 | JGI IMG/M metagenome (GOLD analysis project Ga0247833, IMG submission 187117) | Freshwater microbial communities from meromictic Lake La Cruz, Castile-La Mancha, Spain - LaCruzMarch2015_8m | ecosystem: Environmental > Aquatic > Freshwater > Lake | place: Spain...
AGCAGTCGGCGCTGATGCCTTGGCCAAGCACGTACGTGTCTGCATCGTATTCTTTGACCTCAATTTCTACAAACATGAAAAATACCTTTTTAACGATACCGATGTCCACGCTTATGTTGTTGTGGGCCGCCTGCGGGCAAAATCCGGCACCCCAAACCGAAGCTGCCGCATCCACTGAGTTGGCAACTGCCGACTACAGTCTAACAACCCTTCAAGTAAAAACGGCTGGCGTCGTTTGGGGAAATCCGGGTATGGATAACGTCCTTTCTACCTATGGCACAGTACTCACTGGCGAACTGACCGTGCATCCGGAACACATGGCCGTGGTAACGCCATTGGGTGAAGGCGTTTTGGTCAAATGGCACATTGCTCGCAACCAAATGGTGCAAAAAGGCGCTGTACTGGCTACCGTGCGCCACCCCGAGCTGCTCAATGCCCAACAGGATTATTTGGAAACCCAGGCAAAGATGTCGTTTCTGCAAGCCGAGTATGACCGGTACCGCGTGCTAAAAGAAGCCGATGCGGGCGCGCTCAAGTTGTTTCAACAAGCAGACGCCGAACAGCGTACAGCACAAACCCGCTTGGCGGCGCTGGAGGCCAGATTGCGCCTGTACAGCATTGATCCGGCTCAACTGAACACCACTAACCTGAATGCAGAAATGCGTTTGCGCGCACCCGTAAGCGGGGTAGTCATCGACATCATGGCCTCGCCGGGTACATTCCTGTCGCCCGGGCAACCCCTATGTACCATCAGCGACCGCAGTCAAATGCATGCCGACTTCTGGTTGTACGAAAAAGACCGACATGCCATAAAACTTAAACAGGCTGTGTTGGTGCAGATGGCTGGCGAAGCTGCTATAAACGGTTCAGTAGTGGGCATCGATCCGGTGGTTGACCCCAACCAGCATGCTATCCGCGTGCACGTGCAAGGTGCCTGGCCGGCACACTGGCCCCAGGGCGCATACGTGACGGCTCAATTAGAGAGCTCGACCGCACCTCAAAATGCCATGCTGTTGCCTGATGAGGCGGTGATGCAGCAAGACGAGGGCCACTTTATTTTTGTGTACGTACGCGCAGACAGCGCGTCGGTTGTGTTCGAGAAAATTCCGGTGCTCGTGCAACGCAATACAAAGGGCCAGTTGCTGGTTGTTCCGCAACTGGCCCTTCCCGCAGGTGCTTTGCCGGTGCTCAAAGGCGCGTATTATATTGCTGCCAATGCTGCCGGGGTCACCATCGAAGAGTGATTTTTAGGGGCTGGTTTGGACATCTTTTTCCGAACCGGCCCTAATTCAACTTATCCATGTCCCGGATCAAAATGGTATTCCGGTTGAAATAAATCAGGTTCGATTTTTTGAGTTCGTTGAGTACGGCAGTCACCGTTTGGCGGCTGGCACCAACCAAATTGGCAATGTCTTGTTGGGTCAACCCGTGTTTTACCAATGTTTCGAAGCCAACCTGGCGGCCTCGGCGACCAGCGCTTTCTTTCAGAAACTCCACTATGCGCGAACGCACATCTTTCAGGATGAGCGACTCCCATTGGCGTTCAGCCCGGCGCAAGCGTTCGCCCATGACGTCCATAAGGTGTTGAGCAAAGGCAGAATTGCTGCGCATAAGTTGTTGAAACGCCGCTATCGGAATGCTGAGGTAGTGCACCTCCTGGCTCATGGAGCAGGCAAACTCACTTCGACGCAGTTCGCCAGAAAGGCCCAGTTCGCCAAACAGGTCGTAAGGATGTTGAATACTCTTGATGATTTCCCGTCCGTCGGGAGAGTAAATACCGATTTTCACAGCACCTTTTACCAACAGACACACCGTGTCGCTGGGGGAATCTGCCAGATAAATCAGGGTGTGTTTGGGTACCGTTCGCCATTCGGCGACGGCGGTTAATTGTTCGAGTTCCAGGGGTGATAGTCCGGTGGCAAAAGAAAATCCGCGCAGGTAATCGACTTGTCGTGGTGCATCCATAGGTGATTGTTTCTTATTTGGGATGAAAGGATTAGAAGTCGTATGTGGTATACCCAAAACTGTGCCAAGGGATATTTTTTTTCTGGAATTCACCCCGAATAGGTTACTTTGGGCGCAATCTTACGTACGGCCTATGTCTAACAGTGTCAAACCATTCACACTTCTGAGCGATTATGACATCGCGTTGTTTCAAACCGGCAAACATTTTCGCCTGTATGATAAATTGGGAAGCCATCCGGCTGTTGTCGATGGAAACGCCGGGGTTGTTTTTTCGGTCTGGGCACCGCACGCCCGCCGGGTAGCCGTTGCCGGGACATTTAACAACTGGAATACCGAGCAGCATATCCTTTTTCCCCGATGGGATAAATCAGGCATTTGGGAAGGCTTCATCCCGGACGTGGCCAGGGGCGACGCTTATAAATACCACATCACCACTTACGACGGTTTTGGATTAGACAAGGGCGACCCGTACGCCCGCTTGTGGGAAAAACCTCCGCAAACCGCATCGGTTGTGCACCAGTTAGAATATGCCTGGCAGGACGCCGAGTGGATGAAGAACCGCCAGGCAAATGTGGGCAAACCCCAGCCGTGGTCTGTATATGAAGTGCACATCGGTTCCTGGAAAAAATTGCAAAAAGAGGCCAACCGCTCGCTCAATTATCGGGAGCTGGCAACTGAATTAGTCCAGTATGTAAAAGACATGGGTTTCACCCACGTGGAACTCATGCCCGTGATGGAGCATCCTTATTTCCCTTCCTGGGGCTACCAGATCACTGGTTTCTTTGCCCCAAGCGCCCGCTTTGGCAAACCGGAAGACTTCATGTACCTCGTCGACGCGTTTCACCAGGCGGGCATCGGGGTCATCCTTGATTGGGTGCCTTCTCATTTTCCGGGCGACATGCACGGCTTGTACCTCTTTGATGGCACGCACTTGTATGAGTACAACGATCCGCGCAGGGGTTATCACCCGGACTGGAACAGTTATGTGTTCGACTATGGCCGCAATGAGGTGCGCTCTTTCCTGATCAGTTCAGCCTTATTTTGGCTGGAATATTATCATATCGATGGCCTGCGGGTGGATGCCGTGGCCTCTATGTTGCACCATGATTATTCGCGCAAGGAAGGAGAATGGATTCCCAACATCCACGGTGGCCGGGAAAACCTGGAGGCCATTTCGATGCTTCAGGATTTCAATACGGTGGTGTACGAACAATATCCCGGCGTCGAAACCATCGCTGAAGAAAGCACGTCGTTCCCCGGTGTGAGCCATCCTGTAGCAAACGGAGGGCTCGGTTTTGGGCAAAAATGGATGATGGGCTGGATGCACGACGCCTTGCAATATTTCAAACGCCCCGCAGATTACCGGCCCTGGCACCAGAGCGAAATCACGTTTTCAACAGTGTACATGTACTCCGAGCAATTTATGCTGCCCTTGAGCCACGATGAAGTGGTGCATGGAAAAGCTTCGCTGTTGTACAAAATGCCCGGCGCAGAGCCGGAAAAATTTGCAAACCTGCGCGCCCTCCTGGGTTTACAATGGATGCATCCAGGTTCTCATTTGCTGTTTATGGGCTGCGAAATAGCGCAAAGCACCGAATGGAGCCACGACCGTGGTGTGGTTTGGGACTTGCTTCAGTACCGTTTCCATTTTGGCATGCAGGAGTGGGTGCGGGCGCTTAACCAGTTGTATTCAAGCCATCGGGCATTGTGGTGGAACCAGTTTTCGCCCGAGGGTTTTGAATGGGTAGCTGGCGACGACACACGCAATTGCCTGGTGTCGTTTATCCGCAAAGGCCGCGACCAGGACAATATGCTGCTGGTGGTTTGTCACTTTGGCCTGGGTACCCTGGAAAACTACAGCCTGGGTGTACCTTATGGTGGCCCCTGGCGCGAGGTACTGTGCAGCGAAGCACACCATTTTGGCGGCCAGGGAGCTACTAATGGTTTGCTGCAAGCGGCAAAAGCGCCTCTACACGGCAAAACCCATTCCATCACGTTGACCATTCCGCCTTTAACCGTGTCCGTTTTTGAAGGCGAAAAAAGACCCAAACCCGCTAAACCCAAAAAATCCACAAATAACCAAATCCACAAATAACCAAATCCTCAAATAGCCAAATCCACAAAATACATGGCCAATTCTCCTTTGTTTTTGGCCGCCACATAACCACGGAAGATGCAATGAAATTGGTCCTTTACCTTTTCATAAGTGGCTTCTGAAATGTTCACTTTGCCCAATTCGCCGCTTTGTTCCATGCGGGCAGCTGTATTGACGGTATCGCCCCAAATGTCGTAAGCAAATTTATGACTGCCCACTACACCAGCCACCACAGGGCCGGTGTGAATACCAATGCGCATGGAAAACACGGGTTTGCCAGCAAGGCGGTTGGTGTCCATCAACCGCTCCAATTCCGCTTGCATGTCCAATGCCGCAGATACGGCATCTATCGGGTGCGTATCGTTGGCTGTTGGCAGGCCACCGGCACACATGTAGGCATCGCCAATGGTTTTTATTTTTTCCAGGCCATGCGCGAGGGCGATGGCATCAAAGTGCCGAAAACAGTTGTCTAATTCCGCAACCAATGCTTCTGGCGACATGTGTTCGGCAATGGTGGTGAACCCTACAAAATCGGTGAATAACACGGAGACAGAGTCGTACCGCACCGGTTGCACCCGGTTGTATGCCTTTAATTCATCGGCAGTGGAAGTCGGCAGGATGTTTTTCAGCAGGGCATCGGCGCGTTCGCGTTCTTTGTTTATGATGTCGTTTTGGGTAGAGAGCTGCTCATTGGCTTTTTTGCGCAGGCGGTTTCTGTTGTACAGCAACGCCACGAGCAGCGCAAGGGCCACCGCACCGGCCGACAGCAGCTGGTTGCGTAAGGTTTGTTTGGCCGATTCCGCCTTGAACATCACCTGTTGAATTTTTACACTGTCGCGCACCTCCTGATCTGCATACAGGGCATCACGGCGCGCAAAGCTGCGGCTCATCTGTTCGTCGAGGCGCGCGTACCGAAACTCGTCGTACTCAATGCGATACTGATACGCTTTTTCAAAGTTGCCCACCGAGGCATATAAAGAGGCCAGGTCTTTATAGGCGCGTTGGATGTATTTGGTGTCGTTTATTTCTTTGGCAATGGCGAAGTATTTTTTGGTCAGGGTAAAAGCTTCGTCATATCGTTTCATTCGGCGCAACACATCGCCCAAAGTGTTGTACACCTCCATGAGGCCGGGCATATCGTCGTTCGATTCGTAAATATTTTGGGCTTGTTTGAGGTATACGACAGCCTGTTGAAAATTTTTCAGGTGTTTGTGGGCGTCGCCCAAGTTGATGTACACCTGCGCCATGCGAACGGTGTCCTGCAGTGAAGCCCAAATATCAAGCGACCGCAAGTAATATGACAGGGCGTACTGGGAAGAATCCAGTTCGTCTAAGGCGTTGGCGTAATCGTTGAGAGCCAGGGCCAGTCCGACAGGGTCGTTTTGTTGTTCGCGCAGGTGCAAGGATTTTGCGTACCATTCATGCGCTTCGGCATATCGGTCGAGTTCGAACTGGATGTGCCCGAGTTTGGTGTATACCTGGGCTACGTGTTCGTTGTTGTTTTTCTCGTAAATCCGCCGCGCCTTGTTGAGGGCAATTTGCGCCTCTGGGTAGTCGCCCGATTCCAGGTAAGCGCCGGCAATGTTTTCCTGGGCGCGCGCCATGCGGAGGGTGTCGCCCAATTCTTCCATCAAGGCGTAATTTTCGCGATAGTATTTGAGCGACTGGACATACTCGCCGTTCCACTCGCTGAGTATGCCGAGGTTGTTCAGGGTAGAGGCTACGTCGCGTTGGTCGCCCAGTTCGCGGCGCAGGCGCAAAGCTTCCTGATAGTGCAATTCGGCAGCCGGGAGGTTACCGCGTATTTCTTCGACGATGCCTAACCCATTGATGGCCGAAGCTTCGCCTTTGCGGTCTTTAAGCGTACGGGCCAGGGAGATGGCCTCTTGAAGCCGGTCGGCCGCTTCGTCGGTGTTGGTTTCGTTTATTTCCCAGGCATAATCCACCAGCAACGTTACGCGGTGCGTATCGGCTGCGGCGGCGCTGAGCAGTGCGCGCAGGCTGTCGGCAGGCGTTTGAGCCTGAACGTTGCTGAAAGGAAGCAGGCAACAGAGGGCGAGGAGGAGTAACCGCATGGGTGGACGAAGGTACGGCACAGAAGTGCTTCATTTTTGACGACAGCACCTGATAAATAAAAATATGTTGGGGGATGTATGTTATAGCCGCTAAAAAAATACATTTTTAGAGATTACAGTCGCCAAAAAAGTACTATTTTTGTCGAAAATTGCTTTGATATGATATCCCGACTCCTTTTGCCGGTTTTACAACGATACCTCCACAACAGAAAAGCGTTGCTTATCATCGGGCCGCGGCAAACCGGCAAGACAACCCTTGTTCAGGAACTGACAAAAAATTACCCGGGACCATCACGCTACTTAAACGCAGACGAACTGCTTGTACGCGAACGCTTGAGCGACGCGTCTGCCGATCGGCTGCGCAGCATCATTGGTAATGCTTCGCTCGTGATCATAGATGAAGCGCAACGGGTAAAAAACATCGGATTAACCCTCAAAATAATTGTAGATCAATTGCCGGATGTCAAGGTCATTGCTACCGGTTCTTCAGCCTTGGATTTAGCCAGTGAAATTAATGAGCCGCTCACCGGCCGTAAATATGAATTCAACCTGTTTCCGGTGTCCTGGCAGGAGTGGTCAGCACACACCGGCGTACTGGAGGCGGAAATTGGGTTGGAACAACGGTTGTTGTATGGTATGTACCCCGACGTACTGAACAACCCGGGCGAAGAACAACGCATACTGGCCAATCTGGTTTCATCTTACCTTTACAAGGATTTGCTCAGCTTTAATCAAGTGCGCAAACCAGTTGTGTTGGAAAAACTGCTTCAAGCGCTTGCCCTTCAAATGGGTAACGAGGCCTCCTATAACGAACTCGCCAACCTGTTATCTGTAAGTAAAGAGACCGTGATCCATTACGTCGATTTACTGGAAAAAGCTTTTGTCGTGTTTCGCCTTCACCCATTGCGGCGCAACCTCCGGCAGGAACTGTCCACAGCCCGAAAAATCTATTTTTACGATACAGGCATTCGCAACGCCCTGATTGGCAATTTTAACCCTTTGCATTTGAGAAATGATACCGGTGCAATATGGGAAAATTTCTTGCTGAGCGAACGGATGAAAAAAAATCATTACACGGAAAGGTTATTCGCGAAGGGTTTTTTCTGGCGTTTGGTACAAGGTGGCGAAATTGATTATGTTGAAGAAAATGCTGGAAGCTTTTCGGCATTTGAATTCAAATGGAACACGGCAAAAAAAGGAAAATACCCCAGGCCATTCCAGGAGGCCTATCCGGATAGTACTTTTCAAACCATCACACCCGAAAATTTTATTGAATTTGTTTGATCCTGCGCTTTAAATTCTCCTCTTTTTTCTCCGGCAACGCAGCATTAACTTTGTGTTTCATTTTTATGTCCGTACAATATGGCCAAACTCGACGACCGCCTCAAAGATGCCATCACCCGACTGCCAGTAAAAGAAAAGGATAAACTGCTGTTTCGCCTGGTTGCCAAAGACGACAAGCTGATCCGCAAACTGGAATTTGAACTGCTCGAAGGCGGCAACACCCGCGATGACCGTGCGCAGGATTTGCGGGCTGATATGCTGAAATACCTCTCCAAAACCGGGGAAGTGTACCTCACTCCAGGCATTTTACTCATGGAACTGCGCCACTGGAATGCCCGCATTGTAGAACATGTGCAGGCCACCAAAGACAAGGAAGGAGAAGTGGCCCTGCCCCTGTTCCTGCTCAATGAAGCCCTGCGCCGCCACCGCGATATGGTGCTTGCTTTTCCGGAGCACCGTTCGACCACATTAGCCGAATACCTCATCAAACGCATTCAGGCCCTGATGCCAAAAACCAAAAAGTTGCACGAAGACCTGCAGTGGGAGTCCCGTAAGCAAATAAATGAGCTGCTGGAACACATCTGGACGATTCCGCGCCCCGCAAAGCTCGCCGAACAGGTCGGCTTGCCCAAACGATGGGAGTGACTAACCTCATCATCCAACATAAAAATCTGCTCATAAACTCTGTAAAGCTTTTTTCCGTTACCTGTACAGCCTGTTCAAAAATAACTACTTTTATGAAAAAAATAATGCTTCTCCTGTGCCTGCTGGGTGTGCTTCTGGGTGATGCCCATGCTTCGTACATTCTGGTGCCTATGGACGAAAACAGCCAAAAAAACCACCTTAAAGCCTACGGCATCACATACTGGGTGATCGATCAGGGCGTCGAAACGTTTTGGTTGTTGAATTATCGCGGCGGAAGTTTTGCCTTTGTGTATGCGCCCATCTTAGAAAAGGAGTGCAAAACCCGCGGCGTGAGCTTTGAAGTGATTGCTGACGCACAGTTTGCCGCCATCCGCGAAGAAATTCTGAATCCGGAGGTGAACATGGACGTGATTAAACTCGAAAAAGCACCCAAAATAGCCGTGTATACCCCCGACAAAAACGAAAAAGGGGAAGCCATTCAGCCTTGGGACGATGCGGTGACGCTCGTGCTCACTTACGCGGAAATTCCGTACGACGTGGTGTACGATACCGAAGTGCTGCAAGGAAAACTGCTGGAATACGACTGGCTGCACCTGCACCACGAAGATTTCACCGGGCAATACGGCAAATTCTACTCTTCCTACAGCTCCCAACCCTGGTACCGCGACCATGTGCGGCTCATGGAAACCCTTGCGCGCCAAAACGGGTTTGACAAGGTAAGTCAACTGAAACTCGCCGTATCCAAGAAAATCGCTGAATATGTCATTGGCGGCGGATTCATGTTTGCCATGTGCTCCGCTACGGACACTTATGACATTGCCCTGGCTGCCCAGGGCGTCGATATTTGTGCCCAGATATACGACGGCGACCCGGCAGACGCCAACGCTCAACAAAAATTAGACTTCAGCCAAACCTTCGCTTTCGAAAATTTCCTGCTCATCAAAGACCCATTGACGTATGAGCACTCTTCTATCGACAACAACATGGGTCGAAACGTACTGCCCGAACAAGACTATTTTACCTTGTTTGACTTTTCCGCCAAATGGGATCCCGTACCCTCTATGCTTACCCAGTGCCACACCCGTACCGTTAAAGGTTTCATGGGCCAAAGCACAGCTTTCCTCAAACGATACATCAAGTCCAACGTGCTCATCATGGGCGAAAATAAACCCGCCTCCGAAGCGCGATACATCCACAACAACTATGGCAATGGCTTCTGGACTTTCTACGGCGGCCACGACCCGGAAGACTACCGCCACTTTGTAGGCGATCCGCCAACGGACCTTGCACTCCACCCCAACTCCCCCGGCTACCGATTGATACTCAACAACATCCTGTTCCCGGCAGCAAAGAAAAAACATCAGAAAACATAACGACAGTATGCATCTTCCTCCTGCCTTCCTTTGCATTGCCTCTTACTTCAAAGGCAACGACTTTCTGCGCGGCCTTAAAGCCAGTGGCGCAACGGTCTATCTCGTTACGTCCAAAAACCTGGAGCATAAGGACTGGGTGCGCGACGTGATCGACGATATTTTTTACGTGCATGCTGACGAGGATGGCAATTGGCACATGCCCGATGTCATCGAAGGGCTGGCTTGGCTCATGCGCGAAAAACGCATTGATCGCATCGTGGCACTCGACGATTTTGACGTGGAAAAAGGTGCCGAACTCCGCGAACATTTTCGCCTGCCGGGCATGGGCCAAACCACCGCCCGGCATTTTCGCGACAAACTTTCCATGCGCATAGAAGCCCGTGACCACGGCATTCAGGTGCCAGGGTTTGCGCCGCTCTTCAACGATGAGGCCATCCGACGTTTTATAGATACCAACCCCGGCCCGTGGATCATCAAGCCGCGTGGCCAGGCCGCTTCTACAGGCATGAAAAAAGTGTATTCCCCGGACGAATTATGGTCGCACCTTGATTATCTGGGCACCCGTCGGCATCACTTTCTGGTCGAACAATTCAAGCCAGGGGATGTATACCATGTAGACGCACTTACCTACAACAGCGAGGTGATTTTTGCCCGTACGTCTCGCTATTTGTCCACGCCGCTTGAAGTGACTCAAGGTGGCGGCATCTTTCGCAGCATCACCGAACCTTTTGATTCCAAAGCAGACAAAGCCCTCCTCAAGCTCAACGCACAGGTCAAAAAAGCATTTGGTTACGTGCACGGTGCCAGCCATTGTGAGTTCATCCGCTGCCATGAAGACGGCGAATACTATTTTCTGGAAACGTCGGCCCGCGTGGGCGGTGCCAATGTAGCCGATCTGGTGGAGGCGTCCTCCGCCATCAACATCTGGTATGAATGGGCAAGGCTCGAAGCGGCTGTCGCTTTTAATTTACCTTATAAGTTGCCGCCTTTGCGAAAAGAATACGCCGGCCTATTGATATCGCTTACCCGTCAGCAGTTCCCGGATGTAGGTGTATTCAACGATCCGGAAGTCGTATGGCGCATGTACAACAAAGAACACCACATCGGCGTCATCGTCCAGTCGCCCCATTACGAACGCATACTTGAATTGCTCGACCGCTATGCCGAACGGGTGCAGGCCGATTTTCACGCCAGCGCACCCGCTCCGGAACGGCCAACTGCGTGAATTTGTTTATTTGTGGATTTGTTTATTTGTGGATTTGTTTATTTGGTTATTTGTAATTTTTCAAATAAACAAATCCACAAATAAACCATTTATCAAAACTTAAAACCGAAGGTCAGCAAAAACTCATTGTTTCGGTTGTCCAAGCTGGCCACTGGAGCGCCGGTGTAGGCAGTGAGTGCCCCGTCTGACGCAAAATGGCGATAACCCAGATCAATATAGAAACCTTCGACCCGCACGCCAACCCCGCCGGTGATGGCGGTATCAAAGCCAGTTTCATCGGCGCCCGGTCGGCCAAGCAAATTGGCACCGCCGCGCAGGCGAAAATCGTCTAAAGCCCATTCGGCACCAAAACGCAGGTTGGTCGCTGTGCGGTAATTGCGTTGTATTTGGTTGTTGACCTCCCGCTCTTGCAGCGCAAAATCAGCGTTGGGGGTGTTGGGATCAAAATTATAGCGACTCGAACTATAGTCTACCCACTCCACATCTGCACTCACAAAACCGTTTTTCCCAATGACCACCGCGCCGCCGGCGTTTGCCCTCCAGGGGGTGCGCAGACGGTAGTCGAACACCCCGTCTGGTGAAAATATGGTTTCTCCATCTACCGAAACGTTGTTGATTGTGTACGAATAGGAAAATGTGGAGCTGTAATTATCCGTCAACGAATACCAGGTAGGGGTATGAAAGGAAGCGCCCAGGCGGAACATCTGTGTGAAGTGGTATATGAATCCCATTTTGACGTCGAAGCCCACCCCGTCGGTGTTGAGGTAATTTGTTTGCCGCAGGTCGTCAAAAAACGGAACGGCATCTGTAGGGTCGCTTTCGCTGTAGTCGGCTTCTTGTTCATACCGCAAAATGGGTACACCCAGCGTCATGCCAACCATGAGTTTTTCGGCATAATTGCCACCGATGGAAAAAAGCATTTCGTTTACGCCGCCTCTGGTAGTGGCCGTTTGCAGGCGGTTGATGCGGGCCTGGGGGTCGCTAATAAAATCGTAAGACAAATAACCGTTTTGGTCGGCGTACAGCGCGTTGGCATCCCACGCTAAGCGGGTGCCAAACGGATCAAAGCCTTCTTCGGTGCCGCCGTTGGCCAACACCGCATTGGCTTCGTCAAAGTATCCGTTGGTGATGGTACCGTTTGCATTTCCCTGATAAAAAATGGCTTGGCTAAAATCGGCCTGGCGGTTGAATCCAAGTCCAACGTTTACCGTTTTCCATTTGCCGCTGCGGGGCATGCTGTGAAAAATCAGCCCCGCATTGTCCAGGTTAAAACTGGACTTTTCATCCCGAAGCGAAGGCTCGCCGGGCAATGCGGCATCGGTAGCCGCAAAACGGAGCGAGGGAGTAAGCACAAACTCGCTTGTGCGGTACAGGGCAATGCCAGCGGGGTTCTGGCTCAGGGCACCAAAATCGGCACCCAGTGCGGTAAAAGCGCCACCAACACCCATAAAACGCGCTGTACCGCCCGGACGGATGTAGGAATATCGAAGTGCATCAGTAGCCGTTTGTGCTGTGACATATGCGCTGAAGCCCATGGCAATGAAAAAAAGGACCTTTTTCATAGATAAAATGTTTTCAAAGGGTACGCATTGGCGGTACCTGTATGATTGTGCGTTTTTCAAAAAAGGGCAGAAAATGTGGGGGAATTGGCGCCATGTGGAATACAAACTCCCACATGGCGCTGAAAGATAACGGGTTTAGTTGCGGCCTTTACCACCGCTTGAACCGGAAGATTTGTTGCTGCTCGATGGACGACTACCGCCCGACGATGACCCACCAGAGGGCCGGCTGCTGCTGTTGCTCCTGTTCATCGAGCCTGAAGACGGACTTGAACTGCGTTCGGATTTTTCGTAGGAACGGGAAGGTTGACTGCTGCTGCGCTCAGGCTTGTCGGTAGAACGCGGCTCACTGCTGCTTTGCTGGCGGCGGCTTGGGGTGATTTCGCGCGACGATGGTTGTGATCGTTGTACGTCATTATCAGCGGGCGCGGTTGAGCGGGTCGGCCTGTCCACATTATTGGAGGGCTCTGTGCGTTGAACATCGCTGCTGGGAGGAGTAGGCCTTACCGGTGTCCTCACGTTGTCGGCAGGTTGTGAGCGCTGCAAGTCGTTGCCAGACGGAGCTGTTTGAACGGGTGTTCTGGTGTTGCCGGGTGAAGTAGACCGCTGTACGTCATTTCCTGTTGGCGCAGTGCGCACGGGCGTTTGGGTGTTGCGCGCAGGGGTAGTAGCTTGGACGTTGGAAGAAGGTTGTACACCTCTTGTTTTCCCTTGGTCGTTATTGATGCTGCGGGTGTCGGCAGGCAGCTTGATGATCTCTGCCGGCGTTTCGGATGCTACCAGGCGTCCGCGTGAATTATTGGACTCAATGGCGGCATAGCGGGTGTTGTTGATCTGTGCACCACCCTTGCGGGGGCCCACATACGTTTGGGGTGCATAGCCGTTGTTGTTGCCGTTGTCGTTGTACACGTAGTAGTTGTTTACCCAAACGTTGCCGGGGCAGTAGTAAGGGTTGTAGCCATTCCAGGTCCAGTAGGGGTCGTAGAAATAGTTGTTGTACACACCCCAGTTGTTCCACGGGCTCCAGCCCCAACCGATATTTGCGTTAAAGCCCCAGGGCGACCAGCCCAGATTCACGCCGGGGCCCCAGTTGTTCCACCGATTCCACCTGCGCCAGCCGGGATAGCCGCCATAGAAGCCGCCATACGAGTAAATGGAAGCACCGGGCAGGTAGAACGGATCGTAGAAGTACATGTCTACAAACAGTGGGTCGTAGTAATCAACTGTTCTTGTCGGACGGTGGAAGCGGTTGATGCGGGAAGAATACTCGTACGCGTAATCGCTTTCGGAATATTCGTCGTACTCGTCGTCCCCGGTGTAACGGGGCGTGACATTGTTCTGTTCAACCACTACCGGCGGTTTGTAGTCGGTGGATGGATCGAAGTAGAGATCGTCCTGTGCTGCTAAGGAAGTACCCAGCAGGGCGAGGAGCATGGACCAAATCAGCCTATTTTTTCTCATGATTGAATGTGTTGAAGGTGCAGAGCGGTTGTTCATGTTTAACGCCTCAAAAGTAGTAGCTTTGCGCCTGCCGAACGGTTAACGGCAACTTAAAGCTTTTGCTCCGGGCTGTTAAAGTTCGCTAAAATTCCTTTAAGTGGAACGTTAAATGTTAAACTTCGTTTATTAGACGCACATTTTATCCAAAAGTAAAT
>Ga0247833_1005961_pt1 | contig 13850 bp, 12 predicted proteins | sample LaCruzMarch2015__7_FD_187117 | JGI IMG/M metagenome (GOLD analysis project Ga0247833, IMG submission 187117) | Freshwater microbial communities from meromictic Lake La Cruz, Castile-La Mancha, Spain - LaCruzMarch2015_8m | ecosystem: Environmental > Aquatic > Freshwater > Lake | place: Spain...
CGTATTGGGTTGAAGCGTGCTTTTCAGCCACTCGACATCATCCTTAGGCCACAGAGAGACAGCCTTGCGACCAAGACTTGCCGCACGGTTTGCGGTTGCCGATTCGAGACTTTCCCCAGCATCCGCCACATGGACATGATCCAGCGCCATAGCCGCCCCAACAGCGGCAGGACCTGAACCAATAATTAAGTTCTTTGATTTGGAATCACTCATTTATGTAAGTCTTTTAAGTTTAAGGCATTAACGCAAGTAGAAAGGTGGTTATTGGATTCGTAGATTTTTCGGCCGTTCCCCCTTTGCTATCTAGCGTTGATTAGGCCTTTTATTATTGTTTGATGCTCACACCGTTTTCGCTTTTTAGGATTTTTTGATTCTTTTTCTTTTACCTGTTGCTAAATAAAGTCTTATGGGCACTTGGGCAAAACAATTATGGCGATCATCCCCCTACTCTTTAATTCAGGCGATAATTCGCCGTTGGCGCCGCGCAACAGCCCGGCCGAAGTTTTATAAAGTCTTGGGCGGCCCTTTGACTGGGGCAGAATTGTGCCTTACTAACATAATCGAAGGTAGTGCCCATGATATGATTACAGGAACCTTCGACAGCTTTTTTTATGAAGATAAGATGATTATGCAAATTTTACCTGACGCATTATGCTGGGATGTCGGTTCTCATTTTGGCTACCACTCCTTAGCATTTTCCGCTTTGGGCGCACAAGTTGTCGCATTTGAGCCCAACCCACTCAATGCACGCAGGCTTAAATTGAATCTTGATCGCAATCCTCTTTTAGCTAGGCGAATTCGCGTTCGCACAGAGGCATTAACCAACCAAGACAACGCCATCGACTTCATTCAAAGTGACGACCTTGCTGGACCAAGCAGCGGCAGTCATATTGATGGAGCGATTACTCCACTAGCTCATTCTATATACGAACGGTTTCAGCGGGTAAGGATTACAGGTGCCCGTGCCGATTCTTTAATTGCAAACGGTGAGCAGCCGCCAAAAGTTCTCAAAATTGATGTAGAGGGGGCAGAATTGCTGATGCTACAAGGCGCCCAGAGTTTATTGCGCCACACAAAACCCCTTCTTCTGCTTGAAGTTCATCACATACGCCTGATGTTTCATTTGCGACCTTTTCTTGAGAGTTTTGGATACCACCTACGTCTGGCAAACGACCCCCATGAACAGGCCTCACGTTGCTTTGTCATTGCGAATTAGCCTGCTAATTCCAAAAAAGCGTCTTGAATATCCCCAATAGTTTGTCTGTATTGCGTTGCTGTTTCTTCTGGAATCTATTTTACATTACGAATCGTAGTGATTGGATTAATCCATAGTCCTTCTGCCTAATACTTTATAGTTCGATGGCCACAAATTTCTGCGCTCTAGGCGGAGTTTATGCCTTTTTGATAATGCCTTTCGAGTTATAGATGCATAACTTTATATCGTGAAACTAGAACAAGCCACAGCGTGGAGCCTGCTCCCCATTTTGCTTTTGGCCATTTTGAGTGTTGTTACCGTTCCGATCTACTATCACTCCTTTGGACCGGAAATGTACGCTCTTTGGTTTGCCGTTCAAACCATGACCGGTTCTTTTGGTTTTATGGACTTGGGAATGGGAGTTGCAACCGGTCGATTTGTAGGAGTGGCCATCGGTCGTGGAGATTTTTCCGCAGCACGGGAATACTGGGCCTCCGGCAATGTCGTGAATCTTGTTTTTCTCGGTGCTATGGCTGTTGCCTTCGGACTCGTAGGATCTTTCGGCGGCGCTCAATGGTTTCAGGCAGTTCACTTTGATCATCCTGTTTTTCTTGCATCCGTTTGGGCCAGCGCCGCAGGACTCTTTGTTAACTACTACTCCCAAGGTTGGCAGATTTTGCTTCAGGCTCACTTGGAGTTTCGGTGGCTGTCCATCAATCGCTCTCTATTTTCACTCCTTACAGGTATCGGAATGGCTGGATTGGCCTGGCTGTTTCACAACCCTTTCCCATCGATTCTTTTTGGTGTGGGCATCGGCATTCTCCAGTTGGCTTCACTTATGTGGCGGGCCCACCATAGACATCTGATGGGGCCCTCCGTGAAGTACGCACGCTGGGTTCGATTGCGCGAAATGTTTACGTATACTGGAAAAACATTTTTGGCCCTGATTAGTGGCTCGGTTTTAAGCTCTTTGGACCGCTGGGTTTTGGGACGAGTAGCTGGTGCTACTCCTTTTGTATCGTACAACGTTGCTTCAAATTTGGCCTTGCGCGCACAAGGGCTGAGTGTCGCCGTGATGGGCCCTGTTTTTCATGAGAGTAGCCGCGGGGTCGGAGGTGAAGACATTCCCCGTTTAGCGGATATTTATCGCCGGTCGTTCAACCTCCTGGCACCAATCTATATTCTTTCCACTCTTTGGATCACCTTCTGGCAGGTTCCGTGGCTTGACCTTTGGCTCGGACCAAAATTAGCAACCGAAGTTTCCCATGTGCTTCCCTTTTTGATCTGGGCTGCCACCATTAGTGCCATATCGAATATTTCAGGAGCTCAGCTTGGAGCTTTAAATTTGGTGGGAACGGGAACTATGATCCAATCCATCTCTTTTGCTTGCAGCGGTCTGCTGGTTTGGGCGGGATGGCAACTTCACGGATTGGAGGGAAGCGCTGCTGGTTTGCTGGCCGGCCGGTTTGTCCTTTTTTTCCAGGATGCCTTGATACGAAGGAAGATTCATGTCCATTCTCTGGAGACAAGACTTTGGAAGATGGCCGGGGCGGGCACCCTTCTCTGCTGGCTAACTCACTGGGCTGGGCTCTTTTGGGCCTCCACCGGTATCTGGCCAATTGCAGTCAGCTTGTTCTGTGCGGGTGGGCTTGGTTTGATAGGCTGGGTCACTAGACCGAATTCCCGACTCCACGATTCTTCGCCATGAAAATCGCGGTCTTTCTTAATCAACTGGGCATCGGTGGAACAGAAAAAGCCGCCTGTGAATGGGCGCGCCATCTTTCTCTTTTTCCTAACTGCAAGAACATTTCTGTAATCTCAATGAATGATGGCCCCAGAAAAAAGGATTTGGAAAAGGCGGGGATTCCCGTCCAGATCCAATCGAACGCGTCGGGCATTGCCGAGGTTTTGCGCGGCGTCGACGTGATTCATGCCCACGCGCCCGGCTATCCCCACGCCGGAGACGTTCTGGGGGATGCCCTCAAACTCTTGAACAAAAAAATCCCCGTGGTGCAAACCAATATTTTCGGAAAGCTGGAAAATCCAGGCGAGAATGCATGGACAGACTTTCGTCTATTTATTTCTTGGACCAGTTGCGTGCAAGCAGCCCAACGATCCGGACTCAAGCTTGATTTGAACTTTTTCAAATATCAGAGTGTAGCATCCTACCCTGTTTCTTCCTTTTCAGAAGCGGAGGAGGCACAACTCAATATACAGGCTTTGGCCTTTCGGGAAAGCTTGGGACTCCTTTCGCATCACGTTGTTTTCGGCCGCTTTTCTAGACCAGAGCCCAATAAGTGGACCCCCATCATCATCACGGCTTTTTTGGATGCTCATCGCAAGAATCCCAATCTCCGCCTTCTGCTGCGCGAACCTCCTGCACAAGTTGCATCCGATCTTCGATCGGCAAATCTGGCTTGCCTTGCTCCAGCCTTCATGAGTTCTCACCCGGTTTTGATTATGCCAGCTACATCCGACCCACATGATTTGTCTTTAAGTCAAATGGCCTGCGATGTGATTCTCCACACCTCTAGCATTGGCGAAAGCTTCGGTTACGGTATCGCCGAGCCCATGAAGTTAGGGAAACCGGTGATCACCAATTCAGTTCCGTGGCATGATCAAGGTCAGTTAGAGCTTGTTCGGCATGGTGAAACTGGCCTTGTTGCAAGCATCCCATCTGTTATGAGAGAATCCATCCTTGCTCTTTCACGCAACCAATACCTTCGCGAACGCTTAGGATGTCAGGCGCAGAAACTTATCGCAACTCTTTCAGATCCAGTTATTTCTTGTAATAAGGTTTACTCTGCCATTGAAGGTGCTTTAAATGGGGCGTTAAATTCTAGTTACGAGGAGGATTTGGTAACTGCACTTAAGGCACAAACATTTCTAGCAAAGTCCCAATGGGGACATGACGTTCGTGACCGTATATACTTGCGAACGAAGGCCACTTGGGTGTCCTTTTTGCGCAAACAAAGGGCTATAAGAACCTCGTACCTTTCGGCCACAAAGTGATTTTTTTTGTCCAAAATTTCTTCTAATGCCTAAAATAAGTCTCGTAGTCGTTTTGAGAAATGAGAGGGCTAATTTAGCCCGATTGTTGAAGCACTCTAATCATTGCTTTGACGAGCTTATAGTTGTGCATGATGGCCCTGAATCCTGTCCATCCAATATTGTTGCTTCTAAGAAACATTTTGATTTTTCAAAAGAGTCTTCTGGACCCGAAACATTCTCGCTTCTTCGTCCTGATGCACCTCCAAATATATTTTCGAAAGATTTCTCACGAATAAAGATTTCGTCCTTCTCGAGATTGGGATATAGATTGATTACTTGCCAACGATTCCATTCGAGTCTTTACAATTTGGTTAAGAAATACCGCGGTAAGTTTTTTGAAGGCCCTCGATGCTTTCAACAGGAACCCCATTGGCCTTTTGCATGGCGTGTGGCTAGGCACAATTGGGTTCTTCGATTAGACTCTGACGAGTATCCTTCTGATGAAATGCGTGTTTGGCTTCGAGCTTTTCGCCGCAACCTCGCAATCAATAACACGACTAGCGGATTCACCTGCCGCTGGCCTTTTTGGAATGGGCGACGTGAAATAAACTACGATCATTTAGAATGGAGACCGTTCCTCCTAAATAAACGCCGAACAGCTTTTATTGGCCTAGCGGAGCAAGGTCCCATTCCACTGGCAGATTGGAAGAGCACTGGCCTTACGCTGCATCATCGCCCCAACCGAAAGTCGTTTGGCCTTGCCTATATCTTTTTACGCAAACAATCCTACTTTTGGAGGAGCTGCATCGCTTTTTCACTTTTGAAGCGGCCAATTGACTTGCCCCGCTGGAACTATCGCCAAGCAACTTGGCCTATTCAATGGTCACAGATTATCGCAAGCCCGTGGTCTACAGGATTTCGTCGTTTTATTAAAATTTTCTTCAGCAACCTTGTCCTTGCGCAAAAGCATGGCGTCAGAAGGCCCTCTCATCAGATTCTTGCGCTCTCTCTTCACCAACTTTCGTTATCGTGGACTTATGGTTTTATAAAATTCCTTCATAGATTCACAAAGCGCTCGCTATCCATTTTTTGATTACTGTTGTCTTGACTTATCTTTTGTGTTTTTGCCTTATAATCTTTATTCTTTTATACTGGTATATTTCTTCTGTCCAAAATCGAATGTTACAAAATGAAAAACTCTCGCCTCCTTAAAGTTGCAATCTTAACGACAGATAATCGAGATCACTGGAGAAAATATAATCTTCCAGAACCAGTTTTTGGTCCTGCTATTGAAGCCCTGCTTCAAGGTTTCGCACTTTTCCCCGATCGTATTCAATTACATGTTATCAGCGCTACCCAACGCCCCTTATCAATTCCTGCTCACTTAGGTCCAAATATATTTTACCATTCACTGGTGGTTCCTAAGATAGGCTGGCTTAAGTCAATTTATCTCGGGTGTATTCTTGCCGTCAGGCGAAAACTCGTGACAATAAAACCCGATATCGTCCACGCACAGGGGACAGAGCGTGATTGTGCGATTTCTGCTGTTTTCGCCTTCACTCCAAAGGTTTTGACTATTCATGGCAATATTCGTGCTATCGCAAAAACAAATCGAGCTCCCGTTTTTTCTTTTTGGTGGCTTCAGGCAAGGCTGGAAGGCTTTGTACTTCCTTTCTTCGATTGTATTTTTTGTAATTCACAACACACGCGCTCTCTAGTACTTTCAGGCACAGTAAACACTCAGCTTGTTCCAAACGCTCTCAGATTACCTTTTTTCTCGCACACTCGCACTTTGCGACCAGACAGTAAAATTCCACGTTTTATTGTTATCGGCTCGATCGTTCCAAATAAGCGTCCACTTGAAATCTTGAGAGTGCTAGAGTCTTTATTTGATACTGGTTTGCCTTTCCTTGCTACTTTCGTTGGTACGCCTGGCAGAGACACTTACGGCAACAGGTTTCTATCTGCAGTTGCAAAAGCAAAGCGGATGGGTTGGTTAACTATAGAGAATTGGATGCCGGAATCTGAGCTTATCAACCTTATGGATTCTTCTGATGCCCTTATTCATTTCCCCATGGAAGAGGCCTTCGGCCTAGTCGTTGCCGAAGCATTAGCCAGAGGCCTCAAAATATTCGCTTCCAAAGTTGGCGGGATAGTCGATATTGCAGAAGGTGTTCCAGATTTACAACTTTTCGATTCTGGCGATTGGTCAAGTCTTGAATTTTCAATCAGGTCTTGGATCCTCAACCCCATTAAGCCCTCGCCCTTCGGCCAAGAGATTATGAAGTCAAGGTATCACCCAAAAATTATCGCCTCCCAGCATTTGGATATTTATCAATCCATAATTAATGATACCCTTCAAAAAAAATGACTACCACCCATAGCTCCGCCCCACCACCCCTCGAAGGTCAGCTAAATTCAGCAGAACGAAATCTTATTCTTGATATCGTAACCAGGCTCCTGCCAGAAAAACCAGTGTGTCTTGAGGTTGGCACCTACAAAGGCGGGGGTAGCACCTTGCATATTCTCAAAGCCCTTTCTCGGGGTGATGGTATTCTTTTCGGAATCGAGGCCTCCAAAAAAATTTACCAGGAAATGAAGGCCTCCCTACTTTTTCACCAACCCGATTTATGTCGTCGGTTTATCCCCTTGTGTGGCTATTCCCAGCAAGTCATACCCTCGTTAGTGAATACTGGGCGCCTACAAAAAGTAAATTTTGCTTTTCTTGATGGTGGGAATAATCCCTGCGAGCAGATCGAAGAGTTTTTTATTTTAGATCCATTAATGCCCATTGGGTCGGTGCTCATGTCTCACGATGCCTTCCTTCGAAAAGGAAAGTTCCTTCGCCGAATTCTACCCTTGCTGGATCACTGGAAAACTGAAATTCTGCCCATTAGCACAGAAGGGGTTTTAGTGGCCAGAAAAGTCGCTTCGCAACCCGCTAACACTTTCAATGCTAGGTTGGTTCTTTTTTTATGTCGGCTCACTCCCCTTGAAGTAGCTGCTAAATTAACTCCGCAATGGTTTCGATCCGCTTTATTTCGCGTGCTTCCCCATAAGCTTGCGGCATGGATTGCGGATGGTCGCTCTTTTTAAAATTGCCGCTTGATCTTGTTTTGAATCCAGAGCGGCAAAAGACTAAAACCGCGAACGAAGCTTCGCCTTAACGGCGATGCCCATCGCTCTAATGCAACATAGTCGAGGTGATTAGCCCATTCCTGGAGTTGTGCCTCGGATGAGCGCCACCATGAAAGCCGCCCTGCTCGACTCCACGACAATGACCGTATGCGGTGAAAGCTGGGGTAGTGAAGAAGTGCAAAATGAGCATAAAATTCATATTCACTGAAAAGGTTTCCGTTGCTCCCTCTCAAGTTTTTTATCACCTTCCAGGGCCAGCTTTCACGTCCGATAAATCTTGCTTCGATTTTTTCAATCAATGCACGAAGGGTTGGCACATGAATAGGCATATGCTGAGAAATAAAGGACTGTGTCGGCTTGATAGTTTCTCCCAGAAGATGGTTAAAGTTTTCGAAATAAGAGTGATGCGTTCTTGTTGCATCCTGCATTCGCTTAGCCGTACTTGAATCAATATTCACGCCTTGAGGGGGCTGCGATGCTTTCATAGTTGCCGGGGCGAGGAGCACTTCACCATGCGACCCAAAAACATCAAAAGAGCGCAATGGCACAGTGTCCGCATCCCAAATAAGGTATCGCTCAACCATGGGACAGATTTGTGGGTATCCAAATTTAAGAAATTGCTGAAAATACCAGCCTGCACCTTGCGGAAAGCCAGGCAGTCGAGATCCATTCCGGAGATCTATAAGCTTCATATCTGGGAAGACGCTGTCTTCATCAATACATTCAACCATATTTCCTAGCTCCCTATTGAAGTGTTTGATGTTCTTTTTTGCTGTAAAAACAATAAGCCGTTTGTGTGGCAGAAGTTTTTGTAGCCGCGGTAGCGCAAGCTGAAGCGTTCCAAGGTCTTTGAGACGACAAGCTGTGACTACATCGAAAATGGGAGTAGAATCGATCATGAATTTTTTCGTAATATGATTTTAAATTACTTCTAGTTTTTAAATTCGAATAACGGTTTGAAGATCTGCTTGTAATCTCATATTAAACAAAGCGACTGCTGGTGCAGCTTTCTTCATTCTTCCCTATTTTTGAGAATTCAGCCAATATTATCTTATGCAGTTTCTAACTACTCAGAAAGTGTGGTTAGGCTTAATCACCCTAGGCTTTTTCATTGCCGCGCCATGGATGGCTAGCCAAACACTTGCTGGCAATACCACTCCTTTACTTAGCTTTTTAGGCATCACCCTTCTTTTAATTATCGTGTTTGTCATTCGTGAACGCTGCTGGATGATTATTCCTTTTACCCTGCCCATTGAAGGCACTCTCAACTTTCTTCCTCTCAACTTCTCCATTCAAGAACTCGCTATTATGGGCGTTTTTGCTTACCTCCTCTACAGGATGATTTTTGGCCTAAACGTCGGCTGGCGCCTTGGCCCAGCCTCGATCTGGATCCCTCTAGGTCTCCTGCTTTCAATCATTGTGTATCACTGGGTCGAATCTCGAGATATCGGCATCAAACTTCTCGGAGGCACAGGCTGGGGCGGTCGAAAATACTTCACCGTTCTAATTGCTTCATTCGGAATGGTTCTTCTCTCATCATTTCCCGGCATCAAGTGGGCTGATCTCCAAAAAGTCCCCTTTGTTTACTTCTTAGGTTGTTTTGTTGATATCGTTCCCGGGACGATCTCGACTTTGGCCCCTTCTACGGCTCCCTTGATTTATAAATATTATAGTGGAGTTAACATATTTGAATATGGTGCCCTTTTGAAAGGCAATTTTGCAGAAGAAAGTGGAGTAACTCGCATTTCACAATTATCCCAAGTAGGTAGCGCCGTGGGTCTCGTTACCTTATGCTACTACCCACCACGATATTGGTTGCGAATAGACAGGCTGTGGACCCTACCCGTAATTTTAGTTGGTGGCGTTTTATGTGCCGCAAGCGGCTTTCGTAATGCCGTTGTTCGGTATTTTTTGTCCTTTTTGGCAGCTCTTTACACAACATTGCGCCTTAAAGCGCTTCTCTTTTTGCCTCTTGCTGTTGCTGCAGGATTTCTCATTGCTCTTACCCAAGGCTCTGTTTTTAACTATCCCCTAGCACTTCAGCGTGGCCTCTCTTTCTTGCCTGGTCAATGGAACGCAAAAGCAGTTAAGGAGGCGGGCGCCTCCAGTAATTGGCGGGACAAGATGAAAGTCTTGTTTTATAAAGAGTACTTCCACAAGGCTCCGTGGTTTGGACAGGGATACCACTACAACTCAGAATTAGCTAAAAGAGATCAGGATACGTATCTTGCGATTGCGGCGCGTCAGGCTGAGATTGGGGACGAATATGCAGATGTGCGACAATTTATTGAGCAGCGCCAACCCCATGAGGGCCTGGTTCACGCCCTCTTAGTATCTGGATCTATAGGAACTTTTTTCTTTGGTGTTTTTTGCACTGCTGTCGCTTGCTTCTCTTGGAAGAGCGTTGTAAGCACCCCGACGATGCAAATTTCCCCAATTCAAACATGGTGCTTTGCACAGCTTTTCACATTTACGGTCGCTTTCTTTCTTCTTGGCGGGGACTATACAAATTTCTTAATCCAAGTCTGTCCAGTCATAGCTATTTTGTATCGCGGTGAAATGTTACGCCCTGCTAACAGACAAAAGCGCTTTTCCCTAGACACCGCCCATACGGCCCATCCCCCCGCAGCACTTTCGCCTCAAACTTAGTTCCTAATAAGACTTCTTTCACGCATTCGAACCTTCACACCCTGCCCCGTACCCGCGTCGGGGCCTGCCCCGTACTCCTGTCGGGGCCGCAACTGTAAGTTAAAATCGTCCGTTTCTCAGCATCCCGCTTTACTACTTTGCGTTCTTGGCGTGAGTAAGCGCGTCCCGCGCATGCGGGACTTGAGCAATCCCTCCCGAATCAAAAATCTCCCGCGCCTGCGGGATCCCGCAACTGCGGGGCAACATCAAACATCAAAAATTCAACATCCTGCCCGGCCACGTGGTTCGCAGCCTCTTTGCATTAAACACTTTTCGCACCGACTGCTTTGGCAGATATATCCCATATGACACATCTTCAGATCGATGCGCCCCGCTCCATAGTCGCCTTACTCGATGCGCCAGCACCCAAACAGGTCGCAACACCTTAAAGTAAAGCGGAGCCGAAGCATCCAGCCTCGCTCTCTCCTCTTTCGCCGTCAGGCTCAGTCCTAAGTTTTCTCCGCTCTCCATAAAGGTCGATGTCGTCCTGCGAAGAGGCTGAACTTTCTTTCCGCTCCTCAACACCCTAACAAACCACGCCGCATCCGATGCCGCTCGATAGCTTGTGTCAAAAAGTAGCCCTTCGTTCACTAGCTTTTCTCGGAAAAAGATTCCCGCCGTCAAGGCTCCAAAATGGCATGTCCAGGTATGAGCTAGCCCAGGCCTCACCATCTTTCGGTGACAAATTGCCTCTCCATCCTTCCCCACAATAATCACATCCCCCAGCACTACGTCCACGGAGGGATTATTCTGAAAAGACGCCCAAATCATAGACAGCACGCCGGGAAGGTACTGCTCGTCACAGTTGAGATACGCACAGACCTTTCCTTTTGCTCTCTTCAGACCTCGGTTAATTGCGTCGTACATACCTCCATCTTGCTCGCTCACCATGATGCGCTGATAGCCGTTCCGATTCGGCCACTGTTGGGCCATCTGTTTGGCAAAGTCCGCAAACCCCTTCGTCCCGCCATCTTGTACGATATGCTCCACTTCGACCCCCTCCTGATCGGCAACTGACGCTATACAGCAACCCAAATAGTCGAGTTGCTTGAAGCTGGGAGTGATAATGGTGAAATCCATACTGTTGTTTGAATGTTCGAAAGTGGGAATGTCAGAATGTTAACGCCGAAGATGTCGACTGAAAGCAGCGATTCTTTGGGAAAGGGCTTCGCTCTGCACCCGTAGTTGTGATCCCGTTTTTTGCGAAAGGACACCGATATCCTCACTGGCATAGCTCATCGATCGGACTTCTCCGCACGATCCTTTCGCCAGATCCAGAAAATGGGCAAAGTCTTTGGGGGTTCGCCTCTCAAATCCCTCCGCAATATTGTTCATCACCGAAAGAGCGGCCCGCCTGATCTGATCTCGGAATGCAAACTCCCGACACTCTTTGAACTCACCCCAAATAACTCGGTGCAACTCTCTCGCTTCCTGCCAAATCTCCAACTCCTCAAACCTCCTCGCCAACGCCATGCTTCATCCTAGCACTTCACCTGGCCTTTCGCACCTTCTTACATTCTCACCTTCGAACTCCCCCTCGCTCTTACTCCTTTATTCATACCTTAAAGCCCATAAGCTAACGGGATGCGCCGCCTCCGCATTCTCCAAATTTTTAGTCGCTATATTCATTTTGGCGGTGAGGAAAGTTCTGTATTTCGAATCGGTGACGCCCTCCAACAGAATCACGATGTTGAATATTTTATCGGTTCAACCAAAGAATTTCTAGGCACTGACATGCTTTCAAAAATCCGAGCCCCCTTTCGCGCTTACTACAATCTGCCCATCGCCCAACGGCTCCGTAAATATCAAGAAATCGGTAACTTTGATCTTTGGCAGATCCACAACGTCCTGCCCGCTCTTTCCCCCTCCGCATATCAAACTGCCTTCGATCTCAAGGTGCCCGTCGTTCACTACCTCCACAACTATCGGATGGGATGCACCAACGGTTTTTTCCTGAACCACGGCAAACCCTGCGAGCGTTGTCTGGGTGGCAGCTTCTGGCCTGCCTTCCAGACCGCCTGCTGGCGAAACAGTCGTCTCATCAGTGGTTTTATGGGACTCATCCTTCGCCGCGTGCGCTCCATCGGCACGCTCCACAAAGTGGCTGCCTGGGTAGCTTTGAGCCAAGCCCAGCGGGCCAAGCATATTGAAATTGGAATACCCAAGAACCATATTCATGTTGTACCCCACTTTTATGAGCCAAAAGGTGATTCGATTCCCCCTTGTCCAAACGGAAATGTGCTATTTCTTGGTCGCCTTTCTCCAGAGAAGGGGGTCGACCATCTTTTGCGCGCCTGGAAGTTAGTCCAATCGAAAGGGAGAAAATTAATCATCGCTGGAGACGGACCTGAAAAGGAGCGGCTTCAAAAGCAGGCTGGGGAGCTTGGATTGGCCGACGTCCAATTTGTAGGGTTCCTAGATCGTGAACAGCAACGTGCTGTTTGGGCCAAGACCGCTTTTTCTGTGATTCCTTCCATCTGGAGCGAGCCCTTCCCCTTAACCTTTTTGGAGTCTTGGACACAAGACAGAACCTTTGTGGCAAACCGCCTCGGCGCAATGGCCGAAGTCGTAATTGAGGGCAAAGACGGCATCTTAGCTGAGCCCTTTTCTGCGGAATCCATGTCTTCCAGAATTCAGCAGCTGATTAACCAGCCTGAGCTTTGCACAATGATGGGTTCAGCTGGCAAGGGTCGCATCCTAAATGAATTCAATCGTACCCTTTGGCTTTCTCGTATTGAGTCGGTTTACGAAAAGGTCTTACCTACTTAATCTCAACGTTATATGAATTTGATATTTCCCTCCTCTAAAGCTGTCTGGTTCAAGCGATCTCTTCCCTTTCTCTTTCTTGGTCTTGTTGTGGGGATTGAATCAGGTGCGACTTATTTCTTTGGCCACCAAACTCTCGCTCCGCTGTTATCGATTCTCTCTCTTTCCATTCTGGCTTTCTACTGCTCTTCGCGCCTTCTACTGCTCTCTACTCCACTTTTTGTGATCCTCACCTACCTGCTGATTCAAGATCATTCCCCCTATCCCCTTGTGCGTTCATTTAGCGTCTTTCTTGGTGGAATCCTTTCTGTCTGGGTCAGCTCCTCCCGCAACAAACTCCAACGTCAGCAAACCGAGATCGAGACCATCGTGGATCTTATGCCTATTCCTTGGCTGCTTGCAGACGCGTCTGGAAATCTGCTTCGAATTAGTCCTGAGCTTCAAAAGCTTCTCGGTTCTTCCCATTCCAACCTCATCAACACCTCATTCTTCTCGCTCTTTTCTGCCGCTCAAAACCGTGGCGAGTTCATCCGCCTCTTCTTAGAAACTGCCGATAACTCCGTCACTCACTCGGGGCTCAATCTTACCCTAGCGAATCCACCGCACACCCGATTTGTCGCCGTTCTCTCCTCCCTCCCTTCCCCCATCGGCCACTCGGTCCTCATCATCCTCAACCCAAGAGCTTCTTAAGGCCTCAACCCGTTCCAGATCTCCCTTTCTCTAACAATCCAAATTTTCCCGTGCCTGAGTAGCTCGCCGTTACCCTTCATCTTCACTTTCCTCCCCTTTAATTAGCCTTAACATCGCCCTATGCGTTCCTCACTTGTCCTGCTTCTCCTCACTTCCCCCTTCTTGCAAACGGGACACTCTGCCCCGCCACTCGTGCAACCGCTCAATCCATCCTTCCAAGATGAGTATGGTCTCTTTGGCGGGTACTCCTGCACATGGGACGATGACCTGATGCTCGATTCGATGACCGCCTCCGCCAGCATGAATGTTCTCAAAAAGACGGAAGCCGCCATGGAAAATCTTCGCCGACTCACCGATCCTCTTGTTTTGGCCAAACTGAGTG
>Ga0247833_1005964_pt1 | contig 13847 bp, 12 predicted proteins | sample LaCruzMarch2015__7_FD_187117 | JGI IMG/M metagenome (GOLD analysis project Ga0247833, IMG submission 187117) | Freshwater microbial communities from meromictic Lake La Cruz, Castile-La Mancha, Spain - LaCruzMarch2015_8m | ecosystem: Environmental > Aquatic > Freshwater > Lake | place: Spain...
GTGCAGGGCCTGCCCACCTTGATCCTGTTCCGGGCCGGCCTGGAAGTGGCCCGCCACGAAGGTGCCATGGCCCAGTCCCAGCTCAAGGCGTTCCTTGATGCCCATCTCTGAGCGCCTGTCGCGGCTCGGCAGCGGCGTCTTCGCCCGCAACGATCAGCGCAAGGCCGCCTACAGCGCCCGTGCCGCCGACGGCTGCGCCCCGGATGGCGCTCCCCTGCCGCCGCTGCTGGATCTCTCCCTCGGCTCCACCGACCTGCAGCCCCCCCCTGTGGCCCTTGAGGCCATCGCTGCGGGCCTGGGCCGGCCGGAGAGCGCCTCTTACTGCCTCCACGCCGCCACCCTGCCCTTCCGCGAGGCGGTGGCGGCCTGGGCGCGGCGCCGGTTCGATGTGGCGGTGGATCCGGAAACGGAGGTGCTGCTGCTGGTGGGCTCCCAGGAGGGCACGGCCCACCTGCCGCTGGCGGTGCTCAACCCGGGCGATCCGGCCCTGCTGCTCGATCCTTACTACCCCTCCCACATGGGCGGTCTGCATCTGGCCAGCGCCGATCCGGTGCTGCTGCCCCTCGATGCCGAGGCCGGCTGGCGGCCGGATTTCGACCGACTGGCCCTCAGCCAGTGGCAGGCCCTCAAACTGATGGTGCTGGGCTTCCCCCACAACCCCACGGCCACCACCGGCGAGCAGGCCTGGCTGGATGCGGCGGTGGAGCGGGCCCTGCGCCACGACGTGGTGCTCGCCCACGACAACCCCTACGTGGACCTGGCCCTGGAGGGGGAGGCCCCCGCCCTGTTGCGCCATCCCGCCTGGCGACGTTGCGGGATCGAGTTCTTCTCTTTCTCTAAGAGCTGGTGCCTGGGGGGGTACCGGCTGGCCTTCGCCATCGGCGCCGAGGACCTGATCACCGCCCTGCGCCAGCTCAAGGGGGTGGTGGACTTCAACCAGTCCCTGGCCCTGCAGGCCGGAGCCATTGCCGCCCTGGAGCAGGCCCCCCACTGGCCCGAGCAGCTGCGGGCGGTCTACCGGGAGCGCCGCGACCGCATGGCCGCCGCCCTCGAGGCCCAGGGCTGGCCAGTGCGGCTGCCCTCGATGGCGCTCTACCTGTGGCTGCAGATCCCTGAAGTGGCGCGGGCTCGGGGTCTGGATTCGGAGCGGTTCTGCGCCGCCCTGTTGGAGGGAAGTGGCGTCTGCCTGACCCCTGGCAACGGCTTCGGCCCCGGCGGCGAGGGCTGGCAGCGGCTGGCGCTGGTCCACCCGGCCGCAGACCTGGAGGCAGGGGCGGCCCGCATCGGCGACTGGCTGCGTCGGTTTTGATCGGCGCGATCGGGGCCCATCGGCGGGCACTGCCGGACGCCCCGCCGTCTCCCCTTGCCTGGCGGCTGCGGGCCCTGCCGGTGTGCGCCAGCACCGAGACGGAGCTCGACCGCTGGCTGGCCGCTGATCCACGCCTCGCCGGTGCCGGGCCGCTGCGGACCCCCCGGGCTGTGATCGCCGGCCGCCAGCGCTTCGGCCGCGGCCAGCAGGACCGCCCCTGGTGCTCGCCGAGCGGAGGGGTCTGGGTGAGTGCGGCCCTGCCCTGGCCTGCCGCTGCTGAGCTGGCCGCCGCGCCTGGCCTGGCGATGGCGGTGGGCCTGTGCCTGCGGCTGGAGGCCCGGGGCCTGCCGGTGCGACTCAAGTGGCCCAACGATCTGCTGCTGGTCCCCTCCGACCCAGCCAACGGTGGTGCCGCACCGCTGAAGCTGGCGGGCCTGCTGCCCCGGCTGCGGCTGCGGGGGGGAGCCTGCCGCTGGGCCCGCGTGGGGGTGGGGCTCAATGCCGCCAACCGGGTGCCTGCCGGTGCGGTGGCCGTGGCAACGGTGCTGGGCCCAGGGCGCGCCGATCCGTTGCGCTGGAGTGGGGAAGTGCTGGCGGCCCTGGAGTGGGCCATGGCCTGGGCCGGGCGGCCCGAGGAGGTGCGCCGCCAGGCCGAGCGGCGCCTGCTGCTGCCCGCTGGCCCCATCCGCCTCGACGGCCACGACTGGCGTCCGGCCGGGCTGGCGAGCGATGGCGGTCTGCGGTTGGTTCACGGTCCCCGGGAGCGGGTGCTGCACCGCTGTTTCGGCGCCGGATGAGGACCCCCCTTACAGTGTGTTTCGCCTTTTCCTGACATGGCCCCCAAGCCCCTCACCGCCCTGACGGCCCTTTCGGCCGGCGCCACGGTCTCCTGGCTGGCCATGCCCCTCGTTCTGGCCCAGGCCGTTCCTGGGGCCGAACCGACGGCCCCGCCGGCCCAGGCCCCAGACCCGACCCCGGTGCTGCGCCCTTCGGTGAGGATCGCCGCGCCGGTCACCCGACCCGAATTCCAGGCCCCCGTCCAACCCCTGGCGCCGCCGCCACCGGTCAGCGGCGAGGCCGCACCGGCGACGCTGCGTCCTGGAACGGCGGAGCGCCGTCCCGAACCGGTTCGCCGCTTCGATGCCTCCCTCGATGCCCTGGTGCGGGAAGGGGTGGTGACCCCGGGCGAACGGGTGCGGGTGCGCGGCTCCCTGCTCTCGCCCCAGGAGGCGGCCACCCGCAGCAAGGCCTGCCGTGCCGGGGCCCTCTCGGTGCAGGAATGCAACAGCGGCGTGATCATCATCGGCCGTGGCCGCAAGGATGGCCTTTCGGACGGCCTGGGCGAGGGTGATCTGGTGGCCGGGGGGCGCGGCGACGGCTTCGGCGGTTTCGGCCTCGGCGCCTCCCCCCTGCCGCCGATCACCGTCCCCGTCAGCGCCCTGCTCACAGGCGCCGACGGCAGCTTTCGGCTCACCGACGTGTTCCGGGTCACCCCCCGTCCCGCCCCGATCGGTGGCAACGGCAACCTGCGGCTGCTCTTCCCCCTGATCGGCTCAGCGGTCACCACAAGCGGCTTCGGCTGGCGCCTGCATCCCGTCATCGGCAGCTGGCTGATGCACGCCGGCCGCGATCTGGCGGCCCCCGAGGGCACCCCGGTGGTGGCGGCCCTCTCCGGCCGCGTCGTCAGCAGTGGTCTGGCCGGCGGCTATGGCCTGGCGGTGGAGCTCGAGCACGAACGCCCCCGCCGCCGCACCCTCTACGGCCACCTGTCCGAGCTCTACGTCAAGGACGGCGAGATGGTGCGCCAGGGTGAGGTCATCGGCCGGGTGGGCAGCACGGGCCTGAGTACCGGTCCTCACCTGCATTTCGAGCTGCGCCTGCCCCAGGATGGCGGCTGGGTCGCCACCGACCCGGGCGATCTCGACCCCGGCGGCAGCCTGTTCGCCGGCCTGGCCGGCCCGGATGGCCGTGGGTCCACCGACGCGGTGGCCCTGCTGATGGGCCAGCTCATCGCCACCCTGGAGCGCCCCCGCTCGCCCCTGCCCCTGCCCGGGGAGCGGCTGCCCGTGCCCGCACCGGGCTGAGGGCACCTCAGCCGCTGATGCGGCCGTCGCGGAAGTGCACGACCCGATCGGCCCTCGCACCCACCTCGTTTTCGTGGGTCACCAGCAGGATCGTGATGCCCTGGGCATTGAGATCACCGAAGAGGCTGAGCACCTCCTCCGTGGTGTGGGAATCCAGGGCCCCGGTGGGTTCGTCGGCCAGGAGCATGGCTGGATCGTTGATGATCGCCCGGGCCAGGGCCACCCGCTGCTGCTGGCCGCCCGAGAGCTGGTTGGGCTTGTTCTCCAACCGGTGGGAGAGGCCCACCCGATCGAGGGCGGCCAGGGCCCGCCGCCGGCGCTCCTCCTTCGGGACGCGGGCATAGATCATCGGCAGCATGACGTTGTCGATGGCACTCAGCTGCGGCAGCAGATGGAACTGCTGGAACACGAAGCCCAGTTGCTGGTTACGCAGGTCGGCCAGCGCATCGTCGTCGAGGCTGTCGACATCGGTGCCGTTCAGCCGGTAGCTGCCGGAGCTGGGGCGGTCCAGGCAGCCGAGGATGTTCATCGCTGTGCTCTTGCCGGAGCCGCTGGCCCCCATGACCGCCAGATAGTCGCCCTGCTGGACGGTCAGGGAGAGATCGTCGAGGGCGCGGACCTCCGTGTCGCCGCTGCCGTAGACCTTCGAGACGTGGACCAGCTCGGCCACCGGGGGATTGGGGAGATCCATGGCCGCCAGGCTAGGGAAACCAGACCTCGACTCAGCCCAGGGGAGCGATGGCCGCCGCGGCGATGGCCTGCTGCAGGATCGGGGTGCCGGCCACGGTGGAGGTGGCCCAGTCGAACAGGGGGCTGGAGAGAACTCCCCCCACGGCGGTGATCACCACACAGCCCACCAGGGCCGCCCGCAGGGGCTGCATGCCAGCCAGATTCCAGGTGATGGCGGGGTAGGCCTTGACCACATCGGAGGCCTCCTGGGGTTCTTTGACCACCATCATCTTGATCACCGAGATGTAGTAGTAGATCGACACCACCGAGGTGACCAGACCCACCACCACCAGCAGGTACTGGTGGTCGGCCCAGCCGGCGAAGAAGAGGTAGATCTTGGCGAAGAAGCCCAGCATGGGCGGGATGCCACCGAGGGAGAGCAGGCACAGACTCAGCCCCAGGGTGATCAGGGGATCCTTCTGGTAAAGGCCGGCGTAGTCAGCGATTCGGTCGCTGCCGGTGCGCAGCGAGAACAGGATGATGCAGGCGAAGGCGCCCAGGTTCATGAACAGATAGGCCGCCATGTAGAGCACCATCGCCGAGAAGCCGTCCTCGGTGCCGCACACCAGGCCGATCATCACGAAGCCGGCCTGGCCGATGGAGCTATAGGCCAGCATTCGCTTCATCGAGGTCTGGGCCAGGGCCACCACGTTGCCCAGCACCATGCTCAGCACGGCCAGCACGGTGAACAGGAACTTCCACTGGGCATCGAAGCTTTCGAAACAGCCCACCAGCAGCCGCACCGCCAGGGCGAAACCAGCGGCCTTGGATCCCACCGACAGGAAGGCGACCACCGGTGTGGGGGAACCCTCATAGACGTCGGGGGTCCACTGATGGAAAGGAACCGCGGCGATCTTGAACGCCACCGTGGCCAGCACGAACACCAGGGCCAGGGCTGTGATCGGTGAGGCGCTGGTCTGGAGGGCCAGACCGATGGTGGCCAGGCTGGTGGCACCGCCGCTGAGGCCGTAGAGCAGGGAGGCGCCGTAGAGGAACACCGCCGCGGCGGCCGATCCCACCAGCAGATACTTCAAAGCCGCCTCGGAACTGCGGGCATCCCGCTTCATGTAGCCCGCCAGCAGATAGCTGGCCACCGAAAGGGTTTCCAGGGAAATGAAGATGCTCACCAGGTCGGTGGAGCCGCACAGGAACATGGCCCCGAGGGTGGCGGCCAGCAGGATCGCGGCGTACTCGCCCATCGGTGTGCCGCTGCGCTCCACGTAGCGCCAGCTCAGCAGCAGGGAGATCAAGGTGGAGGCGGCCACCACCGCTCGGAAGGCGATGGCCAGGTTGTCGGCCAGGAAGGAGCCGAGGAACGACGGCTCCAGGGGGCTGTTCCACTGCAGGGCCAGCAGCACCAGGGAGGCACTCAGGCCGCCGTAGCAGATGGGCGGCACCCAGCGGCTGGCAGCCTTTTCACCGGTCAGGTCGACCACAAGGCAGACCATCATGGTGAGCAGGACGGCCACTTCCGGAGCGATCGCCCCGGCATTCAGCTGCAGGGCCAGCGCGCCGGTGCCCAGACCCGAGGCAATGGCCTCGGCGGCGGAAGCGGCCGTGGTGACGGAGCTCGCTGCTGCCAGAAACAGGTCTGCCACAGGGTTCGGGGAGGCACGCGATGTGCCGGACTGTAGCCGCCATCTGGGGGGGCGGTCTGGTGCCCCGATACCCGCCGGGTACGCCGATGCGATAAAGAAGGAAGCGGTATCGCGCCTTCCCGTGGCCCACACCCTGGTCATCGTCGAGAGCCCCACCAAGGCCCGCACCATCCGGGCGTTCCTGCCCAAGACCTTCCGGGTGGAGGCGTCGATGGGCCATGTGCGCGATCTGCCCAACAATGCCAGCGAAATTCCTGCGGCCCATAAGGGGGAGAAGTGGGCCAACCTCGGCGTCAACACCGCCAACGCCTTCGAGCCCCTCTACGTGGTGCCGAAGGACAAGAAAAAGGTGGTGAAGGAGCTCAAGGACGCCCTCAAGGACGCCGACCAGCTGCTGCTGGCCACGGACGAAGACCGGGAAGGGGAGAGCATCAGCTGGCACCTGCTGCAGCTGCTGGGGCCGAAGGTGCCGGTGAAGCGGATGGTGTTCCACGAGATCACCAAGGAGGCGATCGGCCGCGCCCTCGACCAGACCCGTGACCTCGACATGGAGCTGGTCCATGCCCAGGAGACCCGCCGCATTCTCGATCGCCTGGTGGGCTACACCCTCTCGCCCCTGCTCTGGAAGAAGGTGGCCTGGGGCCTGTCCGCCGGACGGGTGCAGTCGGTGGCGGTGCGGCTGCTGGTGCAGCGCGAACGGGCCCGCCGCGCCTTTCGCAGCGGCAGCTACTGGGATCTCAAGGCCCGCCTGGAGCAGACGGCCTCGCCCTTCGAGGCCAAGCTCACCCACGTGGGGGCCGAGCGCATCGCCGGCGGCTCCGACTTCGACGAGACCACCGGCGGCCTCAAGACCGGCAGCAAGGTGAAGCTGCTCAGCGAGGCGGAGGCGGCGGCGCTCAAGGCTGCCGTGGAAAGCTCCCCCTGGCGCGTGGCGGCGGTGGAGGAGAAGCCCACGGTGCGCAAGCCCGTGCCCCCCTTCACCACCAGCACCCTGCAGCAGGAGTCCAACCGCAAGCTGCGGCTCTCGGCCCGCGACACCATGCGCACGGCCCAGGCCCTCTACGAGCGGGGTTTCATCACCTACATGCGCACCGACTCGGTGCACCTCTCCGACCAGGCCCTGACGGCGGCGCGCAACTGCGTCGGCGCGATGTACGGCAAGGAGTTCCTCAGCCCGGCGCCGCGCCAGTTCAGCACCAAGGCCCGCAACGCCCAGGAGGCCCACGAGGCGATCCGGCCCGCCGGCGAGAGCTTCCGTACGCCGAAGGACACCGGACTCGACGGCCGCGACCTGGCCCTCTACGAGCTGATCTGGAAGCGCACCGTGGCCAGCCAGATGGCCGATGCCCGGCTCACCCTGCTGGCCGTCGACATCGAAGCGGCGGGTGCCACCTTCCGCTCCAGCGGCAAGCGCATCGACTTCGCCGGCTTCTTCCGCGCCTACGTGGAGGGCAGCGACGACCCCGATGCGGCCCTGGAGGGCCAGGAGGTGCTGCTGCCCTCGCTCGCCGTCGGCGACGCGCCCCTCTGCCGTGGCGTCGAGGCCCTCGGCCACCAGACCCAGCCCCCCGCCCGCTACAGCGAGGCGGCCCTGGTCAAGACCCTGGAGAAGGAGGGCATCGGCCGGCCCTCCACCTACGCCAGCATCATCGGCACCATCGTCGACCGGGGTTACGCCACCCTGCAGAACAACTCCCTCACCCCCAGCTTCACGGCCTTCGCTGTGACGGCCCTGCTGGAGGAGCACTTCCCCGACCTGGTGGACACGGCCTTCACCTCGAAGATGGAGCACACCCTCGACGAGATCTCCACGGGCAAGGTGTCGTGGCTGCCCTACCTGGAGGGCTTCTACAAGGGCGAGAAGGGCCTGGAGACCCAGGTGCAGCAACGGGAGGGCGACATCGACCCCGGCATCTCCCGCACGGTGGTTCTGGAAGGTCTGCCCTGTGTGGTGCGGATCGGCCGTTTCGGCGCCTACCTCGAGACCAAACGGGTGGCGGAGGACGGCAGCGAGGAGCTGCTCAAGGCCACCCTGCCCCAGGAGATCACGCCGGCCGATCTCGATGCCGAGAAGGCCGAGCTGCTGCTGCGCCAGAAGGCCGAAGGCCCCGAATCGCTCGGAGAGGACCCCGAGAGCGGCGAGCAGGTGTACCTGCTGTTCGGCCAGTACGGGCCCTATGTGCAGCGCGGCCAGGTGAGCGAGGAGGTGCCCAAGCCCAAGCGGGCCTCCCTGCCCAAGGGCGTCAAGCCCGAGGACCTCAGCCTGGAGGACGCCCTGGGGCTGCTGCGGCTGCCCCGCCACCTGGGCGAGCATCCGGATGGGGGCAAGGTGCAGGCCGGGCTGGGACGCTTCGGCCCCTACGTGGTCCACGACAAGGGCAAGGGGGAGAAGGACTACCGCTCCCTCAAGGCCGAAGATGACGTGCTGGCCGTGGGCCTGGGCCGGGCCCTGGAGCTGCTGGCCATGCCCAAGAAGGGTCGCGGTGGCCGCACCGCGCTGAAGGATCTCGGTGCCCCGGAGGGCTCCGAGGAAGCGATCCAGCTGTTCGACGGTCCCTACGGGCTGTACGTCAAGCAGGGCAAGGTGAACGCCTCCCTGCCCGAGGGCACCACCGCCGACACCATCTCCCTGGACCAGGCGGTGGAGCTGCTGGCCGCCAAGGCTGCCACCAGCAAGAGCGCCGCCAAGGCCCGCAGCGCCACCAGGGCTACCGCCAAGCCCTCCACCAAGGCGACGGCGGCCAAAAAGGCGACCCCCAAGCCAGCCACCGCCAAGAAGCCCCCCGCCACCACCAAGTCCGGACGGCTGCGGGCCAGCGCCGTGCGGGTGATCAAACCCGCGGGCAGCTGATGGCACCGCCCCGCCCCTCCCTTCCGCTGGCGGGAACCCTGCTGACGCTGCCCCTGCTGCTCTCGGCCTGCGGCGGTACGACCTTCGGCGACGCCCTGTCGCGAAGCTTTTCCCGTGCCCCGGCCGCCCCAGCCTCACCGCCGGCCAGCGCGCCCAGGACGGCCACCCCTGCCACCCCAGGGCCGTCCCCGGCCGCCCCGGCCCGCCCTGCGGAACCCATCGCCCGTCCCGCGGCTCCGGCCGCCCCGGTGACCCCCGTGGCCCCGGCTGTCCGGCCGGCCCCCTATCGCGTCACCATCCGCCTGCCCCTGGCGGATCCCTCCGCCCCGGCCGAGGTGGTCACCAAGGCGCTGCGGGCCGCCGGGGTGCCGTTCGAGGTGGAGACGATCGAGCGCATGCCAGCGGCCGGCACCTCGGACACCGAGCCCCCCGCCCCGGCCACCGGCAGTGCCGCCCCCGCCAGCGGCAGCGCGGCCCCCAGCTCCCGTCCGGCGCCGGCGCCGCGCTGAGCCGATGACCCCTCCCTCCCGGCGGCAGCTGAGCCCTCGCCAGGCGCGCCAGCTGATGGACACCGCCTACCTGGCGGCCGCCACCGCCCTTCTCTGGGTGGCGCTCTACTACCTGCCAGTGGGCAGCCCCCTGTTCCGCCTCGCCCTGCCCCTGCCCCTGGCCCTGCTGCAGCTGCGCCATGGCTGGCGCTGCGCCCTGGAGGGCGTGGTGGTAACGACCCTGCTGCTGGTGGCCCTGATGGGGCCGATCCGGGGCCCCCTGGTGCTGTTCCCCTATGGCCTGCTCTCCCTCTGGCTGGGCTGGGGCTGGCGCCGCCGCAGCAGCTGGTGGCTCACCCTGGGGGTGGGCGGCCTGATCGGTGCCGGCGGTTTCCTGGTGCGGGTGGCGGTGCTTTCGGTGCTGGTGGGCGAGAACCTCTGGGTGGTGATCACCACCGCCGCCGCCAACCTGCTCGACCGCCTGGCGGGGGTGGTGGGCCTGGCTGGTGGCTTCGACCTGGCCCAGGTCCAGGTCGCGGCCCTGCTGCTGGTGCTGCTGCAGAACCTGATCGTGCTGTTGGCCCTGCATGCCGTGGCCTACTGGATCTTCCCAAGGCTCGACCTGCCGATCAGCGAACCGCCGCCCGCCCTGCGCGGTCTGGTGGCCCTCGACCCCCTTTGAGCCAGCTGCGCCGGATCTCCGGTTCCGCGGCCGCCGCCGACCGCTGGTGCGGGCCCTGGCGGCAGGGCTGGCGCCACAGCGAGGTGCTGGTGCTGCTGGCGGCCACCGACACCGCCGCCGTTCCCGGCATTTCCGCCGCCGGTGCCACCCCCAGCTCCCGGCTCCGCACGGCGGCGGCCGATGCCGAACTGCTGGTGCTCGGTCCCGCCGGGGAGCGTCCCCATGCCCTGCCGCCCCTGCCCGCCGGGGTGTCCCCCGCCCTGATCAGCCATGTGGTGCTGCGGGAGCTGGCCCTGGACCCCCTGGTGGTCGACCTGGGCTGCCCGGTGGCCCCGGCGGTGGCCCATCTGCGGCTGCCAGGGCTGGCCGGGGGTGGCCCTGCCCGCTGCCTCAGCGGCGGCCAGGCCCTCGATCCGCCCCGGCTGGAGGCCCTGCTGGCCCTGGGCCGCCGCTGGGGCGAGCGCCTCTCCCCCGGGCGCCCCCTGCTGCTGGCGGAATGCGTTCCCGGGGGCACCAGCACCGCCCTGGCCGTGCTGGTGGGGCTGGGGGTGGCGGCCCACGGGCTGGTGAGCGGCAGCCTGCGCCACCCCGACCATGGCCGCAAGGCGGCGCTGGTGGAACGGGGGCTGGGGGCGGCGGGCCTCTCCGGTACCGCCGCAGGGGATGGGGCCGCTGCGGTACGGGTGGCCGCCGCCCTCGGGGATCCGATGCAGGCCCTGGCCGCCGCCATGGTGCTGGCCGCCGCCGCCGCTGGCCGGCCCGTGCTGCTGGCGGGCGGCAGCCAGATGGCGGCGGTGCTGGCCCTGGCCCTGGCCCTGGCGCCCCCTTCCCTGCGCCCGGCGATCGCCGCCGGCACCGCCCTGGGCACCACCGCCTGGGTGGCCGACGAGGCGGGCAGCGACCTGGCGCTGCTGCTGCGTCGCATCGGCGAGCGCTGGGGGGTGGAGCCCCTGGCCTTCGCGGCCGACCTGCGCTTCACCGATCCCTGCCATCCGGCCCTGGCGGCCTACGAGCGGGGCTACGTCAAGGAGGGGGTGGGGGCGGGGGGGCTGGCCCTGCTGTGGCAGCTCAGCGGCCGCCCAGGACCTGCCCTGGCCCGCCTCTGCGACCAGTCCTGCGCCACGCTGTTGGGGCCGCCGCCGCCTACGGTCCGCTGAATGGGTGCCCCCTTCCCCCCACCGCCATCCCCGGGCCTCAGCCGCCGCACCCTGCTGCGCCTCGGTGCCGCTTCCGCCCTCACCCTGCTGGCCGGTTGCGACCGCCAGGAGCCGCTGCTGCTGGGCAGTCGGGGCGATCTGCCCGCCGCCTGGGTTCGCCGCCTGCCCAAGCCCTGGCGCAGCCAGTTCCTGGAGGACCCCGCCCAGGTGCTGGTCCGGGCGGCCGCTCCCCTGACGGGTCTTGTGCAGCTCAGCGACGGCTGGGCCGGCGAGCTGAAGCCTGCCGACCTGCAGCCCATCGGCACGCCAGCCCTGATCGAGCGGCTCGCGCCGATGGCGGCTCCGCTGGCGCGACTCCATGGCCCGCCCGGCGCCGGCCCCCTGGCGTTCCCCTGGTCCTATGGCCCCTGGGTGCTGGTGCTGCGCAGCCGGCCCGACCTGGCCCGGCGCCGGGCCGAGGGCTGGGATCTGCTGCTCGACCCCAGCCTGGCCGGCCGGCTGGTGCTGCCCTCCTCCCCCCGGGTGACGATTGCCCTGGTGGGGGAGGACCCGGAACGGCTGCGGCGTCTGCGGCGCTCAGCCCTGGCCTACGACGAACGGGATGGCCTGAGCCTGCTGCTCACCGGCGAAGCCGAGGCCGCCGTGCTGCCCCGCCAGCGGGTGGTGGGCCTGCTGCGCCGCGATCCCCGGCTGCAGGTGCTGCTGCCCGAGGCCGGCTCACCCCTGAGCTGGAACCTGTTGCTTCGGCCGGCGGGTCCCCATCCGGAGCCGCCGCTGGAATGGCTGGGGGAGGCCCTGGAGCCCCCCCTGCTGCCGGCTCTGCTGGCGGGGGGCTGGGTGCCGCCCCTGCCCAGGGACCAGCTGCAGCAGGCCCTGGCGGACTTCCCGGCGGCGATCGCCGCCCTGCTGCTGCCCCCCCAGTCGGTGCTGGAGCGCTGTGTCAGCTTGCCGCCCCTCGCCGCCGCCGAGCGCCGCAGGCTGCAGCAGCTGTGGGATGGCGCCGCCCCCGTTGCTGCCGGCTAGCCCCACAGACGGCGGCGTGGCGCGGCTGCCAACCGCCGGTGGGTGTCCGCCAGGAGATCGGGGATGGGCAGCTGGAGCGGGCAGCGGGGCAGGCAGGCGCCGCAGCGGCCACAGGCGGAGGCATCCAACTGTTCCCACCAGTGGCCGGCCCGGCCGATGAGGTTGTAGCGCTCGCTCGCAAACGGCTCCATGCCATGGCCCACCGCCAGGTTGCGCAGTCGCAGCAGGGCGGGGATCGGCACGGCGTTGGGGCAGGGCAGGCACTGGCGGCACTGGCCGCAGCGGTCGCCCCCAAGCCGCCCCCTCCCGGCCGCCTCCAGGCGGGCCAGTGCCACCGCGAGATCCTGCCGTTCGGCGGCGCTGGGGGGGCATTCGACGCCGGCCAGGCGAACGGCCCAGCCCAGGTCTTCGGGCTGGGCGGCCCCCAGGGTGAGGGTGCTGATCCCCTCGGCCAGCAGGAAGCGGTAGGCGAGTTCCAGCGGCGCGAAAGGGGCGCAGTCGGCCGTCAGTTCGGCGGGGGGCGCATACAGACGGCCGCCCTTGTCGGCCGGGGAGATGGCCATCACGCCGATCCCGGCCGCCAGGGCCTGGCGGGCCAGGGGCAGCCGCTCCCGGTCGAACAGATGCAGATGCAGGCTGCAGAAGCTGAAGCGGCCGCTGTCCAGGGCCGCATCGATCAGGGCCGTGTCCCCATGGCTGCTGAAGCCCACCTGGCCCACCAGCCCCTCCCCCGTGGCCCAGGCCAGCAGCTCGGCCCCTGGCCCCGACAGGGCCCAGGCCAGATGCTCCGGCCGGTTGAGGCCATGCACCGCCAGGTTGTCGAGCCGCTTGATCCCCAGCCGTTGCAGGCAGGCCCGCAGTTGTGTGCGGCCTTCGTCGAGATCCGGGCCTGGCAGCAGCTTGCTGGTGAGCACCAGGGCGGCGCGGCCGGCAGGGTCGCGCTCCCCCAGCCGATGCAGGGCCCGGGCGAGGAAGGCCTCGGCCGGGCCGTAGGCGGGGGCGGTTTCGATGTGGTTGATCCCGGCCTCCAGGGCCGCCACCAGCACGGCGTCCATGGCCTCCGGGGAGTCCAGGGCCCGCATCGTGCCGAGGGTGAACGCGGACACCGGCCTGCCGCGTCCGAACGGTCGCCGTGCCGCCTGCGGCGGTGGGGCCTGGGGGTCAGGCGCCAGGGCCACCACCCTCGGGGGCTTCCTCCGGGCCGAGATCGGGCTCAGCGACCGTTCGGCCGATGTGGCGGATCAGGTCGGCCGGGCTGGTGCGGTCGAGGAAGCGGCGGAAATCCTCCTGGTCTTCGGCATCGGCCTCCGCATCCACCGGGATTGAGGCATCGGCCACCACCTCCTCCAGCATCCAGATGCCGCTGTCGGTGCGCAGGGCCAGGGCAATGGCATCGCTCGGCCGGGCGTCCAGCTCGATGGGCTGGTCGGTGCCGTCCTGGAGCTTGAGCACGGCCCGGAAGGTGTTGTCCTCAATCGCGTGGATGATCACCCGCTCCAGTTGCAGGCCGCCGGCCTCCAGCAGGTTGGCCATCAGGTCGTGGCTGAGGGGCCGGGGGGGCCGTTCCCTGTTCAGGCCCGAAAGGATGTTCTGCGCCTGGGCCTGGTCGATCCAGATCGGCACCTGCCTGCGGCCGGCAGGGTCCCGCAGCAGGACGATCGGACTTCGGCTGGCCGCATCCAGGGCAATCCCGGCGACAGACATTTCAACCATGGTCGGGCCCGCTCCTCGCACGTGATGGTTCCCGTGAAACGATTATGGCCAGTGCCGCCGCCTCAGGGGATGTTCACCGGACTGGTACAGGCCATCGGCAGGCTGGAGCGGAGTCCGGCCGGTGTGCGGGTGCGCACGGACCTCGGACCCCTGGCCCTGGGGGACAGCGTTGCCGTCGATGGGGTCTGCCTCACGGTGGCCGAGCTGTTCGCC
>Ga0247833_1005981_pt1 | contig 13822 bp, 12 predicted proteins | sample LaCruzMarch2015__7_FD_187117 | JGI IMG/M metagenome (GOLD analysis project Ga0247833, IMG submission 187117) | Freshwater microbial communities from meromictic Lake La Cruz, Castile-La Mancha, Spain - LaCruzMarch2015_8m | ecosystem: Environmental > Aquatic > Freshwater > Lake | place: Spain...
CGTTGATGCGACGACGATCAGTTTCTAATTTGGTTTCACCCGGGCCGCGCGTGCCGATACCGCCACCTTGCTGAGTGAGCCCAGCACTCGCACCGCGGCGAATTCGCGGCAGTCGATAGCGCATGAGGGCCAGTTCGACTTGAGCTTTGCCCTCCAACGTGTGGCTGTTTTGGGCGAAAATGTCCAAAATCACTGCCGTGCGGTCGATGGCCGTGCGACCCAGAGTTTTTTCTAAATTGAATTGTTGCGCGGGCGCCAACTCGTTGTCGAACACCACCGTGTCGGCATCAACAGCCAAACAGGTGGCTTTGAGTTCCTCGACTTTTCCTTTGCCGATGAATGACGCCGGGTCAGGTTTGTCGCGCCGCTGCGTGAGTCGCGCCACTACGTCGGCCCCGGCGGTGTCGACCAGTCGCTCGAGTTCGTCCAAACTGTCGCTGGTTTCGGCATCGGTGCGACCATCAAGCGTCACGGCCACCAGCACAATTTTTTCGCGAATCGTGCGCTCGATGAGCGTGCGGCCAAGCGCCTCTGAGTACGGCGATGTCATGTGTTGCGCGGCGCCGTCACCGAATACGGTGCTTCGAGTGACGCGTCGTAGCTATCGATGTATTGCGCCGGGCCCGTAAGAGCAATGCGGCCGGCTTCTGGCGCATTCAGGGTGACCACCGCATCGCCACCCAGCATGTGCACGGTCACCTCCACACGTTCTGTCGTGGATGACACAAGACCCCATCGCAATGCCGCCCACGCACTTGCGCATGCCCCAGTGCCGCAGGCTTGGGTGATGCCTGCGCCGCGCTCGTGCACGCGCATGGTGATGGCGTTTCGTCCGGGGCCCGGCGCAATGATTTCTAGATTCACCTGCGGTACCTGTCGACCAAGTTGGCCGATGTCCACCGAATCCACATCGTCGACACTCACCACTGTGTGCGGGTTGCCCACCGACACGTGCACCACGGGGCGATCTGGGTGCGTACCGATGGCAGCCCAATTGGCGGGTGCATCAACAGTGCTGACCTCACCCATGTCGACGGTTGCGACTACCGAATTGCTGTCTTGTTCGCCAACGGTTACTTCTCGCACGCCGGCATCGGTATGCAGGCGATACACCCGTTCGCCACGCGCTGCGTCGCTGCGAAACAACGCGTGGGCAAAACAGCGCGCACCATTGCCGCTCATCTCGGCAGTCGAGCCGTCGCTGTTGTACAACCGCATGCGCGCGTTGACATCGTCGATGCGCTCGAGCAACAACAAGCCGTCGGCGCCGACACCTGACGCGCGGTTGCACCAAGCGCGAGAAACCTCTGGCCAGGCGACGGTCGCTTCGTCAACGCCAGCACTGCGCAATTGGGCCACATCCAGTACCAAGAAGTCATTGCCCCAGGCGTCGAATTTGCTGACTCTCATCATGGTTGGTTCCCTTATGCCTATCGCAAGAGTGCCAACACTTGGGGCGTGACCTCGGCAACGGGGTCGCTGTCGACGGCCACCCAGGTGATGCGTGGGTCGCGGCGAAACCAACGTTCTTGACGCACGGCAAATTGACGAGTGTGTAGCACCATCTGGGCAACGGCTTCGTCAAGGCTCACCTCGCCAGCCATGTGGGCCAGCAATTCGCGATAGCCGAGGGCTTGTTTGGCCTCGCGCGACAGCGTGCAACGTTCGGCAAGCCCACGCACTTCGGCCAAAAACCCGGCCGCCATCATGGTGTGCACGCGGTGCTCGATGCGCTGCGACAGTGTTTTGCGCGGCCAGGCAATGCCAATTTGTTGCACGTCGCTCGGCGGATACGCACCAGTGCCCGGGCCGAATGACGAAAACGGCTGGCCGCTGCCGATGCACACTTCGAGTGCACGTTCAATGCGTCGACGATTGCTCTTATCCGAGCGTGACGCCGCCAACGGGTCGAGTGCTTCTAGGCGCGCGAACAACACCCCCACGTCGGGCTCGGCTTGCAATTCAGCGCGCACCACCGGCCATTCACCAGGCAGTTGCAAGTCGTCAATCACCGCAGTGAGATACAGCCCCGTGCCAGCCACAAACACTGCGTGCGCGCCAGCGGCGGCAATTGCACTACGGGCCAAGGCCGCGTGCTGTTTGTATTCAGCCACGCTGAATCGCTCGTCGGGGTTGACCAAATCGATGCAGTGGTGCGGCACACTCGCACGGTCGGCGGCGGTGGGTTTGGCTGTACCAATGTCCATGCCTCGATACACCTGCATAGCGTCGACCGCCACAATGTGGGCACCAGTTGCGCGGGCCACTGCCATGGCAACGTCGCTCTTGCCGCTTGCCGTTGGTGCAACGATGGCAATTTGCTGCATGAGTAAAGAGAACCTAAGCCGACGTCACGCCGAAGCAACGGCAAGTCGGGTGCGATGCGTTGGCAACGCCGTGACCTCAAGAAGTCGCCCCGTTAGATGAAATCGTGCTGCGTCAATAATCTCGACGCGCGCATACGTGCCGAGGCGCAACTTTTCGGTTACCGGAAAGTGCACCAACTTGTTTTGGCGGGTGCGACCCGTGAGATGGTCAGGGTTCTTGCGGCTCGTTCCTTCGACCACGATTTCCTCAACACGTCCAATGCGGGCGCGATGCTGTTGCACGGCCGTGCGGTCCAGCACCACTTTCAGACGGTTGTAGCGCTCGCTTACTTCGGCTGGGTCACAAAACTTGTCCACCATTGCCGCTGCGGTGGTGCCTTCGCGCGGTGAAAAGATGAACAAATACGCCGCATCAAATTGCGCGGCTGCGGCAACTTCCATGGTTTGCACAAAATCTGCCTCGGTCTCGCCAGGAAACCCGACGATCACATCGGTGGTCACCGCCAAGTCAGGGATGGTGCGTCGCGCTTCAGCGAGACGATCTAAATAGCGCTGAGCGGTGTAACCGCGATGCATCGCTGCCAACACGACGTCGCTGCCGGCTTGCAACGGGTAATGCAAGTGTTCGCACACGCTGGGGGTTTCGGCCATGGCCAACAGGGTGTCTTCACGCATGTCTTTGGGATGCGGGCTCATGTACCGCACCCGCTGCACGCCCGGCACTGCACCAACGGCCCGCAGCAAAGCGGCGAATTGTGGCTCGACGCGCACCGACTCGTCGCCTGCGCGACGGCTAGCCAACGACAGGTCGCGGCCATAGGAGTTGACGTTTTGTCCGAGCAGGAAGATCTCGGTAACCCCGCTGGCGGCCAACCCGCGCACCTCGTCGAGGATGCCCTCGAACGGCCGGCTGATCTCGCGCCCGCGCACGGCCGGCACGATGCAATAAGCACACGTGTTGTCGCAGCCGATTTGAATCGTCACCCAACTGCGATACGACGTTTCGCGTCGCACTGGCAACGCCGAAGGAAACAGTGCGTAGTCATCAACGATTGCTTCGTCCAAAATCTCGGTCACTGCCCCACTGACACGCGACTCGTTGAGCAATTCGGTGGCTCGGTGCACATTGTGGGTACCAAGCACCACGTCTACCCATGGTGCGCGTTGCCGCACGAGTTCGCGATCTTTTTGCGCCAAACAGCCCGCCACCACAATCTGGCGAGTGGGGTCGGCATCTTTCCATGCCTTCATCGTGCCGAGCGTGCCATACAACTTTTTGTCGGCATTTTCTCGAATGCAACACGTATTGATGACCACCACGTCGGCTTTGGCTTCGTCGTCAATCGGCTCGAGGCCGTCTTGTTCTAACAGCCCGGCAATTCGCTCGGAGTCGTGCTCGTTCATCTGGCAGCCGAACGTGCGTACCACGTATCGACGAGTCACAACACGTTGAATGCTACAGATACGGGCCTAGATCACCCGCTCGATTGGCGGCTATATCACTCGTCCGCGCAGCATGAATGACTCCACGACGCGTCCCACCGCAACGATGAATGCCGCCTCGCGAAGGCTGCACGAATAGCGCTGTGATGTTTCGAAGACATTGTTGAACGCCGTCGCCATACGCAGGTCAAGTTCCTCACGGAAGCGCTCGAGTGGCCAGCGGAACTCCTGAATATTCTGCGTCCACTCAAAGTAACTGCCGAGCACACCGCCCGCATTGGCGAGGATGTCGGGCACCACCGTAATGCCACGATTACGTAACGCTGCATCCGCACCGCCGATTATCGGCTGATTGGCCGCTTCGATCACGAGTGGCGCGCTGATACGTGCGACGTTGCCATCGTGAATCACTCCCCCAAGCGCGGCTGGAATCAACACGTCGCACTCCACCTCAAGCACCGTGGCGGGGTCAATCTGCGTGTAGCGCCCGAAGAGCTCGCTCACGCTGGTGGCGAGTGTGTCTTCGACGGTGAGTCCGTTGGGTGCGCTCACCGCACCTGTCACGTCGCTGACTGCAATCACCTTCATGCCGCGTTCGATAGCGCAACTTATCGCAAACTTGCCCACGTTGCCGAAACCCTGCACCACAACGCGCTTGCCGCTGACCTTCAATTGCTGGGCCTGCAACGCTGCGGCAGCAATCTGAATCACGCCGCGACCAGTCGCCTCTTCGCGACCAGGCGCACCGAAGAGTGCGATCGGTTTGCCTGTCACACATGCCGGCTGAAAACCCTCAAGCCGATGAAACTCGTCCATCAGCCAACCCATCGTGCGCGATGTGGTTCCCATGTCCGGCGCGGGAATGTCACGATGCGGGCCGAGCACATGCACCATCGTGCGCGTCCACCGACGAATCAGTTCCTCGTGCTCGCGTTCAGACAATTGCCGCGGATCTACTGCCACGCCACCCTTGGCGCCACCGAATGGTACGTCAATAAGTGCGGTCTTCCATGTCATCAAGCTGGCGAGTGCGCGCACATCGTCGAGATCCACCGTCTGGTGAAATCGAATGCCACCCTTGCGTGGTCCGCGTGCCTGCGAGTGTTGAACGCGGTATCCGGTGAGCACATCGATGCGACCGTCGTCGCGACGTAACGGCAATGAAACCACTACCTCACGCTCGCACGCAACGATCGCAGCCACAACATCATCCGCCACTTCGAGTTGCTTGGCTGCACCCCGCACGAAGCGGTTGACATCCTCGAACGCGGAATGCACTCCGGAACCTTTCTCGTGGTGACTCGTGGAGCTGCTTGACGCGGTGATGGTCATGCACGAAAAGTACCCGTGTATCGCGCTCGCGTACAGAGGTTCGCTGGAGGGTTGGGGTGAAGTTCACCCACGTGTTGCCGCACGTACACCTCCAAGTTGTTAGTGCATGTGCATCTCCTCCCGCCACTGGTACTGTGCGGAGATGCTCGTCGAAGACGCGGTCTACAGCCACGGAAAGCGCATTGGCGGTGTGCTCGATGTCGTCAATAGCAACGGCAGTGTCTCCAACGGCACGTTTGAATGGGTGGGCTTCGTTGACCCCACCGAGTCCGAACTCTCCGGCTGCGCAAAGCGCTTCGGAGTCGATCCGCTCGCCATTGAGGACGCACTCTCGCGTACACAGCGTGCCAAACTCGACCGCTACGCCACACACACGAGTCTGCTCGTGAAAACGATCGCTTACAACGCCGAACGTCGGCGCATCGATGTCGGAGACGTAACACTCGTCTTCGCCGAACACTTCATCCTCACGGTGCGCCACGGCGGGGTGCTGCCACTACGCGAGGTGCGCACCGACTTGGAGCAGCACCCCGAACGGATGGCGCAAGGGCCCGTCGCGGTCGTTCACGAGATTCTCGATCGCCTTGTCGATGAGTACGTGCACGCAGCCGAAGCGTTACATCGCGATCTCATCGAACTAGAGGATGCGGCATTCCGTGACACAACAGACCTGCCGACGGGTCGTGCATATTTGATCAAGCGTGAAGTGCTGGAGTGTCGTCGCGCTGCTGCGCCACTCGTGGATGCGCTGCTCACGCTGATGGAAGGCAATGTCCCGGGTATCCCGAAAGCATTTGCCCCGAAGCTAAAGGACGTTTACGACCATCTGCGACGCGTGGTGGACGATATCGAACGCATGAATGAATTGGTGGACGCCGCACTCTCGGCGTGTCTCAACATCGCTCAAGTACGCCAGAATGCCGACATGCGACGCATCTCGGCGTGGGTTGGTCTTGCGGCCGTTCCAACCATGGTTGCCGGCATCTATGGCATGAATTTTTCGTACATGCCGGAGCTGCAGGTGCGTTGGGCGTACTTCTTGGTGATGGGCGGCACGGCCGCATTCAGCGTGGGGTTGTTTGTCTACTTCCGCAGACGTCGCTGGTTGTAGTTGCCAAACCGGGCCGCCGGTGTTCCTCCGACGGCCCGACACCTCAACTACTCGAGTTCGATTGGCGCTTCGTCTTGCTTGGTGAAACCAGCAGGCACTTCTTCGATCGGCTTGGCCATTGCTTTGTCGCGCACGCGTGCCGACATTTGCATCATCACGTCGGGGTTGTCAATCAAGAACTGCTTGGAGTTCTCGCGACCCTGGCCGAGTTGCTCGCCGTCGTAGGTGAACCAAGCACCAGACTTCTTGGCGATGCCCATCTCGACGGCAAGGTCGAGCACCGAGCCTTCGCGGCTGATGCCTTTGCCGTAGGTGATGTCGAATTCGGCCTGCTTGAACGGTGGCGCAACTTTGTTCTTCACCACTTTGACACGGGTGCGGGCACCCACCACTTCGGCACCATCTTTGATGGATTCGATGCGGCGAATGTCGAGACGTACCGACGAATAAAACTTGAGCGCCCGACCACCGGGGGTGGTTTCTGGCGAACCGAACATGACACCGATTTTTTCACGCAACTGGTTGATGAAAATGGCGATCGTATTCGACTTGTTCAAGTTGGCAGTGAGTTTGCGCAGGGCTTGGCTCATCAAACGGGCTTGCAGACCCACGTGGCTGTCACCCATTTCGCCTTCGATTTCGGCGCGTGGTGTGAGTGCTGCCACCGAGTCGATGACGATCACGTCAACGGCGCTGGAGCGCACGAGCATGTCGACGATCTCGAGTGCTTGCTCGCCCGTGTCGGGCTGCGAAATGAGCAGGTTGTCGGTGTCGACACCAATCGCTGCTGCATAGATCGGGTCAAGCGCGTGCTCGGCGTCGACATAGGCGCAGATGCCACCGTTGCGTTGTGCTTCGGCAACGATGTGCATGGCCAGGGTGGATTTACCCGACGACTCTGGGCCGAAAATTTCGACCACTCGACCGCGCGGCACACCGCCGACTCCGAGGGCGATGTCGAGAGCCAAGGCGCCGGTAGAAATCGCTTCGATTCCCATGGTTTCTTTTTCGCCCATGCGCATCACCGAGCCGGCGCCGAACTGTTTGTCGATTTGTCCGAGGGCTGCCTCTAGTGCCTTGGCCCGCTCACCGGCGCGTACGCGATCGCTCTCTGCGGTCTGCTTGGGTTTTTTCTCCGAGGGCCGATCGACGACCTTGTCGGTGGATTTGGGGGCTTTTTCATTCTTTCGTTCGAAGCTCATTGCTGGTGTCCTTTCGTGGTTGTTGGGGGAACGTTGCACCGTAGGGATGGGGTGCTACGTGATAGTTGTGTTTTTGGTATCTCATTCCCACTGCTGTGTGCACCAGACATGAGGAACTGCTCAAACCTTACCTACGAACACCTGTTCGGTCAAGCACCCCCACCCCTTTTTGGCTTAAGGGGGTACCAGGGGGGCTCTGAGCCGACGCCAGGCTCAGTCAGCGGCCACGCCAGGCTCAGCCAGAACTGGCTAGTTCGCCACCCCGCGGGCCTGTTCTTCGCCATCGTCTTCGCTGACGGGTCGCAGATACAAATCGATGGCCTGCCACAAGGTGTAGGAAATCGGATACCCGCCGACCCCCACCAAAAGAGTCACGCCGATGGTGCTGGCCAACACCGGCACTAATGCCACGTCGGGATACGTGACGATGACCCCGATACCCATCGTGAGCAGCAGCAATCCACCTGTGGTGATGAAGCTGATGGCCATCGCACCGAGCATGAAGCCTTCGTAGTTGCGCTCCCAGCGCAGGCCGCAGCCCACGCAACGTTCACCGCGCACAAACCACTTGGTGAAAAACGCCCGACGATTGCCGCAGTGTGGGCACCGTCGAAACAGCCCGCGCCACATCATCACCCCAAGTTTGGGCGACTCGTTCACCACCAGCGACGACAAAAACTAACGAATGAGTTCTTCAACGAAGTCAGCGAACACGCCGGCGTATGTCATTGCAGCTTCGTCGGTGTGCATCACCGAAATAAGCCACTGCTCGTCCAAACCAGGTGGCAACAAAATGCCGCGGTTAATACCGTGCATCCATTGAGCGAATGCCAAGTCAAGATCGGTGTTTTTGTAGTCGCGATAATTTTTGATCGGCTCAGGCGACCATGTGACGCAGCCTTTGGCACCGAATTCCACCACGTTGGCGGGCAACGAATACTGCGTGATTACCGAACGGCATGCTTCAACCAATTCGTGGTTGCGCGCGATTACCTCGCGCGTTGCTTCGGGTGTGCACACTTCGGTGAGCACCGCCTTGGCCGCAGCCATGCACAACGGATTGCCGTTGTAGGTGCCCAGGTGCACGACGCGACGTTCGGTGATTTCGTCCATGTATTCGCGCTTGCCGCCGAATGCACCGAGTGGCAGGCCGCCACCGATGGATTTGGCGAGGGCAACCAAATCGGGTTCGACACCAAAGACCCCAGCAGCGCCCGACCAACCAGCGGTGATGCCGGTTTTTACTTCGTCAAACACGAGCAGCGTGCCGTATCTGCTGGTGATTTCGCGCACGGCCTGCAGGTATCCATCTTGCGGCATGCAGATGCCGATGTTTTGCATGACTGGCTCAACGATGAACGCAGCAACGTCGCGGTCTCGCAATGCGCGCTCGAGTGCTTCGGCATCGTTGTAGGGGATCACGATGGTGTCGCCCACGACGCCCCTGGTGATGCCAGCTGACGAGGCCACCGAATACGGCGCGTTAGCCGGGCCGGCCACATCGAGTGATGGCTTCATCGACACCATGACTTCGTCGTGATGGCCGTGATAGCCACCTTCGACCTTGACGATCTTGTCGCGGCCTGTTGCAGCGCGCGCAACGCGCAACGCGTCCATCGTGGCTTCGGTGCCCGAGTTGGTGAAACGCCACAGCGGGAAGCCGTAACGCGCCGCGAGCAACTCGGCCACTTCGGCGTTGCTTGGGCACGGGGTGACAAACAAGGTTCCGTCATCGAGCTGGGCTGACACGGCCTTGCGCACCGCTGGGTGCATGTGGCCGGCGAACAGCGCGCCAAAGCCCATGTTGTAGTCCACGTAGCGGTTGCCGTCGACGTCGATCGACCAATACTCCTGGGCGCGAGCCAACACAATCGGATACGGGTCGTAGTCTTGAAAGCTGGATGGCACGCCGAGGGGCATTGACTTGCGGGCGCGGGCGTTAGCCGCTTGGGAACCTTTGGTGCGCTCGGCGTAAACCTGTAGTTCGCGGGCAGTGATCTCCTTGGCCCGAGTGACTAGGGATTGCGTCAGCGTCTTGTCAGCCGCTGGCATGGTTATCAGCTCCAAACAGGTGTGTGCCCCCACTCTACACATGGCAGAATGGGGTGCCCATGGTGGGCGTAGCTCAGTTGGCTAGAGCGCCAGGTTGTGGTCCTGGAGGTCGCGGGTTCAAGCCCCGTCGTCCACCCCAGAAGTGCGGTGGGGCGTATTCGGAAACGAGTGCGCCCCACACACGTTGGGAGCCCAGAGCCACGTGCGAGTTAGGCTCGGGCGTTGCAATTTTCATAATGATGCCCCTCTAGCTCAGTTGGTTAGAGCATCGGACTCTTAATCCGCAGGTCCTCGGTTCGAATCCGAGGGGGGGCACCACATTCTTGAACATAATGAGTTTCATAGTTCACCTAACAGTTCACATGAGGTCGGTAGGGTAGGGGCATGTCACGCCTACAGCTCGCACTCAACGTCGAACAACTTGATACTGCAATCGCCCACTACACCAAATTATTTGGTGTAGCACCAGCAAAGATTCGCCCGGGGTACGCCAACTTTGCAATCAGTAATCCCCCACTCAAGTTGGTGTTGATCGAAAATCCTGGTGCCGTCGACTCGATCAACCACCTCGGTGTTGAAATGCAATCTGTAGAAGAAGTGCGCGCCGAACACGAGCGCGTGACCAACGTTGGCATGCCCACCTTCGTCGAAGGCGAAACTGTCTGCTGCTATGCCGTGCAGGACAAATTTTGGATTGAGGGTGGTACGCACAAATTTGAGGTGTACACCGTGCTCGCTGATGCCGAACAGATGAAGAATACGCCCGTAGCACTCACCGACCACAACTAGGCGCTGCCGATCAATCACGTGTCCTCGGGCCGCACTTGGTTGCGCCTTGACGTCATCGGTGTGCTCACCGTCATCGTCTATGGAACCTGGTTCTACGGCTTTGGTGTGCTCTTTGAAGACCTTGCCGAATTCCACAAGGTTTCGGCAGGAGCCCTGGGTATCACCTACGGCGTCGCCAATCTGCTGGCAGGCGCCGGAGCGGTTGCAACGGGTCGTCGCCTCGACACGATTGGTCCACGCGCGGTGCTCGGCGTGGTGGGCCCGCTCGGTGCCCTCGTGTACGGCGTAAGTGCCAGTTTGACGGGCACAACATTCCTCGTCGCTTATGCGATTGGTGGTGGGCTCATGGGTGCTGCGGGTTTCTATTCGTTTACCCAGCCCCTCAGCGTGCGCGTGGTGGATGCTGATGCAGCGCGGGCAATCACGCGACTCACCATTTGGGGTGCGTTTTCGTCACCCATCATGATTCCACTCACCGAGGTATTGCGTGCCAACTACGGCTGGCAGACGGCGATTCGCATTCCCGCAATACTCACGCTGTTTGCTTTTGTCTTGTGTGCCACGATAAGCAAACCCCGCACAGCGTCAGTCGCCACCACGCAAACCTTGGGTTCCACACTTTTGCTGGCGGCACGCGACTGGCGTTTACGACGCTTCACACTCGCTGCGTTTCTTTCTGGCGTGGCTGCTTCCACCTTGCTCGTCTATCAGGTGCCGACCATGACGTGGGCCGGGGTCTCCACGAGTGTCGCGGCCGGGTTGGCAAGTGCGCGAGGGCTCATGCAATTGGCCGGGCGGCTCCCGCTGATGTCAGCCATGGAACGCTTCGGTGCCCCACGACTCATGATTGCGTCACGAGCCCTGCTAGGCATTGCGGCATTGCTTCTGCTCGGCAGTGGGCAATGGGCGGTTGCAGTGCTGTACGTCGCAATCGCGGGCATCACCATTGGTGCTCTCTCGGCACTAGACGGGGTAGTTGCACGTTCTGTCATCGGTGCACAAAATTTTGGGGCAGTGATGGGCGGTATCGGTTTGCTATCGACACTCGGCGGGTCGTTGGGGCCGATACTCGCTGGGCAATTACGCGATTGGTCTGGCTCGCCTGTGGCTTCCATGATGCTGGTCGCGGCGGCTGCATGGTTGGCAACGATGGTGTTTGCCTCGCTGGGCCTGGCTCGACAGGATTCAGCCGAAAGCCGCTAAGAACTAATTGCGTTCGTACGACGCCACCACTTCGGTGTGATGCGTGTGCGGAAACAAATCCAGCACTTCAACACTGAGTGGTCGGTACCCGGCATCCACCAAGAGTCGCGCGTCGCGTGCGGCGGCCACGGCGTCACACGAAACAAGCACCACTCGTGGTGCACGTGTTTCGACAATCGTTGCCACGCCCGGCTTGCCCAAACCGCTGCGGGCGGGGTCGGCAATCACCAAACCTGCTGGCTGAGTAACCCAATGCTCAAAGCGCGCCTGCACCACTTCGGCACTATGACTGCGCAGGTTGGCGTACGCATCGGCACACGCCGACTCACTTGATTCGACCACCACACACTGCACACCAGTTGGCACGACAGTTGCGGCAAACAGCCCCACCCCGCCGTACGCATCCACCACCGGGCCGTCAAAGCCATCGAGAGCACCGTGTGCAGCGCGGGCGACTGCGTCGACCAATAATTCAGCAGCCTCACGCGAGGCCTGAAAAAACGACTCCATCGACACCTGCAGTCGCACGCCGGCGACTTCTTCGTGCACGATTGCCTTGGCACCGGCCGCAACGTCGGCAGGCAACCCAAGCAAGCGTGCTCGATCATGCGACCACACGCCACGCTCACCGGTGGCATCACCACAACGCAACGTGACTTCGCCCGTGCCACGCACGCCGATGCTGCTCACGAGTTGCGCCAACAGCGGGTGCATCACCAAGCATCGCTTGATGCCCACCACGTCGTGTGATGCTGCACGACGAAAACCAAGTTTGCCGTCGCCAGTCACCGCCATGCGCACCGTGGTGCGTAGTGCATCGTGAGTAACTGCTGCCCCACGCACGACGGCAACATCAGGCAACCGTCCGGTGCGGGCGAAGGCTTCGCGAACGACTTCGACTTTGGCATCGTGTTGGGCCGTGGCTGCCAGATGCTGCCAGTCACAACCGCCGCAACCATCGGCCACGTGTGCACACGGCGGCACCACTCGCTGTGGTGATGGCGCAACGATGCCCGTCACGCGCCCCCGTGCAAAATCGCGTTTGACAACAATCAGTTCCACATCCACGGTCTCGCCCGGCAGTGCACCTTCGACAAACACCACCCGCCCATCGGCATCGCGCGCCATCGCATCGCCACCAGCCACGAGACGCTCGATCTGCAACTGACGCGAATCGCCGACAACTGCCGGCGTCTCGGGGCTAGTCACGGCTATTGACCCTAGGCTTGAAACAGCATGCGGCCTGTGCAAATCGCTCCGTCGGTGTTGCCCGTGGATTTCTCCAAACTCGGTGAAGCAATCACCGCACTAGATGCCGCTGGCGTTGACCTCATTCAGTGGGATGTCATGGACGGGCAATTCGTGCCCAACCTCACGTTTGGGCCCGATGTGATTGCATCGACGCGGCATCTCACCAAAAAACCGTTCGAAGCGCATCTCATGGTGTTGACGCCCGATGTAATGGCCAAGCGCTACGTCGAAGCGGGTTGCCAACGCCTCATCGTGCACGCCGAAGCCTGCGACCATCTGCACCGCACACTCGGCAACATTCGCGAACTTGGCGCCACTGCTGCCGTTGCGCTCAACCCGTCAACAGCACCCGACGAAATTGCGAACGTGCTCGACCTCGTCGACTTGGTGTTGGTCATGACGGTGAACCCAGGTTTCGGTGGTCAGTCGTACATCAAAACGATGGAGCCCAAGATTCGCATCGTGCGCGACATGATTAATCGCGCCGGCCTCAGCGACACCGTCGACCTTGAAGTTGACGGCGGCATCTCGCCCACCACCATCGAAGGTGCTGCTAGCGCTGGTGCCAATGTGTTGATTGCTGGCAGCGCGCTCTTTCGCGACAAAGAAGGCCTTGGGCATGCAGTGAGCGAATTGCGCGGGCTGGCTACTTCCGCATTCCGCGGATAGCACCCGTGATCAGATAACGCGTCGCTGCCAACAAAAACAACAAGCCCAGACCCACGCCAAGTGGTACCAGCGCCACGCGCAAGAGCCCAGAGCGATTGCCCAGTAGCGGCCGCAAGATGCCAGTATCGATCGAGTCGCCGTTGACAAGCAACGTGCGCACTGGGTCGCGATAGTCGGGGCATGACACTCGTTGCGCCGCAGCAACTGCGTCACCACCAAACATGTCGGGCTGCACCCGCACTTTCGACTCGAGCACCGGTGTGTCGCCACGAATTCCTGACGGTGCAGCAACAGCACCTACCAAGAATCGTTCACCCGTCGCGAGATACTTCACGTCGTCGATTGGGTAACGCACGGTTAATACGCCATCACGCAGCAACTCGGTTACGGTGCCGTGCCGCTCTGACACCACTTCATACAGCACGAAGTTCGCCTCAATTTGC
>Ga0247833_1005985_pt1 | contig 13818 bp, 13 predicted proteins | sample LaCruzMarch2015__7_FD_187117 | JGI IMG/M metagenome (GOLD analysis project Ga0247833, IMG submission 187117) | Freshwater microbial communities from meromictic Lake La Cruz, Castile-La Mancha, Spain - LaCruzMarch2015_8m | ecosystem: Environmental > Aquatic > Freshwater > Lake | place: Spain...
CAACTGGCCGCTAACGCGCGGCACCGCCTACTTCGGCCCCTGGGCCATGCGCCACGAGCAGGCCGACCAGCTCTGGAGCGGTGACCCAAAAGCAGAATTAGAAAGCTGGACCAGTTTCCCCATCGAGGGTCCCACCGAGTTGCCCGTAGCCAAGTGGATCGGTAACCAACTAGTGCAACCCACTTATATGCAGATGAGCGGGTCGGTCATCGCCCTTGAGAGCCACCAGCGAGTCGTCAACGGTAGACCAAAGAAGAAAGGCCCGATGCGCATCGAGATGGCAACTGCCGCGACACTAAATATCACCACAGTCGAGGAGTTCGCCGAGCCCATCTCAATCATCTATGGCAGGCCCAACTCCGATCGCGCAAGTTACGGAAATGCGGCACGCAGTGAAGATGTCCACCTAGTCGCCTGGCTCACCCAATACGGAGCCCACCAGCCAAGCTCACTGCCGGCCCTAGCTGTTGCCACCGCCAAAGTCGCTGCCACTTATGCCCGAGTCATCACCAGGCCCCGGCAACTCCCGGCTGAGCAGTGGGTAGTGCGACAAAGGGTCCAGCCTTAACACCAGCCGGGTCGGTAACGAGAATTTCGCTCCCCGGCTCTTCTGCCGCGTCAGGGAAAGACCCACCATCGCGTAGGCTCGCACACCGTGAGCAACGCACTCCTATCTGGGATACCGCGCCGTCGTGTTGGCTCCCTCGACTTCTCGGTGCTGCCGCTCGCCGATGCCGTGGATCTCGTCGTGCGCCTCGGTATCGAGCCACATGCGCTTGGCACGGCCGTCCATTTCGCCAACGCTTACAACATCGCCCTCGCCGACACCGACCCCAAGTACCAGGAGCTCATAAACGGTGGCGATCTCGTCTTCAGCGATGGCACGCCCATCGTGTGGGCCGGTCGCCGCTTGCATCCGGGCGATGCCAGCCGGTGGACCCGGGTCTACGGCCCCGATCTCATGACCGGGGTCCTCGCGAAGTCGACGAGCGCTGGCCCGCGTCACTATCTGCTCGGCAGCACACCCGAGGTGCTCGACCTCCTCACGCAGCAGATACAGATTCGGTGGCCCAATGCCCTCATCGTCGGCAGCGATAGTCCACCGTTTCGAGTGCCGACCGACATTGACCTCGCAGAGCGAGACAAACGGATCAAAGAGTCAGGCGCGACCTGCGTCTGGATCGGCCTAGGCACACCCAAGCAAGACATTGAGGTTAGGCGCCTGGCCGACAGTCTACCGATCACCGCACTCGCGGTCGGCGCGGCTTTCGATTTCCTCGCCGGCACCACCCAGCAGGCACCCGAGTGGATGCAGCGCAGCGGACTGGAGTGGAGCTACCGACTCGCGAAGGAGCCGCGTCGCCTCGCTCACCGATATCTCTGGGGCAACCCCCGGTTTATTTATGCAATCGCCCGGCAGCGAACCAGCCGATAACGATGTTGCTCGCCATCAGGGCAGCGAATGCGGGTTGAGTCACGCTACCTCGCAGTACCGGGCGCCAGGCCCGCGCAACCGGCACCGTCACCAGCATGTGCTTAATGATCGCGGCCTTGCGGTCGGGGTTGTCATTGACGAACCCGCGGTAGCCGCGGCCGTACGACCGCCACTTGCGCACATTCTCTTCAAGGGTCTCCTCACAGAACCGGTACGCAATTGCGGTACCGATGCCCTGGCGTAGCCCACGCAGCTCGAAGTTGCGTGACATGTGGGTGTCCTCATCGAGGGAGGCAAACTCGACTAGGTCACCTTGCAGCGCAGCGGTGACGAACAATGCCGGGCGGCCGACCATGTTCGTGTCGGCGGTGGGGCGCACCGACTCCATGAAGTACTGGTTCCAGCCCTTGGAGAACCAGTTCGGTGATTTGGGCACCCGCAGGCAGCTCTGCAGGGCGGAGTAGCCACCAGCGGTGAGCTCGCGCTGCATCGTGGCCAGCCACTGCGCATCAAGGCGATCATCGGCGTCGACGAACGCAATGAACTCGGTTGTCGCAGACATGTAGCCGAGCCGCCGTGACGGGCCGAGCCCGAGTCGGCCAGGGGACAGGACCCGAGCCCCCATCCGGGTAGCTATCTCGACCGTGGCATCGGTGGAGCCGCCATCGATGACGACAATCTCGGCCGGATCATTGGCGAACACCGATTCAAGGCAGGCGCCGATGTTTGTCTCCTCGTTGAGGGTGCAAATTTGCACGGACACCGGTTGTGGCATGGTGTCATTGTCGCGCACTCAGAACCCACCCGACCGGCGGCTAGACTTCTGGCGTGGGAGACCTGATCATCGGCGGTTCTGGCTTTGTTGGCCGTAATTTGGCGCGCAGGCTAACCGCTCAAGGGCGAGAGGTTACCGTCATTGATCGAATCCCCGATTCAACTGGCACCTTCGCCGGCCGTTACATACAAGGCGATGCTCAGGACGCGCAATTTCTCACTGAGATCATGGGTCACGTGCACCCAGATGACGTCTACCATTTGGCGGCCAACAGCGATATTTCAGCGGGGGTAGCCGACGCCAGTTTGGACTTTGGTGACACGTTGATGACGACTGTGGCCCTTCGCTACGCCCTATCGCGGGTGCATGCGCACCGCCTAATCTTCGCATCTTCTTCCGCGGTCTATGGCATCTCCGAATTGCCTTTAAGTGAGGAACCTAAAGACGCACCTGCCCCAGTTAGTTGGTACGGGAAAGCCAAGCTCGCAAGTGAGTACATCCTTGAATCACTAACAGCCGAGCGCCCCGACCTGCCGATCCTCGTGGTCCGATTTCCGAATGTGGTGGGCCCGCTCGCCACGCACGGTGTGGTCTTCGACTTCGTCCGCCGGCTACGGGCGAACCCAGACCAGCTAGATGTGCTGGGCGACGGCAACCAGACGAAGCCCTATGTGCACGTGGCCGAACTCATCGACGGCATCTCGTACTTCTCGCAGGATTTACCGCCCGGCCTCAAGCGCGTCAACATCGGGCCGGTGGACGAGATCGATGTGAAGGGCATCGTGCAGGAGGTCACCGGAGCCCTCGGCCTCGACCCCACCGTCACCTACCAGGACTCACCCTTCGGCTGGGTCGGGGATGTGCCCCGCTACTCCTTTGACACCAGCTTGATGCAGCGCGAGGGGTTCACTATCGACACCACCTCCCGGCAGGCCGTGCGCCGGGCCGCGGAGGATCTGGTCGCGGAGCTAATCACCTGATGGCAGCAATCGCCATCGTGCTGGCGGGGGGGCGCGGCACCCGATCGGCCGATCCGTCACAGGCGAAACTCGCGCAGGTTATCGGTGGTAAGACGCTGATGCATCGGCATCTCGACCTGCTGGCCGGCACGCAGATAACCGAGGTGCTCGTTGTCGCCGGTCACCTAGGTGATCAGGTGCAAGAACTCTGCGACACCTTTGACCATGGCGGCGTGAGCGTAAGGGTCATCCAGGAGGACGAGCAGCGCGGCACGGTCGCCGCACTTCTCCTTGCGGCCGACGACACCGAAGCCGACGAGTTCTTAGTCATCCTCGGTGACATCCTCATGTCCTTCCCCGTCGATACCTTTATTAGCGACTGGCGCGCATCCGGCAAGGAGGTCGCCTGCATCGTTCATCCGAGCACCCACCCCGAGGACAGCGATGCTGCCTTTCCGAGCTACGACGGCAGGGTCATAGTCGTGGCGAAGTCCGAGGCCCGTGATGGCATCCCAAACATGTCCTCGACCGGGCTGTTCGCGATCACGCGTGAGGGCCTGGCGCGGTACGCCACTTGCCGCGATGTCGGCTCCGATGTGCTCCCTGCTGCTGCTGTTGCCAACGACCTGTTCGCCTACGTCAGCAGCCACTACTTCAAGGACACCGGTACCCAGCAACGGCTCGCCGCGGCGGCCAGTGACGTAGCGAGCGGGGCGTTCGCCCGACGCGGAAGGCTAACTCCCCGACTCGCCCTATTCCTCGATCGTGACGGCGTGCTCAATGCAGTCCAACCGGAGGTGTACGCGAGCCGCGACTACCGGTTGCTTCCGGGAGTGGCAGCAGCGATCAGCAGGGCCAACAGCGCAGGCCTGCCTGTCATCGTCGTGACCAATCAACCGGGCATCGCCAAGGGCCTAATGACCTACCAGGGGCACGAAGAAATCCGCGCCGAACTCGACCGGCAGTTGGGCGCCGCAGGGGCCTTTGTCGATGACTACTTCTATTGCCCCCACCACCCCGACGCTGGCTTCGAGGGCGAGGTGCCCGACCTCAAGATCCCCTGCGACTGCCGCAAACCAGCACCCGGCATGGTGCTCGCGGCAGCCAGGAAACACCATCTCGACCTCGCTGCGTCGGTAATGGTGGGCGACACTTGGCGTGACCAAGAACTCGCGGCCAGCACCGGCATGGCCTTCGTGCACGCCGCCGGCGCCCCTGAGATCGAGTCGGACGCCGCCATCGTGCGCGGAATCGAGACGATCACATGCTGATCTCCCAGGGACCCCTTCGGGTCAGCCTCTTCGGTGGTGGCTCTGACCTGCCAGCGTTCCTGGAGAGCAACGAAGGGGCAGTGCTGTCTTTCGCGATCGACCGTCGAGTCTTCATCGTCGGGCATCCATTCACCCATCGCGCGGGCATCGTCCTGAAGTACTCCCAGTCCGAAGATGTCGAATCAGCAAACGAACTTAAGCACCCAATTGCCCGCGAGGTGCTCAGCCGCTACGGAGTCACCGACATCGACATTGCGATCATGTCCGATGTTCCGGCCGGCACCGGGCTGGGTTCCTCGTCCAGTTTCACCGTCGCCTTCCTCGCATTCGTCCGCCATCTGTGCGGCCTGATCTCCACGCCGGAGGACCTGGCCCGCGAGGCCTGTGACATCGAGATCGGCGTACTTCACGAGCCGATCGGATTCCAGGATCAGTGGGCCTGCGCCACCGGTGGCGTCAATGTCATCCGATTCGCTGGCGCCACCGATGTCGCGGTCGAGCCCGTCGATCTAACGCCGGAGCAGATCGGTCAACTGGAGCGCAATCTCTTCCTCGTGCCGGTTGGGAGCCCCAGGCGAGCCGGCAACATCCTCGCCCGACAAAGCGGAAACCTGCTGCCCGGCTCGCGGTCCCATGCGCTCACCCGCCGTATGGTCGAGCAGGTCGAGCTCGGCAGAACAGCCATTAGCTCCAGCATTGATGACCTCGGACCCTTGCTAGGCGAGGCTTGGGCGCTCAAGCGGGAGATCGCCGAGGGGGTAAGTAACCCTTCGGTAGACGATTTCTATGCTCAGGGAATGGCTTCCGGAGCAACGGGTGGCAAACTGCTGGGTGCTGGCGGTAGCGGCTACCTCGCCTTTTACGTGCCGGCGGCTCAGCACGACAGGTTCAGCACCAGATTCACTAAGCAACTCGACTTTCAAATCACGAACCAAGGAGCTGGTGTCATCCATGAGTCTTGATCTCAATCTGGCCCAGGAGTCACTAGACGAGACCGTGCGAGCGATCGGTGCCCTCGATCAGGCCGTGCTCGTGCAGCTCGGCGAGCTGCTCGCCCACCTCGGTGAGACCGGCGGAATCCTATGGACGATGGGCAATGGTGGCAGCTCCTCTACTGCTTCACATATGACCTGCGATGTCGGCAAGGGCATCGGCGCCTCACGTCCCAATCCGATCCGGGCCCTATCGATCAATGAGCAATCGATCACGCAGTCGGCGTGGGCTAACGACTTCGGCTACGAAGACGCCATGCGCAATCAACTTGAGCAACTGGTGCGTGATGACGATGCGATCCTTTGCATCTCAGGCAGCGGAAACTCCCCGAATGTTGTCAATGCTGCGCGGTTCGCGCGGGAGCGAGGGTTACCGGTCGCGATTTTGGTCGGCCGTAATGGTGGAGCACTAAGCGACCACGCCACCGTCGAAGTGCGCGTCGACTCAATTGATATGCAGGTCCTCGAGAACGTGCACCTGGTGATAGTGCACTGGCTCTACAAAGCACTCACTCATGAGGGTCGGACCGGCCCGATCAACCCCCACCCGCGCCCATGAAGGCCATGAATGGCCAACAATTACATGACCTGGCAAGGCGGCTTTGGCCGATCCACCGAAGCATCACCGGCAACGGAACTCGACAAACGCTAAACATCATCAAGGAATACCTGCCCGACCTCAAGATCCACGAAGTGCCTACCGGCACCAATGTTTTCGATTGGACCATCCCTGACGAGTGGAATGTTAAGGGTGCACAGTTAATTGGCCCTGATGGTGAGGTCGTCATCGACTACGCCAATAGCAACCTTCACATTGTCGGCTATTCCATCCCAGTAGACACCGAACTCACCCTCGAAGAACTGCAGCCTTACCTTCACTCCATCCCAGAGCAGCCAGACGCCATCCCGTTCATCACTAGTTACTATCACCGCACTTGGGGATTTTGCCTACCTCATAACCAGCGCGAGCACCTCAAGCCTGGCAAATACAAAGCGAAGATCGATGCGACCTTGGAGCCAGGGAGCCTCACCTACGGTGAATTGATTTTGCCAGGCCAGGTAGAGGATGAGATATTTATAAGTACCTATGTTTGCCACCCGTCGCTGGCAAACAATGAACTTTCTGGGCCGATGGTCGCGACAGGGCTTGCCACCTGGATTCTGGAGAACCCCGACCATCACTACACCTACCGCTTCGCCTTCACGCCCGAGTCGATCGGCGCCATCACCTACGCCAGTAGGAACCTCGAGCAGCTCAAGGCAAATGTCGTAGCAGGTTTCCAACTGACCTGCATCGGAGATGACAGGCACTACACCTACCTCGCTTCAAGAAACGGCAATACCCGCATCGACCGCATCGCGAAGCGAATCCTTAGTAAGAAGCCAAACTACGTCGAATACTCCTACCTCGGACGCGGCAGCGACGAACGAACCTACGCAAGTGCCCTTGTCGATCTACCTTTTATCTCCATCATGCGCACTCGATATGGCGACTATCCCGAATACCATTCGAGTGAAGACAACCTCGAAACAGTGGTGACTCCAAGTGGTCTCCAAGGAGGACTCGATGCGGTCAAAGAGTGCATCGAAGTCCTCGAGAACGTCCCCGTCCTCACGACAACGACTTACGGTGAGCCGCAGCTTGGTAAGCGCGGGCTCTATCACACGATGCTGAACAAGAACACATCTGATGAGGTCATGCTCCGAACCAACATACTTGCCTACGCCGACGGCACAAACTCCATTTCTGATATGTCCGAACTCTTCGACGAGCCGATAGATACTCTGACCATGATGGTCCAAGAGCTCGTCGACCACGGACTGATCCTTACCCACCAACAGAGTAATAACCCAGAAGCGGGAGCGCTGACCTGATGGCCGAGGTTGTTTCTCACTACGACGCGAGTGCCCCGACTTATACGGAGCAATACAACGAAAGCACGATTCTGACTGCGCCCGACTACCCCGCGAGTTTGTTCCGACTACGCAAGGTCAAGAAGCGGGTTTCCGAACTTGGGCTCAGCAGCATGTATGAGTTGGGGATTGGCGATGGCTCGCCTTTGGCCGCGCTCGGCGAAATGGGGTTGAAAGTCGCCGGGAGCGACCTCTCCGAATCAATGCTCACGGTGGCACGTGCACAGTTCGAGTCAAAAGGGCTAGACCCGAGCGCCTTAACATGGGGGGATATTCAGGACAGGTCGACTCTTGAGGAAGCGATTGCAACTGGGCCGTACGACGGCGTGATGGCACTGGGAGTCCTTCCTCACGTCCGCGATGAGGCGGATGTCATCGCCAACATGTCTGCCTTCGTCGGTTCGGGAGGATCGTTGTTCCTTCACTTCCGCAACTCGTTGCTTTCCTTGTTTTCGTTCAACCGATTGACCATGGAGTTCATTCAGGACGAGCTTCTAAGAGATGCGCCGGCCAAGATCAAGGACGCGGTGCGGGAGGGCCTGAAGAGCAGGCTGGCGATGGACCTGCCGCCTAAGCGCGATTGGGATGTCAACGGACCGGCATATGACGAGATCCTCTCTAAGTTCCATAACCCCTTCGAGTTAAGTGACCTAGTCCGTGCCGCTGGGTTCTCCGATATCCGTTTCCATTGGTACAACTACCATCCGACACCTCCCATGCTTGCCGGCGCAATTGGGCAGGACTTCAGAGTTGCGGCCGTCGATATGGAAGCCGACGAGTCTTGGCGCGGAATGTTCATGTGTTCGTCCGGTGTAATCGAAGCCACGAAGAACTAGCCCATGTCAAGACTTGCCTTCCTACTCAAGTCACATGCACCCGACTTCGATCACGCCCAGCGCATGGTGGAAAGCTTCAACGAGTTCAACCGAGAGAACATCCCACTGTTCATAGTCGTCCCCAAGGGCGACCTAGGCATCTTCGCCGCGATCAACGGCCCCAACATCGAGATCCGCAGCGAGAGCGAGCTCGGCCAGTACCTCGTTGACGAGCCGGTCGCCGGTATCCGCCCCGGCTACATCAACCAAGAGATTTTGAAGCTCGCCTTTTGGGAGTTGGGCCTGGCCGACAACTACTTCTGCGTCGACTCCGATGCCGTATTCGTGCGCCCATTCATCCACGAAGACTTCATGTTTGACGAGACCACGCCCTATACCGTCCTCGTCGAGGACAACGAGCTCAAGGTAGAGCCCCGCTACTACAGCGAGCACTGGAAGGGACGGGAGACCCACCTCCGTCACATCCAGGATCTAGTAGGCCTTAACGACCGCCGCCTCCTCACGTGCCACGGCCACCAGGTCTTCTCCAGCCAGGTTTTGAAGTCGCTCAAGGATGACTTCATGGCCCCACGAGGCTGGAGTTACCGGGACCTGCTCGCCGAGGCCCCCTATGAATTCACCTGGTACAACATGTGGCTTCAGAAGGCCAAGGTCATCCCCATTGAGCAGCGGGAACCACTCGTCAAGACCTTCCATCACGAGGGCCAGCACCTCGAGTACGCCCTGAGGGGCATTACCACCGCGGACATCGCCCGTGGCTATGTGGCGGTCGTCGTGAACTCCAACTTCTCCCGCTCCTGGGGGGAGATCGACGCCGCCGAGACTCCAGCGCAGACCCTCGCCCGCTACGCCACCTGGTCGACCCTGGTGGCGACCCTGCGGGCAAAGGTGGGCGCGGCTGTCACCCGCCCGGTAGAAGGTGGCCGCACGACTCCCTGACCCGTGACAACGCCCGACCAGGCGCCCTTCGACCCTGAGCAACCGCGCGGTGCTGTCCTCCTCAGGACAGCACCGCCGTGAGGTCGATTCGGTACGATGCTGAGGACATGAGCGTGCCGGGGGGTTCGGTTGCCAAGCAGTGATCGGGTCGAGACCTCGGCGTCTTGGGCCGCGCTCGACCACGAGCAGCGCTATCGGGTGGCGGCCGGCGGGGGTCGGGTTGCCAACGATGCTGGCTCCAGCCGGAACATCCTCGGCCCATTCAGGCGCCGTCTCATCGCCGCCGATCTGGTCGCCATCGTGACGGCAACACTTCTCGCCCTGGCGCTCAGCGCCCGGGCCAGTTCATCAGCAATCAACCCGTACCTGGTGGTCTACTCCATGCCATTCGCCATCGCTGGTGGGTAGTTTGCGCTGCTCACTCTGCGCGGCGCCTACGACCAACGGATCATTGGGCTGGGCACCGAGGAAGTGCAGAGGGTTGTTTCGGCCACCCTCATCACCTTCGCTCTGGTAGCCGGCCTGAGCTACCTGCTGCGCGCTGACATCTCGCGTGCGTACGCCTTCATCTCCCTCCCCGCCGGGCTGATCTTGATTGTGGCTGGCCGCTTCTATTGGCGAGGGTGGCTCTATCGAGCCCGATCCAAGGGCAGGTTCATGTCGCCTACGGTTGTGGTCGGCAGCGGCCACGGGGCCGACGACCTAGCGCAATGGCTCAACGATGGCCCCTATGCCGGATATGCGGTAGTGGCCACCGTGGCCGCGCCCGTCGCGAACCAAACCAGCCTTTCCGGTTGGCTTGACTCACTCGACAACGTCATCACGGAAACTGGTGCCACGGCGATCACGCTCGCCCCAGCCGAGCAGTCACCCAGCGGGCTGGTGAAGGAACTGGCTTGGCGCCTCGAAGGCCGCCGGATTGATCTCCTGATCGCCCCCGGCATGCTTGACATTGCCGGCCCAAGGCTCCATATCCGCCCCGCCGCCGGACTGCCCCTGCTTCACCTTGAGGAAGCCGTGCTCTCGCGGCACCAGCCGCAGCATGGTCTCGTAGCGAAAACCCAAAACGTTGTACTCATCCTGTGGGGGTTTGTGCTGGCCTACGAACTCTCGGCTGTGGCCTTCTCCTACGTCGAGGTAGTGCCTTGGTATGCGGGTGACCGTTGGTCAATGGGGTTAGAGGCACTCGCCCTCGTGTCTTGTTTGGGTCTGTCCGGCCTCATCGCCTACGGGATCGGGTGGGTTCTACGAGTCAAGGACCCCGATTCGACGGCGCCGCTTGTCAACACCGCAAAGTTGGTCGCAATGGCGTTGGTGCTCGTAGTTTCGATTCCACTCACCATCACCGTATTTAATCGGCTCAATGAATACCGACACTTTGACTTTAGGACAGCCGGATCCAAGCTCTCAGCTATCGCAGCACAGGCGTTCCCACCCGGCGCCCAAGTTGACTGGCTTGTCGACTACTGGTCCTGGCCCACCTTCCGCTACGAGGTGCTCAAAAGCGGCACCTTCCCAACTACCTTTCAGATCACCTCCGCGACACCTTTCCGGCTGCCTGCTTACCAAGATGGCGCCGACGTATTGACCTCCAAGCCGCGCTGCGGGCCTAACCTCTGGACCGCTGTGCTGCAAGAAAATTGGGGATCAGAATTCGCGAGCCGAAATGCCCTCTTCGCCGCTAAGGTGTCGGCAATGAGTTTCGTCTCGAAGGTGTACCAAATCAGCAATGATGAAAGCCTGATTGTCTTCAGCGCACCCGGGGGGACAAAATGAGGCTGCGTGAGGTACCGGGTTTGATCGCTTTGGCGATGATCGTGAGCTTGTGGACCCTTATCGTCGAAGACTTGGGCTTTTGGGATGAAGCCTCATACATGACCAACGGGATGAACGGAGTCGGCGGCAGTTTCACCGGCGGGGCCGTCTATTCCGATATGTACTGGATGCTCTCCCGCGCCATCCACGACCCAGTCAACCTCTATTTCGCCGGGCGCATGCTGACCGCCACTATCTTTGTCCTCGCCGTCTGGGGCGCGATCAGATTGCACGCATCACCTCGAGTTGCTTGGTCGGTGGCCGCCGTCGCCGCTGTTATCCCCGTCGCCCACGCGTGGCCTGGAGTCGCCAACCCCGCAGCAGCCATCGTTCTCCTGTGCGTAGCGGCGATGTTTCGCTGGCCCACACCTATTGCCCTTTCGCTCTCGGCTGGCGCACTCTGGGTAGCCGCTGGTGCCCGGCCAGAACTCGTCTACTTGGCGCTGCTGATCACCGTCTGGGCGCTCGTTTGGGCGATAACCCGAACCACTCGAAACGGAATCCGCAAAAGCCTTGGCACATGGATCGCATTGGGCTGGTCGATGCTGGTGCTACTGATTCTCACTCGCCTGCATGGCACACCATTCGATAGCAGCCGAAGTTGGAACGCCTTCGGCCAGCACTACGGAATCCGTGCGCATCTGCCAGGAGAAGACAATTGGTACCAGTGGGATCAAGTCATGCAGCGTGATTTTCCAGGTGCAACGGGCGTGACCCAAGCCTTCACAACATCTCCCGGCCTCTTCTTTAAGCACATCTTCGGGAACATCGCTGAGACACCCGCCGATTTCATCGCGTTTTTGCTTCCCGACTTTCCGTTCGAACATCCGGCCCGGCTGCTTGCGACGATCATGCTGCTCGCGCTCGCCGCGGCCGTCGTCTACATCTTGCTTGCGCGGCCGCGCGATTCAGCGAGGGCTGTCAGACGCATCACCTCGTTCACCTACCTACGCGCTCACGTTGTCCCACTCGCATTTCTAGCCCTGAATTTGGTTTTCCTATTCGCAGCCGTAATCGTGATCTACCCTCGCGAGCACTACCTGCTGGGGCTCGTGGGTCTGGCATTTCTCTTAGTTGGGGCCCTCATCGCCAAACTCGGCAGCCCGCCCGCCCGATATTGGACAGTTGTGCTCCCGCAGACTGTGCTGTTCACTATGTTCGCACTGCTCACCGTGCTAGCCATCTCAGGTCGGGTATCGAACCCGCCAGCTTTCGCCTCGACCGTGCGCTCACTAACCCTTCAGGACGGGATCCGAAACTACCTTGCCATTCCAAGTGAACTTGCGAACTACACCGACCGCCTTGTTCCAGTCAACCCGCAGCCATTACCCACTGAGACTTTCCAAGATTTTCTTGCCCGAAATAACATCGGAGCCGTGCTTGCCACCGACCGACTACGAATCGGGCCTTGGTCACAACTCAAAGGGCTTGACGAATTCATCAAAGACCCGCAATCGGCTGGGTTCAAACCGGTCGTACCCAACTCCTTGGTCTTCATTCACTAGAAACGCGTGCACTGTGTCCGATGCCCTTGCCATTGCCCTTACTGAATTAGGCTGACAGGCATGAACACCGCAGCCTCCCAACCCGCGATCCCCCGCAGGCTAGTCGGCTCACTTGATTTCACCGTGTTACCCCTCAAGGCAGCAATACAACTGATATTGGCTATCGGTATTAGCCCGCAAACGCGCGGCACGGCCATTCACTTCGCCAACGCCTACAACATCGCCCTCGCGGACACCGATGCGCACTACCGGCACGTAATGCAGCAAGGTGACTACATTTTCACCGACGGCACACCCGTTGTTTGGGCTGGTCGCCGCCTTCATCCTGACCAGGGGAAAATCTGGGAGCGCGTCTACGGGCCCGATGTCATGGCCGGGGTGATGGCCGGCTCCACCGATCATGGACCCAAGCACTACCTCCTCGGAGCTAGCGAGGGGACCTTGCACTTACTAACGGAGCGATTAAAGACTCGCTGGCCCCGGGCCCAAATAGTGGGCAATGAGAGCCCACCATTTAGAGCGGCAACGGGCGCGGAACTCATTGAGCGAGACCAGCGGATCGCCAATTCAGGGGCAACTTGCGTCTGGGTGGGGCTCGGCACCCCAAAGCAGGATTACGAGGCCCAGCGGCTCGCCCAGCACCTGCCGGTGACCGCCTTGGCGATCGGAGCGGCTTTTGACTTTTTAGCCGGCACCGTCCCGCAGGCTCCCAGTTGGATGCAACGCAGTGGTCTTGAGTGGTCCTATCGACTCGCCCAAGAGCCCCGGCGCCTAGCCAAGCGCTATTTCTGGGGAAACCCTCGCTTCATTGCGTCAGTGGCAAGGCAGCACTTCCAGGGCCGCTAGCATGACGTGGATTGAGACTCCACGGGGGTGAGAGGTGCGAGTGCAAGACGCTAGTCCGCAAGATCCGATAACTGGCAGCCAGTGGTCTGATCTAAACTTCCAAGACCGCTATCGATCCGCCATGGGCGGCGCCAACGGCGCGAAGGCGACCGGAAGCAAATCTGCTAACGGCAAGAAGACTGGCGTATTAAGCCCGTTTCGTCGCCGGTTAATAACCACTGACCTCGCCCTGTTGCTAGTTGCCACCCTCGTCGGCCTGCTGCTCAGCGCGCGTGCTGTTGATTCGAGCCTTAACCCGATTTTCGCGGTCTACTCCATGCCCGTCATCATCTCTGGCGCTTGGTTTGCGCTGTTGGTCCTGCGCGGTGCCTATGACCAACGCATCATCGGCCTTGGCACCGAGGAGGTGCAGCGGGTCGTTTCGGCCACCTTGATCACCTTCGCCCTCGTGGCCGGCCTGAGTTATCTCCTACGAGCCGACATCTCCCGCGCCTACGCTTTCATCTCACTACCCCTTGGACTCATCCTCGT
>Ga0247833_1005991_pt1 | contig 13809 bp, 15 predicted proteins | sample LaCruzMarch2015__7_FD_187117 | JGI IMG/M metagenome (GOLD analysis project Ga0247833, IMG submission 187117) | Freshwater microbial communities from meromictic Lake La Cruz, Castile-La Mancha, Spain - LaCruzMarch2015_8m | ecosystem: Environmental > Aquatic > Freshwater > Lake | place: Spain...
CCATTTTTTTGATGGTTCAAAATCCATCCAAAGTCCTTCGACACCAGTTCCGCGCATACGTCCATCTTGTAAATTCACCAAAGGCGTATTCACCAATTGTCTTCCAAAAGTTAGATGCGCTTTTTTGAAATTGTACTTTAAATACAATTCCTCCAAGCGATCCATGTCTTTGTGATTGTGAGGATTTTCAACATCAAAAAGTCCAATCTCATAGCGATTCACTTGTCCTGTAATTGAATCAACTTTAGTCATTGAAGAAGAACCCAAATTGAAAAAATAGAAACCACTTGCTGCAAATTGAAATCCATGAAATTTATTGGATTCGTAACGCAAACCTCCTCCTCCAGCATTTGCAAAATAATCAGTTAGTTCGCCTTCATTAATTGTTGAACTAAAATAATAGCGAAAATGACCGTGAAAAGTTCCTGTTTTAAAAGCATGTAGCAATGAAGTTGTGTCATCCGTTTGATTTTGTTTTCCTTTCCACATCGAAGGTTTATCGTGAACTTCTTGGTGTTGAGCTACACTTGAAAAAGCAATTAAAAGGAATGAAAAAATTGAAAAAAGTGCTTTCATGTGATCTTGTTATTTCTTAGCCAAATCTTGAAAAGGTCCGTATTTGTGTTGTTTCTCTGAAAAGTTATCTGAGTAAGGTCCAAAAGGATGATCCATTGGTTTTTTAGATTTATCTGGCCAATCTTTAGGCACATTTTTATGTGGACGAGGCATTGATACAACATAAGCAGCAACATCCCAAGAGTCTTCGTCAGAAAGGGTTGGGTTTTCGTGGCTTATACCAAACGGCATATTGTATTTAACATACTTAGCCATATTGCTTATGCGGTATAATCCAGCTGCATCGTTGAAACTTTCATTACCCCAAAGTGCTGGATAGATGAATTCTCTTCCATGCTCATCTTTTGTTCCTTCCCCATTCGTTTGATGACAGCTTGCACATTGGTTTTCATATACAATTTTTCCCTTTTCTGGGTCGGCAGCTCGCGAAAGTAAAGTAATATCTTTCAAGCCTGAACCTGTAGCTTTTTCACTTTTTTTGACATTCTTTCCAATGTATTTAAGATAGGCCACAATCGCTTTCATTTCAGGACTATTGGTTGCTAAAGCTTTTCCATTTAAACTTCTTTCAAAACAGTCATTGACACGTTTTTCGATGCTTTCCATCTTTCCACTTCTTGCACGCAATTTAGGATAAGTTGAAGCTACTGAACCGTAATTATTACCAAATACTTTAGTTCCTGCATTCAAATGGCAATTTTGACAATTCAAGCCATTAGATTGTTGTGCAACTATTCCTTTTGGCCCCAAATAATAGGCTGTGTGCATAATTAATTCTTTGCCATAAATTACCTCATTCAAAAGTTTATCATCAGTGATTAAATTTAAACTAGGAGGTGTCCAATACATGCTTGTTTCTGCTGTTTCAGTCGTAACAAGCGCAGTAGTATCAACTATTTGAGGAGTTAAATCATCTTCGCTTACAGACTTTAAGTAATCTTTAATTGCTGTCAAATTAAGGACGAATAACGGAATCAGGACAATTAAAATTGAAAGAACAACTACTAATCGAAGCAAACGACGAACAGCAAGTTGTAACGCTTCAATGATTGGATCTTTTTGATTTTCCATAGTCAAAATTGTTTACTAGTGAGGAAGATAATCCTTGATGATTCCGTAGAAAAAGGTTCCTACCATAGCAAAAAGAATCACGATTGAAAAGCTTAAAAAACCGTAACCAAGATTCACAACCATTGGTCCTGGACAAGCACCACTAAGTGCCCAACCCAACCCAAAAATTGTTCCTCCTAGTAAGTATCTAAAAATCGATTTCTCTTTTGGATAAAAAGCAATAGGACTGCCAGAAATGTCTCTGACTTTGAATTTTTTAATTAAAAATACACCAATCACACCAAGTACTACAGCTGTGCCAATGATTCCATACATGTGAAAAGCTTGAAAGCGGAACATTTCTTGAATGCGATACCAAGAAAGAGCTTCAGACTTTGTCATTACAATTCCAAACAGAATTCCAACGACTAAAAATTTTATAAATTTCATCTGTTATTCAATTAAAAAATTAGTGGAAAAATCAAATAAGTCATTGCAAGTCCGCCAATAAAAAAGCCAATTACAGCGATAAATGATGGGAACTGTAAATCAGAAATCCCGCTGATTGCATGTCCAGATGTACAACCGCCAGCATAACGAGAACCGAAGCCAACTAAAAAGCCTCCAATTGCAAGAACAAGGAATCCTTTTAAACTAAAAACTGCTTCCCAACTGAATAATTCTTCTGGTTGAATTCCTTCTGGAGCACTAAAACCAAGTTTTTGTAAATCCTCAATTGTAGCTGCTGAAATTTGTACAGGGTCAGTTGTGCTTAAAAATTGGTTGGCGATAAATCCACCTAGAATTGCTCCCACTAAAAAAACTAAATTCCAAGTTTGTGTTTTCCAGTCAAAATCAAAAAACTTCACTACTTTTCCTGCTCCTGCAATGCTACACATAGTGCGTAAATTGGAAGAAAAACCGAATGATTTTCCGAAAAACAATAAGATAAACATTACAGAGGAAATGACGATTCCTGAGAACCACCATGTCCAGGGTTGTTTAATAAATTCTATCATAAATATTTTTAATTTAAGTGAAATGAAATAATGGGTTTATACAAGTGATTGATTAATTTCTCTGTTGCACTTGAGTGAAAAAAGCCACCTTTACCGTGGGTTCCGATACACACCAAATCCATGTCTATCATTTGGTTAAAGTGAATTACTCCATTCTCAACATCTATATCTTTAATCACGTGTGTTTGAATATTTTCTAGTCCGTGTTCTTTTGCGAAATCATGCATGTTTTTTACAATTTTCTCTGCATCCATTCCTGTTTTAGAAATTTGTAACAAGTGTAACTCAGCATTGAAATTTAATAGAAAGCGTTTCAACAAATACAAATCTTGGTGGTGTTTATCTTCAAATTGATGCACCAACAAAATACGTTTTATCGCCAAATCAGAACGATTACACATTAAAGATAAAACAGGAACTTTTGACTTTCTCGCTACGATTTGTGTTTCAGAACCAGCTAATCTTTCAAAAAAACCTGTGGCACCTTTTGTTCCCATAGCGATTAAATCAAAACTATGCTTTTCTGCAAAATCGACAATTGTTTCGTTCGTTGCACCGATTCGAATATGTGTATGAACATCTTTTCCATACTCATCTTGTATATGACGCAATTTTTTCGATGCCATATCTCGTTGCACAGACACGTATTCTATATCAATTTCTCCACATGTTGTGATTTCTCCCATATCGCTGATTATCACTGTGTCAGGAAAATTCATTACGTATAAAAAATGAACTTCTAGCTCGGTTTGTTGACGAATTTTATCTACTAAAATAAACGCATATTCCGCTTGAATTGAAAAATCGGTTGGTATTAAAACTTTTAATTTCTTGTTCATAATTTTCTGATTTATTGATTTTTACTTTGAAGTTAATTAAAACTTTCCAGCAATTTCATTAAGTACAAAAAGGAGTCAATTAGACTCCTCTTTACACCCTTAAAAAATCACTATTTCAATACTTTGCTTTGACAAACGAAATCCGTTTTGGGAACGCCAGTTTCTGCAATTGCTTTAAATCCACCAGCAATTTCTGTGAAGTTTCTGTAACCTCTTGCTTGTAAAATACTCGCAGCTATCATACTTCTGTATCCGCCAGCACAATGCATAAAGAAATGTTGTTCTGGATTAATATCTTTTGTCCATTCGTTGATGTATGCAAGTGGTTTGCTGTACGCATCTTCTACGTGTTCAGCACCATATTCGCTTTCTTTTCTAACGTCAATCACCATCGAAGTGCCTAATTCAAATTTAGCTTTGAATTCGTCAGCATTAATTCTGTTTACTGTGTCAATCTCTTTGCCAGCTTTTTCCCAAGCATCAAATCCTCCTTCTAAGAATCCTAACACATGGTCGAAACCAACTCGACTTAAACGAGTGATTACTTCTTCTTCCATTCCTGGTTCTGTCACTAATAAGATTTCTTGTTTCACATCACCAATCAAAGCACCAACCCACGGAGCAAAGTCACCGTTAACACCAATATTTACTGATTGAGGAACAAAACCTTGGTAGAAAATACCACTATCTCTTGTGTCTAAAATCAAAGCACCTGAAGCTTCTGCTAATAATTCGAAAGCATCTGGAGTTAAGGCTGTCATTGCTTTTAGCTTCACTTCTTCAAAGTTTTCGTAGCCTTTTTTGTTCATTGCCACATTGAATCCAAAGTATGCTGGCGGAGGTAATAATCCATCAGTTACTGCTTCGATAAATGCTTCTTTCGAAGGTTGGTTCAAAGCATAATTCATTTTCTTTTGGTTACCTAAAGTATCAACCGTTTCTTTCATCATGTTTTTACCACACGCAGAACCAGCGCCATGAGCAGGATAAACAGTAATATCATCACTCAAAGGCATAATTTTAGTCATTAAACTTTCATATAAAAGTCCAGCTAATTGTTCTTGCGTCATATCAGCAGCTTTTTGAGCTAAATCCGGACGACCAACATCACCTAAAAATAAGGTGTCACCAGAGAAAATTGTAGTTTCTTTTCCTTGTTCGTCAATTAACAAGTAAGTTGTGCTTTCCATTGTGTGACCAGGCGTGTGTAAGGCTTTGATTTTGATTGCACCAATTTCAAACATTTGATTGTCTTCAGCGATAATAGCTTCAAATTCTGGTTTTGCGTTTGGACCATAAACGATTGGAGCATTTGTTTTTTTACTCAAATCTAAATGTCCAGAAACGAAATCCGCGTGGAAATGTGTTTCAAAAATGTATTTCAAAGTAACCCCATCAGCTGTTAAACGGTCTAAATAAGGTTGGATTTCGCGCAATGGATCAATGATAAAAGCCTCGCCGTTACTTGTTACATAATATGCGCCTTGAGCCAAACAGCCCGTATAAATTTGTTCAATTTTCATTTTGATAGTGTTTAAGATTTAGTGTTGCAAAAATAGAGGGGTAAAAAAAGCTGGTAAGTAACAAATGTTACTTTGGGGAAAAGATTAGCTTTTTGGTTTTTGTATTGACAAATAAGGAAATTAAAAAAGCTTGAATTTTAAAAGGGATAAAAAGGGTAAATTAAACCCTTTGGTTTATTTCAAATTCAATTCAGAGCATAATAGCTTGTATGGAAGAGATTCCGACTAAGAGGAGGAATCTTTTTCGTTAAAAAAGTTTAAGTAGTCCCAAAGTATTTGTTGTTCTGGGTTGAGTATAATAATTGTCAGGATTTCGGGAAATATGAGGAAAAGTCAATTTCATTTATTTCTGCGTAACTACCATGAAATACTATCATTCGACTGTCTATTTATTTTTACAATTGAAAAAGAAATTAGGATTATCGTTTGCCGCCATTTTTGTAACATTCATCATATAAATCCCTCACAACATACATTGGGTTATCGGTATGTAAAGCCCACCAATGTTTAAATAAAAAATCAATCCCACCGTTTTCTTTCAAAAATTGATAAGCGACTTGTTTATTCATTTTGTAAGAACGCGCAAACTCAGGAATAATAAAGGCAAAGAATTTAATTCTATTGCGTTTTTCTTCATCTGAAATTATTTCCTTCGCTTGAATCATAAATCAATTTTTTCATTACAAATCTAAGCTATTTTTTCATTAGAAAGTGATGATTATCAAAAGCTAAATTGCCATAAACGTAGAAAAAATTAAAGCCCATTATTGAGTTTAAGTACGAAATGTTGTTATCACTTATTTATTTTAATAATTTCTCTATCCGAAGCAATTTGGCGGAGGGAGGTTTTATTTTTGGGGAGTTTAAACAAATTAGCTCAAAATTTTTATCAAAAATAAAAGGATGAATACCAATACAATTTCCCTTGAAGAACAAGCGTATCGATTTATAGAATTTCTCAATAGCGAAGAATTTTCTACTAAACCAAATTTGAGAAAATTTCATATTGAATTGGTTAACTTGTATTTAGCTGCTTTAAATCATGGTTTACATTTCAAGAAAAAGCAACGAAAATTTAATTTAAATTCTGTAATTGCAAAAGACATTGAATCAGGCATCTATGAAAAAAGGAAGGAATTTCACTCTTCAAAAAACAGAATTGGAAGAACAGCACTTGATTCTTTAGAGAAAATTTCATTCGTTTATTTTTCAAGTCAACCATCAAATGAAAATGATATTCAAAAACCAATTTGTCGTCATTTAAAAGGCGATATGTTAGAAATAACTGATGATTTGAATAACTTATTTACAATTAGAGAGATTTATCCAGAACACATTAAAAAGATGCCTTCTCTTTCAGATGAATTATATCAGAGCTTCATAATTCATTGGGGAACAAACCATTGTATTGATTTGATTCATGCCATTCACATGAAACTAATTGAAGATGATAATTTTTAAGTTGAATTATGAAATCAAGTTTACTTTTCCTCGATGACATTCGAAATCCAAAAGATTGTCTTTTGTATATGCATCCTAAAATTAAAGACATTGAAATCTATCGTAAAGAATGGCAAATTGTGCGTACATATAGTGAATTCGTAACGTGGATTGAAACAAATGGCTTGCCTGATTTCATTTCCTTTGATCACGATTTAGGTTTACCCGAGGAGCAAACCGAAGAATTAAATGGAATGTCGTGTGCGAAGTGGTTGGTGAATTATTGTTTGGATAATGATTTGAAACTACCCGATTTCGTAGTGCATTCATCCAATCCGGCTGGTGCGAAAAATATTGAGGGGTTGTTGGGTCAGTTTGCTAGGTTTAGGAATTTTTAGTTCTGGTTCTAAAATTGCCCTATGTTTAGATTTGTTACTATTTCGATTCAGTTTTGCACATTATTTATTCTAACAATTTTTTGATAAACCTTTAGTTGTTAGTTGCCTGAAATCCAATTGGATTGATTTTTCTTGATTGCTTAAATTCTTTTTCGTCTTGGTTATAAATTGAAGTCAAGTTCATTGGCTTATTGACGGTAGTTTCAAATCCTAATTTATTTGAAAGCTGTTGCGCTTTTTCAACATCTAATTCTTTAAATTCATACTTTGCAATCAAACGACCTTTTCGCAATAAAGCACTATCAATTTTCGAAATATCTGTGTTAAACGAACAAATAATTTGAACATTCAAACAGTCGGCAAGCAGACCATCAGAAATGTTCAATAATGCTGAAACTGTTGAGTTACCGTCATTTTCTCGGTCAACAACGATATTTTCCGCATCCTCTATTACTAGAATAGAATTTGGATTATGAATTAAAATAGCAATCAAGTCGGGGTTTGTTATTGCTGTTGCCATGTTTGGTGGTAAAAAAATAACTTGTTTCTTTAACGAAGAAATCAGATAACGGATGTAAGAGGTTTTTCCAGTTCCTGGTTTACCATGTAGCAACACCAATCCTTTGTCATTTTTCTTAGACAGTCTTTTGTATATTGTTTGATGAATATCTTTAAAATCATCATTGTAATTATCCTCAATGTTCAATTTCGGTTTTGTAATAGCCATAGATATTGTGGAAATACCACTATGAGTATTTACTAATAGTGAAACAAGCGGTTTATTTCTTGTGCTACGCTCTCTAAATTTATTTATTTGAGACATCAATTTTTCAATTTTAGCCGTTTCGGTCTTGCGGAAAAGAAAACTTGTATCTGAACGTGTCGTCTCAAAGTAAACAATTAGGTCGTCAAATAGAATGTAAAAATTTTCATTAATTTCAGTTTGTTTGTTTCCGTCGTAACCGCAATAAAAATAGTGATGCTTTATTTCATCTTTGTAGTTTTCCCTGAACCATTTATCGGCTTTCTTACAATCAATACTTCCTTGGACAATTAAGTTAGGAATAGTATTAAAATGAGCAATAAATAAATTTAAATCTTTGATGTATTCGCCTCTGTCAGGAAACACCATTCCCAAGCTGATTTTATTAGATGTTTTTTCTAATTCAGGAATTATAGTTGGTTGTTGGTAAAAGTTGAGCAAATTGTTTTCCATTTTTCTGTGTTTTTTTATTTCTGAATCAAATGTAGAAGTTTGATACGCCAAAATGTGGCGTGCTAAAATTTGTTTTCATAGAAAGTTGTGCAATCGACGTTGCAATTTACGGGAACAAAAAAGCCAACGTGGTGGCGTTGGCTTAGAATGATTTCTTTAGTTTTGAATTAATATGTTATTTAACAATGGAAGAAAGGAAATTCTCTCGATACTCCATTTCTTCTTTTTTTATTTTCTCTATGAATTCCTCTAAAGCAGATCTATTGTGATAAAAATCAATAACTTCTTTAAAATTGATTGATAAGTTTTTATCATGAAATAATCTTTGTTTTTTGACATAACCTATTGGGTTGTACCAAACAAAAACAGCATCCGTTGAACCTATTTTTAAATTGGGATTTGCATTTTTAAAATTTTCATACAGACCTTTATTTTTATGTTCCTTGCTTATATTTTTTTCATTTTCGAAAATAGAATATCCAATGAAAAGACCGTCTCCATCTTCGGCTATAATTATCCTCAATTTTAATTGATCATCAATATCTACAGTTTGATTTTCAAAACTGTTTAAGACAATATTACTTAGCTCGCTTTTGATTTTTTGTACTTCTATGTTAAGCAAACTGATTAATTCTATATTGTCAGTGTTTATTAAATTTCTAATGTCTTCGCTCATTTTTATGTTGTTAGATTGATTTGTCAATTCATTTAAAAGGAATTCATATTGAATTAAGGTTTCTCTTATTAAAGGTTTATTATAAACAGCCTTAATGCAAGATTGTATCCAATTCTTTATTTCGTTTTTGTAGGAAATTGAGATAAAATCAAATTTTTCTTTTAATTCTAAATCATCATGAGTTATCGAATTTTTTGAAGGTAATTCATCTCCTAATGTTAGATATATTAAAGGTGCATTTTTATCAAAGTTATAATAACGAAATAATTGCTTTTCTTGATCTCCAGCAAAAATCTTATTTTCAATTATTATATTATTTAGACCATCGTTAATAATAATGTCAATTCTTCCACCGTTTGAAACATCTTCAGATTTAAAACCAATATGTTTTTCAGTAATAGTACAACTTTTTTCAGAACAAAATTTCTTAATAGTTATACTTTTCTCACTTAGAAACTTGTTTTGAATTTCAACAATAAAAAGTTTTAAAAATAAGTCTTTTTGATTGTGGCTACCTTTGACATTTAACAAGTTTGAAATAAATAGTGAATGTTTTACTTCATCACTATTAACGTTTAAAATATTGAAAATATTAAAGTTCTCTCCGGTAATTTCACTAATCTCTTCATATTTGTTTTTTATCAATTCAACTTGTTTGAGTAAGTTTTTTATTTTTTCCATTTGATTTGTATAATTGTATTTTTTTGAAATAAAAGTCTTAATGGTATTTATGAATAAAAACTGCTCAATTTACCCAAACTATTAAAATCATTAACATTAAATTAATAGCTCGTCCAATATACTAATAATCCACAAATCACCGTCTTTTAAAGACCAAAGTAATGCTTTCAATAGCACTTATGTTTATAAGTGATCAAGGAATTTAATTTAATTATTTTTTCCTTAAATACCTCAAAAACAACTCCGCACAAGCCTTGGCATCACTCAATGCATCGTGGTGATTGAGTGGGATTTTATGCTCTTTACATAATGAAGCAAGGTTGTCTTTATATAGGCGATAAGTACAATGTTTTGTGTATTCAGGAGCGCTCATTCCATAATGTTCAAGTGTTTTTTCCAAAACAGGAAAATCGAAATTCATTCCATTGTGAGCAACAACATTTTGACCTGTGATAAAGGGTTCGATTTTGTGCCAAACTTGGTTGAAGGTTGGAGCATTTGCCGTTTTAGCAGGAGTAATTCCGTGAATATCAATAAATTTCTCCCAATAGTAATTGTCAGGCGGTTGCACCAATAAGTTAATTTCATTGGTTATTATTCCATTTTCAACGCGAATGAGTCCAACTTGACAAATACTGTGACGATATCCTTGCGCTGTTTCAAAATCTATGGCTGTAAAGGTTGTTATCATTAATTTCTATATTTTGGAATGAAGTGATTTATTTTCATAAGATACTTCTAAGTTAAATATCCTATCTCACTTTGAAGATAATCACAATCATTTGCTATCCAATCTTTTTCAAAATCTCTTCTTTTTTCTGCTGATATTCTTCCATTGAAATCAACTCTTTTTCCAATAATTCTTTGAGTTGAGATAATTGAGAAATAGAATCTTGACCTTCTTTCTGGGATGCGTTTTTAGTTTCAATTAACGCTTTGTCTTTTGCAACTATACCAATAATAGAAATAATTAGTGTGAGATAAAATCCAACTCCTAAAAATGAAAAAAAACTTTCATTTATTTTCGTTAAAAGAAGTAGTATGATGATTGAAAAAATAAGCGCAAGAAAGTAATCTAGTTTTTTGGTGTATTTTGAAAAAGGTATTGAAACGTATTGACTTGTAATTGTGAGTATTGAAAAAAGAGGTATCAAATAAATCACATAAGTTATTATCAAAAAATCAGTATCAGATTCATTTATCATAGAAAAAAAACTTCCTAGTTGAACGATTGAATTTGGAAGGTCAAAGCCACTAATACTAATAAATCTGTAGTCTACCCAAGGCATAAAAAAGGCAATCAAAAGAATGATTGAAAGTACTGTTGTTCTTTTCATTTGAAAGTGAGATTAAAGGTTATTATTAAATTTCTTTTGCAAGAATAAGCACTCACTTCGCCAAAAGGTGACGTACAAATGCATCTTTATTCAAAAAAAGAAAAAAATAAATCGACAATCCAAAAATCTCTGCACCGAATTTATAATCAAAAAAGTCTGCGGAGATTATTCGATAAAAGTTTGAAATCATAATTCATGTTCTGGTTTTGCCTTGAAAATGTGGCGAGTTTATTCAATTGAATTCTCTGGGTATTTCTATATTCGTTTGATTGAATTTGATTGAAAAATAATTTTCATTTTCTGCAAAAGAATAGCTTCAAAACCACAATTTATGGCGGACATAGAAATTTACTTTGCAAAAAAAAATAAATATGGAAAATACACTTAAAACAGAATTGAGATTAATTACAATTACAATGTCCTCCAAAAACTTAACGCATTTGTGTAATATAGGAATGGAAATTTGTTCTTCTATGCAAAAAACTTCGATTTTAGAGGATATAAAAACGAATCAATTATGGGCAAATGCGAGAAAGGTAATATTAGAGGATACTTTAACAAGAAAAGCATTCCTACTTTCTGAAATTGAAAAATGGGAGTTTGAACCAAAAGAAAAAAAAGAATTAATTGATCTTTTTTTAATAACATGGGATGCTGGATATGACGAAAATGAGATAGTAAAGATCCGCAAGTTATTATTATTGAAAACAGAACGTCGAATTGCTCATAAATTGATTTTTGATTTCCAAAAAAAATTAGAAAGTGATGATTTTTCATTACTACAAGCATGCGATGAGTTTTATGGGAACTCACCAGTGCTTATCCAATAAAGGTAGAAATTAACAAGAAGCACGTGATGAGTTTTATACAAACACACCTATATTCGAGCTATCAACTATCAAAATTACAACCTTAGGAGAAAACAAGATGATTCTTTGCATTTAATAAAAATTATTCTTATTAGTTTTTTAACGAAGGAAATGTGACAAGTTTAACTCTCTTGAGCTGAACAAAATTCATAGCCTTATCAATCTTTTGTTAACAATGCATTAGATTTAATATTTTTTTGAAAGTATCTCTTCAAAACCACAATTTATGGCGGACATAGAAATTTACTTTGCCGAAATAAAAATAAATATGGAATATACTCTGAAAACCGAATTGCGATTTATTACACTTATAATGACTTGCGACAATTATGCATTAATGTATTCGTGCAATATAGGAATGAAAATTAGTTCTTTAATGAGAAAGACTTCGATTTTAGAGAATAAAAAAACTAATAAATTATGGAAAAAAGCTAGAAGGGTAGTTTTAGAGAATGACGCAACAAGAAAAGCATGCATGCTTTCTGAAATTGAAAAATGGAAGTTTGAGTCAAAAGAAAAAAAAAATTAATTGATCTTTTTTTATTAACATGGGATGCTGGTTTTGATATTAATGAGATTAGAAAAATCCGTAAATTATTAATAAATAAAACAGAACTTAGAATTGCTCATAAATTGATTTATGATTTCAAGAAAAGATTAGTAAGTGATGATTTTTCATTACAAGAAGCATGTTATGAGTTTTATGGGAATTTACCTATTTGGGTATACAACGAAAGGTGAAATTAACTTAAAGTATGCGAAGAGTTTCAAGATAACATCCCGAACTATGAGCAACCAATAATAAAAATTGCAACATTAGTTACACTAACAAAAATTTAGTAATGCCACTTGCCTTCCGCATCAAGCTCGCTTCTTTAAATTAAAAATAGGCCAGATGGATACAAATTAAATCAATGTAATAGATTCCTAAAAACCATTAAAATGGTTATTATGGGGTGCGGTCATTTCAAAGGTGCGGGTTTAAACCCGCACCTTTGAAATACCCACCAAATCAAAAAATGGTTTCAACCATTTGCGATATCACCCTATTTTGATTAAATTGATTTTCAAGAAAACATTTTGAACCGCCGATTTCAGATTTTAGGAAAAATTGAACAATCCAAATGTTAAACCCCTCGAATTCGATGCCTTTAAAACGAATCTGGTTCAGATGGTTTTACATTAACTCCACAAAAATGGATTGAAACTACAAATACTTTAAACCTCAGCATCCGATCGCAAAACAAAACTCTGAAATTATTTGGTATTTGTAAATTTTGAACTCTACTAAATAACCACTTCACTTTAGTAAATAACAAATCAATTTTAAGTGTTTAAAAGTGATTTTTTATTTTATCTGCCAATAATTTCTATTTTTACTTGAAACACAAAATGAAGAACTGAAGAAGCTGTATTGAAAACGTGTATTTTTTCAATTTGACAAAACAGTTTCATTTTTTTTTAATTCAAAAACATGAATAAACTAGCCGAATTGTTAAATCACCTTGAAAACAAAATTGATTTCTGTGAACTTTCAAATCCAGAAATTTCAAATGGAAATGTTGGTTGGCATATTGAACATACTTTATTGACATTAAATGGAGTTACAGATTTTACAGTTAAATCAAATCCTTTAGATTATAAATGGAAGTTTAACTTCATCAGAATTGTTGTTTTGACAACAAGAAAAATACCCAGAGGAAAAGCAAAAGCTCCAAAATTTGTTCAACCCAAAAATAACATTGATAGTGTTTTTTTAAAAAATCACTTATTCGAAACTCAAAAAAAAATTAAAGAATTAGACCAAATTTCAAAGGGTTGTTACTTTGAACACCCTTTTTTTGGAAAAATAAAATTAAAACAAACGATTAAATTTCTCGAAATTCACACGAAACATCATTTAGACATAATAAATGAAATTATTAATAAAAAATAGCTGAATTTCTGAGTTAATTCCCGAAGACTATTTAAACAAAGTTTACCTGAATTGATAGTCTCACAGAAAACACAGACATTTTTCGATTAATCAAAAAATGATAAAGCCTTTAAAAATTCAATTTTGACACTATCCCTCTAAGTGTGTAAACTATTTTTTTAGTTATTTATTCTATCTTCAAAAATAATCAAAAATTGCCCATAAATTGTTCCCCAGTTTCTAATTGGCATAGTCCATTTCTTAGTTGAC
>Ga0247833_1006007_pt1 | contig 13779 bp, 12 predicted proteins | sample LaCruzMarch2015__7_FD_187117 | JGI IMG/M metagenome (GOLD analysis project Ga0247833, IMG submission 187117) | Freshwater microbial communities from meromictic Lake La Cruz, Castile-La Mancha, Spain - LaCruzMarch2015_8m | ecosystem: Environmental > Aquatic > Freshwater > Lake | place: Spain...
GTTAGGGGGGGGGTGACCTTAACATTCCACCTATCTTCTAGCAAGCATGATCCGTTCTCGTTCAATACCCGCTGTCCTTTCCCGTGTGGCCGGCGATGGCATACATGCCATCCTCTTGGTCGACATTAACGGAGAGTTATTGGGAAGTCACGGCAGTCCTCCTCCACCTCCTCCAAAATTGTACATCGATGATAATAATGGCGGTGGTGAGTCGTCCTCCTCTGCCGCGATGGGGGCAGCTCCTGATGAGAACGATGATCATTGGCCATTGGACGCGGCATCGATTGGGGCACTCATATCAGAGGTTGCGGGAGATTACCGTCGAATGGGGGAGGAATTGTTATTACTCGATCCTGAATACGATTTGTTTCAACAGGGATCATTACACCGGCAAGACTCTTCAAATAATGATGGGGGAGGAGGAGATGGTGGTGGGGGATCAACAAGTGCTGGGGGTGGTGGTGCGAATGGTAAAGATAAATCTGGAACTAATTTGAAGACAATTGTAATTGACTTGGAGTATGTGAGTGGAATGCTGAGCAATGCTTTGCTTTTTCTTTATTCAGTGACTAATTTCCTATTGGAAAAATAATGGTTAGGGAGTTGTGGGAGTGGCTAGTGCTGGACCTGATTTTTATATTATCGTCCTTGCGGATTTAACAATGGAACATGGAGCATTGGTGGGGCGATTGCGATCATTAGGGGCACATGTTGGTGAAGCACTGTCACACCTTGACTAAGAGATTACGTTGCCGGTGCGGCGTAGAATTGATCAGTGCTATAGCTGAGAAAGGTTTCTATCGCATACGGATGTGTAGAGGATTTCCAGCGAATAAAGATACCTTATACTGGCGAACGCGAAACTGAACAATACAAACGCTAAGAGGAAAGACGACACTGGTGATATATGAGCACTTTGGTGCGGAATACAATTAAGCACCACAATAAACATCATCGTAACAAATTAGTTTCGAGATAAATCGACGTTATGGTTCCTCCTCTTCCTTCCTCAATGAAATAGGTACCTACCAATGAGGTCTCTCTTTGGGGGGAAAGGATCAATTTGGCGGGACTGGGTCCTCCACAAACAACTCCAACGCCGTCCACATGGTACTTCTTCCCTTATTAGCTGCTACAAGCCGCACCGTGCTAGCGCTGCTGCATCAGCATCATCGATTCGCTCTAGCAATGAACGTGCGTTACTCCTCATTATTTATACCAGAAGTTAATTGGAAATATCGTAAGCAGCAACATGTGATCCAGGCGTATGACTTCAGTAACTTTACGAAGATGCTTCAGCAGTATCAAGATTTACCCCGAAACAACCGTCGCGACGGAAAGAACACCACTAGAGGAGCTGATAATAAATTTACACGCCGACGTGACACGGATCCCTATCAACGACATGATGTCACACCTAAAATAACAAACCCAATTGTAACTGCCGATACTAATTCTAATTCACAGGCACAATCACACAATGAGTACGCCTACCGAAAAGATCGACCACGTTGGCGTATTAGAAATAATGCGGATTCCAATGTGATTGTCAACGCAACAAGTAAGCGCAATGTCGCAACGTCAGAATGGCTACACATCTACGGCACACCGCCCATGTCCAAATTGTCAGATTTATTCCCTTGTCTCAATCAAATTATCAACTATGAGTTAGCAAAAGGGATCATTAACTTGGATACTATACTTCATGATCCGAGATATTTTAATAATCGTGCGATGGTTAATGCAATGGAAAAGGTTGGGGCACTGGACACGCTGTATCCCACGAGCCAAATCATTAATGATGATGACGATGACAACAGCTGTGATAATATACCTCTCTGGTCACCGAAAGAGGAATGTACCACCATCAACCTCTCGTCACTTTATGATATCTGTCCCATGATTCTAGAAGCACGAGTTCAGCTGTCCTATCGTGCACTGCCCGTTGGCTGGTTTATACGTCTACCTTCTCGAAGTGTCGTCCACGCCGTACTAAATCACATCCGGCGTGCAGAGCAAGACAAATGGGGTTTATCAAACGAAGACAAGATATTAAAACAACACAGGAAGGAATGGAGAGAGGGATTGTGGAAAGGTGTGTATGCTGAATATGAGTATGCTGCGGGGAAGAAAGAAATGATGCTGTCTGTACAACAAGAAGGTCGCGACGAAAAAGAGTTGATGTGGGGAGATGACAAGTGGGATGAGGAACCGACGGATGAACTTTCGCTTGAAAATGCTACAGAAGGAGGGGACGGTAATCAAACACTACCACTTGAGGCGTCAGAAGAAAATGCTGACGATTACATTCAACGATATTCACAGTCTCATCCTTATAGTCCAAGTCAGTTGATGGATCAAGGTGCAAGACAAGCATCTCCATATCATCTGATGAAAAGTGGCTCGAAGATTCTTAGTGTTCGAGAATTCTCTCCCCATCCTCTTAACATATCGTCCTTCAGTAAAGAAAATCTACCATGGGAGCAGCATGCTTTCTCTTTAAGCTCGCACCTCAAACTTTCCGATTCTGTGGTCCGTGTTGAAACTTCTGACTTGACAGCCACTGAGGAAGATATACAGTATTACTTTCGGGGCTATGATTTGATGGGGATCAAAGAGGATACTAGACCAGATGTTTCTTCTTATTTCACCAATTACACCCGATCAATCGGTTGGAATATTACAAGTACTGGCATCGTCGACTTGTTAACAGTGGAAGGAAAACACACGGACAGAAAGCATGGTACCCAGCGTGTGTTTTTGGTACATTTTGCCTCGTCAGCTGAGGCTCGCATGGCAATTCGTGACAAGGATGGAAAATTGGAGGGGTTTGGCTGGTCCTTGACGGCTTACCCAAACGCGACAGTGCACCATTTGAATATCCAACACATGTAGCAATTGTCGTAGAAGTGAATAAATCAATCGTTGTGTGCTACCATCGCGGAGACAGCATATGCCTCCTTAGCACGTTCTTTATCATTATTGCTCCCGAGACAGCTTACGACGATCTCCACTACATACTTCTACCCGATGCAGTACAAGCTCAAGCGAAGGCACAATTGGACGTTGCCGTTGAAGGCAGAGTATCGCGCCAAAGGCACAATAATCTGATTCAATTGGAGATGGTCATCAGCAGCAGATCTCGACGCCGGGAGGACGATCTCATGCAACGTTACCTCCACCACCACTCTCATCGGGGAGCTATTCTCCCTCTGTTTTTAAATTTGACATCTTCTTTTCCATTTCTTCCCCCACAGTAACGCCCTTAATCCGACATCTTTCGCTTTGGCTCCCCGACGAGGATGAATGTGTACGACTTGATTATTGTGACATTCGCGATGGCATTTGTATTACCAATTGCAAAGTGCGTCATATTTTCTCTGTTTTTTTATCGCAGTATCACGTTTTACTCACTCATACCCCACACCCATCTGTCCACTATTTAGATGGTTGTACATCGAATACATTTCGCATCTCTTTCGTCGCTGCATCAACGCAACGATAAAACTTGAGAAAAGGTTAGCAGCGAGGAAGAGCAAGTTTCAAGAGGAGCTGGATAAAATTGCAGCTCAGTATGGTGTCTCCTCGAACGAATTGAAAGTGTAATGATGCAGATGTGAAAGTGGAATAGCAATATATAACAACCATAAATTACGCGACTACTGACGATGAACTAAGTTAGCTTTCACCTCGAGTAATTTCTTCAAGTTCGAGAATGCCGTCATCTGCTTTACTTCCTGCCCTGCTCGATCTGTTGTCATGTCGCCAAATTCTGGCAGTCTCGAAAGAGTAGAAGCATCGATGTCATTATTTCTGCAAAGCAATGCTTCCTTTTCTACGAACTCCTTTTGTAAACGTGAACATTCGCTCATCAAATCGTTGTGGTGGGATGTTGATTCAGCCAAAGCTCCATCGTATTTTGACTTCTCATCGTCGTACCTCTTTTGAAGCGTTTCGAGATGCTGTCGTTTTTCTTTGAGCATACGGACCTTTGGCTCAAGATCCTGTTTGTTCCCATCGATCATACGAACAATTTTCTCCGACACGGCACTCATTTCTTCGACTGCCTGCAACGTTAGCTCGTTCATGTTTGACGTTTCTTTGCTCGCGGCGATGAGCTGCTCATTCGTGTCGTAAAATCCAAGAACACCTACTCGTTCCTCTTCTTTTCGACACTGCTCCGCAAGGTTGAGGTGCTGTTCTTTGAGCGTCGTTTCCGTCTGCTTGAGTTGAGCAACACTCTCCTCAATATTTGCAATCTCTTGCTTTGAAGCAACGCAGGCTTCAGACTGCACACGCACACACTGCTGTAATGTCAAAAGATTGCTTTCGTAATCGCCTCGAATCTCCTTATCCTCATCCGCAGAAAGCAACATTTCCTTGAGCAGTGTCTTCCTTTCAATATCACTTTGTATGGCTTCCAGTTTTGAGACTGCATCATTGGCCTCCTGAAGTGAGAAAGAAGACGAATTGATGTTGGGAAGAAAGATAAGTGGAATGATGAATACAACAAGGCCAATATGATCCGTGATCCCGTACCCTCTTGAGCATCAAAGTGTCTCCACGAAGGCCATTCATACTAGCAAGCTCATGTTTCTTTTGCTGTATCAAATTATCGAGTTGTGTTGCCATCTCGTTGACATCTTCCGTATCGTTTTCTGGTGTATCAAGCATCGCTGTTGTCCCTTTCTCAGCTTGAAATAGCATCATTTCCAGCTTGCGGCGCTGTGGCAAGATCTCGTCCTCTAAACGAAGAACGTAGCTTTCGAATACACTATCGAGTTCGTCAAGCTTTTTCTCGATGGGCTTTCCTTCACAGCTTTTGATTACTTCCAACATGCGCTTCGACTGCTTAAGTCGTTGCTTGGCAGATGCAAATGCACGAAGCTGTTCACGTTTCTGCCCTTCTAGACGAATTTCATCATCTTGAGCTTGCCTCATTTCACTCGCTTCTGAGAGGAGGCGTTGAAAATTAGGCTTACCACTTGATTGTGCTTGCTCACGTTGAAGTCGATCAAGTAGCTGTATCTCATCGGTTTCCATCTTGGCGATGCTGCTACTAACATCTGATGCTGGTCGATCCACATTTGCAACCGCGGATTCATATTGCTTATGTAACTCAATAAACTGAATCAATCGATGCGTAAGAGAGTAATGAGTTATAATGACATCGCATACTAGTTATTCTCACCTCCTCTTGTAATTGCTTGTATACCTCTATTAGATCTCCAAGATTTCCATTTACTGTCGTCTGATTCATCGTCGACATGTACTCCATCGGAACATCCATGGGCATGAGGAATCGAGAAAGGTATGTTCGCTTGCGCAGATGTTCATACTTGGTAAGAACCCAATGCAAGATTGGGTAAATCGTTTCCTTTGTGTGTAATCCGACTTCTTCACTGGGAAGGCAATCACATTGGTGCAACAACAAGAAAAGCCGCATGTCGTCGACAGCCTCGTCTCTAGTTAGGGCTCCTCGAATGTCAGCTTTGAGGTCAGGCTTCAATGTTGCTAGGATGTCATTCAAAATTTGAAGATACTCGACAGGTCGTTTATCATCGAAATCAACCTGGGTAGATGAGGGTACACAAATGACAAAAGGCCAAGAGTAAGAAGTTTCATGCAATCATGAATGATGATACAAAGTCTGTAGCCGCTCACCGCTCGAATTACAATGCCAAATGGCTCCTCCCGCAGACGTTCAACGATGTATTCCAGCATGCTCTGCATTTTTGGAAGACAAACAGCTAATTTCGGCCTAATTCACGTCCTCGCTGCTGCTCTTCGGTTGCTTCTTGCCCCTTGTTGATTATTTCCCTACTGCCATGGAGTTTAAATTTAAAAACCATGCGCGAGCATAGTTTTATTCGACTCGGTTTTCGTTTTACTCGCCTCATTATTTCGACTCCTGCCTCTTTGCGCAATCAATCCCAACAACTCTTCTTCGTGAGTCGCCTTCGATGGTTGTCATTGCTTATCATCCACTCCACCCTCACTCATTCAATCATTCAATCGCCCGTCTTTCTTTCCCCACTACAGAACAATGACTGGTGCTTGCGGAAACTCAAAGGAATGTGCCCCTTCGTCGGCAAAGCCCGAGAAGAAGGTCGAGACAAAGCCCACTGCTGCTGCTCCAGCGGCCAAAGCTCCCGAGGCTTCTGCTGCCAAGCCTGCGGCCAAGGCTCCCGAGGCAAAGCCCGCCGCAAAGCCTGTGGAAACCAAGCCTGTGGAAACCAAGCCCGCTGCTGCTCCCGCTGCTGCCAAGGCCACCGATGCTAAAGCTGCTCCTGCTGCCAAGCCTGCGGACAAGAAGGCATAAGGGAGATGGATGTGATGTAGAAGATGAAAAATGTAAAAAAATCCTCTATTTAAACCTCATGGCTTGCTTAATTTTCACGCTGTCTTCTTTTCCTCCACATCATCGTCAGATTCATCGTTCTTAGCTTTGCCTTTTGCATCCTTGTTTACATCCTTCTTTTGATCGCCTTCAGAGCCGTTAGACGATGACTCCCCACTCTGACCAAAGATGGTCTCAAAAGCCGACCCAACCTTCTTTGAAAGCCTACCGAAAATCCCGCCACCGCTAATCTTCATCTCTTCATCAAACTCTCTCAACAACTCCTCCTGTCTCTTGGACACATTCTTTGGGATCTCAATTTTCAAGTGCACTATGTGATTCCCCCTCTGCCCCACAGTATGCAGGTGTGGAATGCCCTTGCCCCGTAACAGAAGCTTTGCATCGACCTGTGTTGCCTTCGGTATCTTCATCTCGACGACCCCGGTCAATGTTCGTACATCGACGGTACCGCCAAGAATAGCCTGAGTTAGACTAATAGGGCATTCAGTATGGACATCCATACCATCACGTTGAAAGTAAGAGTCCTCCTCCACAATGACCTGTAAGATTAGATTTCCCCGCCCTGCACCTGGATCTCCCTCGGCGCCTTGTCCATTCAGACGTAGATTCATCCCTGAATCAATCCCCGCAGGCACGTCAACTGTTACGTCACGTTCTTTCACCTCGACGGTATTCTTCTTCGAATTGCGTACCTGGTATCGCAAATTCAAATCCTTCTTCACACCCGCAACTGCCTCCTGGAAGGTAATACGAACAGACATTTGTAAATCTGCACCCTTCCGAGGTCCACGATTGCGTCGACTCCGGCCGGAGCTACCAGTGCCAAAGAATGCCTCGAATAATTCCTCTGGATCAATTTCCTGTGCCCCACCGGACGATGAGAAGTGAAAGGACCCATCCGAGCCTGAGAATCCCTGGAATCCACTGAACGGATTGCCACCACCACCACCTCCAAAGGGATTAGCATCTGGATCGACACCCGCGTGTCCGTAGGTATTGTACAACTCACGCGTTTTTTCATCCGACAAGACCTCGTAGGCCTCAGTCGCCTCCTTGAATTTCTTGTCTGCATCTTTATCATCTTTATTGGTATCGGGATGGTACATCTTTGCTAATTTGAAGTAGGCTTTTTTGATCTCAGATTTATCACTTCCCCTCCCAACCCCCAAGACTTCATAGAAATCCCGCTTCGGCGACGATGAAAAGTAGTGCGCTCTATTCAGACGAGCGTTGCCTTTTAAGATGATGCTGGTATTGCGGAATAATATTCGCCGATTCGACAATGAAGAAGACGACGACGATGCGTACGAACAACAGCGACGACGGCCAATTGTCGTATCTGACTTTCTCATTCGCGAGGGCGATGTGACCACATCCCCCAGCGACGATGCTATTGCAGAAGATACCGGTCGACGCAAGCCACCCACCACAACGTGCATCGCGGGAGCAGTTGTTGCCATTGCACCAATGTTGTTATAATGCTGTTCTCCTCAATTCCACCCGATACGATGTTAACTACTACTTTGCGTGCACCGACCACGTCGACGCAAAATCTTCTGTGGAATTTCTGTGGGCTCAGCATTTCCCGCCTAAACCGTAGATTCACACCCCTTACGTCGCTCTTGTTGTCATGACGAACAACATCATGCTCGCCGTCTCACGGCACGTCGTCGCGTTACATCATGTTCGTGCGGGTGGTGGTCTGCGTCGAATAATTGCGGCATCCTCATCATCGTCCTCCTCTTCCTCGGCTGCCACCATCGCACAACAGCGACAACAGCAACACTTTCGCTCCACAGATCCACACTCTATCGCCAACGAGCTTGTGTCAGACTCAAACTCCGCATTACGCACACCTGGCACCGAATCAGTCGCCACGCTTACACCCGAACAGCGTATGTCAAATTTTGCCATGGCAGGTGGACTACTAGCATTCGTATCGTATGTCTTTTACTACTCATTGGCAAGTGTGGGAGGAGAGAATAAGGCCAAGGCATTAATATTTGGAGAAGACAAATCAGCTGGTAATAATACAAACTTTGAAGACTTTATGAAGGAGGCCAACGAGGGACGTACATTAGAAGAGAAGAAGGCATTGGAGCAGATGAAGGCACGGGGAGATGCACGAGAGCTTATTGGATTAGAAGATAGTGTCGAGGAGGAAAGTGAAATGGCCAAAGTTGCTTTCGCCGATGGGGAAAGTAGTGGCGATGTCACGAGGAAGCGGCCACTGTGGAAACGGGTCGTCTTCTTTTGGAGGAGAGAGTAGAAGTTACTTATTGTGTGTCAGGGGTGTGATTTAGTTTGGTTGTTAGGGGTGTGATTTAGTTTGCTGTTAAATCTTAGACCAACCAATCATGTTGTACGTCCTCTGCCTCGTCTCCTATCATCATCCCTTCCTCCTGGATAAACGCCATGCATCCTTCGGGTTGAATCGATCAAACAAAGGCTCAATCTTTTCCATCCGCTTAGCCTTAGTCATCTTATTAGGATCGGCCTTTTTATAGAAGGAGGGTGCCAGTTCAATCAACCATTTGGCATCGATGACCATAATATTTCTCATGTATTCCTTCGTTGTTAATACTAACTCGTGGTATATTACCCACTCAGGATTCTTGTTAAATACAGCCGAAGATGGATGGATATATACCGGATTCTGGTCAACTAATGTCAGGTATCCCTCTTGGGGGTGCTTCTTCGCGGCATTAGTGAAGAAGCCAGCTGTGATTGCCATACAGATTTTCTTATAGTTCTTCCCCGTGCTTAGAATGTCAAGCTTGTATCGATCCATGATAGTCACGAGCTGCTTCCGCACATCCTGAGAGCGGCGCATGCTACGAGACTGTATGAAATTCTCGAAGCACCATGGGTTAGAGAATTTGGACGCCTCCCATGCCTTGTACACAGCGAGGAGCGTTAGATGATCTCCCTCGGCTTGATGAAACTTGGCCTTTTTCATATCAGCCTGTCCTTGCTTATCCCTTGGCCTGTAAAATGGATTCTCAACACTCAGTAGAGCCGTAATTGTCAGGATTTCATCTGAACACCCCAAGTCAACGGAGAGGAGGAGCATCTTGGATAGATTCGGTTCGAGTGGGAACTCGGCCATCTTACGCCCCAATCGTGTTAGCAAGCCTTCGTCGTCTAGTGCTCCTAGTGCATGCAATCCTTCCATAGCACCCACCAAAGTTGCGACCGGAGGCGGATCCATGAAGTCAAACCCTAGTAAATCATTGATACCCATTGCTTTCAATTGCAACACGACGTTACCAAGGTTGGTCCGTTGGATTTCGGGGATGTTTGTTGACAGCATTTCATTTTTGTATGCCATCTCTGTGTACAGTCGATAGCACTTGCCAGGTCCAGTTCGTCCGGCTCGTCCAGCTCGTTGTCTTGCACTTGCCTGTGATATGGGTGTAACGACGAGTGAATCCATCCCCAGTTTCGCATTAAAAGCCTTTTGCTTGGAAAAGCCAGGATCAACTACGTAGTAGATACCGTCAATTGTCAACGACGCTTCCGCAATATTGGTCGCCACTATGCATTTTCTTGAACCCGGTGGTGCAGCCTCGAATATACGAGACTGCATCTCTGATGGTAGAGATGAGTAGACGGGAAGGATGATTAGCTCAGGTGCCAAGTCACCAAGAGCTTTCATGCGGCTGTATAGGGTTTCACAAGCAGTGTCAATCTCCTCTTGACCAGTTAGGAAGAGTAGGATGTCCCCCGCCGGCTCCGAGAGATGAATTTGCATTATGGTAATGAGAGCCGCGTCCAAATAGTCGCTCTCGGGTTCTTTGGTGTAAAGGATCTCAACCGGGAAGGTCCGGCCTGGTATTGTGAAGATCGGGCACTCCATAAAATAGGAACTAAACTTCTCGGCATCGAGCGTAGCAGACGTTACAATCAATTTGAGATCTGGACGTCGAACGCAGAGATCCTTGAGCAGTCCGAATAAGACATCTGTGTGTATTGTGCGCTCATGCGCCTCATCCAGCATCAATGCTCCGTAACGCTTAAGATCGTTGTCAGCTAAATACTCACGCATCAACATGCCGTCGGTCATATACTTGATGATTGTTGCCTGAGACGTGACGTCCTCAAATCGGATCGAATATCCCACTTCCTCCCCGAGTGTACAACCAAATTCTTCCGCAACGCGCTTTGCTACTGATATGGCCGCGACTCGCCTTGGTTGTGTACATCCGATCATTCCATTCCGCGTCACGCCAAGCTCATGTAAGTACTGAGTCATTTGTGTCGTTTTTCCGCTACCCGTCTCGCCGATTACAACGAGTAATTGATTCTCGGCCATAGCACGCAACAGTTCTGGCTTTAATCTGCATACCGGCAAGCTCTCCCTCTGTTCCTTTATCGACTTGTTTGATATGATACCAAAGGACAGTGTTTTACTCTCCGCTTTCTGTTTCCACTCGGGAGCACCATCAAATGCACTCATGTTGATGCTACGTAACTCTTGTGCGAAATGTCGTTCTCCAGCCTCGGGTAAAGGATCTTCCCATGGACGGTTCAGATCTTTGGGTATCGAATCAACGAGTTGATTGGCCTGTGCCTGTCGTAATTCACGACGCTCCTTCGCGAGAGTCCCCTGCTGCATCGCCGCACGCTGGAGCGATCCATCAGGATTCTTCACTATCCGTACAGGTTCAAGATCTCTACCCGACCGACGAGTCTGTCCACGCAAGAATGATGGCTCAATCTCGGCAAGCTCGACCTCCGTCTCCTCCTCGGTGGTTTCCTGTGCTAGCATGCCCATTCCACTATCGTTGTCGAATGTAGGATACTGCTCCACGGGCAAAACCCCTGAACGTATAAGTTGTTGCGCCTCGAACAATTCCTGTTCTGTAAGTTGTTGCTTCCGCCTCACACCACCGCCTCCTCCCCCTCCACTATTGCCCAGCTGTCCTGGTCTATCACGAGTGGACGCGGGTCCGTGAGCATCATGCATCTGACGATGAGTAATATTATCAGCCTCCTCCTCCTCCTGACGTCTCTTCAGCGCTGCAACATCTAGACCAGGATGAACGACTGATGCAGACGCTGTGGCAGTCTCTACGGAGGTGGAGAAAGTTGCTGATGCTGCCATGGTCCGGTGGGGCATTAGATCACGCCCCGACGCCTGATCTACATCCTTCATACTGAGCATAAGTCCACCCTCCCCAGCCCCCCCAGCGACGCCACGTGTACCGATGGATATCAATTTGACATAAACTTTTTGTCCTGGACGTATACCCGCATCTCTTGGCTTTTCGATTCGTGTCTTTGATACGTGTGACAGGTGGACCATACCAGAAATCTTAGTTGCCGTTGTCGGGCCAGTGCTGCCACGGGGATCATTCATATCGACGACTACACCAAAGTCTAGCACGCGTTGAACCGTTCCTGAATAAATATCGTACAATTTTAACCCTCCCAATAACACTTGCTCCTGCTGCTGCTGCGTCATCCATGCCGGGAGATTTGACTTTGTTCGTTTCCCTGTATCATTGATTTGTGTCTCATCCGCAACCTCATTCTCGCCGTCTTTTGCATCATTGTTGTTGTCCCATCGTCTCTTGTTCCGTGTCCTAGCATGAACGTCGACATCCTCTTTGCCACCAGACTTTGACATGTCGTGTTCGTAGAATCCATCCTCAAGTGGCACAGAGCCTGTCAAATTTCTCTTGGCCAAACCGGGGAATTGTTCCACCTCTCTCCGTCCTGATAATGATGGTCTAATCGACGACATGACACCAACTCCCACATCGTTGTCATTCTTCCTGCGTTTCTTCCTTTTCTTATCGTCCATTTTAACCAATTGTCGTGCCACACGTGGACTCATATCACATACCACACGTAGAATCCGTGCCGCGAATGTTGGTGACACACCCTCCTCTCCAGCCCCATTTGACATGAGATCATTCCGGAATGATGATAATATGTCAATATCTCGTTCGATGGCCGATGACATTAGTCCAACTCGAAGCGGCGAGGATGGATCGTCAATGTCATCCTTTAAATACACATCGTACAGCGATCCACCCTCCTTAACAAATTGTGCTTTAGCATACGCACGTATTCGACGTTCGGCCAAGTCAATAACAAATTCGGCAAGAGTCCTATCGGATATACCAAGATGATTGTTCGTTTCGGATGCGATGCGAGAGACGAGGTTGAGTGATTGAAGACGTTCGACGGCTGATAGGGGGGCGTCTTGTTCGTCGTCGCCGCCGTCATTGTTCTTGGACTTCTTCCCCATCGTCGATCAGAGTTGGAGAGTATGATGTGACTCCCAGCATAGGAGGACGACGACCACACGACCTACGACCAGACGATGATCACAAAGGATTACCTAGCTTAGGGTACGTATGTACCTACATACTAACGATGCTGGACGCGACGTCTCACGTTGGGATGGGTTGATATTATGATATCGCGTCCGTTGTTCATCTTATTTGCAGCTAGATCACCGGTGGCATTGGGCCGTCGTGATCGTAGTATGATGATGTCGTATGATCATCACTCTCGCCGACCAACGACCGCCTTTCTTTTCAATCCATCAATGACGAAGTTTGTACTGCATTCCTATAGTGGCAAGACTTCTCCTTCTTCGTCTGCTTCGATGCTCATTAACAAGACATTGGACGGGAGAGACCTATACGCAGCCGAGGAAATCATTAAGAAATCACGCTTTATGGGATATGCCACACATTGTACATCGTGGGAGGAGGCACAGACAATACTTGACAGTGTTAAAACTGACCATCCCAAAAGTCGACATGTATGCTTTGGATACATGTCGGGGGACACAGAGCGTTCATCTGATGATGGCGAGCCGTCGGGTACAGCCGGTGCACCAATACTGAATGCCATCAAGGGCGAGAATCTTTCAGACACGCTATGCATAGTGGTACGATACTTTGGTGGTATAAAATTGGGAGCGGGTGGTTTAATCCGCGCCTACGGTAGTGCAGCTCGACTAGTCCTTCGTTCGGCACGTACGACTGTACGCATCCCAACGGTATCTATGCGAATATCAACATCTGTGGCAAATTCGGGTGCCGTGTACGCTGCCTCGACGAGGCATGATGGCGTGATAATGAGCGATGAGGCATACAACGATCGTGGCGAGCTAGAAGTAACGATTATATGCAACGAGAAGGATTGTCAACGTTTGATGGACGAAATTATTGACGAAACTAGAGGAGGTGTGATCTTCCTCTGAAAATGATACGATATTCTGAAAGATATTTGGAAAGCTACTCTTATCAATGCAACTTCGAGTGATTAGCTACATGGACGAACGAAAGAGATAGAGAGGAAGGGACTACAATCATGACCTTCAACAATCCGTCTAGTTTATAAATTCTACAATGTGTAAGAGCAACCCACAACCAACAGCATTTCATAATACCACA
>Ga0247833_1006008_pt1 | contig 13777 bp, 5 predicted proteins | sample LaCruzMarch2015__7_FD_187117 | JGI IMG/M metagenome (GOLD analysis project Ga0247833, IMG submission 187117) | Freshwater microbial communities from meromictic Lake La Cruz, Castile-La Mancha, Spain - LaCruzMarch2015_8m | ecosystem: Environmental > Aquatic > Freshwater > Lake | place: Spain...
CGCGGTGGTGCCCTTGAAGAAGAACGTGGATGACGCCCTGCAAGGAGGCGGGACGCCGGTGAAGACCGTGATCGTTTTCAAGCGCACCGGCCAGGACGTGCATATTGAGGAGGGCCGCGATGTCTGGTGGCACCGCGAGCTGGAATATGTGGACGCGAACTGCCCGCCTGTGGCGATGGATGCGGAGGCACCGCTGTTCATCCTTTACACCAGCGGCAGCACCGGCAAGCCGAAAGGCATCCTGCACACCACGGGAGGCTATCTGCTGCACGCCTACATGACCTGCAAATACGTCTTCGACCTGCGCGATGACGACGTGTACTGGTGTACCGCAGACGTGGGCTGGGTCACCGGCCACAGCTACATGGTCTATGGCCCGCTGGCCATGGGCGCGACATCGCTGATGTACGAAGGCGCGCCGAACTGGCCCGAGAACGACCGCTTCTGGCGCATCATCGAAGAATACGCCGTCTCAGTTTTCTACACAGCCCCCACGGCGATCCGCGCCTTCATGAAATGGGGTGATGAATGGCTCAAGAAGCACGATCTCAGTAGCCTACGCCTGCTTGGAACCGTCGGCGAGCCGATCAATCCCGAAGCCTGGATGTGGTACCATAACAGGGTAGGCGGCGGCAGGTGCCCCATCGTGGACACCTGGTGGCAGACCGAGACTGGCGGCCACATGATCACCCCGATCCCCGGTGCCATCCCGACGAAACCCGGCACAGCGACCCTGCCGTTCTTCGGTGTGGATGTCGGCATCGTGGATGATCTCGGCAAAGAAGTCGGTACTAACGAGCAAGGCAAGCTCGTCATCAAGAAGCCCTGGCCCTCGATGCTGCGCGGCATCTGGGGCGACAAAAAGCGCTACCAGGAAACCTACTGGAGCGAGTTCAAAGGCTGGTACTTCGCCGGCGACGGCGCACGCCGTGACAAAGACGGCTACTTCTGGATCATCGGCCGCATTGACGACGTGCTCAACGTCGCCGGCCACCGCCTCGGCACCGCCGAAGTCGAAAGCGCCCTCGTTTCACATCCCTCCGTGGCCGAGGCCGCCGTCGTCGGCCGTCCCGATGAGATGAAAGGCCAGGGCGTCGTCTGCTTCGTCACTGTGAAGGAAGGCATCACCACAAGCCGTGACCTTGCAGAGGAATTGAAGAAGCACGTCCGCAAAGTCATCGGCCCCGTCGCCACGCCAGATGAGGTGCGCTTCGCAGCCGCCCTGCCAAAGACGCGCTCCGGCAAGATCATGCGCCGCCTCCTGAAGCAGATCGCCGCTGGTGAAATCATCAAGGGCGACACGACCACACTGGAAGACCTCAGCGTGATCGCCCAGCTCGCGGCGAGCGGGGAGGATTAGAAAGACGCATGGCCCGCCGCAGCGCAACAAACACGACAGGAATCGCCCGCACGGAAGGTGTGCGGGCGCACGATGCCTGGGTGGGCTTTGTCTGTGTCTGTTGCGGCCAGTTGACCACGATCAGCATTGGCGAACGGTTGCTGACGCCCGAGCTGGCGCTGGCTGATTGCAGATGGAGCTGCGCTCACTGCCAGTTTGTTCATGCCAAAGACCGCCATTTGCCAGAATGGGCAAACTGGCCGGAAGAATCCCGTGCGGCCGGTTCGCTGCCGACACACCGGTTCTGGCAGGGCTTTTTTCGCATCCACACGGAGAATCCAGCGGCCTACTGGAAGCAGTGCAATGTGTGCGGCCAAGTGCTGCCCTTTGCTGCGTTCAGCAAACACCGTGGCTGGGGGCCGCTGGAAAAGCAGATGGAATGCAGATCATGCAAGGGCGCGATCAATGCCATGCTGAACCCGTTGCGAACGAAGGAGCAGATGCACGAGTCGGCGGCGCGCAGACGGGTCGCCCAACTGCTGCTGAAGGGAGAGAACGAGCGGTTGTCCTTTGATGATCTGTTCGATCGTTTCGGCAGCAGGTGTTTCAAGACCAAGCAGCCGCTCGACATCAATGCGCGTCATACCTGGCAGATAGATCACATCCTTCCCGCCACTTATCTTTATCCTTTAACGAAGGAGAACGCCTGCTTGCTGAGTGCCGAGGCGAACCAGGCCAAAAAAGCAAGCTGGCCCAGCCAGCATTACACAGCAGGACAACTCGTCGAACTCGCCCGCATCACGGGAACCGATTTGGAACTGCTGTCGAGAAAGGAGCCGGTGGTGAATCCTGACATTGATGTGGATGCCTGCGTGAGCCGTTATCTCAGGGTGCGCGAGGGTTCCAACCTCGCCAAACGGGTTCAGGAGTTGAAAGATCTGCTGGAGGACTTCGATCTTTTGGCAAGTCTCTCCAAGGCCAATCGCAAACTGCTCGGCTATGCGTGAGGGTCATTCCAGCACCAGGAACTGATGCGCGGTGACGGTGCCTTTGTCGCGGATGCCGTGGGACTCGCAGTGGGCCACGCTTTCGGAGAAACAGTCGGCCACACGGAACCAGTGACGTGAGACATGACGGAGGTGCGCGGCCATGTCGCATTTACGGCTCTCGCCGAGGTGCAGCACGAGCACACCGCCGGGTTTCAACCGCTCGCGTGCCTGGCGGAAGATCGGCTCGTAGATGGCGAGGTCTTTTTTCTGCCGTTCGTCCACAAAGCCCTGCGGCTTGATTTTGAAGTCCTCCGCCTCCCAGCCGCAGAACCACAGGCGCATCCAGTTTGCCAGATAAAAACGCGTGCTGTCATAAAAGGGAGGGGAGGTGATGATGGCGTCCAGATCACGCACCTCCTGCGGCCAGAAGCCGCAGGCGTCCTGATGCAGCACTTTGCCAGCGACGAACTCTGGCGGCAGTTCCTCGCCCAGCGCCCGCGTGATCTTGTCGCGCAGCCGGGGCAGCAGCGCCCGGTATTCAGACTCTCCCGTCGGCGCAAACGGGGTGATGGGATGCGAGCGACGGCTCAGCGCATAGGGCCTGTTGCCATGCAGAATATGCAGCAGGCAGGCGAGCACGAAGGCGGTGGCACTGTCAGTCGGCGGCTGCTCGTGGAAAAACCGGCGAGCCTTTAAAATTTCCGCAAACGTCTGTGGCGCGAAGTAGTCGGCCAGCGGGCCATTGAAGCGGATGCGCATGGCGGTTTCGTACTCCTGCGCGGACACTTTGGCTCTTTGTACAAAAGCTTCCAACCGCAGCAAAGTCGGCTCGCACTCTGACAAGGTGACACGGCTCAGCTTGGCCTGCGCGATGTGCAGCGCCGCCGGGCTGATGTCGAAACTCCAGGAGGCTATGCCCTGCAACGCCGCCTCCAACGGAATAGTTCCCACGCCGCCGAAGGGATCGAGCATCACGCCACCCTGCGGCACGAAGGTGCGCGTGAGAAAGTGCGCGATGGCAGGTTTCATCTTGCCTTGGTAGGAACAGAGCGAATGCAGCCCGTGACCCCAGTTGCGCTTGGCAAAGACTCCGTGCTGGTGCGGCAGTTCATCCTTGAAGCGCTGCCAACGGATGTTCCACCACGGGCTGTGGCGCGTGTCCTCCCGCAGACTGGATGAGCGGTCCCTTCGGTTCTCAAAGACCAACAGCGCTTGTCGCAGTTCCTGCCCGCCGCGTGAGGATCGCTTTCGCAGCGTGATGTCCTCGATCACGCGGAAGCCGCGTTCATCAAACATCTGCTTCAAGATTTGCTCCGCTGGCACTTGCACGCCGCCGTAGTTCGAGTCGCCGATGTCTATCATCACTGGCGCTCCGGGTGTGAGGTGGGCGGTCATGCCGTCAATCACGTCCGCCATGTCGGCAAAGTAATTCGCCACCATCGCCGGGATGCGGCGGTCATAGGCGTTGCGCTCCAGTTCGGCGACCACAGCATGGGCCTGGGAGGGGACATCACGCTTCAGCTTGCCCTTAGTCACGTCATTGATGCCGCCGGTGATGGCGCTGGCGCGGAAGGCGCTCAGATCAGCCCCGCTGCGCAGGCAGCGCATGAACCACAACTCCACCTTGGTGTTGCGGAAGTAATTCGTGCCATTGATGTACGGCGGGCTGGTCAGCACCGCGTCAATTTTCATGCGCGGCAGCCGACCGAGTTGCTTGGCATCCGCGCACAACAGCACGGGGGCTTGTGGCATGGACTCAATGCGGCGCAGGTCATCGGCCATGCACTGAAGCTGCCGCGCCGTAGTCTCCAAAAGATCCTCCGTGCCTGCGGCCAATTCAGCCTCGGTTTTGAAGCGCACATCGCCACGCCGGACCAGCTTAGAGGCCCGCAGCAGGCTCGCGGCGACGGCGATTTCTCCCATCACGGCAAGCTGAGTATCCTCGCAGCTCAATTCGTCCAGGGCGGTGCGCAGGCGCAGCACGGTGTCAAAAGCGTGGGCCTCAAAAAACTCGCTGCTGCCGAAGGTCTGCGCATGGCTGGTCATGAGCACCGCATCAGGCCCGGCACGGCGGCAGAGCTTGGGCAAAGAGTCGCCAAGCTGCAGCAGCCGCACTGCCAAAGCCTCACGCTGTGGCTTTGGCAGGATGAGCGCTGCGGCCTTCGCCGCGATGAGCTGCTGTAGCAGCGGATTCACCTCACAGTACACCCCCGCCACGCCGCGTCGGGCCACTGTCAGCGGCGTGGTGCCCACGCCGCCAAACGGATCGAGCACACAGGTCGCGTTCGGCGCAAACCGCTCGATCATCTGCTCTACGAACTGCGGTGAGTAGCCTTCCAGATAGGGGAACCAGCCATGCAGTGGTTCCTGCCCCCCACCCCGAAACGTGGCGAGCAGGCCCAGGTCCGTGCTGGCACCGTCCCGTGGCTTTTTCGCCATCGTGCCATTTTCTGAGAGCCTTCGGCCCAGTCGGCGCAGGCAGTAGGCGTTTGCGCTACGGTCCTCGCGCGCGGCGGCGCGTTGTAGCGCGGCTGAGGTGCGGTGTCCTAGCAGATCACGCAGTTCGATGCTCGACAGTCCGCTCACCTGATTGAGCAGTACATCATCATCCGCGCCAAAGGCCAGCGTTAGGCATTGCCGCTTGCCTTGTGCGTCCAAGAGATCGGGGAAGTAGATGCTCTTGAAGCGTTGAGTGGCGGCTTTGTCCGAAGTAACTACCATAATATGGTGGCTTTTTCTATCTCTGCTGCCTCTCAGTCAAGACTTTCTTCATGGTGAACAGGTGCTGAGCTTGGAAACTGCGTCATTCGGATTTCGAGTTTTCCAAAGTGCCTCTAAAATCGTCACGTTTGCAAGGGGCTGCACTGCACGTCACGGAAGCCGAGAACTCCCAACCTACGGTGCTGTCACCCGGATGCGGACGAAGGTTTTGCTACCAGGGCTGATGGCGGGGTGCAGGCGGAGGGTGACGGTCTCGGTGAGACCGTCATCGGTGGGGGTGGCGGTGAGTTCTTCGGCATTCAGACCGGCGGGCTGCCAGGTGATGAGATTGGTACTGGTCTCGATGTGGTATTGGAGACCGGAGGGGTTCACGAGACGGCGGCGGTAGGTGAGTGTGAGGTGGTTTTGCTGCGTGCCGCTGTGTGTTTGTGTGCTGGCGGCAGGGAGGGCGGTGGGTGCGGAGGTGCCTGCGGCGTTGAAGGCGTATTCGATGAGGGCGGCGAGGCCGTTTTTGTCGGGATCTGCGGCGGGGTCGGTGATGCGGGTGACGGTCCACTGCTCGGCGCGGATGTTCGGCGGTATGGCGTTATCGCTGGCGGTGATGGTCCAGGTGTTGATGCCCTCTAGCAGACCATTGAGCGGATGATCCCAGTCGGCAAAGGCAGTGCTGGTGGTGGCGGTGGTGCCGTTGACGGTGAGGGTGGCGAGGCCGCTGGCGTCCTGGCCGGTGCCGGTGAGTGTGAGGCTGCTGAGAGCGGTGAGACCGCCGCTGGCTGGGGTGAGGGCGATCACGGGGGGCGTGGCGTCCTGGGTGGAGCGCTGGGGCGCGGACCAGTTGCCGATGAGGCCGCTGGCACGGGCACGCCCGCGGTAGTGGTAGAGCTGCGCATCGGCCAGGCTGGTAAAGTCGTGCTGCGTGGTGTTGATGTAGCCGGTGGAGACGGGATCGTTAAAGCTCATCTCCGTGGCGCGCTGGATTTCGTAGTCGTAGCCGGTGCCCAGCGCGGCCCAGGAGAGGGTGTTGGCGGTGCCGCCAGTGATGAGCGGCTCGGCATTCAGGGCGAAGTCGTTGACTGCGACGACGGTAAGTGGGGGTGATAGACCGAGGATGGCTGTATCGGTGCTGGAGATGGCTTTGAGCCGCACTTGTTCACCGGCGCTGGCGAGTGTGAGACTACCACTCCAGACACCGCTGACGAAGCTGCCGGTGACGGCGGGCGTGAGTGGCAGGGAAACCTCGGCACGGGTGAGGCGGAGATTGGGCAGGCCATTGTAGGCGATGCCCTGGGGGGAGTTGCCCGCCCAAGCTAGAGGGTCACCAAACAGGCTGTCCGTGCGGTAGGCCAGGGCGCGGTAGTTCGGCGTGATGGTGGTGCGGGTGGTGCCGTCGGTGGTGTAGCTGTTGTTGTTGAAGGAGATGTCCACCATGAGGTGGCTGGTGCCGTCGTAGGCGAAGGGGGTGGTGAAGGGGAAAGTGACCCAGCCGATGGTGGCGAGCGTCTGAGTGCTGGCATGGACGGTGGTCCAGCCCTCGGTCTCCCAGGTGCCGCCGCCGCTGACATAGTCGGTCTTGGCGGTGTGCTTCAGGCGGATGGTGAAATCCTTCAATGTCTGACCTGGCAGGGTGCTGACCTCCAGCGCCAGTGAGGTGATCTGCCCGGCAGGGCCAGCCTCCTGCGGCGTGTAGATGATCTGTGTGCGTGCGTCGTGGTAATAGGTGGCCAGCGGGTAATACCAGGGAAAGGTGCCGCTGCCAGTGGTGACGACTGGCGGCTGCACAAGGGCAGAGAGATCGGCAGTGCCGGTGAAGGCGGCGACTTCGTTGTCATAGGCATCGTAAGCGGTGATGCGCCCGGTGAAAGAGGTGTCCTTGATCGCAGCGGCGGGGGTTTCTGACCAGCCCAGATGATGCAGCGGCCCTACCGGCGGCACGCTGAAGGTCCACACCGGCCCGGCGCGTGTCAGCCCACCCCGGTGCGCGATGACCTGCCAGTACCAGGTGGTGCCGGGGGCGAGCCGGGGCAAAGGCCACTGCGGGGAGGTGACGTTGCCTAACAGTTCAGAAGGCACGGGCTGGGTGCCAAAGTACAGGTCGTAATTATCCGGCGTGCCGCCGCTTTGAGGCTCAGTGGCCCAGGCTAGATCGGACTCTGGGTGCGCGGTGGTGAGGCCATCTGCGGGCACCGGATTTGCGGGCAGAGCGGGCTGCTCGTCATCCATCACAGAGATCACGGCGCTGCCTGAGGCGAAGCCTGTGGCGCTGGCTGTCACCTCCACAGATTGCGTGGCATCCACCAGCGCATCATTCACCAAGGTCAGGCTGAAGGTGGCGCTGCTGTTGCCGGATGGGATGGTCACGTTGGAGGGCACTGCAAGCTCGCTGAGATCACTGGAGACCAGGCTCACCGTCAGGTCTGCCAGCAGCGTGCCTGCCACACTGACCGTGCCTGCAGCCGCCACGGTGCCCGCACTTTCTAGCAGGGCGGCGGGCAGGGTCACGGTGAGGTTCAGCGGCTCATTGTCCAGCACCTGGAGGCTAGCGGTGGCGGGGGTCCAGTTCGCGACAGTCGCGGTGACGGTCACGTTTTGCGATCCATCAAGCAGCGCATCTTCTGGCACGGTTAGGGTGAAAGCGGCGCTCGTCTGACCCTGCGGGATCGTCACGGTGGCGGGTACGGTTAACTCCGTGATGTCGCCAGAAGACAGGCTGATGACGATATTCGCCACAGCCGCCACGGGGAGGCTGATGCTGGCCTGACCGGTGATACTGCCAGCGCCCTCTGTGGCGCTTGCAGGCAGGTGCAGGGTGAGGCTACCGGATTCATCGTCATGCACCAAAGTGCTCGCGCTGTGGGAGGGCCAATCCGTCGCGCTGGCGGTGAGGGTCACGGGCTGGGAGCCATCCAGGACCGTGTCATTCAGCGGCGTGAGGTTAAAGAAAGCCTCCTCCTGCCCTGCCAAGATCGTGACAGTGGCGGGAAAGAAGACCTGCTGGCCGGGGAGGTTCGACACGAGACTGATCACCAGGTCAGCCTGCGGCGCAGGGGCCACCGTGACCTTTCCCGTGGCGGTGGCACCACCCTCAGTCAAGGACACTGGCAGCGTCAGGCGGAGTTGTTTGTCCGGGGTGCCAGCGATCTCCACATCGTCCAGATTCCAACCAGAGAGCGGGTAGGCGTCCTCAATGCGCACCTCGTGCCCCCAGCGCACATACACCTGCGGCTGGCCGTCGGCATAGGTGGAGAGATCGTGCTCCACCGGCGTCCACGCGCTGTCCTGATAGGGCGTGGTGCCGTTCTGCCAGACCACGTCCCAGTTCACGCCGTCCGTGGACACCTCAATCGTGGCAAAGACCCAGCCCTGGTAGTCAGAGTTCAGCCAGCGCTGGAAGCGCAGCCGGGTGTCATGGTAGCCCGTCATGTCAAAAGGGCCTGCCGTCACATACTGCGGTGCCTCCACCGCCACAGAGTAGTCACCGGCGAGGTTGATGCCTAGAACCTTCGTGCCCGTGACACCCGCCGCAGGGTCCGGGCTGCCATAAAACTGCGCGCCCTGCCCGAGCGGCACGCCATAGGCCCACTGGCCCGTGCGCGGCCAGCCGGGGTCCGTGTCCAGGCTGTGGCTGTAAACGGCGGGTGGGTTCACCGTCAGCGTCAGGGCGCGCGTCTGCATAAGGCCCGTAGCTAGGCTGGTCAGCGTCAGCGTGGCTGAATGCCCACCCGCCAGCAGCCCCGGTGTCTGGCTATTCAGTGTGGCAGTCAGAGTAGTGACCGCCCCTGGTGCCAGCGTGCCGCCGACCGCCGAAAGCGTGACCCAGGAACGGTCCACACTCGCGCTCCAGCCAGACTCAACCTCAGCGTGATTGGTTAGGCTAAAAACTTTGCCGTTAGGCATGAACGGCCCGCCCACCGGACCGTTGGCTGTCAAGCCGCTGCCAGGCGTTAGCAGGATGTCATCACTGGCCAGCAGCGCGTTGAATATATTCAGCCGCCCGCCCGTGACCGTCTTCCCCGTTAGCGCTGGTGTCACATCCACCGTGGCCAGTAGCAGCTCGCGGATCTCCGCATGGGTCAGGCCGGGTTTAAAGGACTTCAGCAGCGCACACGCACCTGCCACATGCGGCGTGGCCATCGAGGTGCCGCTCATCGTCGCGTAACCACCGCCCGTCAGCGTGCTATAGATCTCGCTGCCCGGCGCACCCAGGTCCGTCGTCGTAGTGCCGTAGTTTGAGTAGGTGGCCAGTGCGTCCGTGCGCGTCGTCGCCGCTACGGAGATGACGTTCGCGTTCGTGTAACTGGCCGGGTAGCCGGGGTTGGTCTCCATATTCAGCCCCTCATTGCCCGCCGCAGCGACAAACAGGATGCCCGCAACGTCCGCCGCATCAATCGCGTCCTTCATCGCCTGGGAAAAGCCGCCGCCGCCCCACGAGTTCGAGGTCAGCGTCATGCCCAGGCCCGTGGCATAGGCGATCGCTTCCACCCCGTCCGACAGGCTGCCATTGCCCGTAGCGTCCAGAAATTTCAGCCCCACCAGCGATACGTCCCAGCACACGCCCGCCACGCCCGTCGTGTTGTTCCCCATCGCCCCGATGGTCCCCGCGCAGTGCGTCCCGTGACCGTGGTCATCCTGCGGATTGCTGTCATCGCCCACAAAGTCCCAGCCACGCGTGTCATCCACATAGCCGTTGCCATCATCGTCCAGCGCATTGCCCGCGATTTCCGCCGGGTTTGTCCAGAGATTCCCCAGTAGGTCCGGGTGCGTCTGGTCAATGCCCGAGTCAATCACCCCCACCACCACCGCCGCGCTGCCCGTGCTGATATTCCACGCCTCCGGCGCATCCACATCCGCATCCGCCACACCGCCGTTCTGCCCCGTGTTGTGCATCCCCCACAGGCTGGAAAAGGACGCGTCATTCGGTGTCGCATTTGCCCGCACGATGTAGTCCGGCTCCGCGTAGCGCACCCATGTCTTCAGCCCTGACAGCTTTGCCACCGCGCGCGGCACAGTGTCCACCGTCGGGTTCGCAAAGGCCACCAGCCATGTCCCCGATGCTGGCATCCGCCGCCGCACCGTCGCGCCTTCCGCCTTCATCTGCGCTAGCAGGGCCGCCTCATCTGTCTGCGCGCTCTGTGGCTTTACCAGCACATGATCCCCCACCATCGCCGTCTGCCGCGTCAGGCGCTCGCCCTGCGGCCCGCGCACCAGCTCATCCTCCACGCGGATCAGCGGGTATTTAAAAGAGTCGTCCCGCACCAGTCGCACCCGCGTGATCTTCATCAACCCGCCTGCCTCACGCACCGTCTCGCGCGATTCGATCACCTGCCGTCCCGCATACCTGTCCACGATGCCCGGCAGGTCTGCGACCACCGCCGCACCCGCCGCACGATCCGCTGCCATCATCCGGCCTGGCAGCGCTGGCTTGCCAGCCGCCATCTCCATCCTCGCCGATCTAAGGGCATCCAGCAGACCGCCCTTTTGTACATCTGCCGCAAACCACCAGCACACTACAGTGCCGACCAGCGCCAGGGCTGACATTACCACGAGACGCTTGGGAGATAGTTTCATGCGGAGAGGATGGGGCGGCGCAAGACAGGCAACAGACACCCTCCACACCTTTCATGTTGAACAGAGTACCATGTCGCGCCGGAAAATGTAAAGAATGGAACTGTGACAACATGCGGGCGCAAACCCCTGGCAGTCCAGTCTCAGCGGCGCGCCAGCTCCACCAGCACGGCCTTCTGCGCATGGAGGCGGTTTTCTGCCTGGTCAAAGATGACCCCAGCGTGCGCCTCCATCGTCGCATCGGTGATCTCCTTGCCGCGATAGGCGGGCAGGCAGTGCATGACCAGCGCGCCGGGTTTGGCGTGCTGCATGAGGTCGTCATTGATCTGCCAGGGCCGTAGCGTCTCGATCCGCCCGGCGGCCTCATCTTCCTTGCCCATGCTGACCCAGACATCGGTATAAACGGCGTCCATGCCGGTGACGGCGGCCACCGGATCATCGGTGATCTTCACACTACCGCCGGGCACGCGCGCCATGAACTCCGCCGCTGGCTGGAACTCCTTTGGCGCGCCGATCACCAGCTCAAAGCCCAGCCGCGCGCTGGCCCAGATCCAGGAGCGCGCCACATTGCAGTCGCCATCGCCCAGGAAGCACACGCGCTTCCCCTCCCAGCCGCCGAGTTGCTCGCGGAGGGTCTGTAGGTCGGCGAGGATCTGGCACGGATGCTCCTCATCCGTCAGCGCGTTCACGGTCGGGATGCCACTGTAGGCGGCGAAGTCCTCCACATCCTGCTGGGCAAAGGTGCGGATTACGGCACCTTGGATCATGCGCCCCATGACGCGGGCGGTGTCCTTGATCGGCTCCCCACGTCCGAGCTGGATGTCCGCGCCAGAGAGGAACATGACCGCGCCGCCCAGCTCGCGGATGCCGACTTCAAAGCTGACGCGTGTGCGTGTGGAGGACTTCGTGAAGATCAGCGCCCACTGCTGCCCCGCTAGTACCTGCGGCGAGTCCCTGCGGTGCTTTTTGAGCACAAAGGCCAGATCAACGAGATGCTCGATCTCCGTGCCGGAGAGCTGTTCGATGGAAAGGAGATGTTTCATAACTTTTTTGGATGCCAATCCTGCATAATCCTGTGAATCCTGTCTAACCAACCACCGCCAGCCGGTCCAAGACCTCCTTGAACAAAGCCAGCCCCTCAGCCGCATGTTCGTCAGTGATGTTCAGCGGCGGCAGCCAGCGGACCACCGTTGGACCGGCGGGCACGACCATGAGTCCTGCCTCAAGCATCTCCCGCGCCACATGGATGGACGGCAGCCTGCCGTTGGCTTTCACGGCGGCGAGTGCGGCGATCTTTTCGTCCTCAAGCTCAAAGCCGATCATCAGGCCAAAGGCCCGCACCTCGCGGATCAGCGGATGCCGCCACACGGCGACCTCCCTCGCGATGCGCCTGCCCAGCGTGGCCGCGCGCTGGGGCAGCCCATCGCGCAGGATGACCTTCAAAGTCGTCAACCCCACAGCGCAAGCCAGCGGCGATCCACCATAAGTCGTGCCATGCGTCCCAGGACCTAGCAGATCACACAGATTTCTGATTTCTGATTTCCCATCTCCCATCTCCCTCTGCCGCACCCAAAACGCTCCCAAAGGATAGCCGCTGCCGATGGACTTCGCCCAGCTCACGGAGTCGGGCTGAATTTCATCACCAGGGATGATGCTGCGCCAGCCGCAAAGCTCACCCGTCCGTCCCAGGCCGCACTGCACCTCATCCAGCAGCATCAGCAGGTCGTGCTCGCGGCAGAGAGACTGCACGGCGCGCAAAAAGTCAGCCGTCATGGGATTCACGCCGCTCTCCCCCTGCACCGGCTCCACCAGGATGGCGACAGTGGTGTCCGTGATCGCCGTCTTCAGCGCGGCGATGTCGTTGAACGGCGCATAGACAAAACCCGGCACGATGGGGCCAAAGCCGCCGTGGATCTTCTCCTGCGCGGTCGCGCTCATCGCCCCAAAGGTCCGCCCGTGGAAGCTGCCAGTGAAGGTGATGATCTCATAGCGCGGGCTGCCGTCAGCCTTCGGCTTCGTCACACCGTACTTGCGCGCCAGCTTGATCATGCCCTCGTTGGCCTCCGCGCCACTGTTGGAAAAGAAGCATTTTCCCGCGATGCCCATCACATCCTCCACCAGCACCTTCGCCAGCTCAGCCTGCCCGCGGATGCAGTACCAGTTGGAGACGTGCATCAGCGTGTGCGCCTGCCTGCCGAGGGCGTCTGCCACCTCTGGGTGCGCGTGACCCAGCGGGCACACGGCCACACCGCCGGCAAAGTCGAGGTACTTCTTCCCGTCCCGGTCCCACACATACGGCCCCTCGCCACGCTCCGGCCACACGGGGAACCTGCCATAGTTCGGCATCACATACTTCTCCAGCCACGCCGGATCGAAATCAGCTTCTGTCTTCATTCCTGTCATTCTTGCATGTTGAGTTAATCCTTCCGCGCCCGCCTCACAGATGAATCTCTGTGCCAATCCCGCCATCCGTGAAGATCTCCAGGATCAGCGCGTGCGGGATGCGACCGTCAATAAGATGCACCTTTCCCACGCCACCTCGCAGGGATTCCAGCGCGGAGTCCATCTTCGGGATCATGCCGCCGCTGATGCTGCCGTCCTTCTTCAACTCCACGATGGCCTCCGGATCGAGCGAGGGGATCAGCGTCGCCTCATCCTTTGGGTCACGCAGCACCCCGCGCACGTCGCTGAGAAAGATGAGCTTCGTCGCCTTCAGCCGCGTCGCTAGCGCGCAGGCCGCCAAGTCGGCATTCACGTTCAGCGTTTTCCCGCTGACCTGCTCCCGCGCCACGGGGGAGACGACCGGGACGAACTCCCCCGCCACCGCCGCCTGGATCAGGCCGAGCCTGCAATCCGTGACCTCGCCCACCCAGCCGAGTTCCGCCTTCATCTTCTCACCAGCAAAGACCTCCGTGCCGGGGATGCCAACCGCCTTGCCGCCGAAGGTATTGATCTTGTCCACGATCTCCGGGTTGATCACGCGCGCCAGGGTCTGCTCCACGATCTTGATCGTCTCCTCGTCGGTCACGCGCATCCCGTTGATGAACTTCGCCTCCAGGCCGCTCTCCTGCATGGCCTTGGAGATCGCCTTGCCACCGCCGTGAACGATCACCGGGTTGATGCCGACGGCTTCGAGAAAGACGACATCCCGCAGGAAGGTGTCCAC
>Ga0247833_1006010_pt1 | contig 13775 bp, 10 predicted proteins | sample LaCruzMarch2015__7_FD_187117 | JGI IMG/M metagenome (GOLD analysis project Ga0247833, IMG submission 187117) | Freshwater microbial communities from meromictic Lake La Cruz, Castile-La Mancha, Spain - LaCruzMarch2015_8m | ecosystem: Environmental > Aquatic > Freshwater > Lake | place: Spain...
CCTCTCAGACGGCGTCACCCTCCATGCAATAGTGATATCGATGGGGTCACGGCTGGTAGCCGACCGAGTCGAGCAGCAATGCTACCGGCGGCGCGGAGACTTTCCGATTCAAAATCACAGAGTTCTTTGCTGTTCGTCGAGTCGGCATTTTGTAATACTTGAAGTGCGAAGGTCTTGAGTGGACGACCGCGAAAAATCAAGGCAAAAAGCGCGCCATTTACCCCCTGTCGTCATTCCCTTGATATGAGCATGCAACAATGTGACCTTTTCGGCGGTCACAGCATCACGGCGGTCATAGTGACTGAGCAAAAAATCTTTCGCAAAACGAACCACCAGCCTCTATCATTATTTTCAGACTCCATCAACAACATCAAACCATGGGTAAAGTTGCTCTCATTACTGGTATCACTGGACAGGATGGATCCTATTTGACGGAGCTGTTGGTAGAGAAGGGTTACACTGTGAGTCATTTACATTTGGTCTCTGTTGCTTGTTGTTGATTTGCCGAGGATGAGAAGTACAACAAGAGTAAAACGTGACGTGAACCAACCAACATTCCTTTACTCCGGCGTGTCGACTAATGAATTCATTTCGTCTTTCATGCTATTATTTCATCAATTAACGACGAACTATACCAACGCAGGTTCATGGCATCATCCGTCGATCATCGTCGTTCAACACTGGTCGTATTGATCATATCTACCGGGACCGTCACGAAACAGGAGTGAAGCTATTCCTTCATTACGGTGACTTATGCGATGCGACCAATCTTATTACCATCATTGCTAACGTGAAGCCGGATGAGATTTACAATTTGGGTGCTATGAGTCACGTTAAGGTGTCGTTTGATATGCCAGAGGTGAGAGAGAGGATATGTTTTGATATTGTTTTATTGGGTTAATTACAACTTTTGTCTAATGTCACATCATTCTCCATTAAATATATAACAGTATACCGCTGACTGTGACGGTGTCGGTGTCCTTCGTATGCTCGATGCCATACGTGCTTGTGGACTTGAAAAAACATGTCGGTTTTACCAGGCCTCCACCTCGGAATTGTATGGCAAAGTTCAGGAGGTCCCACAATCCGAAACGACACCCTTCTATCCCCGTTCACCCTACGCGGTCGCGAAGCAGTATGCATTCTGGATCCTAGTCAACTATCGTGAGGCCTACGGTATGCACTTGACGAATGGTATTCTCTTCAACCACGAGTCTCCTCGTCGTGGTGCCACCTTCGTGACACGTAAGATTACTATTGCTGTGGCTCGTATCAGCCAGGGGCTTGATAAATGCCTCTACCTCGGTAATATTGATGCCAAGCGTGATTGGGGACATGCACGTGACTACGTCAAGGGGATGTGGATGATGCTCCAGCACGACGTCGCCGATGATTACGTCTTGGCTACGGGGGAGACGCACACTGTGAGGGAATTCGTCGAGAAGGCATTCGCGCATGTGGGTACAACCATCAAGTGGATGGGCGAATTTGGTTCCGTTGACGAGTATGGAGTGGACGCTGCCGATGAATCTCGTATATTGGTCAGAATTGATCCTCGCTACTTCCGTCCGACTGAGGTTGAACTCCTCCTCGGTGATCCCAGTAAGGCGAAGAGGGTTCTTGGATGGGAGGCAGATCTTGGCTTTGAGGGACTTGTAACGGACATGATGACTGCAGATCTAGCGATGGTGAAGGGGGAGGCGATCGATCCAGAGGCACCTAGGCCTTAAATTTTGATGCTGAAGGGGATATAATCGGGCATCCGTTCTTATAAATTTTGTGGTGTCCAAGACTGAAAGTATTCTGTGTGCCGATGGTGTGTGCTAACTATCGAGGCAAACAAGGTGATGCAATCTACAGTGTTATTCAAAACTTATATAGGGAGCTAATTTTTGTATAGGAGTAGCTTCAAATAGAACTATTGTTGTCTAATGGAAGGAACAGTAACTCAATCGCCAAGAATGTGATGTTGATCTTCCGGATACACACAATGAAACAACCCGCACCACCACCACCACGACCATGATTTTGAAAGCGTCTAGTGGTTCATTAAGCATGATCCATCGTTGACACTGGGCAATAGAAAAAAGGTGAAAGCTTATAGGGAGCTACATTTTTTGATATCAGTTATATTTTAGGACCGCAATGGCGTTTTCCGGGTTTCCAGGTGATTTAATGCGCTAACAGAAAAAGCTTGTTACTCACACCACTTTAAGATCAACTCATCCCATCGTTTCATCCCCCATAATTGCAAACATCCAAATGAAAAAGGAGAGTTTATTACCTCCGTTGACTTGCTATGTACAAAACTGGCTCAATGCAAGTCGGGCGATACGATGGGAAAATGATTACATAAGTAAAATGAAAGTGTATAAAGTGTTCATTTGTAGGACAACAGCAAGTTTGCTTACCATTATTACCACGGATGAAACAGTCACCATACTTTGACGTTAGTTGTCCATCTACATATTCTTCCGTCTGCTCCATTGCTATATTCATGTAACCATCTAAGCAAGCAAGTACACCTAAACCAAGTGTGTGATATCAAAAAAAAGAGAGATTATTGAACAGAAGAAAGTTTTAAGAACTATTCAGGGGAATACATCATCATGAATGGATGTTAGTATTGAATGAAGCTGTTACCTCGATAGTCAGTTCCTGAACTAAGGCGAACATTAACAGGCCTTCCTAGTACCGCTTTTAAAAAGTCGGAGGGTGATCGTTTGTTTTGTTCAGGTACAGATGCACCACCCTCCTGTAGGAATAAGTCCGAAGGAAACATACATGTTAGGGTGTGGTGGCAATGTGAATAATTAGTCAAAAAAGGTAATTTTGCATCACCATTATTCCCCTTTTTTCCGCCTATATCGACATGACCGATTATATCCATTCTGCTAGAGCATAAACGTACCTTCTCGGGTTCTTTAGTAGCGTCGTCTGGTACATTGTTGGACATGATTTCCAGATATTATAACTTTCTAATCAACGAGAGCAGGCGGAAGTGAAAATGGCACAGCACAAAGTGAAAGTGGCAATCGGCCAAACATCACGAGTTTGTTCTACGGAACCGGAACCAGCTCAATTTATCTCAACCATGGCGTCTTCGTACCTCACGTCGCGACTCCTCCCCCATCATCGTCGGCACCTAAGCACTGCCACGATCCTCACCTGCTGCGGTGGAGCTGCTGCTATTGGTGTTTCGTCCATGACTACTACTACTACCACCACTGCCGGTGCCACGAAGAAATCAAACTTTCACACCACCACAGTAGTACGACGCCCAGGATACAAGCCCGAACGCAATCCCAAGATTGGTATCACGTTGGAACAATTACGTATGGCAGCACGAGGACAGGGACGTAGATTACCAATTTGTCATGAACAGCAGGAAAGAGTTATGAATTCATTAGAGGCTGCTAAGTATGAGGTAAGTAGGAGATGGATATATATTATTTGTCGAAACTTTGTTTTGTTGGCTTTAGGATATTGTCTGAATGCGTGCCGTTATTAATTAATATTTTGCTTACGATCTCTCTTCTTTTCTTTTTGCCTTCTGTGAAAAACAATGAATTACAGAATCATGCTATTTACAGATACATCAAGGAGGTACGCTTATAGGTGTATATGTTATTTCTTTTCCATCATATTTGTTTGTTAATCATTGTAATTTTAAATCGTCTATTATTTCTTCAGTATGACAAGTGTCGAGAGGAATATGACTTGCTTCATAAAGGTAAAGATAAAGTCCTTATGCGGGAATTGAATAAATATTTGGTTCGACCACGAAAAAAGTAAGAGTTATTTTCACTTTCTCCTGACTTGTTATTCCCTTGGTGTGAGTGTGTTTATCGTATGGGGAAAGCAATATATGTGCTTGGTCTCAGAGGGTGGAGGTGTACAGTCAATGATGATATCACACAATCTTCATAGCGAATCGAATGAAATCGAATACGGACTTCAGTCGACCTAAGTGATTGTGTTACGCAGCTACTCGACGGTATTGCGGCAATGATGATGGGGAGATCGTTAGTATTGAGATAAAATAGTTGATCGTATGAAAAGATGCGTAGTTTAGAGGCTTTATGTTTAGGCTTAGAGGCTACACCACGTGCAAAAATTTCCAATATTTAGAACATACGGAAAGTCTTCTTGCCAGTCTTCGCCCGCTGAGACTCATGCGCCACAACGTTGAATTTGACAGTCTTGGCCAAAGGACGGCACTGTCCGATCGTTACAATATCACCCTCCTTCACGGGGAAGCAGGGGCTGCAATGAGCATGAATGTTCTTGTGACGCTTCTCAAACCGACGGTACTTCGTAATGTAATGGAGGTAATCCCGACGTACAACAATTGTGCGCTTCATCTTCGTGGAGATGACGAGACCCTTCAGAATCTTCCCACGGATTGATACATTACCAGTGAATGGGCACTTCTTATCAACGTAGTTCCCCTCAATGGCAGCATCGGGTGTCTTAATCCCAAGTCCAACATTCTTTACCCAACGCATGGGCTTCACCTTCTTCGCGCTGACGCTGCGCTTCCGGGCGACGAAGATGGCATCCTGAGCCTGGTAAGCCCTTTCGTGCTCTATCGTGTGCCGTCACCACACGAATAATGGAGCACCAGATGTGATTGAGTTTAGGTTCACATCAATGAAGAACAAACTAATTTGGGTAAGATGACAGACTTAAACATCAAGTGAACACTGAAAACAAGCCACACAAAAATATAATAAACTTCGTTTCGTTTGGTCGAGTGGAGACATCATCAACTCTACGTGACGCTGAGTATCTCTCTTCCGAACGAAATAATATTATAATCCCTCGCCCCAGTTTCAAGAGAAAACTTACGATCGCACTCCTTGTAATTGGTAGCTACACGAGGCATATTGATTCAAATCAAGTTGGTGAAGAGATCTGTAATACATAGAGAGAGTAAAAAAAGAGAATGGGTAAGAAATAATTCACGGCGAAACATCAGGATGAGCATATCGCATCTCGCCACGAGGATTAAGATCAACAATCCACCGATTAACTTCTCAGGCTCCTACGGCCATATAAGGAACAACATCACCTATCATGATCATCACCATCTTTTTAGGGCCAAGCGAATAGCTACCACAACGTTGAGACGTCCGCCATCTAATCTTACCCCTTGAAAAAAATAATGGAGGAAGTTAGTAAGCGATAAGTCGACCCGCGCAAAACTTGCTTTCTTTGCTCTCTCTTCACCTCTTTTACTCCGTCTCCACTCTTTCCTTCTTTTACTCTGTTCGTATTGTTGGTGCCTCGTGCCATGAGATTGCCTGATTCTTCGGTCCTCTCCTCGACTTCGTTGACAACACACGTTCTCGTCCTTGTGGTTCTCCTTGATTATGGATCCGTCACATTATTCGTACAACAACACCAATGCGTCTCACCATTTTAATCCAACGTCCAATCAAATTAACAGCAATGCTTCGGCACAACATGTACCGAATCTTGCAGTCCCGCAAACACAAATTCACAACAGTGGACAAGGTGGTGGGGGCATGCCTCCCTATTCCTCAGTTTACAATTCCAATGACACTCAGAATGGCGCACAATATCGTGCGCCAGGAACTGCGGTCGCCGGCCAACCCATGCAGCCATCGCAGCAGGGCGTCTATGGACAGCAACAATCAGTCCCGAGTCAGCAGCACCAGCAAATGTCCCAATCTCATCCGTTTCCTACTTCTGGTGGCTCGAGACAGCAGGTGTACGCTGTTCCATCCGCCGTGACAGCTAATGGCGTGAATTACAGTGGTGGTGGTGGAGTACCCAACCCTCTATTGGGAGGGGCACCATCAGCCCCCCAAGGCGGGGATAAGACTACGGACCTTTTGCGGTCCATGTATCAATCACGTCCACCGCAGCAGCAAACGCAGATGAATTCAACTATTCAGCAGCAAGGTCAAGTGATGCAGGTAAATAACTATCGCACATCACCTCCCATTCAGCAGCCACCTCCTCATAGTGTTCAAAATGTTCCTATTCAACAACAGCAGCAACAGCAGCAACACTCAGCGTATCACCAAAATCAAACTCACACTCCGATCAATCAGCAGTTGCAGCCACAGCAGAATAGGCTCGGTTCAGCGAATGTAGTTGACTTAACTCAACAGCCTCAGTCAAACAGTAGGATGGTCAACGGTCAACCGCAGCAATATGGTCAACAATCGCATCAAGTCATATCTCAACAACAAGGTCCACAACAGCAACTACCGCAGCAGCAGCAGCAGCCCAAGCAGCGATTTCATCTATCACCCGATGCCAAGACAGCACTTCGGGAGGCTGTCCTGTCGGCAATTCGGAATCCGAACGGTATCGTCGATCCGGAATGTCTAAAACGTGCCATGCAAATGGGGTTGCCGGAAAAGGCCATATTGAATGCTGCCGTGGTGGCGAGGGAACGTGATAAACGCAATCGGGAAGAGAGGGCTAGGATTGCTACTGGTCAGGGTGGTCAAATGGCTCACAGTCAGCAGGCACAGGTGTCACATCAACAACGGCCTCAAGGACATTCAAGTCAGAGCCAGCAGCAACACCCACTGTCACAACAAGGAGGTGCGGTCCATCTATCCTATCCTCAGCAACCACCACCACCACCACCATCAAATGTTTTGCCTTCCTCGGCAAAGGTTCAAATGCAGCATATGTTTCCGAGCCAGCCGACAAATAATGGCCCGATACAGTACAATCCCTTAGATCAGCAGAATAGAATGTACACACAACAACAGCAGCAGCAGGCCGCACGGCTTCATCAGCAGCAGCAGCAGCAGCAGCAGCAGCAGCAACAATCCTTACAACGTCAACAACAGGCCGCCCAGCTTCAGCGTCAACAGCAGCAGCAGCAACAACAACAATTCCAAGCACAGCAGATGAAAATTGCGGCTCAACGTCAGTCACAGGAAGAAGCCATTAAAAGACAGCGCCAGAATCAGTACGAGCAGGAACAAAAGCGTAAGATGTACGAAGATGAACGTCGACGGCAGGAGGTGGAGGCCGAGAAGCGTATATCAGAGGAAGAGGCACGACGGAATGCCAAGATCGTTCACCGGATGAAGGTTTGGGGTCGAACGGGGTTTGGATTGGTAGTGAAGGGATATGCCAAGGGATTGCCACAACTCCAGAAGGGGCAACGTATTGGTGCAGTCATACGTCAAAGTACATGTGGTGGTTTGAGTTTATGCTCCGACAGCGAGTCTGCACTTGTCGGGGCATTACAGCGTGCTGGGAAAGAAGAAGAACAACCCAAGTCACACCCAGAAAATATTCAAAAGTTTGTGGATGGCATTCGTAGACATTTGCTTAAGCAAGAACCACCACAAATTGAAGAACCACCATCGTCGGAGGAGGATAAGCATCGGATACGTCTAATGAGCATCTCCAGCACCCTCATTGAACCAACCAAAATACATACCAGCCTTAAACGAATTAAGAAGCAACCACCCCGTGAGGGCAAATTCCTTGACAAGCACATCCGTCGTGCACGTCAACAGACCTCCGACGCACTGTCAAAACGTCACAAGGAGTTAATGAAGGCAATTTTACATCACCAAACTGAATTTTACAAGTTCCATCGATTGAAGAAAAATGATTGTGCGAAGGTAGCGCGGGCGATACGTGACCAGCTACGTAAGGCGGAGGTGGCCAAGGAGAAGGATGTTGAGAATAATGAGAAGGCACGTATTGCCGCACTTCGTGCGAATGATATGGCAGCATACACAAGTTTGCTCGAGGATACCAAGAATGAACGGTTGAAGTTCCTACTGGATAAGACCGATGAATGTATGAATCGTATATCAACCTTGTTACGTAGTCGTGCCGAAGAAGAAGAAGAGGATATTAAACTTATGGGTGGAGAGGGTGCGATCAAGGCTGAGTTTACACAGGAGTCCGCGACTGTTGGGTCGTATTATGAGACTGCGCATGTCAAGAATGAACAGGTCCGACAACCAAGTCTACTTGTCGGTGGAGAACTGAAGGAATATCAACTGGCGGGACTACAGTGGCTGGTTAGTTTGTACAACAATAGATTGAATGGAATTCTCGCTGATGAAATGGGACTCGGTAAGATCTACCAAATACATTTACACAGTCTCTTTTCGTCACAGACATTTTCTAACACCGTTTCTGTATCCGTCATCAAATTGCACAGGGAAAACGATTCAGACCATATCATTGATTGCCTACCTGATTGAGGCAAAACAAATTTTAGGACCATACCTTGTCATCGTTCCCCTCTCCACTCTATCAAACTGGGTGAATGAATTTGCAAAATGGCTACCCGCCGCAACTCTCGTCTGTTATAAGGGCACACCGCAACAACGAAAGCAGCTGTTCCGTGACGAAGTTGCTGGTGGACACTTCAACGTCTTGTTGACCACATATGAATTTGTAATCCGAGACAAGGGAAGTCTTAAGAAGATTGCATGGCAATATGCCATTGTAGACGAGGGACATCGTATGAAAAACAACCAATCGAAGTTTTCGATTACACTTGGGACTCAGTACAACACTCGACGTCGAGTGTTACTCACTGGTACCCCACTTCAGAATAGTTTGCCTGAACTTTGGGCATTATTGAACTTTTTGCTACCCGAAATCTTCAATTCTGCAGAGAGTTTTGATCAATGGTGAGTTTCTTTCACGCTTGAACTCTATTCGTCTACAGACTTTCCGCCAGTGTCATCTGACACGCATGTGTATTCTCTCAGGTTCAATAAACCTTTTTCATCTTACGGGAAGAGCGTTACTGGCGGTGAAAACGGCGACGAATCCTCCAATGAATTATTATCTAACGAGGAGCGCATGCTAATCATTCATCGTCTGCATGAGCTGTTGAGACCATTCATGCTTCGACGGATCAAGAGCGAAGTCCTTGACCAGCTTCCTGAAAAGGTTGAGAAGGTCGTTCGTTGTGAGTTGTCCTCTTGGCAAAAAGAATTGTACAAACAAATCAGTCGCAAGATTGCAGCTGAAGCCAATGGCAAGAACTTCAATCGTGGATTGAATAATGTTGTCATGCAACTTCGAAAGGTGTGCAACCATCCTTATTTGTTTTCCAAGGATGGATATCACATAAACGACGACATTATTCGCTGTTCTGGAAAGCTCGAATTGTTGGATAGGATGCTCCCGAAGTTAAAGGCTGCGGGACATCGTGTACTAATGTTCACTCAAATGACCAAGATGATGCCGATACTCGAAGATTACTTTGCCTACCGTAGATTTACGTCGCTACGGCTTGATGGGTCCACCTCGGCCGATGAGCGCGAGAAGCGGATGTACATGTTCAATGCCCCAGATTCGCCCTATTTCATTTTCCTGTTATCAACACGTGCTGGAGGTCTTGGACTGAACCTGGCAACTGCGGATACAGTCATCATTTTTGACAGGTAAGAGGTACTTTCTTTTTGTCATACCCTTTATTTACCACCTTCGAATTATTAATGCTAAAAGTTACTTTCTTTTTCTCTACTTGACAGTGATTGGAATCCAATGATGGATTTGCAGGCACAAGATCGAGCACACAGGATAGGTCAAAGGAAGGATGTACGAGTCTTTCGCATCATTACTCAATCCCCAGTCGAGGAAAAGATTCTAAGCCGTGCCACTGAGAAACTTCAAATGAACGAACTTGTAGTGGAAGCAGGCAAGTTCGACAAAAGTGGGCAAGAGAAGGTAGACAATAGTTTAGAAAGGTTGAAAATGATGGAACTGTTGTTGGATAATTTCGACGAGACTCAGAACGCGGCGCAACGAGGAGCAGCATCTGAAGAGGACTTTGAGAAGGACACTGACGATGAAGAAGAGGAGTATTCCGGTGATATATTAAATGAAATCATCAGTACCAACGACGAGGATTACAAGCTGTATTGCAAGATAGATCTTGCCAAAACCAACGCCCCTGCCTTGTATTCAGATCTTAATAGTTGCCCTGATTGGATTCGCTATCCGAATGGTAAACCGGAACCTGGAGCTGAACTGTTTGAGGACGATGATTTTCTTGGAAAACGCCGTGCAGCTGCAGGAGATAAAGTGTACGATGATGGCATGACTGAGAAGCAATTCTGTCGTATGATGGACAAACAAGCCGTGGCAGAAGAAAAGGGCAAGAAGAAAGGGTCGAAGAAGCGCGGTCGTAATGCGGTGGATACTTCCAACATCCTGGATGATTTCGGCGAGAGGAAACGTAGCAAGACTGCACATCTCGATAGCTCCCCCTCTGCACGGCCGAAGAAAACTGTCAGTGACTTTGGTAGTGGAGAAGCCATGCACGATAGACTTCTAAGCATTGCAAAGTCCATCATCTACTTAAAAGAGAAAGGAACGAAACGAAAGTTGGCTGACATATTTTTGGAAAAACCATGTCCCCAGACCTACCCCGACTACTATCAATTGATCAACAAGCCAATTGGTATGAATGACATACTTCGCAAGTGTCGTGCTAAATTATATTCCACCGCTAATGAATTTCTGGACGATTGGAACACTCTCTTTGTCAATGCTGTAACCTACAATGGTGAAGGCTCATGGATTGTTAATGATACCAGGGTTATTCGGGCTGAGTTGGATAGACTCGTGGCGAAGAATGCTCTTAATACTAGTGTCCACCAAGAAGTAGCAAAAGCAGCACCAGCAGCCGCTACACCAAAGAGTGCACCAAAGAATGTACCAGCGAAGAAGGCACCTGTTCGTATAAAGCTCTCCCTTAAGATGGGTAAGAAGAAAGTCCCAACCCCCGTAGTTGCAACACCTGTTGATTCAGATTCCGACGATGATGAGTCTGATTCCGACGAGTCTGATTCTGACTAGATAATATGATGACAACGAACACAAGAGAGAAAGGGGGATTTCAAGAAGTTGATAACTTGTTTTCCTACGCAAATGTTACCAAAATAACACACAAACGCACAATTAGTTCTTAAGTCATATAATTGACATTAATATTTTATTCCCCCATTGTTGTGAGTTGTGTGCGTGACTCCCCTATCATTTCTTCGTCGCCCCCACCCCCGTGTAACATGTTAACCAACCCTCTCCCCCCCCACCTTGTTCATTTCTCCTCCACTTAGAATGAATTTTTGGGATTCGGGATTTATCCTCTCTCTCTTTTCCCACATACATAACGAACATAAACTTTTCCTTCCCCCGTTCTTATGTATATTATAATTTCAATGATTTTGCTACGTCGTCCCAAAGCCATAATATATTACATGCAAATACGATATGTAACATACCGTCCAGCTGTTTCGCTAGGTCTAATAATCTTCACGACCTGTCCACGTTTCATACCATAATATCGTGCGACCGGATCATTCGGCTGTATACGTGGTAATTGTGTATCCCGTAATCGGTATCGTTTCAATAATTCCTGTTTTTCATTCAAACTCAGCACCAGATGTTCCGGGACTAATATATGATCTGTAATATCAACTAATAATTCGGCTTCTTTAAAATGTTCCAAATGAAAACTATCACTCATTTCTTGTACTGCCTGTTTGGCAAAGGGTGTGATGTCCCCACGTAATATTAGTATAGCATTTGATACACTCTCATCCTTCATCCGATCAGTCAATACCTTTATAGGCTTGACACCAACCTTTTCATCCTCGGGAAAGAAGACAAATAATTGATTTGTTTCATCATCTGCCTTCTCGACTAATATAGTCAAACCCTCCCGACTGGGATATTCGCCAAAGCGGTTCGTAAAGTCGAGAGGTGTCATTTCTTTCATTTCACGACTGACCATGTAGCCTCGTTTGTACAGCATGGCACTTATTGTCTTGTAGACACGATATAGACGAGAGGCATCGGGTGTTAGTGTCGTCGTATTAGTACGATCGATCATCTTGGAGTTGTAGAGATTCTTGGAGGGAGAGAGGAGGTACGAGGCGAGGGGATCAGAAGAGCGAGATGGAGGTATTTATGTAGAAGTACAATTAAACCAGGTAAGAGTGTTCAATGATCTCATAATAAATATGGCAGCACATGTCCAATTATAACATCATCACCACATGTTATACGACACTGTTGTCGAATGCTTGCATCTTCTGTCTTGATTTTCTTCCGCCGACGAGTGATTAGAAATGGTAACACATCCAAGTATAACATCAGCCCAATAAGTTACACCATTGCTGTCTTTTTTTTATTCTCTTCCAACAACGAGCTGTTTTCTGTTGGCTGCTATTTTCATTTATCCTCTTCTTCCACAATGCAAGCTCTAGTATGGTCGTTGCTTCCTTCAATTTAGGGAGTTTATCTTCAAAGTGGACAAGCTTCTCTTGAATTCCATGCAACATATCGGAGTTGTCCACATTGCATTTGTAATTGGCAGTCTGAATCATAGCCGTGATGTAATTACGCCAGACTTTGAACGGGAGAGCTTCCACAGGCTCCAACATGCCACAAATGAAGAGAAATCGTATCCTTTCTGCAAAAATTAATTGGAAGATGGAAGGCTTAACAAACTCGTCAAGCAAATAAACCCAATCGATTGGCTGTTCAGGGAAGAGATTTGTTTTACACGAAGCAGATTCTCGATTCGTTCCTTTGGTGTATCACACCTGCCTATTGTCTCCACCACCATTGTCCAGTTGAATACGTAACCAGGATAGAGTGATTGATAATAACTTTCGAGCAACAATTGTATGATCTCAGCTGGTGCATCTCCCCAGAATGCATACAGTGGCAGCGCCCTCCACCTGTCTTCAGTGATGAGATTCGCGGGATACCTCGTTACAATAATAGATACAGCTCCAGATTGTGTACAGACGAGCATGTCAAAATGTGTAGTGGAGTCATGCCTAGACAATCTTGTTGATTGCCTGTTGGATCCAGCTCAATGAGTCTCTGCAACACCCCCTCATGATAAGATTGATAGTAGACCACACTGTGGACAGGCAGCTTATCAAATCGATGTCTCGGCTCTCTTACAATTCTTTCTTCCGAACCAAATAGTCGCTGAAGATCCATAGAAAAATGTTTCTTGATTAAGAGCTGCTCAACAGAAAAAGACTGGCCCTCAAGCAATTGATCCAACAGTCTCTGTAATTGCTCGGAAATGAAGATATCCTCGCCTAAGACAGCATTGGAGGGTAAGGCCACGTTTCGTAAACAGGAACAATTGTAGAATGCCTCACTTCTTATCTCCCCTAAGTGGTCTGGCAGCTCTAAGGAAAATATGGATGAGCAACCGGCTAATATGATCTCTGGAATCACGGTGATGAGGGGTAGAACTCTAAAATTGGTGAAGATGCAGAATGCAGTCAAGAAATGAGTATCTTCCAATGCTTTCAATGCCATCGTGGAGACTAATTGGAGTTCGGAGAGAGGCAAAGAAGGCTCCATTATTAATCCTTCTGAGTGAGTTGGGGATGTTGATCTTCGTTATCGAGCAGTCGCAATGAGCGATGGGTGCACTCCCAATTTGCACAAGGCCTTCACACAGCTCCACCTCGGCCAACTTCTTGTGTTCGTAAAATGCTACGGCGGGGATCGACGTTACCGAGGGATCAACCACAATTTGGATCACATTTTATGGAACATCATTTCCTCCCTCTCCCATGTAGACGAAGACCTCGTCATTGCTGTCCTCGGCCAACTCTTAATATTATTCTTTTGGAGGTACTCCTAAAGCCTGGCAGCCCTTATTGTTCTGTCTCTCTGTCTGTCTCTCTGTCTGTCACGCTCTCACGTGCATACAAGTGGAACTAAGCCCGCCGTTTGTTTGTTAGGGTTTCTTGTAATTA
>Ga0247833_1006019_pt1 | contig 13765 bp, 17 predicted proteins | sample LaCruzMarch2015__7_FD_187117 | JGI IMG/M metagenome (GOLD analysis project Ga0247833, IMG submission 187117) | Freshwater microbial communities from meromictic Lake La Cruz, Castile-La Mancha, Spain - LaCruzMarch2015_8m | ecosystem: Environmental > Aquatic > Freshwater > Lake | place: Spain...
ACTGACTATGTCGGAACTGATAGAGCCTCGGGTATTTCTTGTCCAGACTATACCAAAATAGCCGCCGCATTCGACATTCCATCATTTCAGATTAGTAATTGGGATGAGTGTGACGAGACATTAGTTAAAGTGCAGGCCGCAACTGGCCCTGTTATTTGCGAAGTCTTCATGCATCCTGAACAACCTTTTACGCCAAAGCTTTCTCTGGTAGCCAAGGACGATGGCACTTTAGTTTCCCCACCACTGGAAGATTTATCACCGCTAGTGTCTCGAGAGGTACTAGAGCGTGCCATGTTGGTTGGGATGCACGAGAAGTCTAAATCGCTTTGATTTTAAGATAATCATGACCTCTTACAATAAATTAAAGATAGCCATTATCGGCACCGGCAATATTGGTACCGATTTGATGCTTAAGGTGATGCGCTCTGAACATATGACGTGTAGCTTGTTTGCTGGTCGTAATTTTAATTCAGTCGGCATGAAACGAGCTAATGCCCTAGGCGTGACTATCTCAGATCGTGGCATTGAAGCCATTATTAATGATCCATCAATCTGCGACTTGGTTTTTGATTGTACTTCTGCACATGCACATATTGAACATTGGGCTATTTTGAATAAGCTTGGCAAGACGGTGATTGATATGACACCCGCCAAACTTGGCGAGTTATGTGTACCAGCCATTAATGCTTTGGCATGTCTAACCACCGGCACGCGCAATATCAATATGATCACCTGTGGCGGTCAGTCTTCAATCCCTATTGCTCACGCAATCTCCCAAGTACATAGTGATATCGAATATATTGAAGTCGCCTCTAGCATTGCTTCGCGTAGTGCAGGCCCTGCCACCCGCCAAAACTTGGATGAATACATCGAGACGACCCAAGACGCATTAAAAACATTTACTGGTGCAGAGCGCACAAAGGCCATTTTAATACTCAATCCGGCCAACCCGCCCATCGACATGCAAACCACCATTTATGCCAAGATCGCTAACCCCAATCTGCCGGGGATCAGCGCATCGGTCAATGCTATGGTAGAAAAGCTAAAAGAATATGTGCCAGGTTATCAACTCATCGTGCCACCCACCATCGAAGGCAACAAAGTTATTACGACCATCAAGGTATTGGGTGCGGGTGATTATTTACCGCAGTATGCCGGCAATCTGGATATCATCAACTGTGCTGCGATTGCAATGGCGGAACTTATTGCACAAACAGGTGCTACGAGGGGATCACTATAATGGCCAAAAAAATTCTTATTAGCGACCCAACCCTGCGCGACGGTAATCACGCTGTCCGCCATCAGCTAAGTCGTGAAAGCTTTGTAGCGTATTGCAAAGCCGCCGAAGCCGCAGGTGTTCCGATTGTAGAAGTAGGCCACGGCAATGGTTTAGGTGCCTCATCTATGCTGGTTGGAGAATGCAGTATTAGCGATGATGAAATCTTGTCACTATCGCGTGCCAATTTATCTAAATCCCGTTTGGGTATCCATGTGATTCCCGGTTTTTGCACCATTAAGCAAGATCTAGCTAAAGCAGTTGATGCGGGTGTTGATGTTTTTCGTATCGCCTCACACTGTACCGAAGCCGATATTACCGATCGCCATATTGGCTTTATCCGTCAGTCCGGCAAGGAAGCCTTTGGTGTCTTGATGATGAGCCACATGGCCTCTCCCTCGATTCTTCTGGAGGAAGCCAAAAAAATGGAATCTTATGGTGCAGAGGCGGTTATTATAATGGATTCGGCGGGGACTTATTTTCCGGACGACGTAACCGAGCGTATTTCAACACTAGTCGAGGGCTTATCAATACCCGTCGGCTTTCATGGCCATAATAATCTTGGCATGGCGGTAATAAATTCAGTGGTAGCGGTGAATGCCGGTGCAACCATCATCGACGGCACTATTCGTGGCTTTGGCGCGGGCGCTGGAAATACACAGTTAGAAGTATTGGTGGCCGTGTTCGAACGACTGGGCTTTGAAACCGGTATTGATCTCTATAAAATTTTGGATGCGGCCGATCTGGCTGAGAAAGAATTTAATCCGGTTGCACCCTACATTTCACCTTTATCAATTGTGAGTGGATTGGCAGGCGTATTCTCGGGCTTTGCAAAACCGGTCGGACAAGCCGCAAAAGATTACCATGTTGATCCGCGTGATATTTTTTTCGGGCTTGGCAAACGTAATGCAGTGGCTGGACAAGAAAGCCTGATCATCGAGGTTGCACGAGACTTGGCTACACTTGACGCCAAAAGGGAAGCTTAATATGACACCAGATCATTTTTCTGAAATACGTCAAGATTGCTTGATCGCTTCCGCTGCACAACCCGACGTGCGCAGTAAACTTGGTTTTCAGCATATTACAGTTACCGGCGGGACAGGTTTTCTAGGTACTTGGATTGCCGAGATGGTGGCCGCGCTCAATGACGAGCACCGCCTCGGTATCACGCTTGATTTGTATGCCCGAAATATCAATGACTGGCAGCTAAAATATCCTCACCTGTCGGCCCGTGGCGATATTCATTTGAAATCGCAGGACGTTCGCTCGCCCTTTGAGTTCGCTCGCAACACCAATTTTGTCGTGCATGCAGCCGGTATACCTAACAACCGGGTACATGCATCTGACCCGCTACGAGTGCATCAAACCACTATCCTGGGTTTGAACAATGCTTTGGATGCTGCCACACAATTGGATAATCTGACGCGTTTTTTAAACGTCAGCTCCTGTCTGGTCAGCGGCACACCCAATCGACCGGGTGCATTAACCGAGACTGAATATTTCCCCATCCCTTGCAGCCAAATACATAGAGTCTATGTAGAAGCCAAGCGGGCGGCAGAAAATTTGGCAGCAATTTATCGTAGTCAATTTCGGATGCCTGTTAGTACTATCCGCCCGTTTACTTTTGCCGGGCCTTATCAAGAGTTAGATCGTCCTTGGGCGATCAATAATTTCATGCGCGATGTTCTGACGGGTAGCGATATTCGTATTCATGGTAATGGTAATGCACGTCGAAGCTATTTGTACGGTAGTGACGCGGCTTGGTGGACACTGGCGGCATTAGTTAATGGAGCCGATGGCGCGATTTACAACGTGGGCAGTCCAACTGCAATAACGCATTTGGAACTGGTTAAGTTAATTTGTGAGCGTGTTTCACCTAAGCCATCTATCGTACTTAACACAGTGCCATCCAAGCTGGAACAGCAGGATGACTTGTTTCCGGATATTTCAGTAACCCAAAAAAGTCTGGGCGTTGCTCAAACCTGTTCGTTGGAACAAGCAGTCGACAAGACTTGGCGCTGGTTCAGTGCTAAGGCTTAAATTATGAAATTAGCTATCTTAGGAGCCATCAGCCAAATCAAAAAAGATTTAATTATTTGTTTTGCATGTGTGAGTATGTATTTCTATATCACAGCCTCAATCGGTAGGCTTTAAGCTGTGATATCACCTAATAATCTGATCCAAATCTCGGATACTGACGAAAATATCACCATCGCCTGATTCAACAGGGTGAGAGTGCTCAGGTGGAATTTAAAACCAGCTTTCAGAAAGAACTTATTGAAACATTGGTTGCTTTCGCCAATTCTAAAGGTGGCTTGGTGTTAGTCGGGGTCAGCGATTCCGGTCAAATCACGGGGGTTGATATTAAAGCGGAAACTCTGCAAGGTTGGGTTAATCAATGCAAGCAGAATACGACACCCAGTGTTATTCCCGATATTGAAGTTATCGTGCTTGAAGGTAAAACAGTGGCCGTTATCAATGTAGATGAATATTCCGTTAAGCCGGTGGCATGCAAAGGTCGGTATTTTAAACGCATCAGCAACGCCAACCATCAAATGTCTCCCACAGAAATTTCTGATGCCCAACGAGAAGTTGCAGCTCTATGTTTAATCAGGTTGATATTTTAAGGGGTACTGATGTTGCATAGATAAGTTTATCAGCTATTAAATAGGTATCTGTTGACCCTTCTTAGAGTTCCCTTTAGAATGCCTTAATAGTAATCAAGCCAGAGTAACTATTATGTCTAAAGAAGTACAAATGTCGATAAAGATGGAACCTGAATTACGTGAACAATTTATGGCTGTGGCCGCAGTAATGCACCGACCAGCCGCACAGATTGTTCGTGAACTGATGCGATCTTATATCGCCCGACAAGAATTACCGAATTCTGAAACCCTCGCTGCTATTGAAGCAGTTGAGCGTGGCGAGGTTAATACTTACGCCAGCGTTAATGATTTTTATAACAAGCTGGGTATTTGATGGCAATACGTAGATTAAACACTACGAATAAGTTTGAAAAAGATATCGAACTAGCAAAACGACGGGGCAAAGATATGGGTAAAATCCGCACTGTTATTGATTTACTTGTCAATCGCCATCCGTTGCCTGGCGGGCTGAACGATCATCCATTGAAAGGCGAATTTAAAGGATATCGTGACCTGCATATCGAACCTGATTGGCTGCTGATTTATAAGGTAGATGATAAGGATTTATGGTTATCACGCACCGGTTCACATGCTGATCTTTTTGGAAATTAATCAAAGTAATGCCATCAGTGCAATTTACATTAATATACTATGTACCCTTTAAGTAAAACGCCTGATACTGACGAATATTACCAGCGCCTGATTCAACAGGGTGAGAGCGCTTGGGTGGAATTTAAAACCAGATTTCAGAAAGAGCTTATTGAAACATTGGTTGCTTTCGCTAATTCTAAAGGTGGCCTAGTGTTAGTTAGGGTAAGTGATGCAGGTCAAATCATGAGTGTTGATATTAAGGCAGAAACCTTGCAAGGCTAGGTTAACCAATGCAAGCAGAATACCACTCCCAGTGTTATTCCCGATATTGAAGTTGTCGTGCTTGACAGTAAAACAGTCGCAGTGATCAGTGTAGATGAATATCCCGTTAAGCCGGTGGCATGCAAAGGTCAGTATTTTAAACGCATCGGCATCGGCAACGCCAACCATCAAATGTCTCCCACAGAAATTTCTGATGCCCGCATTAAGCTGATCAACTCAAGTTGGGATTACCATCCTGTCCATGGACTCGACAGTATTTCTCACACTAAGGTACAAGCTTTTGCTGATGCACTCTCGCTTAAAGCCTCTTTTACGGAGGTGCTGGAAAAATTTGAACTTATCAAGGATGAGCGCCCCACTTTTGGTTGTCATTTACTTTTTTCAAAAAATGATGTGTTGCTTAGTACGATTGAAGCCGGTCGGTTTGCAACACAAGCTGTCATCAAGGACAGCATCACCAGTAAAGATTCATTGATAGAACAAGTTACCCGGATCATGGATTTTATCCGCAAGCACACAAACAAAGCCTATATCATTACCGTCAATCCAAAAAGAGAGGAGCGGTGGGATTATCCTATGGATGCCATTCGATAAATCGTCATTAATATGATCGTCCACCGTGACTATCGCAGTGCCAATGACTCAACCATTAAGATTTTTGACGAACGCATTGAGTTTTTTAACCCCAGCGCCCTGCTTGAAGACTTGACGGTTGAAAAAATTAAATCGGGCAACTACAAATCCCACTTGCGTAACAAGCAGATCGCCTCCATTTTTAAAGAGCTTGATCTGATAGAGAAGTATGGCAGTGGCGTGCGCAGGGCAATTGAAACCTTTGTAGCGTATGGATTGCCTGAACCGGAGTACGAAGCAACGCAGGGTGGAATAGCCGTAACCGTTTTTAAAAAACTATTGAGTAATGGTCAAGATAATCTTATTGACTTAAATGGCGGTGTAAGTGGCGGTGTAACCGAACTACTCATTTATATACAATTACACCTAGGTCAACGAGCCAGTGATATTGCTAAAGGGCTTAATTTACCCCTACGAACTATTGAGCGTTGGCTTAAGAAACTTAAAGAAGCAAAAACCATTGAATTTCGTGGTGCTTCAAAAACGGGCGGCTATTTTTCGACGACTAAAGTAGAGATACCAAAATAATGCATATAGCCATCCTCGGTGCTACCAGCCAAATTGCAATAACGCATTTAGAGTTGGTCAAGTTAACTTGTGAGCATGTTTTACCTGCTTAACACAGTGCCATCCAAACTGGAACAGCAGGATGACTTGTTTCCGGATATTTCAATAACTCAGAAAAGTCTTGGGGTTACTCAAACTTGTTTGTTGGAACAAGCCGTTGACAAAACTTGGCGTTGGTTCAGTGCTAAATCATAAGCAGCATAATCAAATATCAAGTGCAATATTTTGGGAAGATCAATGGGATTAATAGACATTATCCAGATTGAATATGCACGATCAAAACTTTAAAAACTTAATCCTAGATTACCCGCGCGAAGCGTTAGCTTTTTTCGCACAGGAAGAAGCCTGTGAAAACTTAAATCAGGCACGGATAATTCCGATACGTCAGGAACAATTGAAAGACCGTTTAGGTGATCGGTTCCGTGAACTCGATGTGCCGTTATTGGTGGAATGGCCAGATGGTAATCGCGAAGCCATTGTTTTTGTCCTCGAAGAGGAAACGCAAAGCTATCGATTTTCAATCCATCGCCTTGCACATTATTGTCTGGATTTGGCAGAACTGATGGAAACCGACCGGGTTATTCCGGTGGTCATATTTTTAAATTCCGGTACGCGGAAAAACAGTTTGCGGTTGGGTGGTGATCGGCACTGTTATTTAGAGTTCCATTACTTGGCTTGCGATTTAAAGCGCTTGTCAGCCAGTGATTATAAAGATAGCAGTAACATCATTGCCAGATTAAACTTGCCCAATATGTATTACCCTAAACAGGAGCGGCTAGAAATCTATTTAGCCGCACAACTGGGGTTGCTGCAAATGGAATCGAATCCGAGCAAACAACGTAAATATTTTGATTTTATCGATTATTATGCTGATCTTAGTGAGCGTGAAATTATCGAATTTCGAACACATTACCTAAACGAAGAGGGTGAAATAATGGGACTGGCACAAATACTGAGGCAAGAAGGACGTCAAGAAGGCCACCAAGAAGGCCGTCAAGAAGAATGTATTTCCTGGGTGGCGCGTTTATTGAGACGAAAATTTGGCATTCAACCCGAACTTGAGCCATTGCTGGCGCAATTGCAAACATTGCCGGTTGAAAAATTGGAAGACATGACAGAAGTTATTTTTGATTGGACTCAGGTCAGTGATTTAACCGAATGGTTAAAGCTGCAACTTGCGGAATTTAATCGAGTATGACATTTTTAATTTGAAAGTTAGCATATCAAAATGAGCAATAGTTATTCACCGCAGATTAATCCTACTATTTTGGAAGATGTTGAAGATATTGTGTCTGTTACATCAGTTGATTGGAATCTTCTTTCTGGAAAGCGGGTACTGATTACTGGTGCTTCGGGTTTTTTGCCTGCATATCTTGTAGAAACACTGCTGTATTTAAATCGTACAATAGGTTTGAATATTTACATTACTGCCTTGGTACGTAATCGTGAAAATTACATAAAGCGTTTTGCGCATCATTTGGATAATCCGAATCTGACTGTTCTAGTTCAGGATGTTACGAAACCCATTGACTTGGCTTTGCCGCATCATTTCATTATTCATGCAGCAAGCCAAGCGAGTCCAAAATATTATGGCGTTGATCCAGTAGGAACGCTTTCGGCAAATGTGTTGGGGACAATGCAATTATTGGAATTAGCTCGCAATAATCCGGTAATTTCATTTTTGTATTTTAGTAGTGGTGAAGTCTATGGTGAAACGCCGAGCATACCAACAAAGGAATCGGACTACGGCTATATTGATCCCACAAACGTACGTTCATGTTATGCCGAGAGCAAACGTATGGGGGAAAATATGTGTGTATCTTGGCACGCACAATATCAAGTTCCAACGAAGATTGTTCGCCCATTCCATACTTATGGTCCAGGTATGAGTCTTGATGACGGTCGTGTTTATGCGGACTTTGTCCGTGACATCATTGAGAATCGACCCATTATTGTAAAAAGTGCGGGCACTGCTTCAAGAGCATTTTGCTATCTTGCGGATGCAACATCTGGATTTTTTACGGTTCTTCTAAAGGGTGTTAATGGAGTTTCCTATAATGTAGGAAACAGTCAGGCAGAAATTAGTATTATGGATTTGGCAAATCTTCTTGTTGATCTTTTCCCAGAAAAACAGCTTAGCGTTATTAAAGAAAATTTTCAGGCAAACAATGGATACCTACAGAGCCCAATTTCAAGAAATTGTCCAGATATATCCCTAATCAGTTCTTTAGGATGGAACCCTAGGACAAGTTTGGGAGATGGTTTTAAACGTACAATAGAGAGTTACCAATCATGAAATTAGCAGACACACGCAACGAATACCTTAATGGAAAAATAACGAAACCCGATTTTATTAAGGAAATGTACCAAAGGCATCATACCCACCTATTTGATTTTGCTAACTATCTCAAGCAAACGATTATTTCTAAAATTGAGATAATTGATGATTGCGTGATTATGTCAAGTCGTGAAAATGAAGTAAAAATGATTTGTCCGTTAGGTGACTATCGCGTTGCACCCATTGAGGCTCTAAATTTTTTGGATTATGAATCGATAGATTCTGCAATGATATTTCGGTTAGTATCATCAGAAGATACAGTTATTGATATTGGAGCTAACATGGGTTGGTATTCAATTAACATTGCCAAAAAATTTCCTTTAACTGATATTCATGCCTTCGAGCCTATCCCAAAAACCTATTCTTTTCTAGAGCAGAATATCAAGCTAAATGCGGTTAACAATATCGCTAGTTATCATTTTGGTCTGTCAAATGAGTCTAAAGACCTCACATTTTATTTTTATCCTGAAGGTAGTGGCAATGCTTCTTCAGTAAATCTGAGTGAGCGGACAGATGCTGAATTAGTAACCTGCCATGTCGAACGTCTCGATGACTTTGTTAATTCAAATAATCTGCATGTTGATTTTATTAAGTGCGATGTAGAGGGGGCTGAGCTGTTTGCATTTCAGGGAGCAATAGAAACTTTAAAAAATGATAAGCCCATTGTATTTACAGAAATGTTAAGAAAATGGGCTGCAAAATTCAATTACCATCCGAACGAAATCATCTCTCTTTTTTCGTCATTAGGATACAGATGTTTTGTGGCTAATGATAATAACTTGCACGAGTTTTTTGAGATGGACGAATCAACGATTGAAACTAACTTCTTCTTTTTGCATTCGGATAATCATGCTTCACAAATTTCCGCATTGCTATCGTAAATTAAGAGGTACTTGAGAAATAAATAGCAGGTATATCTTCCACATTTCTCTGTTGAAAAAGACACAAGGCAAAAATAGGGGTCATCATGATTAATTATGATCAAGATTTTTACGGTTGGACGCAAGAACAGGCTGCCTTATTAAAGGGGGGGCAGTTAAATGCTTTGGATATTGCCAACTTGATCGAGGAAGTAGAAACCATGGGAAGAAGTGAAAAACGAGAACTGCAAAGCCGTTTGATGGTACTGCTCGTTCATTTGCTTAAGTGGAAGTATCAACCCGTCAGACGAGGCAGAAGTTGGCAATTGACTATTGAAGGGCAACGGGAAAATTGTCTTGATGTTTTGGAAGATAATCCTAGTTTAAAGCCAAAATTGGACACTATTTTGATAAGATCGTATTCTAGTGCCAAGATAACAGCATCTAAGGAAACAGGTCTTGATAAAAATAATTTCCCCATCACATGCCCATGGACTTATGACCAGATTATTGATAACAGTTACTATCCTGATTAAGTAATGTCCGTAATGTTTGGTTTAAATATGGAAAATAACATTAAGCAACTAGCCAAATAACCATGTGCAAAATAAACCCTCGCGTAGATTTCGCTTTTAAAAAGCTTTTTGGTAGTGAAGAAAACAAAGACCTGCTCATCTCACTGATAAATGCCATCGTATCCGAGCAAGAACAAGTGGTCGAAGTAGAATTAAAAAATCCATACAATTTAGCTGATTACCGTGCAGGAAAAATGTCCATCTTGGACATCAAAGCCAAAAGTGAGGCAGGGCGCTGGTTTAATGTAGAAATGCAAATCAGCGAAGACTACAACTTTGACAAACGCGCCATCTACTACTGGGCAAAACTGGTTACCGAACAGCTCGGTGAAGGGATGATGTTTAAAGAACTAAAAAAAACCATTAGCATTAATATCTTAGATTTCAACTTTATACCCACTACCAGCGACGTCCATAATTGCTACAAAATAATCAACACTGCAACAGGAAAAGATGACAAGTTGCACGACATATTTGAACTGCATTATATAGAACTAAAAAAATACACCAAAACCTATCAACAAATAAGCAGTGCCTTAGATCGATGGAGTACCTTTTTAACCAAAGCACATGAATTAGATAAAAATGCCATGCCCAAAGAACTCTCCACCGACCCAGCGATAGTTAAAGCCATCACTGCAGTAGATCGGATGTTTGATGAAGAAGAACGTCTAGTATATGAAACGCGGATGCAATCCTTAGCTGATGTAGAAAGCAAAATAGCCTCGGCGGAAGAAAAAGGTAGAGAAAAAGGGATAAATGAAGCCGCAACAGCTATTGCTTTTAACTTACTTGAAAAAGGTATTGATATTGCGACTATTGCTGAGGTTACAGGATTAACGGAATATGTCATTAAAACGCTGTCAAAAAAATGATTAGTCATATATCAGTGCTTAGTTAAGATGAAAATAAAATCACGCTAACAATTTAAAGGTGAACTTTTAAACGTATGCGGCTTAAATCCTTACTGATCGTTGGTAGGCTGAATAAACTAAATATCAATTGGCTGTTAAATATGTCTCTACTGACTTGGCTTAGAGTTCGCATTTAGAATGCCTTACAATAATTAGGATGTCATGACGGCACAGGAAGAAGAACAAAAGCTGAGTAAAGAAAGCATCAACGATGATTACGATAGTCCTTGGAAAGAAGCGGTCGAGCAGTATTTCCCCGAATTTATGGCATTTTATTTTCCTGTAGCGAATGCTGAAATTGATTGGTCAATAGCGCATATATTTTTGGATCAAGAGTTACAGGCAGTGGTGCACGATGCAGAATTAGGCAAACGCTTTGTGGATAAGTTGGTCAGAGTAAGTTTACTAAACGGTGATGAAAACTGGATATATCTTCATCTTGAAGTACAAGGTAGCAAGCAAGCAGAATTTGCCGAACGTATGTTTGTTTACAATTATCGTCTTTATGATCGTTATCGTCGGCCCATTGCCAGCATGGCCGTGCTAGCTGATAAGCATATACACTGGAAACCAACGTCTTATGGTTATGAAGTGCTAGGGTGTAAACATAGCTTGGAATTTCCCGTTGCCAAGTTGACTGACTATAGCGATAAACTAGAAAAATTACTGCTGTTAGACAACGCATTTGCCTTGATCACGGCAGCACATATCTTGACTCAGCAAACGCGCAAGCAACAACAAGCACGATTTGAAGCTAAGTTACGTTTGGTACGAATACTCTATCAACGAAACTGGGACAAACAACGCATTATAGATTTATTCAGTGTTGTCGATTGGATGGTAAAATTGCCCGAAGAGTTAGAACAACAGATTTGGCATGAAATTAAAACAATTGAAGAGCATGAAAAAATGAAATACATCACTAGCGTAGAACGAATATGCATTGCCAAAGGACTAGAACAAGGACTAGAGCAAGGACTAGAACAAGGACTTGAGCAAGGACGGGTAGAAGGCGTGTCTAAATTACTTAAAAAACAATTAGAGCATCGTTTTGGTGTCTTACCAACATGGGCAATAAACAAGTTAACCAATGCTATAGAGCAGGACTTAAATTTATGGGGTGAGACAATTCTGACTGCACCAACGTTAACCGCGGTTTTTGATCATGACACAAGGCATTAATGCAATGTTTCTGTCAAAAAATGATTAGTTATATGTCTGCGCTTAGTTAAGTTGAAATTAAAATAATCATTAAAAGATAGTGAGTTAAAAAATCATATTGACTGCTTAAAAGTGATTTTTTAACTTATGTGATATAAAAGCTAATTCAGTTTCTTAGCAACCCCTTCAGTTAATTAAAATTTATGAAAATTAAAATAAAAGGTAGTCAATGAAACGTTTTACTACCTTTACCGGCATCGACAGAGCCGTTTTTGTTACTCTTCTTGGTCGAGGCTGGAATGTAGGGGCTGGTTTATTAACTATTTTTTTAGTGGCGCATTTTTTAACGCCAGAAATGCAAGGTTATTACTACACCTTTAATAGTCTTATCGCGCTACAAATTTTTGCAGAGCTAGGGCTCAACTTCGCATTGGTACAATTCGCCAGTCATGAGATGGCTGAATTAACATGGCAAGCAAATGGAACCGTATCTGGAAGTTCTATTGCCAAACGGCGCTTACAATCCTTACTTAAATTTGCTTACACGTGGTTTGGAGTTGCCGCATTATTTATGATGGTACTGTTAATGCCCGCAGGTTTGTATTTTTTTGGGGTGGACTCTTTACCCGAATTTCAACAATCAAAGATTGCCATTCCATGGATATGTTTAGTTTTTTTTACTGCAATTAATTTGTTTATTATTGCTTCTTCAGCAGTCCTAGAAGGATGTGGACGAGTGTCTATAATTGCCTCATTCCGATTATTTCAATCTGTTTTTTCAGTGACTGCCGTAGCAATAACATTAATTTTAGGTGGCGAGTTATATGCCTTAGTAGCAAATAGTTTAATAATGTCATTAATTGGCTTAAGTGTATTAATAATTAGGTTTAGACATTTTTTTTACGATTTACTTATCAAACAGTCTTCTGATTTACCAGGAATGAGTTGGAAACATGAAATATGGCCTTTTCAATGGCGAATTGCCGTAAGTTGGATGAGTGGTTACTTTATTTTTCAAATTTTTAATCCACTTTTATTTAAAACGCATGGCCCAATAGCTGCAGGACAAATGGGCATGAGTTTACAAATTATTATGGCAATGAATGGCGTTGCTATGGTTTGGATAACGACAAAAGTACCTTTTTTTGGCCAATTAATAGCAAAAAAACAGTTTGGACAGTTAAATACTTTGTTCAAAAGCAGTTTAATTCAATCAAGTATCTTTTTATTGATAAGTGTTTTGTGTGTTTTAGCAGGACTATATGGGCTTAATTATTTTTCATCGCAATATGCTGTAAGGTTATTACCTTTCTCGCTTTTCTCGATTATGTGTTTAGTGTGTTTGATTAATCATATCGTCTTTGCCGAGGCTTCGTATTTACGAGCATTTAAAAAAGAACCGTTTATGATATTATCAGTGATGGGAGGAATAGTCACATCTGGATTAGCTTTTTTGTTAATACCACGCTTAGGGCTTGAAGGTGCTGTTTACGCATATTCTCTGCCCGCTGTTTTTATAGGTTTAACAGGAGGGACAATTATTTTCTTTTTCAAGAAAAAAGAATGGGCAAAATAATAGTTTTAAGCCTTGCAGTGCTGTATTAACTTCACTTAGGTCTGTTTCGAAGGTGTCCTTTAAGAATTAAATAGACGGATAGGTTGTATCTCATAACATAACATCGTGGAAAAGGCTTTAGCCTCTATTTCGAGGTGTAGAAAAAAATAGAATAATAGCTATGTGCTTGCTCTATCTGATATCAAGCCTAAAACCTTAATATCATCAAGATTTAGCAAAATCAATTTCCAAGTTAATCCTATAATTAATAAAAACTCCCATAAAAATGTGCAAAATAAACCCTCGCGTAGATTTCGCCTTTAAAAAACTTTTTGGTAGTGAAGAAAATAAAGACCTACTCATCTCAC
>Ga0247833_1006039_pt1 | contig 13735 bp, 10 predicted proteins | sample LaCruzMarch2015__7_FD_187117 | JGI IMG/M metagenome (GOLD analysis project Ga0247833, IMG submission 187117) | Freshwater microbial communities from meromictic Lake La Cruz, Castile-La Mancha, Spain - LaCruzMarch2015_8m | ecosystem: Environmental > Aquatic > Freshwater > Lake | place: Spain...
GGTCGGGATGCTGCATTACACACCGGAATTCGACATCGTTTTCGGAGTCGATTACCTTAGCCGCGACGACATAAAGATCTTGCCAGTGATGGGGTTCTCTTGGCGCCCTCAGGCTATGCGGGATCTGCGTATCGACATGGTTTTCCCCCGTCCAAGAATCGATTACTCCCTTACCGACTCGAACCGAGTTTATTTGGCTGGTCGGTTGGGAGGGGGCTCATGGGATATCGAATTTCCGAATAGCGCCAACGACGTCATGACCTACCGTGATCTACAAATGTTGATTGGGTTCGAGCGTCGTGATTCTGACAACGCTTGGTCCGCAATCGAATTTGGTTATGTTTTTGATCGCAGTTTGGAATTCCGAACTCAAGCAGGCGAAACACGCTTCGACGATGCTTTTATGCTTCGCTTTGTTGCCCGTCACTAGACTGGCTTGAATGCCTAGGCTGGCTTAAAGACCAGGGTCGCCAAAGGTGGCAATGTAATCAGGATGGACGATGGACGGCCGTGGCTACCAGCGCCCTCCTCTGCAACGACTCCTGGGTAATTGCCAACGTTCGTGCCAGCATAGTGGGCCGAATCGCTGTTGAAGATTTCTTTATAGAAACCTGGTTTCGGAACACCCATTCGATATTGCCGTACGACGGGCGTGAAGTTGCTGCAAACCACGACAAAATCGCTCGGATCTTTGGCCTTGCGGATGTAGCCTAGCACGCTGTCTTGAGCGTTCATGCAATCGATCCATTCGAAACCTTCCCCGTTGAAATCTTGCTCGTACAAAGCTGGCTCTCGCTGGACAAGATGGTTCAAGTCTGCGACCAGCTTCTTCACGCCGCGATGAGTGTCCCAGTCCAGCAGGTCCCATTGGAGCTGGCTGTCGTAATTCCATTCATGCCATTGCGCCAATTCGCAACCCATGAATAGCAGGTTCTTGCCCGGGTGAGTCCACATGTAGCTATAAAGCAATCGCAAGTTGGCAAACTTCTGCCATAGATCGCCAGCCATCTGGGCAATCAAAGCCCCTTTGCCGTGCACCACTTCATCGTGCGACAGAGGCAACGTGAAGTTTTCGGTGAACGCATAGATCAAGCTAAACGTCAATTCGCCGTGATGATGCTGGCGATGGATAGGATCGTGTCGCATGTAGCGAAGCGTATCATTCATCCAACCCATGTTCCACTTGAGCGAAAAGCCAAGGCCTCCAAAATCGGTTGGGCGGCTGACTCCGGGCCATGCGGTGGATTCTTCTGCAATCGTAAGCACACCGGGGTGCTGTGCGTGAGCCTGAACGTTGAATTCACGAAGCAAGTGAATGGCTTCTAGGTTCTCGCGCCCGCCGTGCACATTGGGAACCCATTCCCCCTGCTTGCGAGAATAGTCTAAGTACAACATGGAAGCGACCGCGTCGACACGTAGTCCGTCAATGTGGTACTTCTCTAGCCAGAACAATGCGTTCGCAATCAGGAAGTTTCGAACTTCGTTTCGTCCGAAGTTAAAGATCATCGTTCCCCAGTCTGGATGCTCGCCTTGCCGAGGGTCCGAATGTTCGTACAGGGCGGATCCGTCAAATTGACGCAATCCATGGCTGTCTTTCGGGAAGTGAGCTGGCACCCAATCGATGATGACGCCGATTCCATTTTGATGGCAATGATCGACAAAATACATGAAGTCTTCCGGCGTGCCGTACCGGCTGGTCGCAGCAAAATACCCGACCGTTTGGTATCCCCATGAACCGGTGAACGGATGCTCGGAGACAGGTAGAAGCTCCAAGTGGGTAAAGCCCATCTCTTTGCAATACTGCACCAGTTGATGAGCCAGATCGCGGTAGTTCATCCAGCCGTGTACGCCATGTTCGCATTTCTTCCACGAGCCTAAATGGACTTCGTAGACCGACATTGGCTTATCCAGCTGATTCTCGTTGCGACGGCGTTCCATCCAGTGATCGTCTTTCCAAGTGTAGTCATCGAGCGACGTGACGATCGATGCGGTTCTTGGCGGGAGTTCGGCGTACACCCCGTACGGATCCGTTTTGTCTACCACCTGGCCGTCTTGCATTCGGATGCGATACTTGTATTTTTGACCCGCTCCGATTTGGGGGACAAACAATTCCCAGATGCCGGAAGGGATTTGCTTTTGCATGCAGTGCGATCGCCCATCCCAATGATTGAAGTCGCCAATCACTTGCACGCTCTGAGCGTTGGGTGCCCAGACCGCGAAATTCACGCCCGTGTGTCCACCAACGTCTCGCAGGTGCGAGCCTAGTTTTTCGTAAATTTTCCAATGCTGCCCGGCGTTGAATAGATGGCGGTCGAAATCGCTGATCATGGATGGGACAGCGTATGGGTCTTGCATTTCAATCGTCTTTCCTGTCGAGTTCGCAAGTCGAAATCGATATTGAGGGGATGCGGTGGAATCTTGTTGAGGCATCAATCCTTCGTACACACCCGAGGGATGAATGCGTCGCATGGGGCGTGCGGATGCATTGCGTTCGTCCAATAACCAAGCTTGATCAAATCCAGGGAAATAGCCTCGCACAGCCACAGCGTCCTTGCCGTCGATATGAATTCGGTGAGGTCCAAGGACACTCGCTGGATCGGCAGTCACGCCGTCGATGATGCTGGTTAAGGAATTCAGATTGATTTTAGTTTGCACGTAGTACTCCGAGAGTTATACCGAATGATGATGAAGGCGTGTATCGCCGAGCAAGCCCGGTCGATTTCATTTTTTTTGTTTTGGTCGCTGAAGAGTTGGCTCCAGCAGTAGCATGCACTTAATGTAGGATTCCAAGCACTCGTCCAAGTCCAAGATCCGATTCCAAAGGTAGCGAAACGCGGTTCTGCCGCTTCGCCAAGGAGCCGACACGATCAAAACCAATCGGCTTAAGGGGAAGGGACGGAACCTGGGCTTGTTTGCCTTGGACATTCCTGTCTCAATGCTGGGTAGCGTGCCGTGCGGCGTTTTCTTGTCGAGCGACGGCTCATGCACTGCCCCGCCAATGCTCGAAGCAGGCGTGTCCGGATAAATGCGTTGGTGCTTTTTGCTGGAACTGGATGGAACGGATTTGGTGTCGACCACCGAAGCGATCGTGACGCTGCGAGGGCTGGAAGGTCTGCTCGCGATTTTTTCTTGAATGGCTTCTTCTGGTTTTTGGAGTTCTTCACTGGGAGCTTCTGGGGGCAGTTCTTCCTGCGACATCCAGCGGCATTGGACTTGGTGGAACGCCAACGTTCGATCGATCCGTCTCCATATATCAGCATTGCGTATGGGTTGCACTGCCCCGAAGTGCTCCCACGAAAAATCATTGTCCCGCCATTCGGTCAGTCCGTACTGCAAACCGCGAGTGACGTAGCGACTGGTGGTAACTAGCGTTACCCGGCTGGGTTGTTCCAAAGATTCCAACCCACGAAGGACAGAAACCAAGGCACAACGGTCTGTTGCGAAAGATGGCTCAATGTCGGTTGCTTCTGACCTTTCGCCTGTTTCGACATTTTCTAAAACAAACTTCCAACGCCCTCGATTTGCATTCGCACTCTCGCTGGCGGTGGAGGCATTCCCATCGCAAAAGAGTAAGAAGTGTGGCTTCGGAATGGTCATCGTCGTGGCTTCGTTCGGCGTGTCGCTTTCGTCTGCGTAAGCTTGCGCGGTAGATTAAAAGATGCGGCGCGAACCACTCGAAAATGTGTATGATTCTAAGTGGAGCTTGCGGTTTAAGTTGAACCTGCTGTTTGTGCTATGCGAATCGGTTATGCTTGAGTTCGCAAGTTGAGTATGCAAGTAAGGAGATGACTCGATGACTCTTTGGCCCGACATGCCGGATTGTGGCGTCTATTTGGTTTGGCCCACGGAAGGTTCTCAGTGGATACACCCCGAGGATGTGGAACTAGCATCGCAATGGATTCCAAGCACGCGAGTCTGGCGACGTTCGCATTGGGAGGATGGCTACTACCAACTTCATTACGGCAACCAATCGATCCGAGTCAGACCGTCGATGTGGCACCGTGTTAACGACGAGGGACTTTCGGTGGGCGATCCTATTGAGATCCTAGGGCGATTCCTGGAAAACGAACCGTGCATTGGGAAGGTGGTAGAAATCCGTTTTCATAAGCCTTCCGGCCGACTCCACTACACCATCGAATCTCGTGAACTTGTCCTGTCTCGGCCTTTTCTTGCCGAGGATCTTCGTCGACTGGAAGAAAAGGTGCATTTGAGAGCCTCGGATTTCCAGACACCCATCGTTCCCGCAGCAAACGGAGCAGACGGCGAATTGAATTTGCAGGCTGAAAAAGTCGAAAAGCCAATTCAAGACGACATCCGCAATGCCGATCGAGACAACGGTTAAAAAGCCCACCAAGAACGGCCGGAATGAGTCGATGGTCCTCAGTCGCAATCGTTAAACTGTGAAAATCTTTTCTGCAAAAGGCCAAAAGGGATAAAACGACGAGCCAAATAGTGGAAGGATCGTAAAAAGGGCTGGCCTTCAGGGCTTCCAGGTCGATTCGCTGGAATGTATAAAACGACTCTCGAAAAATGTATTTACCCTTGAAGGCATTCATTCCGAAAGGCCCTTAGCGAGATGGCGGACTCAACCAAGCGTGCGGACGACGTTTTCGATATCGATCGTATTCGCAAGTTGATCGAGTTGATGAAAGAGCATGAACTAGGCGAAATCGACCTGCGTCATGAAAATCAACGAATCCGTCTGTGTGGAGCTGGACATGGACAGCCGGTGTTTGCTGGAAATATGATGCAAGCAGCCCCAGCTCAACCAGTTCACGCCGCTGTCGCGGCTCCGCCAACAGCTCCCGCGGCCGCAGCACCCTCCGATACGGATGGCCCTCATATTGCCATTATTAAATCGCCGATGGTCGGAACGTTTTACTCGCGCCCCAATCCTGCGGCCAAAAATTTTGTTGAAAGCGGTTCTGCCGTCCAAAACGACACGGTCGTTTGCATCATCGAAGCGATGAAGGTCTTCAATGAAATACCAGCAGAAATCCGTGGCAAAGTGGTTCAAGTGCTCGTCAAAAATGAAGAAGCAGTTGATTTTGGCAAGCCGCTCTTCAAGATCGACACCCGAGGCTAGTTGTTATGTTCAGTCGAGTTCTGATCGCCAACCGTGGCGAAATCGCCTTGCGCGTCATTCGAGCATGTCGCGAACTGGGTATTAAAACCGTTGCTATTTTCAGTGAAGCTGATCGAGGTGCACAATACCTGGACTTGGCAGATCAAGCCATTTGCGTTGGACCCGCCAAATCCATTGATAGCTATCTTCGGTTCGACAGAGTCATTGCTGCGGCCGAAGTTTCAGGCGCCGATGCGATTCACCCTGGTTACGGTTTCTTAGCAGAAAATGCTGAATTCAACGAAGTTTGTAGAAGCTGCAATTTCGAATTCATTGGGCCATCCCCGGAAGCCATGCAAAAACTGGGGGACAAGAACACTGCTCGTGAAATGGCGGTTGCTGCCGGCGTGCCTGTTGTGCCTGGTAGCGATGGTCTTCTGGAAAGCGAAGCGGAAGCCCTCGCTGCTGCGAGAAAAATCGGTTTCCCGGTCTTGATCAAGGCAACGGCAGGTGGCGGTGGCAAGGGAATGCGGGTCGCCATGGATGAAGCATCCTTGCAATCGTCCGTGTCCCAAGCCCAAACGGAAGCGAAAGCCGCTTTCGGAAACGGCGGCGTCTACTTGGAACGTTACGTGGACCGCCCTCGTCACGTCGAAGTTCAAATCATTTCCGACCAATTCGGTAATGTCGTGCATTTGCATGAACGCGATTGCTCGGTGCAGCGACGCCACCAAAAGCTGATCGAAGAAAGCCCTTCCCCTCGATTGCCTGAAGCGACTCGGAAAGCGATGTGCGATGCTGCTGTCAGGATGATCAAGCAGGCAAATTATCACAATGCAGCCACCGTCGAGTTCATCGTAGACCAGAATGATCAATTTTACTTCATCGAAGTGAATGCTCGTATCCAAGTGGAACATCCGGTCAGCGAAATGATTTCGGGGATCGACCTGATCAAGTCGCAAATCCTGGTTGCATCGGGCCAGCCCCTGCCATTCCAACAAGCAGATGTGAAACCATTCGGAGCAGCCATCGAATGCCGAATCAATGCCGAAGATCCGGATAAGAATTTCCAGCCTTGCCCAGGCCGTATCGAAAAGATGTTTATTCCAGGTGGACTTGGAGTTCGCGTCGATTCACATGCCCACCCTGGTTATAACGTTCCTCCCTACTATGATTCCATGATCGCGAAGATCATCGTGCATCGTCCAACGCGGGAGCAAGCGATCGAATGCATGCTGCGAAGCCTGCGAGAGCTTCGTATCACAGGTATTAAAACGACGGCTAGCTTCCACGAAATAGTGCTGCGTCAACCCGAGTTTGCGCAGGGAACCGTGGATTCAAAATGGGTGGAACGCGATCTTTTGCCAAGGCTCAAGTAAGTCGAATGTGTTTGTAGTCACGGAATCGAGTATTCCGATGCGAACCGTTGCGGTAAACTTGCTGTCTTGTCATCCATTTTGACAGTTTTTTACGTTCGCTTGCGTCTCTTCCATTGATCGGAAAACGGTTCATGAACCAGCCTATTTTGAATCACGAATCGCTGGTGTCCGGCGAGCTGTTTTCGGACCCTCGTATCGCTCAAGCGAAACAACTGCTGTCGGAGACGTTGCGCGATTACAGCAGGAAAATTGACTCTGTCCGGCCGCCCAACCCAGCCCTTGTTCCTCAGTACAAGAGCGCACTAGACCGGTTGGCTGTCGCTCGAGGTGGCGCACCTTATTTCCCCTATTTGACAAGTGGGCTGGGAAACGGCCCGTTTGTCGAGCTTGGGGATGGAAGCGTCAAACTAGATTTTATTGTTGGTATCGGTGTTCACGGAATGGGGCATAGCCACCCATTGATGCTGGATGCAACCATCGACGCAGGCTTGGAAGACACGGTCATGCAGGGGAACCTGCAGCATAATTCGGGTTCCTTGGCCATGTGCGAACGGCTCATCGGATTGGCGAATGGGCAGGGTGCTAAACTGGATCATTGTTTGCTCAGCACCAGTGGGGCGATGGCGAATGAAAATTCTCTGAAGATTGCGTTCCACAATCGGTTTCCAGCCTCCCGAGTGATCTGCTTGGACAATTGTTTCGCCGGCAGGAGCCTTGCTCTAGCTCAACTGACCGATCGCCCTGCGTATCGAGCTGGTTTGCCAAAAACCTTGGACGTGGATTTCATTCCGATGTTCCATCCTGCTGATCCAGAGGGCACGACGCAAGGAGCCATTGCTGGCCTGAAGAAATTAATCGCTCGACATCCATGCCAGTATGCGTGCCTGTGGCTGGAATTGGTTGCCGGTGAAGGTGGCTATTACCCAGGTACCAAGCCCTATTTTGAAGCGCTTTGCAAGATTTGCCACGAGAACAACATCTTGGTAATTTTTGATGAAGTGCAGACTTTTTCAAGACTCAGCCAACCGTTTGCGTTTCAGCATTTTGAACTGGATGCCTACGCGGATATCGTCACGCTGGGGAAAATCACGCAAGTTTGTGCAACGCTGTACTGCGATTCGCTGAAGCCAAAGGGCCCCGTGTTGTCTCAAACATTCACAGGTGCCACCGCTTCGATCCGATGCGGGCTTGCAGTGCTTGATGAACTGGAATCCAAAAAGTGTTTTGGGCCTAACGGCTGGAACATGCAAAGGCACCAGTATTTTCAGGGCAAGCTTGAATCGCTGGCGATGAGATATCCCGGCAAAATTTGCGGTCCGTATGGAGAAGGGATGATGATCGCGTTTACCCCAGGCAACGGTGGTGCGGACGAAGCAAAGGATATGCTGATGAGACTTTACGATTTGGGCCTGATGGGCTTTCTGGCTGGCAGCAATCCGAATCGAATCCGCTTCTTACCGCCACCCGCTGTTACCACGAACGAGCACATCGATCTGGCGTGCTCGATCATCGAGCAAGCAATCACCGGGTAAATTTCTTGTTGAACGGCTAGGTTCCGAGCTCAACCGTCGACAAAGTTCGCGAAATGAACATGGAGTTTTCGATGTTCATCCATTGAGTTCAAAAACTAAGGTTTCTTTGCATAGTCTTAACCATTTGGGTTGGCAAGATTTCATGTGTAGGGCATAGGTTCATCGGAATTAGGTCGGTGCATTCTGCCGACTCTTCCATGATTTCAACAATTCAAAGACCTAAATCAGGTCAGCTCTACCTAATGGGGATCCATGATGCATCGCGAACAAGATTGGATGGGCCGTCGGCCGTTTCTCGCTGGGGCAGCTGCTGTTTTAGGGTCATGGTCGGTTTCTGACGCGTTCACCAATTTCGCGAGCGGCAAAAACTTTTCTAACGCGTCATCGATGCGCCCCGTCAGGGACGAACTTACCGGTTTAGAGCTATTGCAGTTGCCTGAAGGGTTTCGATACGTCTCCTTTGGCTGGATGCAGGACCCGCTGTCGGACGGGCGGCCAACTCCTGGTGCGCACGATGGAATGGCGGTCATCGATGAAAACGAAGGAATCTTAACGCTATGCAGGAACCATGAACTAAGCACAGCTCGATCCACTCAAGATGGATTCGCATCGGCTTACGATCCGTATGCTGCTGGTGGTTGCACCAACCTTTTGTTCGATTCCAAAAATGGAAAGTGGATGAATGCTTGGACAAGCTTGGCGGGCACACTTAAGAACTGCGCAGGGGGGCCGACGCCTTGGAAGACTTGGTTGAGCTGTGAAGAATCGGTCGCTGAAAATGGCTCGAAACAAGAAGATGGAAAGGTGTTGGAACTCGCTCAAAAGCATGGATACATTTTCGATGTTCCTGCTCAAGGAATTGCAAAACCTGTGCCGCTGAAAGCCATGGGACGATTCGTCCATGAGGCAGTGGCAGTCAACCCAGAGACTGGAATAGTCTACGAGACTGAAGACCGAACTCCAGCGGGCTTTTATCGATTTGTTCCCGAAAGGCCAGGAAAGTTAGTAGAAGGCGGAAAGCTGGAAATGCTTTCGGTTCGAGGTGGTCCAGACCTGATTGGTCATGCGGACCCATCCGCCAGTTACCAAGTGGAATGGGTTCTGATTGACTATCCTGATATGGCGCATTCGCTAGGAACTCAGGATGGAGGTGGAGTTTACGAACAAGGACGAAAAAAGGGTGGTTCACCTTTCGCTCGGCTGGAAGGTTGCTGGTGGGGGAATGGCGTCTGCTATTTTGTTTCGACAAGTGGTGGACGTTCTAAGGCAGGGCAAATCTGGCAATACGATCCCAAACGAGAGATTCTAAAGCTAGTCTTCGAATCAACTGGACCTGATCAAATGGACAGTCCGGACAATGTGACCGTCAGCCCTCGTGGTGGGTTGGTTTTGTGCGAAGACGGTGGCCGATCACCCCAAAAGCTTCATGCGCTCAGTCCTTCCGGTGTGCGTTTGGATCTCGCTTGGAACAATATCCAGCTCCGGGGCGAAAGGAACGGATTCTCGGGTGACTTCCGAGGCGTCGAATGGGGCGGCGCAAGCTTCAGCCCGGACGGAAAATGGTTGTTCGTGAATATCCAAACACCCGGCATCACCTTCGCAATCCAAGGTCCATGGGAATCTCTCGGGTTGTAACGACTTGACGATTGTAGGAATTGATACTGTTAGCGAGCTTGCGCAAGTCGCGAAAAGTTGGAGGGAGTTGAATCATTCTGCGCGCATGGTGATGTCTCTGACGTAAACTTTGCCGATCATCTCGATCGCCATTTACGTTGAGTTGCGTTTCCGTCAGGGCTGTAAAATGTGTGGAATTGTTGGTTACGTCGGGAAAAATGATGCAACTCCGTTTCTGGTGGCTGGCCTTCGGCGGTTGGAATATCGCGGATACGACAGCGCGGGCGTTGCGACGTTGGCTTCGACGGGTGGCGTGTTCCAGTTGAATCGAGCTGTCGGAAGAATCGACAACCTAGACCTTCAGATACAAAAATCACCGATGATCGGCTTTACGGGGATGGGGCACACGCGCTGGGCGACTCACGGGCCCGCCACCACCGAGAACGCTCACCCGCATCTAGGCGGACGAGGAACCGTCGCCGTGGTTCATAACGGCGTGATCGAAAACTACCAAGTTCTCAAACAGGCTTTGATTGAGAAAGGGTATATCTTTCAATCAGCAACCGATACCGAAGTCATTGCACATTTGGTGGCGGAGAATCTGAAAGTGCTGCTGGACTCACCTGCCATTTCTAGCCAAGAACCTCTCCTCGGAAGCGAAGGACGCAATGCAGTTTACGTGGAAGCCGTACGCGCTGCCTTGCCGATGCTTCGAGGAACCTATGGATTGGTTGTCATGTTCCGAGACCGGCCTGATCTGTTGGTCGCAGCGCGATTCGGAAGCCCTTTGGTGTTAGGGGTAGGCAAAGGGGAGCAATTCATTGCAAGCGATACTTCCCCGCTGGTCGGCTTTACCGACCGAATCATCTACCTGGCCGATCATCAGATTGCAATCGTTGGCAAAGACTCCATTCAAGTGGTACACCGAGACCAAGGACGTATTCGTCCCGAAGTCCGAATCTTGGAGCAACGTGGGGTGGAAGTTTCCAGCGAAGGCTTCCCGCATTACATGCTCAAAGAGATTCATGAACAGCCAATATCCTTGCGCAATGCGATGCGAGGTCGGCTGGATCGGGAAAACGCCACGGCGAAATTCGGTGGACTGAATCTAACTCCGGCGCAACTTCGTGGCGTGAACCGACTGATATTGACCGCGTGTGGTACATCATGGCATTCGTCTCTGGTGGGCGAGTATCTGATTGAAGAATTGGCACGCATGCCGGTCGAAGTCGAATATGCTAGCGAATTAAGGTATCGTAACCCGCCAGTCGACCACGACACCCTTATCTTTGGTATTACCCAAAGCGGTGAAACCGCAGATACGCTTGCTGCCTTGCGAGAAATGAAACGCAAGGGCCATCACACACTGGCTATATGCAACGTCATCGGCAGCAGCATCGCTCAGGAGGCTGACGGCGGGATCTATTTACACGCCGGGCCCGAGATTGGCGTCGCCTCGACGAAAGCCTTCACGTCCCAACTGTGTGTTCTTTCGATGCTGGCCCTGTACTTTGGCAGACTTCGCCACCTGAGCTTCGAGGCAGGCCTGCGGATTATCGATCAATTAGAAAATCTACCCACAGCGGTGGAGCATGCGCTGGGCTGTGATACGCAAGTTCGCCGTATCGCGGAAAAATACAAAGACGCAACCAACTTCTTGTATCTGGGACGCCACTACAATTTTCCAACAGCCTTGGAAGGCGCTCTGAAGCTGAAGGAAATCAGTTACATCCATGCGGAAGGATACCCATCCGCCGAAATGAAGCATGGACCGATTGCGTTGGTCGACGAAAACACGCCATCCGTCTTCATTTTGTCGCGATCGAATGTTTATGACAAAGTCATGAGCAACCTTCAAGAAGTCAAGGCACGCCGAGGTCCGGTCATTGCGATCGTTGATCAGATGGATGAAAAATTGGAGGATTTGGTAGATGATTTTATCGAAATCCCCTATGTGGAGGACTTCTTGCAACCCATCGTTGCATCGATTCCCTTGCAATTGCTTGCATACCACATTGCGGTCCTTCGAGGGTGCGATGTTGACAAACCTCGAAACCTGGCAAAGAGTGTAACCGTTGAATAGATAGTACCGCCGTCAACGATCGCCGATCTGATCCGAAAACCCGTAGGAACTGAAGTATGAAAAAAGATGACTTGAGCCTGTCTTACAGTGCTCGCAAAGCGCTGACGGTGCACTTGGGTGAAGCGGCTGGAAACGAGATCGCTTCGCTGATCCAACGCATGGTAACTCAGATTGAAGAGCTGAAACGCAACAAGGTCAGTGTGACACAAGTGATTCCCAACCAGGGCGCCACGGACCCTTTGACCAAAGCCTTAGAAAGCGAATCGTTCTAGACTCCGGCCGCTGACGGTTAAACGATTCATCGTTTGGTCTTTAATGTGCGTCAATGATCGGTAACGGCGAGCAATTTTGATCTGGACGGATAGTCCTCGATCTTTCTATCATCGCCAGCATTTGATGCCAATCCTATTTTGATCCGGTAGATCGAACCCCATGCCTCGCACCAACCTGAAGATTGCTTTGGTTTCTTCCGCCACCGAATTCGGCGGTAGCGAAAGAGTCCTTTGGACGCTCGGAACCGGTCTCATCAGTCGTGGCCATCAAGTACTTTGGGTTTGTGGCGAATCGAGCCAACTTTTTCAACAAATCAAGACCCATGGTTTTTCTGCCTGCCCGTTGCCAGATCCAACATGCAAACCTTCCGCATTTTTGAGATTGCGAAGTGCTTGCGTGGCTCAAGGCGTTCAAATCATGCTGGCCAATGATTCGCAAGCCCGAACATGGGGTTCCATCGCCATGGTTGGAAAACTGGGGGTTAAGCGAATCCAGTACAAGCACAACCTCAAGCCACCCTTTTCGAACGTTCCTTACCATTGGATGTTGGACCATCTTGTTTGTGTGTCCGATTCCGTCCGTAACTTGTGTATCGCAAACGGAATTGCTGAATCCAAACTAGCCACCATCGAGATCGGCTTGGAAATGCCGCAGTTGGAGAAATGGAAGGAGCGATTATGGGCCTGTGAGTTCTTGGGTATACCGCAAAAAACTCCCCTCTTTTGTTGGATGGATCAAGCTGCTGCACGGGATGGGAATGGCCTTGAAAATCTTGTGCAATTGATTGAGGCTACGAACCATTTGCGTTGGCATTTGCCAGCGTTTTGCGTTGTGGTGACGTGCAGTCCGCCGCAAGCGTCCCAGCTGCAACGCCTGGCCATCAAATATGCATTGCACGAGCATTTTCGGTTTGTCGGTTACGAAGCTTCGGAGAGATGGATTTGCGCTTCGGATGTGTTGATCCAGCCAGGGACAAACACCGGGTATTCTATTGCCGCCATTGAAGCTCAGCGGATGGGAACCAAGATCGTTACGTTGGTCGAACATGGACATAGAGAAAGGTTCGATGATTCTGCATCGTCGCTGATAACGAACTGGCAATGCAATGAAAACGACCCGTCATCGCTGGCAAATTCCATGGCACAGGCCGTTGACCAGCAGGAAAGCTCTACGGCCACAAAATTGCATGCTCTGACTCACGCGCGAACTCGATTTGCCCCCGATCGGATGGTACAGGATTTTGAAGCGTTGTTTTGTAAAACGCTTGGGATCCAGCAAACGCGGCAGTCCAATAGAATGGATGGGCAACCAGAGAACCAGAAATCACGTCGAGCCGGGTAGGGTTGTGACGCCAGCAGTGTATTTTTTTACGTGTTGGCATCAGTCCGAACGATACACAAGATCAGGCGGTTCGGTGAGCAGAATGAACGCTGAGCCTAAGCAGGAAGCAATGCTGGCAAAACATCCAGCGCAGGCAATTCAGGAAGTAACGGAGTATATTTTCGATGGCGCGATTCGGACGCAACTTTTTTCGGGCAGCTCTCTACTCCTTAGTAGCCTCTGCGTTTAGCTCTAGTTTTGTGGCGGCTCAACAACCACCAGCTACCGGTTTGTCGGAACCAGTCTTTCGAGTCTCCAAGAACGAACCCTCGATCCCTTCCGCGGTTCCCCACCCTCTCGATCCGGCGATTCAACTGGCACATCAGAGCTTGGCTCTTATTCGAAAAGATCTCAAGGACTACACCGGTGTCCTTGTTAAACGAGAAAAGATTGGTGATGAACTTGGGGA
>Ga0247833_1006040_pt1 | contig 13733 bp, 16 predicted proteins | sample LaCruzMarch2015__7_FD_187117 | JGI IMG/M metagenome (GOLD analysis project Ga0247833, IMG submission 187117) | Freshwater microbial communities from meromictic Lake La Cruz, Castile-La Mancha, Spain - LaCruzMarch2015_8m | ecosystem: Environmental > Aquatic > Freshwater > Lake | place: Spain...
TGCAGACCGACGCCGCCACGCTGTTTGCCAATATCGCCCTCTCCCTCCGGTAACCCATTCCCATGGCCCTCGACCCGACGCGGCTCGTCTCACCCGAGGATTGCGTTGCGCTCTATGAGCGCGGCTTAAGTGAGGAATGGTCAAGAAGGTCACGACGACACAGGTGAGAGCGTCAGATGCCGGCCAAGCAAAGAAACTTGCGCAGCAGCAGTTCCCAAAGTCCACCGTTCTGAGCGTCAAGAAAGTGGACTGATTCCTACTTGATCGGATCGCCAAACATGACGCACCAAAAGGTGTCTTTGGCATCCGGGGTGCAGGCCACGCCGATCCCCATCTCTTTGTAGTGCTTCGTCAGGATTTCTTTACGGTGGCCAGGTGAGTTCATCCACCCCGTCACGATGGTAGTGGTCTGCGTCGCCGGATGGCCCGCATTCCAGCCGGCGGCAATGATCTCCCCGATTCGCTCATTGGCTCCGTCCTTTGGATGAACGACGGCCCCTGTGGCATTCGTCTCGGCACGGAAGACGTCATCCCAAGCGATGTATTTCGCATTGATCGCACGATTGATCGGATGATGATTGCAGTTCTTTTGCTGCTCGAAAGTTGTGGCCTGTTCTTCGAGGTGTTCCATCTTTCGATTTCTTGCCATCCATTCGGCATGAAACTGGGCAGCCTTTTCGAGCTTCTTGTTGTATGTGCAGGGCCTCAGCCGGCTGGTGGACCGCTGCTTGTTGATCTGCTGGAACACATCACGGACGAACGGGGCCTCTTGAGCGAGGGAGTGCAAGGGCATCGCTACCGTTACGAGCAGCCACAGCAGAGCAATGAAGAAGCTATCTCGGGACTTACGCGGCATCGCATTCACAAAGTGCATCTGCATGATTTCCTAAGACGACGCCAATCAGACCCTGTCCACGAGCCCGTTTCAGGATGAATCGCATCGACCGCGTAGAAGACAACAATTGCCCCAGGCCGACTCATTGCCTGAACCGGTCCGGCAGTCGAATCTCAGCGTTTGCTCGAAGCAAGTCGGCCGCCTCATCCGAGAGCGTCGTCAGACCTTCGAGATACACAACGCCCTTGTGCCGTCCCAAGGCCTCGGCGGCCTCGGGAGAGATTGTTTTCACTCCATTCAAATACAGCTGGTTTTTGTGGTGCGTTAACGCCTGAGCGACTTCCGTCGGCAGTGACTTCAGCCCGTCCAGCTTCAGGGGACCTTCGTGTCGTGATAGAGACTCAGCCGCTGTGGGCGAAATCTCCGTGAGACCATTGAGAAACAAAAAGTTTGTCTTGTGCTGCGAGAGAGCCTCGGCGGCCCCGTCCGAGAGTGATGTCAGTCCATTGAAGTACAGGTTGCCCCACCTCTGTGACAGGGCTCTGGCCGCCTCATCGGACATGGTCTTAAGACCTTCGAAATGCAGGTTGCCGCGACCCGTAGCTAAGGCCATAGCTGCCGTGTCGGAGAGCGAAGTGAGCCCGTTCAGAGAGAGCCACCCGTTGTAGTTCAACAACGCGTTCGCGGCCTCGTCGCTGAGCGTTGTTAGGCCATTCAGAGCCAGTCCCCCCTTGTGTTGCGAGAGTTCACGAGCCTTTTCCGCCGACAATTGCCCGAGAGCGTTCATGTCTTGCTGCACCTCTGGCCCTGTGTTCGGCTCTTCAAGTCGTTGCGCCCGAGTTGCTGGGTCAGAGAATAATCCGGCGAATGGCTTGAGTGGGATCAGGAAGTATCCACCGAGAAACACTCCGACGAGCAGCGGAATCGAAGCCAATGCCCGCCACGGCATTGATGGAGCGCAAACAGCGGCCCGACGCAGTTCAGCAGAAAACTGGGCGGCAGAGGCGTGCCGCTGATGAGGGCTCTTGTTCAAAGCCTTGTCGCAAACCGCCTTTACCGCTGCCGACACGCTTCGATCAGGGGCCGTTTTGGCACCTTGGACAATCTCCCTACGCAAGGCATTGGGCTCTGCGGAGGGATACGGAACACGGCCCGTCAACGCTTCATAGAGAACGACCGCAAGGCTGTAGATATCGCTACGGGGATCTACGGAGCTGCCTTGCAGTTGCTCCGGCGCCATGTATTTAAGCGTCCCGAGTGATGGAGCAAAAGATCCGGTCTTGCTGGCGGATTGGGCGATACCAAAGTCTGCGAGTTTCGCCCGACCGTGTTGATCAATCAGAATATTGCCCGGCTTCACATCTCGATGAATGACGCCATTAAGATGCGCGTGTTCGAGTGCAGCGGCAATGTCTGTGATCCATCGGATTGCATCCTCATGGCTAAGCCTGCCGTTCGCCATCCGGTCGGCAAGGCTTCCTCCCTCCAGGTACTCCGTAACGATGAAGCAGGAATCGCCATCTTTGCCAACATCGTGGACCGGGATAATGCCATCGTGCTTAAGTCTCGCTGCCCTTCTTGCTTCGGCCAGAAACTCATCGGTCGCATGAAGCCTGCCAGGCTTTGGGAGTTTGACAGCTACCGTCCGCTGCAACTCCTGATCGAACGCACGAAATACTTGGGCAAATCCGCCTTCTGCGATCAGTTCATCAAGTCGGTAGCGACCAGCAAGCGTGCGTGGAGATGCTGGTGGCCTTCCTGTCGGGCCGCCTTGCCCCGGCGGATCATCATCGAGGGGCTTGTCCAACCAAGCAATCTTCTTCAGCAGCTTGATCCGGCGTTCAAGCTCCGGGATCAACTCAGGATGCTCTTTTGCCAATTCAGTGGCGGGCGTGTCTTGGCCACGATCATGCAGTTCCTCCCAGCGAAGAAGAAGATCGGCAAGGAGTTCTTTAGTGCGGTCGTTCACAAAGCTGCTCTTGAAGTTTTAGTTTTGCGTCCTGCCATCGACGCTTGAGAGTCCGTGGCGATAAGTCGAGGAGTGTGGCGGCTTCTTCCTGGGCCAATCCTTCGTAGTAGACGAGATCGACGACTTCACGAAGTTCTGCGGGAAGTTTCTCCACAGCGGAATGGAACTCTGCCCACATACCCAGATCGGCTGGCTCTTCTTCCGTCGCAGACGAGAGCGAACCACCCGCTTCGTCAGGCGGCTGTTGGTCGGTGTGGTGATGGGATCCGGAGCCCTCTAAACCAAAGTGGTGTTTTTTGAGATCAAGCAACTCTCTACGTATCTGAACCGCTGCGAGGTTGAAAAAATGGCGGACCGAATCGACTTCGACCTGCGATAGGGCTCGATGAAGGCGGATCAACGCGTTCTGGAAGACGTCATCGGTCGCCTCCCATCTCCTGAGGCTTGAATACCCGCGAAACATCCTTCTGGTTAGCTTCAGGAGTCGCTCGCAGGAATGGTCTAGGAGCAGCGTCTTGGCTTTTTGGTCACCTGTTTTTGCAAGGTCTATGAGACCCTGTAGTTGCGTGTCGGAACCAACTGGCATGTGAGCGCCTACTTGCGGGGGGATGGCTTTTGTGGCCATCATACCCCCGTAGAAGGGTCTACTGTGTACTGCGACGTAGACCGCGAAAAAGGGCCATGGAAAGTTTTTTGGCACGATCGAACCGTGCGAATCGCACGGCGCTTGTAGAGCGATATGGCACCATGCACCCTTTTTGTTGCTAGGAGATCAGACCAATGCGTCCACGCATAGCAGCCTTGTTGATCGCTACACATATGTTTTGCGCAGTGCTTGGTTTGCTTGCTAGTCGATGGATGTACCGACCCAAGCCCGGTCTTCCGTCCGCTACGGTAGCGATACCCGCGCCACCGGCGTCAATTCTCCCGAACACCACGTCAGAAACCCCAACGCCACATAGCTCCTTTGAATACCTCATCGGCCCACAGGGGGTGTCCATCAAGCGATTCGTGGGCAAGGAAACGTTTGTGAAGATTCCCGATACATTCGAAGGACATCCCGTCGTCACCATTGACAGTGACTCATTCAAGGGCCTGCGCGGAATCACTGGCGTGGTGTTTCCGAAAACAACCACCACGATCTTCAATATGACGTTCGCCGGCTGCACCGATTTGCGAAGCCTCAACCTTCCACCGCAACTCACACACATCGGCTTTCGTGCGTTTGAGGACTGCCCCGGTCTCAAGGAGGTAAGAATTCCTGCCAGCGTTGAGCAAATTGGACTGGGATGTTTTCATGGCTCGACCAACATTACCGCCATCGTAGTGGATCCCGCCAACCGCAAGTACAAAAGCTGGGATGGCGTGCTCTACGACAAAAACACGACGAGGTTGATTGCTTGTCCACTCGGCAAGTCTGGAGTCCTCACCATTCCCGGGAGCGTGAAGGCAATCGAGGGCTATGCGTTTCTGGGCTGCAACAACCTGAGTCGCATCATTATTCCGGCGTCTGTGACCGACATTGACCCCAATGCGTTCAGGGGATGCAAAGCCATACGTGACCAGGCCCCAGTCGACTCGGGAGCAGAATCCGCGACTCCGCAGAAGGCGTCTGCCGGCAAGGCTGTGATTGACCCGGCACGCGTGGTGCAGGTGACTCCCGAGCAGGCGAAACAGTTAGCCGCCTCAGCAGGCAAGGTTCTCTCGCTTCCGTGTCTGCGCAGCGTTTCAGTTGAGGCTGCCCATGAATTGGCGACTTATAGGAAGGAGTCTGGGACCTGCACCTATACGGCCTGTGTACCCGTGCAGGAGAAAAAGGAAAAGACCTTCACTGTAAATGTGAATTACACAGAGGTGAAAACCCTCGACAATGGCGAGAAGGTGGATGTGACCAAATGCCGGCCCGAAGTGCGTACGCAGACCGTGACATACACGATAATGAAGTCGGAAAAGCGGCTGCATACATGCCCGCTGACACTTCAGTTGGATGCACTCGCATCTGCGGAGTTGCAGGTGTTGGAAGCCCTTGCGAAGCACGACGGCAACCTGCTTCTCAATGGCCTGAGCATGTTGAGTCATGAGCAAGCTCGATGCCTTGCGGCTCATAAGGGCGGCCTACTTGCCCTCGATGGACTCAAATCGTTGGACGCCGATGCCGCTGAGCACCTAGCGGCCCGAAAGGGAGATTTGTCACTCGACGGCATCACAAGACTTTCGCTCGATGCGGCTGAGTCTCTTGCCGCACACGATGGCGAGTTGTCGCTGAACAGTCTGAAGATACTCCCAGTGGAGATTGCTGCGGAACTCGCCAAGCACGAAGGCTCGCTATCCCTGAAGGGCGTCACCAAAGCCTCGACACAAGCCATTCAGAAACTGGAAGGCAAGCGAGTATTCCTTTCACCGGACATCCAGGAAATAGAAACAAATAAAGCGTTGGCGGGTGCTCACGAGGATACGAATGGAATCAACTCGCTCACCGGGGCGGAGGCCCTGGAACTAGCGACAAGCCACGCAATGTTATCGCTGAACGGGCTGCCCTCGCTGTCGCTGGAGGTGGCCGAATCGCTTGCGCAACACAAGGGGGATCTTGCTCTCGACGGGGTAACAGAACTGTCGGACGACGCAGCCAACGCGCTGGCAACACATAAAGGTGCGCTCAGCCTCAATGGCTTGACGACGGTATCGGCTGAGGCGGCCACTGGATTGGCTAAGTGCCAAGGCGATCTATCGCTCGGCGGCCTGACAGCGTTGACGCCTCAGGTCGCTGAAGCATTGGCACAACATAGTGGGCACCTTTACCTCAATGGTCTGACGGAGATTTCATTCGAGCTGGCCACGGCACTGGCGAAGCACAAAGGCGCGCTCGTTCTCGAGCGCGTCACGATTCTTCCGGGTGAGGTAGCAGTGGCATTTGCCAACTGCCAGGTTGACCTGGTGCTCGATGGACTGAAGATGATTTCTCTTGAGGAGGCAACGTCACTGGCGAAGCACGAGGGAACACTCGTCCTCGACGGGGTAACAGAACTGTCGGACGACGCAGCCAACGCGCTGGCAACACATAAAGGTGCGCTCAGCCTCAATGGCTTGACGACGGTATCGGCTGAGGCGGCCACTGGATTGGCTAAGTGCCAAGGCGATCTATCGCTCGGCGGCCTGACAGCGTTGACGCCTCAGGTCGCTGAAGCATTGGGAAAGCGAAGCGGCTGTCTGGATCTAAATGGCTTGTCCACGCTTTCCACGGATGCGGCGATGGCGTTGGCAAAGCACGAGGGGTGTCTGAGACTCAACGGCCTCGCTGTACTCTCTGACGAGGCCGCGAAAGCACTGGCGCAGCACAAGTGCGGCCTGTCAACGCTTTCGCCACAAGTCGTTGCGTCATTGGCGAAACACGAAGGACATCTCAACCTAGACGGCGTGACGGAACTTTCGTGTGATATTGCAAACGCGCTGGCGGAGCATAAAGGTATGATCTACCTTGGGGGTGTGACGACGCTATCCGAGGAGGCCGCAGAGGCACTAGCCAAATGCCACAGCGACCTAGTGCTGAACAGCCTGACGTCGGTTTCGCCTCGGCTGGCCGAATCATTGGCGAAGCACGAAGGCGCACTGGTCCTCGACGGCGTAACAGAACTGATGGATGACGCAGCCCATGCGCTGGCGATGCATAAAGGATGGCTGTCGCTGGACGGCCTAACGGTTTTATCGCACAAGATGGCGGTTGCATTAGGGGGAGGCATCTGTTCCCTACGACTCAACGGCCTCGAGACGCTCTCGTCCGAGATAGCTGCGGCATTGGCGCAAACGTCGGGCTCGCTGATGCTCGACGGCCTGACCGTGTTGCCTCCAGAGATCGCTGAGTCATTGGCGAGGCACAAAGGCTGTCTGTATCTAGACGGTCTGTCAACGCTTTCACCGGAATCGGCAGCGGCTCTGCGCAAACACCAGAACGCCTTGTTTCTCGACGGGCTAACTCACGTGGCCGACGTTGTCGCTGCGGAACTCGCCAAGCACGATGGCTCGGTATCCCTCATGGGGCTAACGAAGGCGTCAGACGAAGCAATCGAAGCACTCGCGAAAACAAAGGCCTTTCTACCGACCACACTGCGGACCGCGCGCACGCGAGGTGGCTAGAACCGCCGGGGGTCGGCGTCGGACAGGCTGCTCCTGTATGCGAGCGACTTCCTGACAACGGAAGGCGTTGCTCTCACCCACACAACAGACCAGGTGAAGGGAAGCGTTATCACTAGACCAATTCAGTCGGATCGTGACAGTCTCTATTTCGAAACCATCTTTTGCGGAGAAATCCCAATGCGTCGCACTGTGTTAGCCATAGTAGGGGCCGGTGCCGCAAGCCTCGCCGTATGGGCCGAGGGGCCGCTAACGCGCGGCCCGCTTTGTGCTCAAGAAGAAGCCACACCCAAGTCTAAAAGGGCTAAGCCGTGGCCAGCCGACTCACACCTCGTAATCGAAGAAGCAGTCACGTTGCTCGAAGCGAAGAAAGGGCAGCTCGAATTGCTAGAGGACAAGCGGACTGTGGACTCAGCCATCGCCGCACTACGAAGTGTAATAAATCCGCAACGCCAACCAGATGAAGAGCCGGACCGGGCCGTCGTTATTTCCCCAGCGAAACTACGCGCCCGATTCGGGGGAAGGGCAGCGTTTAATCCGAAAGAAAGAACGCTAAGTCTAATATACACGCTTGGGGCAAGAAATGAGTTCAAGGATTTCGACGCCGGCGGATCAGCGATGCGTGTCCGCGATGGCTTTCTAAGGCTTGATCCGGGTGACGATGTAAAGCATGTTGTGCGATGGAAGAGCGTCACGATGACCAGCGATATAGAGGTTGCCCAATTACGCGGACCGGCTGTATCTACCGGCGAGGGTTTTGCCTTCGTGGGGGCTGGGGTGTTTGCGGATTGGATCCAGTTTCGCCTTCCGGGTGGCGAAAAAGGAGATATACAAGTCGAAGGTGCATTGCAGAAAGGCCGCTTTCCACTACGGCTCGAACTCACTCCGACGCGTGCGATGGCATCGTATGGAGGTGCGAAAGTCGGGAAAGCGTGGAATGTGCAGTCTGTAGGCCAAATATCTCTACGTGGCGGTGATGCCGGCTATGGGTTTGCGAGGATCACTTTGTCGGGTGAACCAGACTCGGATTGGTTGCAAGCCTTTATGGCAGGCAATGACGGGAAGTGAAAGAAATAATTCGGCTGCTATCGCCTCGGTGAGGGCCATGGCCAGGGGGCTGCGGCCTGGTCAGGGCTTCTCGTTTGTCTAACAGTTTGTGTCGTGTGGCTTATTCCCAAAGGAGTACATCATGAAGCAAATCTTGATTGCGTGCACCTTGCTGGCTCTTCCCTGCCTCAACGCTCTTGCCGAGAGTGATGTGGCAAAGCTTTGGGATAAGTACTCACAGCCGGAGATCAGGAAGCCCCTGCCACCCCAGCCAGAGCCTGTTGTGAAGGGGGAGTGGCCGGTTTATCACGCTCGGTTTCCTGCCCAAATCCGTATGCCTCTTAGGCATCGTGAGTTCGTTCCTCCCGAAACAGTCGGCGTGGAAAAAGACTGCCCCTTTCCTACCGTCAAGAATTCAGTGTGCTTTGAGTGTCCGAAGTGCGGGCTAAAGATGAAGACCCATCTTCTTTATCATTTCCTGCCTCACTGCCCTAAGGACAGTTGGGTAATGAATGAAATAGAGAAATGGTGAGCGGGTATCCGGTCGGGTAGTAGCGGAACCAAAGGGCCCGGCGGATGTCCTGATGTCCATGAAGTTCGTTAGGGAGTGCAGACGGGTGCTTCTATGAGAACTGACCACGCAAAGGATGAACTGGTTCCGGCATCCCATGCGGTGACGTCCGCAGAACCTGTCTCCGAGAAACGAAAGACAAAGTCACAGACGATCGTCGCAAGCCTACTCATTGCAGCCGTGGGCCTTGTGGCCCTAGCTGTGCCCCTTTTTTCTTCGCAACCAGTTAAAAAAGATACTGATTCGAGGCACTCGAAACAGCACACTCCACCTTCAACAGATCCAGCTATGGATACAGAGCCCGATGCTGATATTGTAGATCCGACTCCTTGGCGGGCGATATTTACTGATGCTCCGCCTGCATTAAAAAAGATGGGAGTAACGGGGGGTGAATTGCAAAATTTGAGAGGACGTTTTGGTCGCAATCCTACAAAAAGGGAATTGAGTAAATATAGGCAGCACCTCATCGACTTTCCTCCAAAAGCAATGCAGTGGGAAATTAGATGACCTAGACCCTGCTGGGAGCAACCATACGCGAGGAGAACACATGATCTACGACCTGCTGCTTGTTACCGCGTTCGCTGTCGGAGACGGTGGACAGCCTGAGGCTCAGCCCGCCCCAGCCACTGCTGAACCGCCGCTTCCAGTGTTTCACGCTCAGTTTCCCACACGCATGCCGATGCCCGTGAGAACGCGAGAGTTCGTTCCTCCTGAAACGGTCGGTGTCGAGAAGGACTGTCCATTGGCAACTGTGAAAAAGGCGGTGTGCTTCGAGTGCCCTAAGTGTGGCCTGAAGTCGAAGACCCATGTTCTCTACCACCATCTGCCGTGGTGCCCCAAGGATAAGTGGGTGATGAATGAAATAGAGAAATGGTGATTCGTGGCGATCTTCGTTACCCCCCAATCATCTTGAACCCGACCCACCACAGAATGCAGAAGAGTCCAATCCCCAACCCAATTCCAATCAGCGGCGGACAGATAATGCAGCAGATTCCAACCACAGCGAAATAAGTTGTCCATGCCTTCATTCGATTCGACTGCAAAAGACCGCAGCCGCCCCCAAAGCGATCATCATCACGGGAACCAAGAAGGACAACGCTCCAAAGACAGCGAAGAAGAGCGTGACGAAGAAGCCAATGCCTGCCATACCGAGCAAGTCACGGAAGTTGATGAACATCATTCGGTCTCCGTTTCGAATGGAAGCCACCTGAAATAGAGCCTGGGCGAATATTGGTAAAGCAAATAAGAATGGGATTGGCGAAGAAGAAGCGATTGTATTCCCTTCGTAATTGCAAGTGATCCCAGGTCTTTCCCCAGATCACCTCGAGTTCTTCTCGGGATCTGGATACAGAATTGATCTCAGCGGATCTTTTTCTTCGCCATTTCAGTGTCGGGTCGTAAATCATGCTGTGTGGCCCTCTGTGTGGCTGGGTGTGAGCCGGGCGATGATCTCCCAAAACTGACGATGATGGTCGGGGTAGAGAGTGGTTCGATAGATCTCGGCGCAGCACTCGTAGCCGCCGTGATCCTCGGATAGATCATCCTTGACGACGATCATCACGACGCCGAAGTCATTGGCCTGCTTCTGTGCTAACGATGTCGCCTCAGTGAGAGTCATGGCGGGGTGTCCATAGCAGGGTAGCGGTCTTCCTGACTTCTATTCCGCAACAAAAGATTTCAAGACTGAGCTATGGAAAGAAAAATCGGCGGCAGCCCCTAGTAGTTCAGTCGGTCTGTAGACGCGGCCAATTGCCCTTCAGATCTCCTCGTGTAGCGTGCTGTCGTATTGAGGCTTTCGTGCCCAAGTATCTGGGCCAGGCCCACGAGGTCATTGGCGTTGTCCTCAAGAAACCGATGGGCCATGGTGTGCCGCATCAGATGTGGGTGAATCTTTACGCCGAGGATCACTGAATAGCGGTCACAGATGGCCCTGACACCACTTTCCGTAAGGGGGCCACGGCATCCAACAAAAACTCTTGAAGAGGAGCAGGGCGGGCGAACATCGAGCCACGCCTGCAACGCCCGCCTACACGGAAGAGGTAGAGGCACTCGCCGCTCTTTATTGCCTTTACCGAACCGGAATGTGGCCGATCCAGACCTGTCGTTCATGATGAGAGTCGTGAGATCAAGCTGCACCACGTCCCCGCAACGGCATCCCGAATACAGCAGCAAGTGGAAGAGGGCATTCGCTCGGATGTCACCCCGCAGTTCGAGTTCCCGTAGAAGTTGCCTGACCTGCTGACGATCTAATCCCTTTGGGGCCAGGCCGGTGCGACGAAGTTCCCGCACTGGCTTTGCAGGATTGGCCGGTAGAGTCCCTTGCTCGACGCACCAACCGAAAAACTTCCTGATCAAAACCAGTGCTCTGTTCACGGTTGCAGCAGCCAAACCCCTCTCTTCACGCAGGTAGGAGCGGTAATCCGTTATGTCCCTGGTGGTGACCCGCTCCAGGACGAAGGCCTCACCGTTCCGTTGGTTGAACCAGAGCATGAAGGAACGCAGGTCGCCGGCCATTGCACGTCGGCTACTGGGACTGTAGTCGATGGAGTCAAGAAACTGGACGAACAAGGCACGCTCCCGGTCGTTCGAACGCACGCCGCCGAAAGCCTTATCGCTCCAGTCCTGACGCTCTTGTGGCTTCATATGTGACGGTTCCTAGACGGGTGTTGGACGTTGTTTCGGCTGCTAATGGTTCTTATTGGCCCTGCTTATCGCTCGATTCCTGACGATGGAGATAGACAAACACCTCCTTGACGAGCACGGCCTGATCATGCGGCAGCGCCCCATTCGGATAGAGAGCGGTCAGTGCCTTCTCTAGCTGTGGTTTCTTCACATGCGACATCCCCAACGCTCGGATCGACGTGAGCAATTCCGCATGGGCCGGCGTCATAGTGGCCTTCCTCGCTCGTGAAGGAGGTGGCGTTCGTGTTGCCCGTGGACGAAAAAAGATGCTCTTGCCATTTATCCCAACATTAGTGCGATACACCGTCAGGATTTGCACTTGTTGGTCCTGCGTGAAGTAGGGCCGGCCGTCATCGTCACGAGTAGCTGTTGGGATAAGGCCTTCGTTCATCAACTGGTAGAGTCGTGCTCTACTCATATTGAGCATTCGGGCCATGCCTGCCGGGTTGAGGCGTTCGGGCAGTTGCTGTTGATCACTCATCACCGACCTCCTTGAGATGGGTGCGAGCCCTCTCCGTAATACACCTGCGCCCTTGCTCATCTTTGGTGAGCCATCCGAGTCGAATGAGTGGCGGTTCGATGTGGGTGTTGAGCGTCTTCATGGGAATGCCAAGACTGCTTGCCAGAACATTCACCTTCATTGGGCGATCGAGAAGAAGTCGTAAGTACTGGCGATCGCGACGCTCCAAACCACCGGCGTCAATGCCATCGATGCGACAGGCTTTTTCTAAATGTTCTAGCGTGATGAGACCCTCCCCTTCAGCACGGCATATGCGACGGCTACTTTCAAGGATGTTGAGTGCCCGTCTGGCGATAGAGCGACTTCTTGATGCAATGCCGGGAAGAACCGTGCTTTCCATTTCCCAGTGCAGCGCCTTGGCTCGTGTCTCTACGATTCGCTCAAGATCCGCCTCGCTATAGAACTCGAAGTGCAGAAGCAGCTTCATTCGTGACACAAGCGGAGGAAGCAAGGCGTATTCGTCAGTGGTCGAGAGCAGCAACGTGAAATCTTCGAGCGGCAGGTTTTGCACACCTTCGCCGCCGGGGACCTTCAGAACTCGTTGATCCAATGCCATGTACAAAGCTGTTTGGATCTGCTTAGGCAGTTCGTGAGCCTCGTCTATATGCACCACACATCGGCTTGTGGCCTTCAGCAGTAGCGCTGAAAGATCCGCCGGCTTCTGGAGATTCTGGCCAAGCACCTCTAAGAAGCCTGATGCAAGCTCATCGGCAATGACCGAGGCAAGCAAACTTTTACCCAACCCTGGCCCGCCAAGCATTGCAGCATTGACCATGCGATGTGAGTCTTGTTGGGCTGCATCAATCGCAACACGAACCTGGTTTACCACTGCCCTGTTCCCAACCAGGTGATTCAAGGAAGTGGGGCGTACCTGGCTGACTTCCGTATACATGAAATGATTCCCTTAGTGGCTCTAGGCGGGTGTTTTAGGGGGCGGGAGCGTCTGTGAATACGGTTCTATTTCGACGCGAATCTTTTTAAGCCGTTCTTTTCTTGGTTCTCCACGCTTTCTTGACGGGTCCTAGACGGCTCCAAGACCACAGTATTTCCTGAGCACGTAGAACACTTGGTACAGCGCGACGACGCCGGTGGGCTTGATATATCCCGATGACGATCCAATCGTGGGCGTGTGTAATTGGATTGCCGTCGCGTAAGGTGCGGCTGCAACCCGAGTCTTTGATCAGTGGCTTCCGGACAGGCGCCCCGACCAGTTGGTGGGCGAACTGCGGCTAGAGGCGGCAGGCAAGGTTTCAAGCCGCGCAGCAGATCAAGGCTCGGGCTGCGCTCTGGAGCCGATCGAATGGTGACCTCCTGCTTCGAAGTGCCAGGAGCATGGATCGACAGCGGTCGTCGACGGCAACCCGTTTGGCATCAGGGGTAGGCCAGAGACCGCCTGACCGCACTCGACTCGCTAGTTAACAGCCATCATAAAATTAAAGGAAATTAAAGGAAATTAAATGGCCATCGTGATCACATTTGTGGTGAGTGATCTTGAAAGACTCATCCAGAGTTTGTAAAATGGTGTCAGACGCGACGGTCATCGGAATATAACTTTTCACCGTCGTCCGGACTCGCTCGGCACCCCACTCTTTACCGGGGACTTCTGCCAGCGGCATCCGTTAACTCAGGTTGATCGTGGACGGTGCTGTTACCGTTGTTGGGAGCAGCCGTTCCGGGTTGATGGAGTCGTCTGTACAGAAAGGAAGTCAGCGATGAAGAAGTCCACGTTGAAGAAGCAACTGGAGCTGCTTGGGAGCAAGTATTTCGATCTCGTGTGGTATGCCCGGCAAGACAAGACGGATCCCGATCATCCGGGCCGTAAGGCAATCGAGCGGATTCGACAGGAATGCCCGGAGCAGGTCGCCGAAGGATAGCCCGGTCAATGGCACTTCGGCAACGGTCTTCCGGCTGATGAGCGACTCGTGAGTCTCAGGAGGAGCGTGCCCGGGCGTCCGGAGCGGGTTTCTCGAAACGCCCCGCA
>Ga0247833_1006045_pt1 | contig 13723 bp, 13 predicted proteins | sample LaCruzMarch2015__7_FD_187117 | JGI IMG/M metagenome (GOLD analysis project Ga0247833, IMG submission 187117) | Freshwater microbial communities from meromictic Lake La Cruz, Castile-La Mancha, Spain - LaCruzMarch2015_8m | ecosystem: Environmental > Aquatic > Freshwater > Lake | place: Spain...
GAGGATGCCGGCGGGCAGTGCAGCGAACGCCGCGTTGGTCGGGGCGAACACCGTGAACGGGCCGGGGCCCTGCAGCGTCTCGACCAGGCCGGCAGCCGAGACGGCGGTGACGAGCGTCGAGAAGTCGGGGTTGGCCGAGGCGACGGCGACGATGTCGCCGGGAGCTGCCGGCTCGGTCATCGGCTCGGTGGTCATGGGCGCTTCGGTCGTCGGGGCGACGGTGGTGGTGGCGGCCTTGTCGTCGCTGCCGCAGGCGGCGAGCACGAGCGTGGCAGCCACGAGACCAGCGGCAATCAGCTTCTTCGAGATCATTGGGGGGCTCCTTGTTGGTGTTCACGAAACCCCGCATGAGCGAGGTCGAACGTGTCTACGGAGCCACCGGCGACCCGGATGAGATGTGGTGCTGAATGTTTGCTGACGTCCCGGCGGCGAGCGAGCGAACCACCATCAGCCGCTCCACCTCGCAACCCATCCGCCGGCTGAGCGTGTGGTTGCGCCGGCTCGACACCACGGTGAGGCCGAGACGCTCGAGCGCACGACGCCGCTCCCCCACTCGAGCGTTGATGTCACCCGACCACGCATCGAGCCCCGCACGACGGCAGCGGTCGTCGATGTGCTCGCGCAGCAGCAGTGCCGCCGACCCCGACCGCTTGCCCGCGCTCACGTTGAGGTGCGCGTGCGCACGAGCCGGACGGATGCGGTGATCGTCCACCAGTGCGAACACGTCGCGCGCCCGGTCGGTGTAGAAGCGACGGCTGGGCGCATTCATCCGCAGCGTCACCAGCATCCACAGCGCGCGCAGCACGAACCGCAGCGTGGGCAGCTTCATCGTCCGGCCGTACTGCGCCTCGTCGGTGCACACCAGCGCGTAGCCCACGATCTCGGTGGGATCAGCCGCATCCACCACCACGGCCGCGTCGTCGCGAGCCGTCGTCAGGTACCAACCGATGCTCAGCTCGCGGTACTCGCGCGCGCAGGTGAGCACGAACGGCAGCGGCTCGCCCAGCGACAGCGTGTCGTCGAACAGACGACCGATCGCCGCATCGTCACCCGGCCGGAGCGGGCGGACGCGCAGATCAGCCGACCGACGCGAGGCGGACACCACCATCGCGCACCGTCTCCTCGGCACGAGAACCCTCCACCAACGAGCCGTCCCGCGAGCCGGCTCGATGCATCAGCGACAACATGTCGAGCGTGACCGCGTCCCAGCTGAACCGCTCGGCGTGCTGACGCGCGGCCACTCGCGCGTCACGCCCCTGGCCCACCAGTTCGAGCACCGCATCGGCCGCCCGCGACGACCACGACGCCGCATCACCATCCACCACCGCACGACCAGCATCGGCCTGCCCAGCCACCAGCTCGCGCAGTCCACCCGCATCGGGCACCACGATCGGAGTGCCACACGCGAGCGCCTCGAGCGCCGCCAGCCCGAAGGTCTCCACCGGGCACGGGGCGAGGCACACGTCGGCCGCACCGATCAGCGCCGCCATCGTCGAGCGCGACGCCACGTGTCCGAGGAACGTCACCGGCAGGCCGGCCGCCCCACGCTCCAGCTCGGCACGCTGCGCGCCGTCACCGGCGACGCTCAGGTGCGCATCGACGCCGCGCTCCACCAGCTCGCACAGCACCGCCACCGCATGCCCGGGCCGCTTCTCGGGCGACAGTCGTCCCACCACCACCAGCTCCACACGATCACCCCGCTCGCGGCGCCCTGCGACGCCGGGACGGAACGCCTGCAGATCGACACCCAGCGGCACACGATGCACGTGGCGCACGTTGATCCGGTGGTATTCGTGCGCTGCGAAGCTCGAGCAGCACACCACCGCATCGCTCGCAGCAGCCACGGCGGCGTTGCGACGATCGGCCACACGACGCAGCGGCATCCACGACGGCGCCCGACCGTCGAGGATCGAATCGATCCGCTCGTGCGAGATCGTCACCACCGTTGCGCCCACACGGCGGCGACGAGCCGCCGAGCGCACCAGCGTGGTCTTGTCGGACAGCTCCACCACCTCGGGACGGATGTGGCGCAGCAGCGCATCCACCCGCGTCACGTCGACGATCATCCGGTAGCCCGAACCACCCGGCAGCAGCGGCGCGCGCAGCCGGATCTCCTCCACACCGTGCACGTCGAGCACCTCATCGCGCTCGCCGGGCACGATGCGACACACCCGATGCCCCATCGCCACGTACCGACGACCCAGCTCGTCGAGCACGGTCCGCAACCCACCCGAGGTGGGCGTGTGGAAGTTGGCGAGCTGCACGATGCGCATCAGCTGACCGCCACCGCTGCCCGCGACGCGCCCCATGCGCCCACCAATTCGGCGTAGGTGATCACGTCGACATCACCGCGATCCGACGCCCGCTGCAGACCGAGCAGCATCCGCTCGGTCGCGTCCACCAGGTGGCGGTGGTGCAGGTCGTCGGGATGCAGCGCGATCCGCACCGGCTGCCTCCGACGCAGACGATGGCGCATCACCCGCTCGTTCATCACTGCCCCCGCACCCGAGAGCGAGCTGCCCGGCCGCTGCGACACCGCTGGGATGCGCACCTCACGACCCTCCAGGAGGTCGAACACCGTCCACTGCGACGTCGTGTACGCGAAGCCCAACTCCACCATCGCCGCCCGCGACTCGGGCGACGAGAGCCACCCCGGCGGCGTGAACCCGACGGGATCGATGCCGCAGCGCGCCATCACGCCGAGGCCGAGCCGCAGCCGGCGCAGCGCCTCCAAGCGATCGAGGTCGTGGAACTCGCCGCAGCCGCGGGCGATCATGCGCCCGTACGCGCTGCGCAGACGGCCCCCCGTCGACGCATCACGGCCGCCACTCGCGGCCAGCCCCGACACGCCACGGTGCTCCCAGCCATGCAGAGACAGCTCGTGCCCACGAACCGCCACCTCGTGCAGCCACGCCACCAACTCGGGATCGTGCTCCAACCCGTCACTTCCCCACGGGCCCGGCACCACCAGCAACGAGGCACGGAACCCGTGCGCCTCCACGCGGCGCACCCAGTCGCGCGACCGCTCGAAGGTGGACGGCGCGACATCGTGGATCGAGATGATCGCGACCGACACGTCAGGCCACCTCCGACACGTCACCCACGCGCTCGATGCCCGTGAAGGGCACGCCGGCGATCACGCAGCGATAGCGCTCCACGAGTTCACCCATCACGGTGCTCCATGGCCGCACCTCCACACCACGACGACCGGCAGCACCCAGCTCCCGGCGAAGGTGTGGATCGGCAGCCAACTCGGCCACCGCACCCACCAGCATCTCGGGCTGCTGCGGCGACCACAGGAAGCCGTTGTGCCCGTGCGTCACCAGATCGAGCGGACCACCCGCAGCGGGCGCCACCACCGGCACACCCGATGCGAGCGCCTCCTGCACCGCTTGGCAGAACGTCTCATCGAGGCCCGTGTGCACGAACGCATCGAACGATGCGTGCAACTGGCTCAGCTCGACGCCACCTCGGAAGCCGAGGAACGTGGCCTTCGGCACCTGCTTCTCGAGACGCGCACGCTCGGGGCCGTCACCGACGATCACCACGCGCACACCCGGCAGCGCACTCACCGGCGCGAGCCGATGGATCTGCTTTTCCTTCGCCAACCGACCGACGAAGCCAACGATCGCCTCCCCGTCGGGCGCGAGGCGCCGACGCAGCATCGCGCTGCGGTGCTGCGGGTGGAAGCGCTCGAGGTCCACCCCGCGCATCCACCGATCGACGCGTTCGATGCCTCGGGCCTGCAGCGTCCACGCCGCAGCCGTCGACGGCGCGAGCGTCACGTCGGCGTGCGAGTGCACCCAGCGCAGCCATGCCCAGATCGGCGCACTCGCTGCTGCGAGGCCGTAGCGCTTCGCGAAACCCGCGATGTCGGTCTGGAAGATCGCCACCACCGGGATGTCGAGTGAATGCGCCGCCCGAGCCGCACCCGCTCCGAGCACCGTCGGCGCAGCGAGGTGCACCACATCAGGATCGAAGTCGCGCAGCGTCGAGGTGAGCCGTCCGATCGGCATCCCCACTCGCAGCGAGTCGTAGCGGGGCAGATCGACGGCACGCACCCGCACCACCGGCACACCGTTCACCCGGTCCTCGCCGGGGCCCGGCGCGATCACCAGCGCCTCGTGCCCCTCGGCCTGCAGGTGCTCGATCAATCGCAGCACGGAGTTCGTCACCCCGTTCACCGCAGGCAGGAACGACTCGGCGACGATCGCAACGCGCAGCGAGCCGCACCCCCGATCGGTCGAACGTCGGAACGAACGGCGGAAACTGATCACGCGACCCTCCGTGGTCGTGAGCGGCCGGAGCCGAGCAGGGGGATGATGACGGCCGCCATCCAGGCAACCGCGAGGGAGGCGAACGCGGCGGTGGTGCCGGGTTCGACCAGCACGACGCCGGCGACGGCGCCGCTGACGTACGCGAGGTTGTAGACCGCGTCGTAACCGGCGAACACGCGGCCGAGCGCGGCATCGGTGACGTGGCCCTGCACCGTGGCATCGGTGACGAGACGCACCACCTGGAGCGTGAACGAGACCACGATCATCGAGCCCATCACGACGACCGACTCACCGATGCGAGCCGCTGCGAGCATCGACATCGCCGAGAGCACGAAGGCCGCGATCAGCAACTGGCGGCGACCGAGCCAGCGCACGAGCAGCGGAGCGGCGACGGTGCCGATGAAGGCACCCGTGGCCGTGATGCCGATCGCCACTGCGAAGCCCGAGGCCTCCAGGTCGTAGCGGGCATCGGCCAGCAGCACGAAGGCGACGAAGGCGCACGCCGCAAGGGCGCGGTGCACGATCGCCGCGCAGATCGCGCCACGGGTGGGCGGCACCGACGCGAGGCGCACGAGTCGACGCAGGACCGCAGACCACCGGGTCGACGAGCAGCGCACCACCGGCTCACCGCCACCGAGATCGAAGCGGCTGCGCGAGTAGCCGAGCGCCGCACCGACGTGCAGCAGAGAGGCCGTCAGCAGCGCCGCCACCGGCGACCACAGGGACAGCACCGTGCACGACACGAAACCCACCGTGCCCATCACCTTCTGCACCACCGAGCCGAGCGAGTTGGCAGCCACGAGCGACCGCTCGGGGACGAGGTGGGGCAGCGACGCCGCCCGCAGGTTCATTGCCACGCTCGCCGCGGCGAGCACGGCACCCGCGGTGATGTAGCCGAGCGCGCGGCTGCCGGTGAGGGGCACCACCACCGCGAGCAGCACGAGCAGCGAGCGCACGAACGCCGTACAGGTGAGCGAGGTTCGGCGATGCCACCGGTCGGCGATCACCCCGGCGACGGGGCCGGCCAGCAGGTAGGGCACCATCGCGGTGCACAGCACGCGCAGCAGCGTTGCCGGCGATGCACCCTGCTCGATGTCGAACACCACCACCTGCGCGAGTGCGATCGTCACCATCGCGTCGGCCGCCTGACCGGTGCCGTGCAGCAGGACGAGCCGTCGCAGGTCGACGAGCCGCCACACGGCAGTGCGCTGCTGGGGCGATGAGCCCTCGCGAGCGACGAGCACGTTCGCAGTGAGCGGGAGGGCTGTTGCATCGGTGCTCACGGCGCCGCCTCCGACCATGCGATCACGTCGACCGGCCGCTCGTGCGGTGCGGCCGGTATCGAGCGCCGCGTCACCTTGTGCGCCAGCACCACGATCGGCAGGAACACGCCCAGCTTCACGATCACCGAAGCGAGCGCCGACTCGGTGACGACGTGCGCCATCACGGTGGCCACCACCACGGCTGCACCCGAGGCTGCGATGCACGCCAGCCACGAGCCCCATGCGAACGAGTGCGACACCTCGCTGCCGAACGCGTCGGCCAGGCGGCTGAGCACGAACAGCCAGGCGAGCACGTTCGCGAGCAGCGTGCCCAGCGACGCACCCACCATCCCCCAGCCCCAGGCCCCGATGCCCGCGAGCACCACGTTGGCGCCCAGCAGCACCACCGCCGAGAGCAGCAGGTCGCGCGTGCGATCAGCCGCACGCAGCACGAGGCCGTACTCCGCCACGCGGTGCAACGTGATCGCCGTGAACAGCTGGAACGGCAACACGCCCGCCGCGTACTCGGGCGTGAACACCAGCGCGATCAACTGCGGGGCCACCAGGATCAGCGCCGCCGACATGGGCACGACCACCGCCGACATCGCCGCCGTCTGGTGTACCCACCACCCGCGCGCCGTCTCGCGATCACCCGTGCGGAACGCATCGATCACGCGCGTCACCACCGCCGCACCGCCTGCGTACGGCAGCACGGCGAGCAGCGGGATCTCCTGCGCCGCCACCGTGTACACGCCGAGGTCGTCGGGCGCGAACGCAGCCACGAGCCACTTGTCGACGCTGCGGTTCAGCACCGACGCTGCGATGGTGAGTCCGAGCGGCACGCCGTAGCGAACCTGACGCTGCAGCAAACCCGGCGGCAGCGCCGTCGTCGCACCCGGGAAGCTGTGGCGCACCACGGCGAGGAACAGCACCATCCGCACGCACGCCGCGAGCAGGATCGCCTTCGCGATCCCGCCGATTCCGCAACCCGCGGCCGCCGCACCCACCACGCACGCGACGAGCGTGGTGGTGGTGATGACGTCCCACGTGGCTGCGAGACCGAGCCGGTCGATCGAGAGCAGCGCGGGCGGGGCAGCCGCGCTCGGTATCTCGATCACGATGGCGAGCGCGATGAAAGGCAGTGCGCCCGACATACCCGGTCGACCCGTCGACAGCCACGGTGTCAACACGACGAGCACCACACCGATGAGCAGCGCCACTGCGCCCATCACGAGCGCCGTCCGCTCGACGAGGCGACGACGCTGGCTCACCGCCAACCGCGGCATGAAGAACAGCAGGCTCTGCTGCAGGTTGAGTGTGCCGATGGTGACGGCCGCGAGGTAGATGCTCAGCAGCAGCGCCACCTGCGTCCACACCTCGGGGGTGAGCAGGCGCACGAGCACCACGGCGATCACCAACTGGCTCGTCTTCACCGTCGCCTGACCGATCGCGATCAGACCGGCGCGGCGCCCGAGCGACCAACTAGCCACGCCGCCCGTCCTCCGCCAGCGTCTGGCTCACCGTTGCGTCGTAGTGATCGAGATCGTGGATGCAGCGCAGCTCGGCCTCGTGGAGGTGGAACGCACGGTGACGCCGCAGATCGCGGTGCACCCACGACGCCATCGCGTACGACGGCCAGTCCACCGGGCGACGTCGCAGGCGGCGCACGAAGTGGTGCTCGTTCCAGGTGTTGTCGCCGTGGAAGCAGCGCACGAACAGGTGCGATGCCTCTGCTCCGAGCACCGTCAGGCCACCGCAGCGCAGATCGCGCAGGAACGCACTGTCCTCGCCACGACGCAGGTTCGGGTAGCGCGCTGCGTCACGACGGTGCAGCACGGTGCCCGGCGTGGCGATCCCTGCATCGGAGCGGAACGCAAGTCGCCCTCGCGTGGGCGAGTGCACCGACATCAGTGTCCAGCGCAGCGCAACGGCAGCGCCATCGCCGATCACCGAGGCCTGGCGCTCGATGCGATCCGGCGCGTACCACTCGTCGTCGTCCCACTGGATGCACAGCTCGCCCTCGGCGAGATCGAGGCTGAGGTTGCGCAGCCCGCCGAGCAGCACCTCGGGGTTCGACTCGATGCGGTGGTACCGGATCACCGCACCCGCCTCGATGTACCGCGCGAGCATCGGTGCGTAGTCCTCGTCGCCGTCGTCGACGATCACCAGCTCACGGCGATGCCACGTCTGTTGAGCGAAGCAGTGCACGGCACGTTCGGCCAACGATCGTCGATTGCGAGTCACCATCACACAGCTGACGAGTGGCTCGACCGGTCGACGCATGGGGATCGGTCAACTGTCCATCCCCGGCGACGACACCGAGGTGTCGCGTCGGTGCGTTCGATGGTGTGCCGCCACTTCGCGAGCGAGTCGCCAGAAGAGCTCGGAGCGCTCAGCGAGGCGGTCGTCGCCGGGCTCGATGCCAGCGAGCAGGCGTCGGTGGTTGCTGTTCACGTAATGGATGAGCGCCGTTTCGTCGCGCAGGCGCAGGTGGCGATCCTCGAAGTAGCGGAACGTGTCGGCCGGCGGCACCGGGTACAGCTCCACCTCGCGCAGCACGTGCACCGACTTCGGGTGCTCCCTGGCCACGCTGGCCACGAGGTTCGGGCCGAGCGCGTACTGCACCGTCGGGTCAACCGCAGTCGCACCCTCCAGGAGGTGACCGATGAACGGTGACCGAGCGGCAGCTCCGATCACCGCATTGTTCGGCTGGAACGTCGACCACAGCGGATCGAGCACGCGCAGCCGATCACCGAGGCGCAGCGCACCGCCGAACCACTTCGCATCGACGCGTCGAGCGAACCACGTGAGCCCGAAACCGATCGTGCCCGGCAGCATGCTCAACGACCAGCGGCCCTCCACACGAGCCTGATCATGCATCCAGACGCGCTCGAGGCCGACGAAGTCACGACCCTTCGCAAGGTCGGCGAGCGGCTTGCGGAGGATCACGTCGAAGTCGACGTACACGCCACCGCGCTGCCACAACAGCAGGTAGCGCAGCAGGTTGCTGCGTGCCGAATGGGCGTCGGCCGGGATGCCGTCGTACACCGCGCGCAGGTGCGGGTGCTCGGCAAAGAGCTCGTCGAGCACGATCGGCACCACCGACACCTCGGGCATCGCATCGACCAGATCGAAGTGGATGGTGTCGGGGCGATCGCCGAGCAGGTGCACCTCGATCGAGGCACCGGGATCGGCCACCGTGATGCTCTCGACAGCCAGGCGGCAGCAATAGGAAAAGCCCTTGCCCATCCACACGAGGAGGTAGCGCCGAGGCACTGGCATGAGACGACACTCAACCACACGAAGGTTGACCTCAGCGTGCCGTCATTCGTACGGAGCGTAACATGTTGGTGACGCTTCGGGGTCGGTGCACATGCAACGACCCTGCCTGGGCGCCCGATCAGGCGTCGATGGCGTCGCGCACCGAGGCGACGTACTCGCCCACCGCTTCGGCGCCACCCTCGAGCAAACGGCGGACCACCGATGCGCCCTGCACCACACCGTCGGCCACCTGGACGGCCTCACGCGCCTGCTCGGCGTTCGACACCCCGACACCCACCAGCACCGGCACCTCGGTGATCGCCTTCAACCGCAGGGCCAGCGCCGTGGCCGTGGCCGCCAGTGCAGTGCGCTCACCCGTGACGCCCAGCAGGCCGACGGAGTACACGAAGCCACGCGCCCGGGCACACACCCGCGGCAGGCGCTCGTCCGGCGCCGTCGGCGCCGCGAGCATGACGGTCTCGATGTTCGATGCATCAGCAGCCTCGCACCACGGGCCCGACTCCTCGAGCGGGAGGTCGGGCACGATCGCCGCGCAGATGCCCGCCGCAGCGAGCTGCTCGGCGAAACGGTGATGGCCGGCGTGGTGGACGGTGTTGTAATACGTCATCACCGCCAGCGGCACCCCGACCTCGAGCTCGCGGGCCTGCTGCAGGATCGACACCGGCGTGGCGCCCGCATCGAGCGCCTTCTGCGACGCCTCCTGGATGACGGGGCCGTCCATCACCGGATCGCTGAAGGGGATGCCGATCTCGATCGCGTCGGCACCGGCCGCGACCGCTGCCCGCACGGCATGCTCCCAGCCCGGCAGGCCACCCGTGATGTACGGCACCAGCAGCTTGCGGCCCGCGGCCCGCTTGGCCCGGAACGCCGTCTCCATCACACCGAACGCGTCGGTCATCCGAGGATGTCCATCATCTGCGCGACGTCCTTGTCGCCGCGGCCAGACAGGTTCATCAGCACGGTCTTGCCCTGCATGGTGGGCGCCTCGCGCGAGATCCATGCGAGCGCGTGCGCGCACTCGAGCGCGGGGATGATGCCCTCGGTGCGCGCCAGCAACTGGAAGCCCTCGATGACCTCGGCGTCGGTGACCGTCGGGTACTCGGCCCGACCGATCGAGGCGAGGTACGAGTGCTCGGGACCGACGCCGGGGTAGTCGAGGCCTGCGGAGATCGAGTGAGCCTCCTGCACCTGGCCGTACTCGTCCTGCATGAGGTAGCTGCGCATCCCGTGCACCACGCCGGGCACACCACGGCCGACAGCAGCGCCGCCCGCCGGCTCGACGCCGATGAGGCGGGCGTCGGTGTCGACGAAGCCACTGAAGATGCCCATCGCGTTCGAGCCGCCACCCACGCATGCGACCACCACGTCGGGGTCAGCGCCGTAGCGCTCGCGCATCTGGGCGTTGGCCTCGTCGCCGATGACACGGTGGAACTGACGCACCATCCAGGGGTACGGGTGTGGGCCCATGACGGAACCGAGGCAGTAGTGGGTCGACTCGACCGTGGCGACCCAGTCGCGCATCGCCTCGTTGACGGCGTCTTTCAGGGTGCGGCTACCGCTGTGCACTGCCTCGACCTCGGACCCGAGGAGCTTCATGCGGAAGACGTTGAGCGCCTGGCGCTCGACGTCGACGGCACCCATGTACACCTTGCACTCGAGCCCGAACAGCGCCGCAGCCGTGGCGCTGGCCACGCCGTGCTGGCCCGCGCCGGTCTCGGCCACGATGCGCTTCTTGCCCATCCGCTTGGCGAGCAGCGTCTGCCCGAGCACGTTGTTGATCTTGTGTGAGCCGGTGTGGTTGAGGTCTTCGCGCTTGAGCACCAGCCGGATACCGAGTTGGCGCCCGAGGTTGTGGCACTCGGTGATGATCGACGGACGGCCGGCGTACTCTCGCAGCACCTCGGCCAGCTCGGCGCGGAACACCGGGTCGTCCCAGGCGTCACGGAAGGCCTCCTCGAGCTCTTGGCATGCAGGAACGAGGGTCTCGGGGACGAAGCGTCCGCCGAACTCGCCGAAACGTCCAGTTGACGATGGTTCGGCCATGAGTGTCATGTTGTGGTCTCCGGGGGCATGGTGGGGTGAGTGTGCGGGGTAGCCGACGGCGGCTATTCGTCGGCCCAGTCGTAGGGCAGCTCGTCGGGGCCGATGTGCTGCTCGGGCGCGGCGACGCGCGCCCGCTCGATGAACTGCTTGACCTTGATGGCGTCCTTGCGGCCGGGCGAGCGCTCGACGCCGCTGGCCACATCGACTCCCCACGGCGCGAGCCTCGACACGGCGTCGCCGACGTTCGTGGGGTCGAGGCCGCCGGCCAGGATGTAGCGCGGGCCCTCGGGCAGGTCGTTGAACAGCGCCCAGTCCCACAGCTTGCCCGAGCCGCCACCGGGGCTGTCGACGAGGATGAGGTCGGTGCCGAACTGGTCGGCGCGGGCCGCGTCGGGCGTGCCAGGCACGACGGTCTTGATGACCCAGCGCACGCGCTCGGCAACATCGGCCACCATGCCCGGCGTCTCGTGGCCGTGCAACTGCGCTGCCTTCAGGCCGGCGCGGTCCATCGTGTCGATGACACGGTCGGGATGCTCGTCACGGAACACGCCGACGGTGAGGATCTCGGGAGGCAGCCGACGCGTGATGTCGTAGACCTGCGAGGCGGGGACCTGACGGGTGCTCGGGGCAAAGATGAACCCGACCGCGTCGGCACCCATGGCGACGGCGAACAGCGCGTCGTCTTCGTTCGTGATGCCGCAGATCTTGACGAACACGTGGTCAACGTACCGCGCCGCGCAGCAGGCGGACGGAGTCTGCTGGATCGTTCGACGTGACCAGCGTCTCGCCCACGAGCACGGCGTGGTAGCCCGCAGCGTGCAGCGCCGCCGCATCGTCGCGGCCGCGCACCCCGCTCTCGGCCACCTTGATCGCCGAATCGGGGATGACGCCGGCCATGCGCAACGCCCGCTCGTGGTCGACCTGGAACGTGACGAGGTCGCGCTGGTTCACACCGATGAGCGTCGCATCGGCCGCCAGCGCCGCCTCGAGCTCGACCTCGTCATGGATCTCGACGAGCACGTCGAGACCGATCGAGGTGGCGAGCGCATGCATCTCGACCAGCTCGTCGCGGTCGAGGGCCGCAGCGATGAGGAGCACGCAGTCGGCGCCCATCAGCCGAGCATCGCAGACGTCGCGCAGCGACACCGTGAAGTCCTTGCGCAGCACGGGCAGCGTGCACGCGGCTCGCGCCGCCTGCAGGTCTGCCACCGAGCCACCGAAGTACTCGACGTCGGTGAGCACGCTGAGACACGAAGCGCCACCGCGCTCGTAGGTGGCCGCGAGCTCGGCCGGGTCGAGACCGATGTTGAGGTCACCCTTCGACGGCGAGCGCCGCTTGATCTCGCTGATGACGTGCAGCTCGCTCCCCTGCCGCAACACGCGGGCGAACCCGCGGGTGGGCGGCAGGGAGCGGGCCTCGTGGATCAGCTCGTCGAGGGGCCGCCGGTCGAGCGCAGCCTGCTCGCGATGGCGGGCGAGGATGCGGTCGAGGTAGGTGGCCATCGGCGAACAGGCGCGTCAGGCGCCCTTGCCACCGATGGGCTTGGTGAAGATGAGCTCGGGCCGCCCGGCGAGGAACGGCCCGATGGCCGGCCCGAGCGCCTTGAACGCGTCGGAGCCCATGTGGGCCTCGAGCGCACCCTGGCTCGCGTAGGTCTCGAACATCCACAGCGTGTCCTCGTTCGACGAGTCCTCGAGGAGGATGTAGGCGAGCGTGCCCTCCTCACCCTGGGCGGTGTCGAGCGCGGGCTGCAGGGCAGCGGCGAGCTCGGCACGCTTGCCGGGCTGGGCGGTGATCTTGGCGATGACGGAGAGTTTTTCGGACATGGCGGGTGACCGTACTGCGGCGACGGGCCGGGTCAGAACCCGAGCCGAGCGCGCAGCTCGTTCTCGAGATCGGCGATCGGGACGCGCGCCTGCTCGGTGGTGTCGCGCTCGCGGATCGTGACGGCCCCGTCCTCGAGCGAGTCGAAGTCGACCGTGACGCACAGCGGCGTGCCGATCTCGTCCTGGCGGCGGTAGCGCTTGCCGATCGCCTGTGTCTCGTCGTAGTCGACCATGTACCGATCGGACAGGGAGGTGAAGATCTCACGGGCCAGCGGCGTGAGCGTGTCCTTCTTGCTGAGCGGCAGCACGGCCACCTTGTAGGGGGCGAGTCTCGGATGCAGGCGCAGCACCGTGCGGGGCTCGTCGTTCACGATGTCCTCGTCGTAGGCGGCGAGCAGGAAGGCGGCCATGGCGCGGTTCACACCGGCAGCGGGCTCGATGACGTACGGGACGTACCGCTCGTTGGTGGCCTGGTCGAAGTAGTCGAGCTTCTGGCCCGAGTGCTGGGCGTGCTGCTTGAGGTCGTAGTCGGTGCGCTGCGCGATGCCTTCGAGCTCGCCCCAGCCCCACGGGTACTGGAACTCGACGTCGCTGGTACCGGTGGAGTAGTGACTCAGCTCGTCGTCGTCGTGGGGGCGCAGGCGCAGCATCTCGGCGGGGATGCCGAGGTCGATGTACCACTGCAGCCGTGCGTTGCACCAGTACTCGTACCACTGTGCGCTCTCGGCCGGGGGCACGAAGAACTCGCATTCCATCTGCTCGAACTCGCGGGTGCGGAAGATGAAGTTGCCCGGTGTGATTTCGTTGCGGAAGCTCTTGCCCACCTGGGCGATGCCGAACGGCGGCTTCTTGCGGCTGGTCTGCAGCACGTTCACGAAGTTGACGAACATGCCCTGCGCGGTCTCGGGCCGCATGTAGACCTCGGCACCCGCCCCCTCGATGGGGCCGGCGAAGGTCTTGAACATCAGGTTGAAGGCGCGGCCCTCGGTGAAGCTGCCGACGGCCCCGCAGTTGGGGCACACATTCGCATCG
>Ga0247833_1006050_pt1 | contig 13710 bp, 10 predicted proteins | sample LaCruzMarch2015__7_FD_187117 | JGI IMG/M metagenome (GOLD analysis project Ga0247833, IMG submission 187117) | Freshwater microbial communities from meromictic Lake La Cruz, Castile-La Mancha, Spain - LaCruzMarch2015_8m | ecosystem: Environmental > Aquatic > Freshwater > Lake | place: Spain...
ACTAGTAGGAATCATACCTCTAGATTTGTATGGGGGCTACATACGTGTGATGAGTTTGCGTTGTACTTAGCGTTTTGTAGTTAGTGATTCTGCCACGTAGATGAAACTGACGTCGCTGAAATATCTGCTAATACTGGCGATAGCATTTTCAAACACCATGGATGTCATACAGGCACGTTTAGATGCATTAGGCTTTGGTGAATTGCCTCCACCTGGCGCTCCGAAAGCAAACTATCAACTCATTCATCGGGACGGTGACACCATATATCTCAGCGGACACTTACCAATAAAGTCAGATGGCTCAATAGTCATCGGTGCATGTGCACCATCCCATGTAATCGAGGGAGATACATCGGGAAAGTGGCTAAGCACTGAACAGGGCTACAAGGCAGCACAACACTGTGCATTAAACCTTTTATCCACCCTGCAATCATACTTAACAACTCAATCGGCCGATTTATCCAACGTTGTTAAGATTGTTAAATTGTTTGGGATAGTCCGATCACATGATGAATTTGTTGAGCAACATTTGGTAATGAATGGAGCTAGTGACTTACTAGGGAATGTGTTGGGATCGGATGTTGGTGGGTGTCATGCACGAAGTGCGATAGGTACTAATACACTACCTCTTGGTATTTGCGTTGAGGTTGAAATGATAGCCAAGATCTCAGTCCATTAAAATCTACGCTTAATAGTAGATCCATGCAGTGGGATGTAATGTGTACGATAGCATTTATAAGATTTACAACTAAAATCACCTACGACTTCTTGTAATACCATTGACACGTTCTTCGAGAAGAGCTACCTGCTCTATAAGCGAATGATTGAGAGGAATTTCTATTTCTTTAATCTGGTGCAGAAGTTTTCTAGCCTTCTTTGGTTTACCCTGCCACAGAGCGACAAACGCCAAATTGGTTTTCAATGTTGCTATATCGACCCGATAAGTCCATGGATCATCCAATTCCTCAAAGCACTCTAAGGTGTCCTCAAGCTCATATTTGGCAACATCAATGATTGTCTTACTTTCATTTGGGAGTAAATCTCCTATCTCTGCTTCTTCGAGGAGAAGTAACTGTAGATTTGAGACATTTCTCAATGTACGAGGGTGGGTTTCACCGAGTTCAGACTTGCAAATCTGCAGTGCTGTACAAACAATACAAACATGGGTGGTGAAGTGAAAATAGAACACAATTGCAAACCAATGAATAAAATCAAAAGCACTTACAAAGTCTGGCGTAATTCTGGGCTTTAGGAAGATCTCCCATCATTTTGTATACTTGCGTCATGGAATTCCAAACGTCTGCCTTCAACAAATCGGTCGAATTACCCTCCTGAACTGATAAAGTCGACAAAGCACTCTCAAATGATGCCAAGGCGTTATCCAGATGACCCATTGCCAAAAAAGTTATACCGATGTGTCTCTTTGCCTGCACCACTGACTCCACAGCACCGTCTTTACATACAACTAGAGCAGTCTTAAAGTAATTCAGAGCATCATTCTGCTTGTTCTCCGAAACAGCAACATTGCCCAACGTAAGGTACATGTCAAATCTCACACCATCGGCCAATGAGGAGGTAGTATTGGCAATGTCTTGTAAAATCGCTTTCGCCTCCACTACCTCTCCCATTTTGATCAGAAGAAGACTCTTATTATAAAGAGCCAAGAAGACTAATTCCGATTTTTTGCCTTTTAGAATCCTGTTGTAATAATTCATGGCCTTTGTTGAATCTCCCTTTGCAGATAGAGCATTTGCTAAATTCAACGACATCTCTGTTTTAATCTCCGGAAGATCCGCTTGAAGCAAAGCTTGACGAAAGCAGTGTACTGCCTTTTCTGCCTCGCCCGTCTCAGCAAATAACTTGCCTGCTGAATTGTTGATGAGAACTGGCGACACATGACAAGAAAAAATCGCATCAAGGTCCCCTTTACTGTCTAATATTACAGAATACTCCATCTTGGATCTACTCTTTTCACCCAACATTTGGAACGTGACTGCCACTGCCCATGTTGTTTGTAATACAGAAGCTTCGGAATTACCATACAAACGCCTCATAATATCAAGTGCCTCGTTCAGCAGTGGCAGCGCTGCGTTGGGCTGACCTTTATAAGCCAGGAGACATCCCAGCTTGTACATGGTATCACTTCTCATTTCGTCGCTGTCGTTGAGCGTCTTCACAAACTTAAGCTTCGACTCAAACATATGTATAGCCTTATCTGTATTGCCCATCTTGAGGTAGATTGCGGCACTTGTATCCAAGGCTAAGACATGATCCAAATCGTCAACAATCAGTAAGTGGTCAGCTTTTTGCACGTGCTTTGCGAACTCGAAGTAATTAGAGATCTCTTCATGGGCCAACTGAAATTTCTTTAATGTCACAGATAGAGCTGCCTTCTGAATCAATGCAGAATTGTACTCCGGGCTGTCGGTACCTAATGTCTTCTTAAGAAATGTAACGAGTTCACCATATTGCTCAGATGCCTCTACCCATTTGCCGATCTTGGAAAAACACACGGCTCGCATTTTATAACATTGGCCGAGTAGTTGAGCCCGTTCACGGGGAAGTGCATGGGCATCGACAGATTTATTCCCGGATAGAAGACGTCGGATGGCATCCGCTAATGTTACTGCGCCTCTTGAGTAATTATCCTGTTCACCATGCAAATGTGCTATCCGTAATAGCTGCTGACAGGCAGCAACTGTTCGATCTTCTGTTAGCAACAATTTGTACGCTCTTTCCCTGTGCTCGATCGCCGAGGAGTAATCCCTCATTGACTCAAGCTCAGTTGCAGTAAGCTTGTGTCCCTTGATACAACCTTTCACTGCCAATTTCATTGCAGAACCAGTGTCCACGTAATCTTTTAGCACATCATAGACTGCCTCATAGGAATTCGTGGCCAGGCTTACTTTTTCGGCACGAAGTGCACTATCTGCTACCTGAATCATACACGATGTCCACTCAGCCCGAAAGTCTGTATTCTTCATTGGGTCCCCCCCTCCTTCTCGCATGCCACTTAAAATGTCTGCTGCAGTGCTGTGATTTCCGTGTCCTAGATGATTCACGACCGTTTCAAATTGCCTCAATACAACACTTTCTCTGAAATGATAGAACACAAATTCGTCCTTGAATTCTTGCGTGCCCAGCATGGCATCTATAAAATAGCCTTCGCTCAATAAGTCTCTTAGCACCTTTTTGGCGTCGGAGCGAGACGAAGCCGATTTGCTCTCGACCATGTAACTTACTGCCTCGGATCCGACGAAGCATGAGGGATAAACCACACCTTGATATGTCCGATCCTCAATTTCAACGTTCCTCAATAATTTGCTGACGATCTGATTTAACAAGTCGTGTCGTTCATCAGTTACAAGGCATCCGGTGAAGCTGTCAACCATATGTTTTGTTGTAAGAGCCGCTTTGATTTGTGAAATGTTACTATGCTTCGTCATACCGGCCGAGACATCTCGTCCGACGCCAGAGATCAAATCTTCATGATTCTCCGGCTGCAGATACTTTTGCATATCCCGTTTTGCCTGAGTTTTTAGGTACGTTGGTCTACGTTGATAAGTTTGGGACAGCTCAGCTATCTTCGCATCAACACGCTTGGTCATATCATTATTTTTTTCGGGGGCGTCCTCGGGGGCGACACACCCGAGCAACCGACGAGACTCTTCGTAGTGATCTAGCGCCAGACTCTTATTACCAATTTCAGGGTTGGCAAGGTAACATTCTCCCAGTTTTTCGCGTACGCCCGCAATTGCAAAAAGAGCGTCGTTGGTGTAACAATTTCCATCATGACCGTAAAGCTGGACGTAGCAATGGAGAGATTTCTCGAGGTTGTCTTGCGCTTTTGCGTAATCCCCAGTCTTGATATAAATCAGGGCTACATTATACCGCGATTTGGCGTTCCTAGATTGCAATGTTTAGATGATAGAAAATTAATACTCATTTTTCCACAGAGTATATCTAGATTTTTGCTCACCTAGCAAGTTTTTCCGCGTCGGTTGTTTTCTTCGTTATGGTGGTCGAGGTTGAACCCACGGAACAGGCATCCGTCGTGGCCTTCAACGGGGGAATCTTCCTGTTCGGTGACTGACTTCCCAAGGACCGAGCGTCGGTCGATCCCTTCTTCTTTCCTCGAAAGAATTTAGATCTATATGCACTCGATTTTGAACTCGCTGAAAAGTCATCTCTACTAAGCTCCGAGACCGAGTCGGATACGGAATCATCTCCTCCACCGGAGCCCTTCGTCTTTCTGAACTTAACCATTGTTATTGAGATCTGTGTCTTGGTTACACCTATCAAGTGTGAGCACTCCTTGAGGTGGCGGGAACAAGAAATTTGGGCTCATTATTTGTGTGCGTGACAAAGGAATTTCAAAGCTGTACAGCAAAGCTAGCTGTCTAAGTAGAAGATACGATTAACACAAAGATAGTCTTACTACATCTTAAACATCTACAGAACCCAACCTTGATTTCTTTTTCTTCTTCTTCTTTGTCTCTTACTACCATTGACGCGTTCTTCGATAAGATCCGAGTCTACAAGTGAATGATTGAGAGGAGTTCACTTCTTCTTCTTCTTTTTCTCTTCCATCATATCATTGACGCGTTCTTCGCTAAGAGCAATCTGGTCCACAAGTGAATGATTTGAAGGTAGCTCAATTTCCTTTACCTGTCGCAAAAACCTCTTTGCAGCTTTTGGCTTGCCTTGCCAGAAAGATACAAGGGCCAAATTCATGTTCAATGATGCCACATCAACCCGATGAGTCCATGGATCATCCAGTGCCATGACTGTTTCCAATGCCTCCTCAAACGCGAGCTGTGCAGCCTCAAGAACTGCCTTGCTCTCATTAGGGGGCAAGCCTTCTGCCTCTTCCAAGTAAAGCAGTTGAAGATTTGAGACACTCCTTGTGGTACGAGGGTGCGTCTCACCCAGTTCAGACTTGCAAGTCTGCAGTGCTGTACAAACAAAGATGAGATAGAAATAGAAGAGAAGGTTGTTATCTTACACAATAAGGATGAAAAATAATGCTTACCAAGCTCTCCAAAACTTTTTGCTTGTGGAAGATCTCCCATCTTTTGGTACACCTGTGACATCAAACTCCATACGTCTGCCTTCAGCAAATTTGCTGACTTACACTCTTCCTTGTCAGATAGTCCAACTAGAGCACGCTCAAATGAGGTGATAGCATTCTTAAGCTGGCCCATGGCAGAATAAGTAAGACCAATGAGTTTCTTTGCCTGCGCAATCGACTCCACATCACTGTCCTGAATTACAACCAAAGCGTTCCCGAAGCAATTTAGTGCATCATCAAACCTTTTCTTCGACAAAGCAATATTGCCAGAAGCAATATACACACCAACTCTCACATCATCGGCCAATTCGGAGGTGGTATCAGCAATTTCATCTAGAATCTCCGTCGCACTTGCAACCTCTCCCATTTTGATCAGAAGAAGACTCTTATCGAACTGAGTCCAGTAGTGTAACTTCGTCTCTTCAACTAACTTGGTTTCTAGAATGCGGTCGTAAATCTCCATGGGTTTGCTCCCATCATCTGCACAGGAAAGGGCATTTGCCAAATTCAAGGATATTTCTGTTTCCATTTCGGGAGTCTCAGCTGCAAGCAGTGCCCGGCGATAGCAGTTGATTGCTTCATCTTCCTTCTCATTCTCAGCGAATAATTTTCCTGCTGAATTATGAACAAGAACTGTAAAGCTCTTATCGAAGACATCCATCTTGTCTAGTATTACAGAATACTCCTCAATTGACTTGCCCACAATTCCTAATATCTGATTGGTGGCTGCCACTGCCCAAGTAGATTCCAATACAGATTTACTCGTCCCATCGTACAAACGCTTCCTAACGTCAAGTGCCTCGTTCAGTAGTGGCAGCGCTGCGTTGGGTTGACCTTTATAAGCCAGGAGACATCCCAGCTTGAATATTGTATCACTTCTCATTTCTTCGTTGTCGTTAAGCGTCTTCAAGAACGCAAGCTTTGACTCAAAGATCTGTATCGCCTTATCTGTATTGCCCAGCTTGAGGTAGATTGTGGCACTTGTATCCAAGGCTAAGAGATGATCCGAATCGTCAACAATCAAGTCACTATTGTCCCCTGTTACGTGTGTCTCATACTGGGTGATCTCGTCATGAGCCACGTGATAATTTTTCAACATGGCAGATAGAGCTGCCTTCTGAATCAATGCAGAATTGTACTCCCGGCTGTCTTTGCTTTTCGTTTTCGTGAGAAGGGTTAGGAGCTGACTGTAATGCTCAGATGCTTCCATCAATTTCATCATCTTGGAGCAGCAGACTGCAAGCATTTTGTGACAATGGCCGAGAAGGTCCAGTCTATCCTTCGGGCCCTTGAGAAACTTCCCAACCATCTTGCCGAAATCGCCCTTGTTCACACCTTGTAGAGCGTGGAAATAGCACATAACTTCTTCTAAGGAGAGCTCTCCACTATTGTTGGTGTCAATTGTATCAAAGAGGATGTTAAGCTCTTCATCATCTATCTCCGCCATTCCGCACGAATGAACAAATTGTCGAAGCTCCTCGCGGCTAACTACGCTTGGTGGATCATCATCAAGGGATCCAACACCGGATGAAAGTCTTTCAATTGCATCCGTTACTGTACTTGCTGCACTCGAATAATCATTTTCCTCCCCGTGCAGATGTGCAATCTTTAGTTGCTGCCGACAGGCAGCAATGATATGATAATCCGCAATCAATAGTTCGTACATCCTCGTCCTGTGTTTGATAGCAGATGTAATATCCTTCATTGATTCTGATTCAATGGCACTAATCTTGTGTCCCTTGATACAACCTTTCACGGCCAACATCAAATCATGCCCAGAGTCGTCATATTTCTTTAGCACAGAATACATTGCCTCATAAGACGTTGTGGCCAGACTTACTTTTCCGGACTGAAGTGCACTATCAGCCACCTGTGCCGTGCATGAATACCATTCCTTGCGGAAGTCAGCATTCATCAACGAGCCTCCATCTCGTACAGCTGTCAAAATGTCAGTTGCATTGCTGTGATTACCGAGTTCCATTTCATCAATGGCTTCAACAAATTCGTTTGAGATTGTAGGGCCCTTGAAGTGGTAGAATGTAACATCGTCTTTGAAGTTATCCGCGCCCGCTACATGTTCGAAATATCCTGCTTTCTGCATCTCATTTCCAACCTTGACAGCTTCTTCTCGAGACGATGCCAGTTCGCTATTGACCATAAAATCAACTGCTTCTGTTCCAACGAAGCAAGCGTGATATGTTGTCATGCCATTTGTATGATCCTTAATCTCCAAGTTCCTCAGTAACTCACTGGCAATGTCACTGAGTAATTGGTCGTGCTCGGGGTCAGGTTCATCGTCGTTGAAGGGGTTTACATCAAACTTCTTTGACAGTTTGAGTTTACCGGCGAGCTTCGACTTTCCAGCCTGAGCAGCTAGCTTCGACTTCAATATGGCCGTCCGAGATGATGTTTTCACCACCTCAGTCGCCGTGCTCGCAGCAACCGAAGCTCCACCTGAACCTGCAAGCGAGGTTGCACCCTTCACTGAAGCACCACATACGACAGATCCTCCATCACCATCAGCCTCGCTAGCCTGGCTAGGAGCTCCCGCTGGTCTGCGTGGGATTCCTGACGAGACAAGCTCTTCAATCTTACCGTCCACTGTCTTGAGCATATCATCAATGTTTTCTGGAGTGTCCTCGGGGGAGATGCTCTTAAGCAACCGTCGTGACTCTTCGTAGTGATCCATCGCAAGGCCATTATCCGTGCTGCCGGGGTTCTCGATGTAGCAATCCCCCAGATTTTCACGGATGCAGGCGACAGCAAGTTTGACGTCGCTGGTGTATTGCTGTCCATCATGTCCATAAAGCTGGACGTAGCAGTACATTGAATGCTCAAGATTGTCCTGTGCCTTGGCAAAGTCAAGTGTCTTCATATAGACGAGACCTAGCTTAAATCTAGACTTCGCGTCTTTCTCTAAACGATTCCTGTCCGCTGGCTTGGATACAGTAGATGATGACAAACCAGTAGAAGATGACATGCCTAGTGAAGTAAGTGAATTACCCACCGATCCAACCGACTGAATATAAGACTGGTCGTCAGAGAGGATTGAAATATCATCCGAACAATTATTCTTGGTCCGTGAGGGGATCTTCAGTCTTGATCTAATGCTGCTGGTGCTAAATCTGGAAGCACCAGATTTTACTGACGAATCGTCAATCCCATCGTCGTCTACTTTCTTCTTCTTCTTTTTGCCAAGATGAAGTTTGGACCGGAAGCTGGCCTTTTTCGATACCGTTGCTGATGAATCGACATTAAAGAGCTCTGTGGCGACATCGGCATCGGCAGACTTGGCACCCTCGGGAGGATCTGTCTTCATATGACGTTGAGAGATGCTGGAACCGATGGCGGCGCTTGAGATAGATACGCCAGAAATTACAGACACGTCGTCGTTGATAGATGGATCTGAGACAACAACATCGGGAGAGTCGTTCGCCTTGCTCATCCGAGAGAACTTGGAACGGAGGGCGGAGCTTGACTTGGATACACCAGATTTCACTGATAAATCCTCCGTAGGATCTGTTTCGTTGGAGCTCTTTTTCTTTCTCGGCAACGACGGAGGCGATATGGTCGGTGGCGACGGAATGCTTAGCTTCGGCATTTTCAGTTTATAATTAGTTGATCTTCGGCACCGACGGAGGCGATATGATTGATGATTGGTGGCGATGGAATGCTTAGCTTCGTAAGTTGCTGGAGATAAGGATAGAGATATTGCCCCCCCCCCTGTTCAAAGATCCGATGTTGATGCTGTGTTGTTGGCCCCCTCCGCGAGGAGTAATATTCACGAGGGAAAGATCGCCATTGTAACTTTCGGGGAGAAGAGAAGAGAATTTATGATCGATGGTCATTTTCATTGAAGTTGAGGGATTGGGTATCTAATCATAGAATCCTAATATTATCGTATTTATTTTTTGATTGAGGGTTTTAACCATCGAACGATACGCGAACGACGCGCTGGCTAATAGCCCTCGGTGGCAGAAAGGCAATGAGCGATGTTATTGATGTGGACTTGAAACAAGACATGTTGGGAATTAATGAGGTTACTCGCCGGAGCCCACATGAACATACGGACCATGATGACGATCTGATACAAGTGGAGGTAGTCGAATTAGGGACTTCGCTAGGACTGAAAAAGCATCACAATATCACCAGTACTGCAAGGAAAAAAACGCCGGTGGAGCGAGTGCTAGCCAAGGGTGCAGAATCTATTCGACGTATATCATTCGACAAAGCTAGAGGGAGAAGTGGAAGAGGTATGAAACCTCGAGGTGATAGTGGAGGTAAAGATGCAAATATTAGTGACAGCACACCCCGCAGCAAACCCAAGCGTCGGGTAAGAACGGGTGGTGAAAAGATGTACACCGGAGGGATGAACCGGAGGGTTATAAATCAGCAGCTGGATCAGGAGAAGGGACATCAGTATCCACAGCAGCCACAATCTTTTTCAGAGCAAAAAGAGTTACCAACGTCAATGGAACGTAGTTATGATAGTAGTGATTCTGATTCAAGGGGGGATGACAATGGTCACGACGATGATGCCAATGGGAATAAGGAGGTAAAAGACAGCTTCGATCAGTATGTGCAAATTGAAGAAAGTCAACAAAATGAAAGAATAAACTCCGACCCGCTGGCAACAATTAGACGTTCTATTTCGTCGGTGGAGGTGGAAAGGGGAGACGTACATCGGCCTATGCAACGCCGTTCGTTGGATGCCAAGTCAGGGCGAATTGAAGCCCACGAGGCGTTGCTTCATCCGGCTATGCGTCGTCGCGGCTCGTCGGATTCCATCACACCATCAGAACACGGATCTGCCCGAGGACGCAATTCTACAGACAAAACACGGGAGGCCACAGAAATTCCTCGACGTCGCTCCAAGTCTAATGACAGACACGAAAGACAACCAAGTAGTTTTGTCATGCAAGGGGGAATGGGAGAAATCAAAAGAAAATTGACGCCAGTGAGGATGACAAAGTCGAATAGTACAACTGATATGCACACAATGGTAAAGAAGACTGATTTGACCGGAGAGCGAGATCGAAGTAAACCAGAAGTTGCTCAAGGATTGAAGCAGAAGAGGAGAAGATCTCGGAGTGATCGGAGATATTCGGCTCCGTCAGCAAGTGATTATCCAAGTGACAAGAAAAAAGATCGAAGGTATTCGGTCCCCGATGCAAGTGACAAGAAAAAAGATAAAAGATATTCTACCCCTGATGTAAAATCCAAAGAGAAGCCTCCAAATCAGAACGATTGCGTTCATTCTAGCAGTTCACAACCTGATAGTAGCAAGAGGAAACGCTCTAGTCTAAAGAAGAACAGCAATGAGCTTGATGAGAAGAATAAGAAAAAGGGCAAATATTCAACAATTTCTCAAAAGGACGATGAAAGTGACGAGAGTGGAAACCCTGGCTTCACTTCAAGGCTATTTTATGTATCCCCCCTGGCGATATGTACCATGTGTCTATGCTATTTGCTGAGTATCATTCTCTGCGTTTGGCTTGGATTTTTTTTACACATGCGTTATTTCCCCGATTTGCTTCCATTGAGCGTTGCTCAGAGTAATATTGGACAAGATCTTTCTATGACTAATTCAATGCCGTCATCTGATCCAACCGTCGAAAACACTGCCAATATTGATGCTATTGAGAAGACTCCAACGTTACTTTCTGCAAATCTCTCATCATCTGTATTTCCTTCTTCCGAGCCATCAACCCATCCAACTTCAATGCCAAGTTTGTCGACTCTGCCAACCGGACTACTGTCCGATTTTCCATCATCAAGCCCAACGAGTCTTCCTGGATGTCCAGACAAGCTCCGTAATTATTGGGTATCAATGGAGGATGACTTAATCACAATGAAGTATGAAGTTGTCGTCTATCAAGGCGATCTGGCTTCTAATCGCGGTGGTGGGCTTCTTTGTGTATCATTAGAGTACGCAGGTTCTGCCGGATGGATCGGCCTCGCCTTATCAGAAGCTAGTCGAGATCCTCAATTTGGGGTAAAAGAGGCCATAATTGGCATGCCTGGACTGCCAAACACTGTAGCAGTTGCGAAAGGCACTGCCACTCTAGGCCAGCAAAGCATGGGAGGGTTATCAGATGGTCCTAAATTTGTCAATCCAGCCAAATACGTAATTCCTGCAGGTGGGATAGGAAAGAATGGTTTTAGTGGACCAAGTTTGACCTTGCTTGCTAGCGCGGATAAACAAACGCTCGTTAATGGATCTGTTTCTGTTGCTTTCGATGATGATCAGCTTGGTGGTGGTGTAATATCGGACCAAGGCCAGGGAGTTATTACTCGATTGTCCTTCGGGAAGTACTTACGAGAACCGAACGAGATTGAGATTGATCCTTTTGGAGTTACTCTTTTGCTTTATGCTGTTGCTGCCGTGGACAGCAACGGAGAATACGACGGCAACCCTGAGTGGAGATCAACCACATTGACATTAGACTCCGAGAATACTATCTCAGATGTGAACAGCTGATGCCCTGAAGAGAATAACTAAGAAAATAGAAAAGAGTTCAACAGTGAAGGATATTTTGTAGAACTCTACCATTGTTGTTGTTCCGTTGATGATGGTGTAATGACTACTTTCTGTTGAGCATGATGTTGTTGTGTACGTTGATACTGCTGCATTGTAGTGGACTTCCGTGACGTCTTCTTCTCGTTAACAAAGAGTCTCCGACGGAATGCAGCCTCAACCTGAATATGTATGAAGTCTCGAATCTCAATTTCTGCCATGTAGTCAGAAGTCGCCGCGGGCCACTTCATATCAGACCAAATAAACCTCAATTTGTCATCACATATCGCTTGAAGGTTAAGACCATACTTATCTTTTCGATGGCATCTAAAGTTAGTCTGGGAAAACAATACGCAAATACAAGTGTGAGGAGCAGATGGGTGGGGATACTTGGTTTATGATCAGTAGAATATTACCTGTCCACATTTGACAGCCTTGCATTCAGACAAGGATGGCCTCAACGTGCAAATAACTATACCGTCAAGGGCACCAATGACCTTATCAAACCCTGCCCTGCTAAGACTGTGGAAACCTTTTGCAATCTCTCTCTGTCTCTCATGACTTGGAAACGGATAACCCAGTTCAGACGTTGAGTTTATAGCATCAACGACGCCCCAAACACTGGGGCGTAAACAGATGTTAAAGAAACTCCGTGCGTCTGCATGATATCTAACGGACAACCGCGAGCAATAAGGCGCAGCTTCGTATTGATATTGTACATGGAATTGGTACCCCGATCTCCCCCATCGCCGGGGAAAAATATGGCACCCAAACGGGGTTGTAGAATGGTATGCAAGCGATGAAATGTCGCCTTTTTCATCCTGTAGACTCGACGGAAAATCTTATCGGATATCGGATAGATTACTCTCAATATCCTCAAATGGCTTACGTACCCTCCTCAGCTGAGGTCCCCGTGTCTCACACCGCAACAGATAGGGCAGATCACCATACAACGTAGCACTTAGGACTGATAAAGAGCAATAGAGATGATATAAAGGTTGCACTATATTGTGAGCTTAAGTCTGCGTTAGGTAAGAGATGAGTGGCTGAGTATCCTCTAGGTGCGGGGAATGTGTGGTTCTGGCGACGCCGGCCAGACCGTCAGGATTCCTATGCATCACACCCTTGCAGTCATGTTGTCCTAACGACATAAATAATATTGAATATAGCACGAAAAAAGAAAAAGTGAAGTTTTGGATAACCTCCATTTGTGTGTTTTTGAGTGGGAAGAGATTGTGGGACTCAACCCGCGTGTGAAGGTCTGTGATCAAGATGATATTTGGGTGGATGGTGTTTAGTATGGTAGTCGCCTTTGTTTCGAGTGCCTTTGTCCCAAAAGAAACGGAACTGCCCTTGAGCTTCTCGGTCTTTGAGCCAGTTGAGGCGCATCTCAATGGTTCTCATGCGTTTGATGATGATGGTATTGTTTGCGAATCCTTCAGCGGTGGAGTTGTCGACTTGGATTGGTGATCTTGGTTGAGTCCATCCCATTTCATTCAATGCATTGCGGAGTGGTACCATGATTTGTGCACAGTTGAAGAGTGCGGCGGTTTCTGCTTCTCCTGCCGATGCGTATACTGATCTCACGACGGTGGAGTTTGATTGTAATGGTCCGTTGGATTGTGGGATGGGATCATCGTTGGATAAGAAGATGTGGGCTCCTGCACGGCTGCGTGATTGAGCTTCACTGGCGTAGCTGGCGTCGGAGTGTGCACAAACAATCATCTTGCTTGCTTTGAAGGTGATGCCATCGTTTGGATAGGTTGCACAATAGTCCAACAATTGGTTGCATGCAGCGAGAGTGTGTTGTGTGGCTGATGCTTGCTTCATTCCAATGGCACTGACTGTGCAGAGTAGTTTGTTGTCGACGGCTCGTGCATAGTATAGGATGCATCCGACAATGCCTTGGACTTTTTTGATGCCTGCGGCATCAAGCGGTGGGCTGTCGTCGATGTCGTCGGCAATTAGTTGTGCCTTGGCTCCATAGACGATTTCTCGATGCTTGTGAGGGGAGTGTTGTGGCTTTTTTGGGTCGGGATGTCCAAATCAGGTGCGGACGTCGTCGATGTACCCGTCCATGGTGAGGCGGCAGGTACGCTTCAAGTAATCCCATTTAAGGTTA
>Ga0247833_1006057_pt1 | contig 13701 bp, 12 predicted proteins | sample LaCruzMarch2015__7_FD_187117 | JGI IMG/M metagenome (GOLD analysis project Ga0247833, IMG submission 187117) | Freshwater microbial communities from meromictic Lake La Cruz, Castile-La Mancha, Spain - LaCruzMarch2015_8m | ecosystem: Environmental > Aquatic > Freshwater > Lake | place: Spain...
AGTAGATTATCCTTTCTCATCATTATCAACATGTAGTTGTAACTAGCACGGACAGAATTTGCTACTTCGGTTTTAATGATCTATTATATTAGACTACAAAGATATGAGCACGGTTTACAAAACAATAATGCGCTGACAAATTGTATAAGAAATGCTTGTATTGTTTTGGAAAGTCGCCCAAAGCAATAAAGTTACTGTAATGATGTATAAATCGCTTTTAAGCTGGCTAAAATTGAGCGTGCTCCTACCTTTTTCCCAACCATTCTAGCGCAGTGCCGCTTAATAAACGCGATTTTTGAGCTTCACTTAACTGCATATTCTTGATTAATGTTCCGGGAATGTCTTCGCCCAAAGGAAATGGATAATCGGAGCCAAGCGCAATTCTCTCAACACCGGCAAAATCAATTAAATATCGAAGGGCTTTTTCGTCGTGTACGAGCGAATCGAAGTAGAGTCTTGAAATGTAATTTTCGGGCGAAATGGCATTGTCTTTTGCTACCAAATCGGGACGACAATCAAAGCCGTGTTTTATTCTTCCCAAGGTGAATGGAAACGAACCTCCGCCATGCGCAAATGCAATTCGCAAATTGGGTAATTTATCTAAAACACCACCAAAAATTAAGGAACAAATAGCCCTTGAAGTTTCGGCTGGCATGCCTACCAACCATGGCAACCAATATTCTTGAATGTGTTGTTGGCCAAACATTTCCCAAGGATGAATTAAAATGGGCATGTTTAATTCTTGTGCCGCTTCGAAAATGGGGAAAAACTGTGGCTCGTTTAAGTTTAACTGATTTACGTTGCTACCAATTTGAACACCGGCTAAGCCTAATTGCTTGGCGCAACGCTCTAATTCTTTGATGGCCAAGTCAGGCGCCTGCATTGGAATAGTGCCAAGACCAATAAATCTATCGGGATATTTTTCTACGATACCCGCAATATGGTCGTTTAGGAATTCGGAAATGGCCAAACAATCTTGCGGTTTTGCCCAATAAGAAAACATTACAGGAACGGTGCTCAACACCTGAATGTCTACTCCATGCTGGTTGCATTCGTTGATGCGGGTTTGCGGGTCCCAACAATTGCTTTGCACTTCGCGGAAAAACTGGTCGTCTTTCATCATGCGGGCGCAACACGGTTTATGGTGTTGTAAATGAATGAAACCTCCGTATCCAAATCGCTCTTTGAAATTTGGAATATTTTCGGGTAAAATATGGGTATGAATGTCTATGGTCATGGTTTGGCCATCACAGTTTTGCATTTCTGACAAGTACGCAAATGTTCGTTATCATAAAAACTTTTCATGATTGGTGGCAATTGTGTTACAATATTATCGAGGTGGAGAAATTCTTCGTACAGTTTATTTCCGCAATTTTCGCAAAACCACATAAATGCGTCTTCGGCTTTTTGGGAACGTACCAATTCTATTACTAAACCAACTGTATTTTCTGGTCTTTGGGGCGAATGTGGTGTTTTGCCTGGCAATAAAAATATTTCACCTTCCTTGATTGGAATGTCAACCGGTTTGCCGTCTTCTATAATTTTCACAACGATATCGCCTTCCAGTTGATAGTAAAATTCCTCGGTTTCGTTGTAGTGATAATCTTTGCGTTTGTTAGGACCACCAACTACCATTACAATTAAATCGTCGGCTACTTTATACACTTGTTGATTACCAACAGGAGGTTTAAGCAGGTGACGGTTTTCATCAATCCATTTTTTAAAATTAAAAGCGCGTTGAATTGGCATAAGCTGTAAATTTGGAGCCAAAGTAACAATACTTTTTTAGAAATATGGAACTCGATTTATCAGCACGCACTGCATTGGTATGCGGAAGTACTCAAGGAATTGGCAGAGCTTGCGCCCGACAATTAGCAGCCCAAGGAGCACACATTGTTATCATGGCGCGAGACGAAGAAAAATTAAAGGAAGAAGTTTTAGAACTAAACGCCATTAATGGATTAAGAAACGATTATTTATTGGCAGATTTTTCGGATTACAAAGCTGTAAAAGAAGCGGTAGAGTTATATTTACAATCGAGAAATGCTATCCATATTTTGGTAAATAACAATGGCGGACCTCCAGCCGGGAAAATTACAGAAGCGGAACCAGAAGCTTTCTTTTCTGCATTTACGCAGCATTTAATTTGCAATCAGGTAATTACACAAACAGTATTAGAAGGAATGATTAATTCCGATTATGGGCGAATTATCAACATAATTTCCACCTCTGTAAAAGCACCTTTACATGGTTTGGGCGTTTCTAATACCATTCGCGCTTCGGTTGCCAATTGGGCTAAAACCTTAGCAAATGAGGTTGGAAAATATGGAATCACAGTAAACAATGTTTTGCCTGGTGCAACTAAAACTGGCCGTTTGGAGCAAATAATTCGCAACAAGGCCGAAAGAACAAGTCAATCTTTAGAAGATGTGGAAGGCGAAATGTTGCAGGAAATTCCTTTAGACCGTTTTGCTTTGCCAGAGGAAATTGCAAACGCGGTTGGTTTCTTAGCATCGCCCGCTGCAGCTTACATTACAGGTATTAATTTACCGGTTGATGGAGGAAGAACGGCGAGTTTGTGAGGTAAAAAAATTTGCTTTAAGAAGCTGAAGTTACAAAACTCAAGTTAGTCAATGATTACAATTTTTGTAGAGGCAACAATTTTTTCGTTTTGAGCTAAATGAAGTATATAAATTCCTCGCGTTAAATTGCAACGCTGCAACGAAAAAGTTTGTCCATGAATATTATTTGTGCGAACCACTTTTTGACCGATAGAGTTTTCTAAGATAAGTGTTGTGTTTTTTAAAGATTTTGGCAACAAAACTGTTGTTTCTGAAGAGAATGGATTGGGATAAACCGAGAATATTTCGTCCTGCTGTTCGTCCATTTGACCTGTTAAAGTTATGTTATAACACAAAGAAGTATCAATACAGTTGTTTTGCGCAAGTGATACAGCATAAGTTCCATTTATGAACGTAGTGTAATTTTGATTAGTTGCACCACTTATTATTGAATATCCATTCGCACAATCGAGCCATTGATAACTTGCTGATGTAGCATTAGCAGTAAGTGTATTTTCAAAAACAGTTACAGCGTTATCTAAATTTTGAATATTAAGATTAAGCGTTAATAAACTATCACAACCGCTGGTAGCCCCTCCAGTGATTGTAAAAGTTGCAGTATTGTTGCTTTCAGTGTAAGTATTTCCATCAATCCAAGTATAAGCGTTGCAAGCAGAAATTACATCAATTCCAGAGGAAGAAATGCATGTATTGATTATTCGAGCTATTCTATTGCTTAATGTTCCATCGTATGAAGTAAAAGCACCACCAATTAATATTTTTCCGTCGGGCTGGAGTTTAGATGTTATAATCCAACTATCACTACCAGTTCCCGGATTAAAAACATTATCGAGTGTTCCATCAATATTGAGTCGAGCTAAACGGCTTATGGGAATGCCATTATAAAAAGTGAAAATACCGCCAATAATAATTTTCCCATCGGGCAAAAGAAGTGTGGTATAAACACTATTGTTTGCCCCTATGCCTAAATTAAAAGTAATATCCAATGACCCATCTGTGTTAAGTCTTGTGATGTAACCTGCACTTAACCCGTTAAAAGAAGTAAAATTACCTCCAATAATTATCTTACCATCAGGCTGAAGAGTGATGCTGCGAATACCATTGTTGGCGCCTGAGCCAATATTAAAGGTATTGTCTACCGTTCCATCTGTGTTTAAACGTATTACTCGGTTCGCATTTGTCAAATTAAATGCGGTGAAATCCCCACCAATAATTATTTTACCATCTGGTTGAAGAACTGTTAAGTAGAGCCAATTATTAGCACCTAGCCCAATATTAAATGTATTGTCTAAAGTTCCATCATTGTTTAACCTTGCTAAGTAACTTCTTGATATTCCATTATATGTTGTAAAAAAGCCGCCAATAATTATTTTTCCATCTGGTTGAATGGTAATTGTATTCACCCTATCATTTGCTCCTGCGCCGATATTAAAAGAATTGTCTATTGTTCCATCATTGTTTAATCGTGCAATAAAGTTCTTTGTTGTGCCATTATAGGATGTGAAATCACCACCAATAATTATTTTACCATCTGGTTGAATTGCAGATGAATAAACGATATTGTTACTTCCTGAACCTGAATTAAATCCAACATCCAATGTGCCATCTGCATTAAGTCGAGCAATTCGATTAATGGATACTCCATTGAAGGTAATAAAGGCTCCCCCAATAATAATTTTTCCGTCACTTTGAATATTGGTTGTATACACTTCAGCGCTTGCTCCATCGCCTGTAATGAAACTGAAATCTAATGCGCCTGGCTGAGCGAATGATTTTATTGTTGAGAATATGATTAAAGCTAAAAAAAGCAATTTCCTTTTTTTCATAATATTTAATTTGATATTGAAGTATCAACCTTTTGTTGATTAGTTATGGTAAAGTTAGAATTTTCTCTCCTTGATAGTGAATTACAAAAATAGGTGTTCAGATTTATTTTTGTCATTCATTCTTTCTTTTGAATGCATCAAAAATTATAGAGAAATCTTTCAATAAAATTCCTTCCCAAATCGTTTGTAACTATCTTAAAAAACTAACTTTGCGCCTTTATGAGAAGCTTGTACAAATTATCGTTTCTGTTGTTGATTCTCCTTTTCAACAATGCATTAAACGCACAAAATACCAAAAGATGGACCTTGCAGGAATGCATTGAATACGCCATAAAGAACAATTTTCAAATTGCGCAAAATCAACTTTCAGTTGAACAAAGCAAAGTAAGTTTGTTGCAAAGTAAAGCTTCGGCTTTGCCGGCATTTAACGGTTCTGCCAATCACACTTATAATACAGGACGTAGAATTGACCCTTTTACCAATCAGTTTGCAAATCAAAGTGTACTTTCTCAAAATTTTAGTGTAAACACCAGCATCAATTTATTTAGCGGACTTTCAAATACCCAAACAATTTTCGCAAATCAGTTAAGCTTAATTGCGGCGCAGTATAGCAACGACCAACTTAAAAACGATATTGCTTTGCAAGTTACCAATGCATTTTTGGCCATTGTGTTGAATAAAGAATTGCAGAATAATGCAGAATTTCAACAACAACTCAGTGAGAAACAAAAAGAAAGAGCGCAACTTTTATACGAAGTAGGAAGAACGGCCAAAAGCGATTTCTTGCAACTCGAAGCAACCTTAGCAAATGATAATGTGAATGTGGTCACCGCGCGTAACCGGGCCGATCTGTCTTTACTTACTTTAGCGCAATTGCTAGCACTTGAAACTGCAGATGGATTCGATATTGAAATTCCCAATTTTAGTAACTCTAAAATTGAAATGCCTCCTTACAATGCGAAAGATTTATTTACAGTAGCATTAGAAAGACAACCCAATATACTGAGCAGTAATTACAGAATTTTAAGTGCCGAGAAAAATTTAAAAGCTACGAAAGGTGGATATTACCCATCATTGAGCGCTTTTGTTGGTTTGGGAACTGGTTATTCTCAATTATCCCGAAAAGTAGTTGGAACCACTACCCAACAACAAAATTTTGGTTCCATTCAAGGTGTTCCCATTATTGTAGATGTGGATGTTCCAATTTATGAGAAAACGCCATTTAGCGAACAGTTTAATCAAAACTTTAATAGAACCGTTGGGTTCTCGCTTAATGTTCCTTTGTTTAATGGTTTTAGAACCCGTTCGCAGGTTAGTCTACAGAAAATTAATTTGCAAAGTGCTCAATTGCAGCAACAAATCACCAAATTCCAGCTTAACCGCGACATACAAACTGCTTATTTCGATTGCAAATCTGCCTTTGAGCGGTACAATGCAAATGTAAAATCGGTAAGTGCAAACCAAGAAGCTTTCGATTATATTCAGCAGCGCTACGATGCCGGTTTGTTGAATATCATAGAATTTACTACATCCAAAAATCTGCTGTTAGTTGCACAATCTAATCTGGCGCAGGCACGCTACGAATTTATTTTGCGCGCCAAAGTGCTCGATTTTTATCAAGGAAAACCCATTACCTTTTAACTAAAAATATTACAAAGATTCTCACCCAATATCCTATTAGATGAAAAAAAGAAACATCATCATTATTTCCGTTGTCGTATTAATTGCTTTGGGCATAATTGCAAAAAAAGCCGGATGGATTGGAAAAAGTACCAAACTAGAAGTAGCTACTGAACAGGCAAAAAACAGAACCATTGTAGAAACTGTTTCAACCAATGGAAAAATTCAGCCCGAAGTAGAAGTGAAAATTAGTGCCGATGTTTCAGGAGAAATCGTAGAACTGCATGTTAAAGAAGGACAAAAAGTTTTAAAAGGAGAACACCTTTTGACCATTAATCCCGATTTGATAAAAGCTGCCGCCGACCGTGTTGCCGCTGCATTAAACCAGACCAAAGCTAATTTAGCCAATGCAAAAGCCCGTCAATTGCAAGTAGAAGCTACATTCGCCAACATTGAATTGACATTTAACAGAACCAAAAAACTGTACGATAAAAAAGCAGTTTCCGATGCAGAATTCGACAATGCCAATGCACAATACCTGGGAGCAAAAGCCGATTTAGAAGCAGCCAAACAAACTGTAATTGCCAGTGAATTCAGCGTAAAAAGTGCAGAAGCAAGTCTTAAGGAAGCTAACGATAATTTAAGTCGTACACGCATTTATGCTCCATCAGACGGAACCGTTTCTAAAATGAATGTTGAACTGGGCGAACGCGTAGTTGGAACGGCCCAAATGAGTGGTACAGAATTGTTGCGTATTGCCAATCTTTACGAAATGGAAGTAAACGTGCAGGTAAACGAAAATGACATTGTGCGCATCAGCCTCAACGATACCGCAATTGTAGAAGTTGAAGCTTACAAAAAACGCCAGTTCAAAGGTTTAATTACATCCATTGCAAGGTCATCTACAACTTCAGCTATGGCACAAGCTTCCAGCGACCAGGTAGTGAATTTTGAAGTTAAAATCAGAATTTTGAGAGAATCTTATCAAGACTTGGTAAATCCCGAAACGCCTTACATATCGCCATTTTTTCCTGGAATGACCGCCACTGTTGATATCAGAACCAATGTCGTGAAAAATGTGTTAAGCATTCCAATTATGTCTGTTACAACCAGAAGCAAAAAAGACGAGGACAAAAAAGATGCTCCCAAAATTGAAAACGACATGGAAGTGATTGAGGCCGAAGAGCTCAAAGAATTGGTTTTCGTGTATCAGGACGGAAAAGTAAAACAAGTTGAAGTTGTTACAGGCATTCAAGACAAAGATTACATCCAAATTCTGAAAGGCTTAACTGCCAATGAGGAAATAATTTCTGCACCATATTCTGCCATTTCTAAAGCCTTGAAAAACGATATGGAAGTGGAGAAAGTAGACATCGAAAAACTCAACCAACGCACCGATACCAAGTAATGTCGCTCATTTTACACCTCGAAACAGCTACCACCGTTTGCAGTGTAGCTTTGGCAGAACAGGGTAAAATCATAGATTTCTTGGAAATTAACGATGGCTACAAGCACGACGAAACCTTGGTGAGTTTTGTGCAGCAATTACTACAAAAGAATAGTATAAAACCAACAGCAATTCAAGCAATTGCCGTTTCCGCTGGGCCTGGTTCTTACACAGGTTTGCGCATTGGTGTTTCCGCTGCCAAAGGATTTTGTTCAGCATTAAACATTCCGCTTATTGCCATTTCTACCTTGCAAATTCTGGCCGAAGCATACAAATCTGCGCATCCAAATTTTACAGGACAATTAGCGCCCATGCTCGATGCGCGCCGCATGGAAGTTTACACAGCACTGTTTACCAGTAATTTAGAAAGGTTAACACCGGATGAACCTTTAATTGTAGATGAAAATGCATTTGCAAATGAATTAGCACAACAACAAATTTCCTTCTTCGGCAACGGCGCCATGAAGTGTCAGTCTTTAATAACAAATACCAATGCCATTTTTACCGAAGGCATTGAAGTCTCCGCCCAATTCATGTGTACTGCAGCATTGAAGGCTTACCAAAATCAGCATTTCGAAGATTTGGCTTACTTCGAGCCATTCTACTTAAAACCGTTTCAGGCAGGAGTAAAAAAAGATTAATTCAATTTTCCTTTTTAAGTATAATTTGCCTTCTTGTTTTTACAATCCATTTTATTATTAACTTAAAATATATTGTAGTTTTTTTTTATTTATAAATTGAAATAGCAATAACTTTGCGGCTAAATGAAATTCTTTACATTTCTTCTTGCATTCACCATATTGACTTTAACCATAAAGCCATGTGTTGATATATTTTATTTGAACCAAACAGAAGAAATAGGATGTTGCGCAGGAGCTTGCACACCGAATACAAAAAAAGACACTTCTGAAAACGAGCAAGATAAAGAAGAAGATTGTTCTGATAAAAATTGCAATCCTTTTCAAATCTGTGGTGCTTTTGTAGTGCATTCCTTCACAAATCCTTTTGAAGGTTTTGTTCATTCGGAAATGTTAATAGAACATCTATTTCATTATAATTCAACATTTACATCTCAATTTAAGCCTGATTTCTGGCAGCCGCCTAAAATTGTTTAACTATAATATCGCTTCGGTAAATAGCAGCGAGCAAATCTTATTAGTTAAAAATTAAAAAATCAGAAAAATGAAAAGTATTTCACAATACCTATTGGTTATCTTATTAATGGTAGCCAGTTCAACAATTACCTCAGCTCAAAACACACAATCAGCTTCTCCTTCAACCAAAACAATCAAAGTAAAAGTAAAAGGAATTACCTGTTCTAATGATTTGAAAACCATCGCCAGCAATGTTGAAAAATTGAATGGTGTAACAAGTTGCAAATCAACTAAAATGGGTGCAACATCTTCATTTGAAGTAATATACAATCCATCACAATTAGCCGAAAAAGAAATTTTTACAGCTATTGAAAATACTGGTGGATGTGAAAATCCAGCTGACCGACCTTATAAAGTAAAACAGTAAACCTTCATAAAATCAAGCTTTTTGAAATACAAAAGTTTGAATTTTACTAATCAACAAATCAATGAGAAATATTATCATCATTGTTGGGTTACTTTATTCTAATGGATGGTTGGCTCAAACTATTATAGGAAAAGTAAGCAATAGCAAAAATGAAATGTTGGTAGGTGCCAGTATTTATTGGCATGGAACAACAGTCGGAACAACTGCAAATGAAAAAGGTGAATTTGAAATTTCATCTAAAGATATCCTTCAAAAAAAACTTATTGCCAGTTTTATAGGGTACACTTCAGATACGATTGAAGTTAAAAATCAATCCTTTATAACTTTTCGTTTAAAAGAAATCAAAACATTGGGAGAAGTTGAAATTACCGGACAAAGAGATGGAGTTGAAATTTCAAATTTAAAACCCATAAAAACTGAAGTAATTACCCAAACCGAACTACAAAAAGCCGCATGTTGCGATTTGGCTGGTTGTTTCGAAACACAAACTACAGTTCAACCACAGGTAACTAATGTTATTACCAATGCTAAAGAACTGAGAATTTTAGGATTATCTGGGATTTATAACCAGGTATTGATTGATGGATTGCCCATGATACAAGGTTTAACCTTTACTTATGGTATTAGTGGCATTCCCGGTACTTTGGTCGATAATATCTACGTTTCAAAAGGAGCAAACAGTGTGCTGCAAGGGTACGAAAGCATAAGCGGACAAATTAATGTTGAAACGAAAGAGCCAGATAAAACAGAAAAACTCTTGATTAACGGTTATATCAATAGTTTTGGGGAAAAGCATCTCAATTCAAATTTCAGTTTTAAAAAAAGTAAGTGGAGCAATTTGTTGGCTGTTCACTTGGTTCAACCAGCAAATAAAATAGACCGAGATGCCGATAACTTTTTAGACCTTCCTCAATTAACACGTTACATGGCATCTAACAAATTGCAATATGGCAAAGAAAAAGATTGGGGCTGGAGCAGCAGTATTTCACTTAAATTTATGAATGAGCAACGAATTGGTGGACAAACCTCCTTCAATTCTGAAAAAGATGCAGGTAGTTCTTCTGTTTACGGTCAATCGGTTCAAATAAATCAACCTGAAATTTGGTCAAAAACCAATTACAAATTCAACGATAATCACCGAATTACCTTATTGGCATCTTCATATTTTCAAAATCAGCAATCCTATTTGGGAACTGTAAATTACAAAGCCCAACAAACAAACATTTACGCAAATTTACAGTACGAACTTTCTTATGCTCAAAAACATTCTCTTAAAACCGGATTTAGTTTTAGGTATTTAAAGCTAGATGAAAATATTGCATTTACCGAAAATACATTAAATCGCACTTTTGCTGGACAATACAATAGATTAGAAAAAATACCAGGCTTATTTGCAGAAAATACAATGAGTTTATTTAATAACAAACTAACCTGGATTGCAGGAATTAGAGGCGATGCGCACAATCAATTTGGTTTTACAGTTACTCCGAGAACTTTAATAAAATATGACTTATCAAAAAATACAGTAATTCGCGCAAATATTGGAACAGGCTGGAGAACAACCAACCTATTCAGCGAAAACATTGGTTTATTGGTGAGTTCACGAGATATTATTTTTGCTGAGCAATTAAAACCAGAAAGAGCCTTTAATACAGGCATTAACTTAATGCATAAGTTCGAGCGTGAAAATGTTTCAGGATACTTCAGTGCCGATTTTTATAGAACAAATTTCCAAAATCAAATCTTCCCTGATTATGATACTGAGCCCACAAAAGCAATTATTTCTAATTTCGAAGGAAAAAGCATTAGCAATTGCTTTCAGGCAGAAATAAATTTAAAATTCCAAAAACGCTTTGATTTTAAAGCCGGCTATACTTTTTTGGATGTTTATCGGGAAGTGAACCACAAAAAATTGCTCTTACCATTTAATGCCGCTCATAAGTTCTTAACTACCTTTAGCTACAAGCCTTTAACAAGTAAATTTCATGTAGATGCAAATGTGCATTGGTTAGGAAAGCAAAGATTGCCCGATACACAATCAAATCCTTTAGCGTTTCAAAGAGCGGGTTTTTCTAATCCATATACCCTGGTAAACCTGCAATTTACGTATACATTTAAAAAATTTGAGGTGTATACAGGATGTGAAAACATATTCGATTTTCGTCAAAAGCAACCCATATTAAGTTGGCAAAATCCTTTCAGCCCTTACTTTGACACCTCATTTGTTTGGGGCCCAACGAGAGGAAGAGAGTTATATCTTGGTTTTAGGTTTAAAGTGTTAAAGAATTGAAAAATAATATACTTTTATAGAAAATAACTGATTTAATATGAAAATAAAATTTCTCGCACTTTTAATGCTTTGTTTCACATTCAACTTTCAGAGTTTTTCGCAAACGTTTGTGCTAGATTCCCTTTTTGGAGAGAAGAAACAGTGCATTAGTGGGATCTACTAATGATACATACACTACAAAAAAAATAATTAAGAATAATCAAGATGAAGTATTTGTAGCTGGTACTTTTGGAGCCACATGGCCTGGTTTTTACATGGATTTTGTTTTCAAAACAAACAGCTGCGGAATTGTAGATAGTAGTTTTGGAATTGAAGGAATGGCGAGTGCTAACTTGTTTAATTGTGAAGATATTGCAATCCAAAATGATAATAAAATTATTGTTTCTGGTAACTAACAAGGAACAGAAATTTATTCATATCCTTGTTTAAAAAGACTCAATGAAGATGGCTCTTTAGATGAAACATTCAATAGCACCTCACTAGATGTATTTGGTTTCTCGGAATTTTATTTTGATAAAGGAAGTTTTAAAAAAACAGAAATTCAACAAGATGAAAAATTGCTTTGTACAGGTTATTATCAAAAGTATGAAAATTCTGTAATTAATGTCTATACAATGCTCATGCGATTTCTTCCCAATGGCACACCTGACAGCACTTTTGGAAATAATGGATTAAGTATAAGTTATTTAGGAACTAATAATGGGAATGTTAATTTTTCTGAAATATTATGCACATCGAATGATACTAAAATTGTTTTAGGAGAAGTTTCAAACAATTTAAAAGCAATTGCTTTTAGCAGTGAAGGTGTTGTAGAAACTTCCTATGGTGTTAATGGAATTTTTTCTGATTCTATCGCTAATGGGTACAGCTTGAAAGCAATTAACATAGATGATACATTCTTTTATGCATACCAAATTAATGAGGATTCTATAGTATTTAAAAAGCTTTTACCTAGTGGTTTTTTAGATTCAAATTTTGGCTTAGATGGTTCGCTGCTTTTAAACTTTAATAATCAAGATTTCGCATTTTTAAAATCGATAATTGTCTTACCCGATAATTGTGTTGGTGTAGTAGTGGTTAGTTCGGAATTTATAAAAATTAGTTGTTTTTCTTCGAATGGCATTTTAATAAATACCATTACAATTGATTGTGAAATTCAGTATCTATCAAATTCTTACATTGCACTTCAAGAAGATGATAAATATATAATTGCCGATTTTTTCTACCCTAACAATATAGCAATCAAGAGATTTACAAACCAAAGTCTTGTTCCTCACATTACTTACTTAAACGATAGCTTATACTCAAATGTAGAAAATCCTGTTTTGGCTTATCAATGGTATTTAAATGATGTAATAATTAATGATGCTACTAATGCAAGTTATCAGCCAAGTGCTGAGGGCACATACAGCGTTACAGTTACGGATACAGTTGAATGTGGATATTTTACATCAACTTTTCAATTAGAAACGGTAAGCATACCAGCAATTGAAGACCAAACATTGTTGATTTATCCTAATCCAACTAAGGATTTTATTAAAGTGAAGTGTTTTAATGGCTGCAAATCATATGAAATATTAGATGCTAAGGGTTGCACTGTGCTAAGAGGGAAATTTAATGCTGAAAGTTCAATTATTGATGTTTCAAATCTTTCTAATGGTATTTACATGATTAGAACCGATGAAGGTGAAGTAAAGAGGATTTCGGTAAATAAATAAAATTTTAATTTATTAATGTAAAGCCTGCGCCACCGATAGTAGCGGTATACTTTTTATGCAACGCAGTGAAATAAAAAGATACAAGCGAATAGCGGGATTGCCCCACTTGAATTTCTATAATTGAAAATAGAAGTAAACGGGGCAAGGCGCCCAAATCCTGTAATAACTAATTTTCTTAGCGGCTCAAATACAAATTTCTTTCCCCATAAAGTTGCAAGAACTTTTCGTCGTGAAGGTCGGCTATAAAAGATAAAATTCAGCCTAATCGGGAAAAAATTTTCTACTCCAAAATAAAAATGCTAGAAATCTCAAAAAAAGGGGGAAACTACATTTCCCACCCTCGTTCAAATTTCGGAATTTAAACACTTTTCTCCTATCAAAACTTTTCAAGATTTATTTGAAAACTTAGCCGTTTATAAACGTTTAACATACGACTAATTGGTTTGCACCAGCGTATATTGCTCGCGGGGAGGGGATGGAGTCCCCCTGTTTTAAATAGTTTCCCTTTATATTCTCCTAATATTTAGTACTTTATAAAAATATAAATCGTGTATTAGCTATTATAAAAAATCAATAGCGTCCTAAATAAAAAATAAAAGAGAGGCTGGTTTATCTCAAATCCATAGATTTGAGTTCGTACAAAACAACACCCTCTCTTTGATGACAAATTTAACATTATTCTCTCAAATAATATCAC
>Ga0247833_1006061_pt1 | contig 13693 bp, 15 predicted proteins | sample LaCruzMarch2015__7_FD_187117 | JGI IMG/M metagenome (GOLD analysis project Ga0247833, IMG submission 187117) | Freshwater microbial communities from meromictic Lake La Cruz, Castile-La Mancha, Spain - LaCruzMarch2015_8m | ecosystem: Environmental > Aquatic > Freshwater > Lake | place: Spain...
CACAAGATGTCCAAGAGCCGGGGCAACCTGGTATTCGTTGACGCCTTGCGCCAGGTGCACGACCCCATGGCGATTCGTCTGGGATTGCTGGTGAACCATTACCGCCACGAGTGGGAGTGGGACAAAGGTCTCATGGATCGAGCCACCGCTCGGCTTGGCAAATGGTCGGTTGGCCAAGTTGACTCAAAGGGCTCAGTAGGCACATCAAGTAAAGGGGGTCAGGCCGTGCTCAACGAAGTCCGTGCGCGACTCGACGACGATCTCGACACCCCTGGCGCACTTTCGATCATTGACGAAGCCGCCGAACGCGGCGTGAACGTGCGTGACGCTGCTGCTTTGTTGGGAATCGTGTGGTAACCAGCCCGAAACCGTTTCCGGATTGGGTGTTCAACGGAGCCACACCAATTCAGACGCGTCTGCGCAGCATCGTGCAGCCGCTGGCACGACGCGCATGGAAGTTCGAATTGGACGGTTTCGATCGGCTACCCGCCAATGGTGCAGCAATCTTGTGTCCGAACCACATCAGCTTTTTGGATTCAGCACTGCTTATGGCGTTGGCGCCACGCAATATTTCGTTCATCGGCAAAAGCGAATACATGGATTCTTGGAAAACGCGCTGGCTGTTCCCCAAGATGGGGATGATTCCCGTTGACCGCAGCGGCGGAGAAAAATCGCGGGCTGCGCTCGATGCCGCCGAGCGGGTGTTGCAACGTGGTGAATTGTTTGGCATCTATCCCGAAGGAACCCGCAGTCGTGACGGAATGCTGTACAAAGGCCACACCGGTGCAGCGCGGTTAGCCATCAAACTCGGCTGCCCGATCTTTCCGGTGGGCATCGTGGGCACACGCGAGATTCAACCCCCTGATACGTCGCTGCCGCGCTTGGGCGGCACGGTCAAGATTTCTATTGGTCGGCCAATCAACGTGGCGCGCTACACCGAGCGGGCCAATGATCCGCTGGTGCTGCGAGAAATCACCGATGAATTGATGTTCGAGATTCGCGAACTCACCGGCCAGGAATATCGCAACACCTACGCCACCAAGCGCCGCTCAGAGACGTTCGTGGCCGAAACTGCCGAGATTCCGCGCTTCGCAACGAGTCAAACACCCAACCCAAGGGAAATGGCGAACGTAGAATAACGACTGCATGTCCGCAGCGCTGATCGACGTTCGTCTGCCGGACGGTTCCACCAAACAGTTGCCAAGCGGTGCGAGTGCCCTCGATTTAGCCGCGGTCATCGGCCCTCGTTTGGCCAAAGCAGCAGTAGCGGCCGTCGTCAATGACCACGAGACCGATTTGTTGGCCCCTCTCCACTCAGGTGACCGCGTGGCGATCATCACCGTCGACACCGACGCTGGGCGCCATGTCTTGCGCCACTCGACTGCCCATGTGCTTGCCCAAGCGGTGTTGCAGTTGTTTCCTGGTGCCAAGTTCACGGTTGGCCCCGCAATTGAAGACGGCTTTTACTACGACTTCGACCTCCCGGGGGATCGCACCTTTACCCAAGACGACCTGGCGTTGATTACCAAACGAATGACCGAAATCATCGAACAAAACCAGCCGTTCGTGCGATCCGAGATGTCGCCACGCGAGGCGCTGGAGTTATTTGCCGACCAGCCGTACAAATGCGAGATCATTCAGCGAGTTACGGCGGGCAACGTTGATGCCCAAGATGCGGGCGAAGTCGCGGGCGGTGATTCAGTCAGCGTGTATCGCAACAGCGATACGTTCGTCGACTTGTGTCGCGGGCCGCACGTGCCGAGTACTGGTCGACTCACCCATTTTGCGTTGATGAAAGTGGCCGGTGCACACTGGCGCAGCAACGAAAAAGGGCCAACCCTGCAGCGCATCTACGGCACCGCGTGGGAATCCAAGGCAGCCCTGCAAGAACACCTGGTGCGATTGGAAGAAGCCGAAAAGCGCGACCACCGTCGCCTCGCTGTCGAGATGGACTTGCTGTCGTTTCCCTCGGAACTGGGCGGCGGTCTCGCCGTGTGGCACCCCAAAGGTGCCACCGTGCGCAAAATCATGGAGGACTACAGCCGCGAGCGTCATCAAAACGGCGGCTATCAGTTTGTGTACACGCCGCACTTGGCCAATGCGAACCTGTTCGAGACTTCGGGGCATCTTGACTTCTACAAAGACGGCATGTATCCGCCGATGGAAATGGACAACGGCACCTATTACCCCAAGCCGATGAACTGCCCGATGCACTGCCTCATTTATCGTGATCGCCAACGTAGCTATCGCGAGTTGCCGCTGCGGCTCTTCGAGTTGGGAACCGTCTATCGCTACGAACGGGCGGGCACGCTGCACGGGTTGTTGCGCATTCGTGGGTTCACTCAGGATGACAGCCACATTTTTTGCACGCAAGAACATCTGGCTGACGAAATCGGATCTCTGCTTGACTTCGTGTTGTCGGTGTTGCGCCGGTTTGGGTTCGACGATTTTTCGTACAAGTTGTCCACTCGCAATGCCGACAAATCAATTGGTACTGACGAGATGTGGGACAAAGCAACCACTGCATTGCGTCTGGCGCTCGACAAACTCGGTGTGCCCTACACCATCGGTGAGGGTGACGCGGCGTTCTATGGCCCCAAGATCGATATTGACGTGCGTGATGCAATCGGTCGCAAGTGGCAACTGAGCACTATTCAGGCCGACTTCCAATTGCCAGAGCGCTTCGGGTTGGAATACGTCGGGGCCGACAACCAACGTCATCGCCCGATCATGTTGCATCGCGCACTTTTCGGCTCGGTCGAGCGATTCTTTGGCGTCTTACTCGAGCACTACGGCGGTTCGTTCCCGACGTGGCTAGCGCCCGTGCAAGTGCGTGTCTTGCCCGTCACCAGTGCCCACGAAGCTCACGTGGCTGGACTCATTGCCCAACTCGGCGCGGAAGGTTTCCGTGTGGATACGGCAGTGGCTGACGAACAACTCGGCAAGCGAATTCGTGCTGCCAAGCTCGAACGGATTCCTTACGTGCTGGTGGTAGGCGACGATGACGTGCAGGCCAATTCGGTCGGTGTCAACCCGCGCGGTGGCGAAGTGCAGCGCAACGTGTCGTTCACCGATTTTGTCGAACGTCTTCGTGCCGATGTGCGCGAAGGTTCGGGTCGTTGACCCGCATCATGCTCGAGCGTCTGTGGGCCGGGTGGCGGTCGGAGTATGTTTCGGGTTTTGGGCCCGAGGGCAACAACGCACCGCAGAATGGCGAATCAATTTTTTCGCGCATTCTTGCCAGCGGCTTGTCTGACGACGAGACCCACATCGTGGCGCGCGGCAGCAAGTGCTTTGTGATCTTGAATGCGTACCCGTACGCAAGCGGCCACTGCTTGGTGCTGCCGTATCGGCAAGTCGCCGACTTAGAAGACCTCACCGACGACGAGCGCAACGAACTTTGGCTGACCGTGCGCGATGCGACGCTGGCGCTCAAGTCTGCATTCGCACCCGCTGGGCTCAACGTTGGGCTCAACCTTGGGGCACCTGCGGGTGGCAGTGTGGCCCAGCATCTGCACGTGCACTTGGTGCCCCGGTGGGTGGGTGACACCAATTTCACGGTGGCCATCGCCAACACCAAGGTGTTGTCGGAGCCCCTCACCACAACCGCGAGCCGACTGCGAGCAGCCTGGCCGAAAGGATCTCCGCGATGAGCGACGAAGTGCGTGACGAGCTTCCGGACGATTTGAACGCCAGCGGGTATGTGGGGGCGTATCAGTTTCCTGACAACAGTCGGCGGCGTATCCCGGCTGTGATGTATCTGGTCATTGGCGCGCTGTGCGCTGCTGCTTGGTTTGCCACGCGCGACGGCGACAGCGCCGTGGTGAACGACGGGTTCATGTTTGCTGCCGTGTTGTTTGGGTTGTTTGGCGCATACGGTTTGTCGGCCGCGTGGCGAATGAAGGTTGACGAACGCGACGCACTAGTGCGCGCCACTCAGGCTGTGGATTTTGCCGTAGGTCACGCATCGGCGCAGCAAGTGTGGCGCGGTGTGCGCAGTCGACCCACCTGGCGGGTATTTTGTTACAGCAGCGAAGAGCCACCATTGCGGCGTGGCCTCGTGCTCATTGATGCCATTGATGGGAGCATTAAGGAATGTCTCGTCGAGGACAATCCCGACGACCAGAAGTAGTGTTGTCTCGTGTTTGATGGCAAATTTCGTGTGCACGTCGACAAGTACGTTCGCCCCGTTGGCGTGACGCTGACGCGCACCAAGATCACCCCAGACCATCTGACGATTGTCGGGTTGTTGATTTCCATCGCGGCTGCCGTCTCGATTGGAGCGGGTTACCTGCGGGTGGGTTTGTTGCTGGTGATTGCAGCCGCCTTACCCGACATGCTCGACGGGGCTTTGGCCAAGGCGTCGAATGTCTCCAGCCAGCGTGGGGCATTCTTTGATTCCACCATCGATCGCATCGCCGACAGTTTCATGCTTGGTGGTGTCGCGTGGTATCTCGGCGACACCCGCGGGGGCACCGCAGCAGTGTTGCCGTTTGCAGTGATGGCCGTGTCGTCGTTGATTTCGTATCAGCGAGCCAAGGCTGAATCACTCGGGCTGCAAGCCAAGGGTGGTTTGATGGAGCGCGCCGAGCGCATCGTTATTTTGTGCGTCGGGCTGTTGTTTAATCAAGGCCTCTACTGGGTGATGTGGCTGATGCTGGTCTTGGTGTCGGTGACTGCAGTGCAGCGTTTCATCAAGATTTGGCGTCAAGCAGCCGTCGCGCCAGTAACCGCAGCGCGACTCGAAACACGGCGCATGCATCGCGCGACGCGGCGTGCAGCGTTTGCCGACCGTCGGGCTCGATTGTCATCGCGCCGTCGCGATGCCTGACGACAAAAATCCCGGTCTCGCTTTTCGTTTAGCCACCCTGTTTGGCGCCGCAACCCCAGCCGTGGTGTCACACGTTGCTGCTTTGTCGCTTGGCGGAATCGGGGCAGTGGCCATGCGTGGTGAGCGAAAGATGGTCGAGCGACATCAGCGCCGCGTGTCGCCAGAACTCAACTTGTTGCAAATGCAGCGCCGCGTGAATGACGCGTTTCAGAGCTATCTGCGCTACTACCTCGAGACATTTCGAATCCCGTCGCTCTCGGCAAGCGAAATTGATGCTGGGTTCAGCACCGAGGGTTACGCGTACATCGAAGACGCGCTCAAGTTGGGGAGCGGCGCAATTCTTGCGATGCCACATGTTGGTGGCTGGGAATGGGCTGGTCGGTGGTTGGCGCAACGTGGTTTGCAGGTGAGTGCAGTAGTTGAGGTGCTCGAATCCAAAGAGGCCTACGAAACGTTTCTGTCGCTGCGTCGCGGGCTCGGGGTCAACGTGATTCCACTTGATGAGCATGCCGGTGTGGCGGTGCAAGATGCGCTGCGCGCCGATCACGTGGTGGTGTTGATGAGCGACCGCGATATCCAGCGCAATGGGGTGCAAGTCGAATTTTTTGGTGAGCGCACCACGGTGCCGGCTGGGCCAGCGTTTTTTTCGTTGCGGGTCGGTGCGCCAATCATCCCTGCTGCTGCATACTTCACGCGACGTGTTGACGGGCATCACGCCGTTGTTCGTCCACCGATCGCGTTTGAACGCACTGGCACCTTGCGCGACGACATGCAGCGTCTCAGTCAACTGATGGTGGCTGAACTTGAAACATTGATTCGTCGTGCACCAGAACAGTGGCACTTGTTTTCACCGAACTGGCCAAGCGACCCCGGCTACGTCAAATAATTGCGACTAGCTGTAGGCCGCAAACAAGTTGGCCACGCCCTTGGCTTGGCCGCCGTCAACCGCCGACATCACGGCCACAGGCATCACGCCTGTTGCCCACCATGCTGCGATGCGCTCGCGAACCACTTCGGCTGGGCCCGACATGGTGCAGTCATCTAACCACTCGTTACTCATCACGGCTGTGAGCGCTTCGGCCAATTGTTCGCGAGAGGCGCTCGCCAGCACTCGCTCAAACTCATCAACCTGACTGTCGTATCCGCTGGCGCGCCAGTAGTTGCGGTAGTTCGGCAATGTTGCATACATCACCAACGTGCGCCGGTTGACGGCCCGGGCCGCCTCAATGTCGTCGGCAATCACCGTAGGAATCATGTTGGCCATGAAGAATGTTGCCCGTCGCTCTGCGGGAATACGCGCAATCTGCTGGGGGATTGCCCGCAACGAAGCGTTGGCCCATAGCGCACCGTCGCCAATCTCAACGGCCAAGTCGAGCATTTTGTCGCGCAGGGTGGCGAGGTAAATCGGTGGCAACGAACCACCAAATTTTTCATTCGCCCGCATGGCGCCGACGTACTCGCGAATATCGCTGAGTGGTTTACCCGTGGCGACACCAAGGCGCTGCACCACGGGCCCGTGGCTTACACCGACGCCGAATGCAAAGCGTCCACCGGAGATCTCGTGAATATGTGCTGCGGTATTGCCGGCTTCGACGGCGTGCGCCAGATAAATCGGTTGAATTGATGTGAAGTACGACAGCGTGGTGGTGGCGTGCGCCAGCGACACGCAGAGAGACATTGCTGCACCAAGGCTCGGGCACGCCACGTGGGTAAAGCCGCGATCTTGTGCGTCGCGCGCCAACTGCAGTACACCGGCGCGCCGCGTCGGCGAGGCCACAAGTGAAATGGCGGGAAGTTGTTTCGTCGTAGGCATAACGCTGTGCTCACCGTACCGTGAGGGGGGTGGAGACGAGCCCATCAGAGCAGCGCCGCAATGACATGCTGCGAATCGCGATGGTGAGCCCCTACAGCCTCACGATTCCTGGCGGTGTGCAACATCAAGTGTTGGGCTTGGCGCGCGAGTTGCGGCGCATGGGTCACGAGGTGCGCGTGCTCGGGCCCTGCGATGGGCCGCCACCCGAGCCGTTCGTTACCCCGCTGGGCAACAGCCTGCCGACTGCAGCCAATGGTTCGTCGGCGCCGTTGGCACCGGATCCTTCGGCAGCCTTGCGCACGCTGCGAGCCCTTAACGATGAAGCGTTCGACATCTTGCATCTGCACGAACCCATGGCACCTGGCCCGACACAAACTGCATTGATGTTGCGACTGGCACCGATGGTCGGCACATTTCATGCTGCGGGTGATATTGCGTGGTATCGACGGGTGCGCAAAGGAGTGGAGTGGCTAGGCACCCATCTGGACCATCGGGTAGCGGTGTCGGAGGCTGCGCGTGATATGGCCGTGCGCCATGTGGGTGGCACCTTCGAAGTGTTGTACAACGGAATCGACATCGAGACGTATCGGCGACCAAACGTCACACGTGAGCACGCTTCGACGGTGTTGTTTTGTGGTCGTCACGAGCCGCGCAAGGGTCTTGAGGTGTTGCTTGATGCGTTCATGTTGATGCCGAGCCACTATCGGCTCTGGGTGTGTGCTGATGGCCCACACATCGCCGACGTGCGCAAGCGACTTGGTCGCGACCCGCAAGTGGCTGCGCGTATCGATTGGCTCGGTCAGGTGTCTGAGCCCGAAAAGCTAGATCGCTTGGCGCGCTGCAGTGTGTTTTGTGCACCGTCGTTGCACGGTGAGTCATTCGGGTTGGTGCTGCTCGAAGCCATGGCGGCTCAAACACCAGTGGTCGCCAGTGATATTGATGGCTACAGCACCGTCGTGACCGACGGTGTCGATGGTGTGCTGGTACCACCCGGCGACCCAGCCGCGCTCGCCCATGCCGTGCAATCAGTGGTGGATGACCCGTCGTTCAGCCAGCGCCTGGTGGCTGGTGGTGATGCGCGCGCTGCTCAACTGTCGATGAAGTCGTTGGCGCTGCGTTATCTCGACATTTATCGGGCAGTGCTGATTGCCGAAGCAGAAGAGCGAATCGTCGTGCGGCCGAGTGCGTTCGTCAGGTATTTCGAAGATCGCCTGCTGCGTCGACCACGCTTCGCCAGGCTTTCGCAGAACATGGTCAGCACGGTGTCGGAGTCAGTCACCGACACCGTTGCCACACTGCGCAACAAGTCACAAATGTGGCGCGAACGTGTCACTGGTGACGGCTCGGGCGACGAGTAACCTAACCATCATGAACGCGCTGTGGATTGTGTTGGTTGTCGTAGTACTTCTGGTGGTGTGGGTGGTGTTGTCGTACAACCGGCTCATTAGTCGGCGTAACGAAGTGGACAACGCTTGGTCGCAAATCGACGTGCAACTCAAGCGTCGCCTCGATCTGATTCCCAACCTGGTGGAAACGGTCAAGGGTTATGCCGCGTTCGAAAAAAGTGCTCTCGAAGCCGTTATCGACGCACGATCAAAAGCCATGTCAGCAGCCCCGAACCCGGCCGCTCAGGGTGCTGCCGACGTCGGCTTGACCGGTGCATTGCGTCAGCTGTTCGCCTTGTCTGAGGCATACCCCGACCTGAAAGCCAACACCAACTTTTTGTCGCTCCAAGAAGAACTACAAAACACTGAAAGCCGTGTGGCGTTCGCCCGCCAGTTCTACAACGACGCCGTTGAGCGCTACAACAACTCCACGCAGTCGTTCCCCGGAGTCATTTTTGCCAAGTCGTTTAATTTCGCTGATCGCGAATATCTCGAGGTCGAGGCCGCAGCCGCGGTACCGCCGTCGGTGAAGTTCTGAACGACCTCATCGCGGCGAACAAGCGCCGTTCCGTGGCGTTGATGTTTGGCTTCGTGCTCGTGCTCGTCTTGGTTGGCATGGCAGTGGGTGTGTTGATTGGCAACGGCATCCTTGGAACGGTGATTGCTCTCGCGATCGCTTCGGTATCGGCGTTCGTGTCGTACTGGAAGTCAGATTCCATCGCATTGCGCGTAAGCCGCGCGGTGCCAGCCGACCCTGTCGTCTACAAGCGATTGCATAACTTAGTCGAAGGTTTGTGCATCGCTGGCGGTCTGCCAAAACCGCGTGTCTACATCGTCCATGACCCGGCACCCAACGCATTTGCCACGGGTCGGAATCCGAAGAATGCTGCCATTGCCGTTACTACGGGGTTGTTGGAAAAGATGAATCGCGTCGAGCTCGAAGGGGTGGTGGCCCACGAGTTGTCGCACATCAAGAATTACGACATCTTGGTCATGACTCTGGCAGTCACCTTGGTCGGCACTGTTGCCATTCTCACCGACATCACCATTCGCATGATGTGGTGGAATGGTGGGCGAGTAGCACGGGCTGGGGATCGCGACAATCGCAGCAACCCGTTGGCATTGATCGGTATTGCGCTGTTGATCGTGGCGCCACTGTTGGCGCGTGCCATGCAGGCCGCAGTGGGTCGGCGTCGCGAAACTTTAGCCGATGTGTCGGCCGTGCAGTTGACCCGTTATCCGCCGGGGCTGATCTCGGCCCTCGAGAAGCTGCAAGCCGACAGCACGGTGACCCATTCAGCGTCAATGGCCACAGCCCATATGTGGATTGAGCAGCCTTTGCCGGGGGTGAATGACACAGGTCGGTTGGGGTTTTTCCATAAACTCTTCAATACCCATCCCCCTCTTGCAGACCGCATCGCGTTGCTGCGAGAAATCTAAAAACAAGGAGCTCGCAATGTTTTTTGCCCAGCGTCGTGTTGCATTTGCCAGTGGACTACTCGCCGTAGTCGCCCTCGCTGCCTGTAGTGGCGGGGCCGCCAGCACCAGCGATGTGTCTGACACCGTGGCACCAGCCACCACCGTTGAGTCGACCACGACTACCACCACGATTCCGCCAATTTTGGCCCCCTTGACGGGCCTGCCAGTCAGCACGTTGATCACCCGCCCGGCGCTTGCTGTCAAAATCGACAATCACCCCAAGGCCCGCCCCCAGTGGGGGTTGAACCAAGCCGATGTGGTGTATGAAGAAAATGTTGAGATGCTCACCCGTTTTGCCGCGGTGTTCCACACCAACGACAGTGACCCCGTTGGCCCAATTCGCAGTGGGCGCAAACAAGACATCGACTTGCTCGAGCCATTGAATTCGCCGTTGTTTGTCTGGAGCGGCGGTAATGCCGAGGTCACCAAACTGGTGCGGGCGTCCAGCCTCATCGACCTCAGTTATTCAGTCGCTACGGACTCCGGTGGCTATCGACGCGAGAGCTCCCGTTCAGCCCCCCACAACTTGATCGCTGAAACATCCAAATTGTGGACACTGGCGCCGGAAGGTGCACTGCCGCCGCCAGCACAGTTCGTGTATCGCGCCGCCGACGAAGCGATTCCGGCCACCGCGCTTGAAACTGGTGGTGTAAAGATCTCGATGGATGGAGTGCGGGTGATGTGGGAATGGAGCAGCGAGTTCAGTCGCTTTTTGCGCTCGCAAGATGACAAGCCACATGTTGATGTTGACGATGTGCGGGTGAACGCAGCCAACGTGGTGGTGCTGTATGTGCAATACAGCAAGAGCGGATATAGCCCCGTAGCCAAGACCAAGGGTTCGGGAGAAGCGTGGGTGTTCACTGCGGGCAAGCTGTTCCAGGGCACTTGGGCGCGCGACGACGCAGCACAGCCATTCACGCTCAAAGACACCGCGGGCAACATCATCAAATTGACCCCGGGTAATACATGGGTGGAATTGCCGCGATTGGCTAAGGGCGTGTCGTTTTTGCCAGGCACTGACCCGACCTCGTTCAAGTATCCGTAACCAGGCGCACCTAGCGAATGTTCGGGTCGCCAAGTGTCACCTGTGCTGGGTTCGGACCCCGTGTCGGCAAATGGGTACGCTAAAAACACCATGACACAGCCCGACAAGACCACCGGCTCGATGCGCGTGCAGCGCGGATTGGCCGAGATGTTGAAAGGTGGCGTGATCATGGATGTGGTCACCCCCGGTCAAGCAAAGATTGCCGAAGACGCCGGTGCGATCGCGGTAATGGCACTCGAGCGAGTGCCAGCAGACATCCGCCGCGACGGTGGTGTCGCTCGCATGAGTGACCCCGAGATGATCGAAGGCATTCAGGCCGCAGTCTCGATTCCGGTCATGGCCAAAGCGCGCATCGGACACTTCGTCGAAGCGCAAGTACTCGAGGCCCTCGGCGTCGACTTCATTGACGAGAGCGAAGTGCTGACACCCGCTGACGAGGCATTCCACATCGACAAGATGAAGTTCACCATTCCGTTCGTCTGTGGTGCCACCAATCTGGGTGAAGCGCTGCGCCGTATTTCTGAAGGAGCCGCCCTCATTCGCTCGAAGGGTGAAGCCGGCACTGGAAACATCGTTGAAGCTGTTCGCCACTTGCGTTCGATTCTCGGCGATATTCGCAAGATCACTCAGGCCGACTCGGCTGAATTGTTTGGTTGGGCCAAGTTGCTCGACGCACCATTGCCGCTCGTGCAAGAAATCGCCGAGACGGGTCGCTTGCAGGTGCCGCTGTTTTGTGCAGGTGGAATTGCCACGCCAGCCGACGCCGCACTCGCCATGCAACTTGGTGCCGAATCGGTGTTCGTTGGTTCGGGCATCTTCAAGAGTGACGATCCAGCACCGCGTGCCCGCGCGATTGTCGAAGCCACCGCCCACTATCGCGACGCACACATCATCGCCAAGGTCAGCCGCAAACTCGGCGCACCAATGACTGGCATCGCGATGGACGAAATCAACCAGCGTTACGCCGAACGCGGCTGGTAGGAACCCCACTCGGGGAACCCATGTCGGCGCGCGCCCGCATCGGAGTGCTCGCCTTGCAAGGTGCATTTGCTGCTCACGCAGCTGCACTGCAACGGCTTGGCGTAAGCACCGCAGAAGTTCGCGTCGCAGCCGACTTAGAGCAGTGTGATGCATTGGTACTGCCGGGTGGTGAATCGACCACGATGTCGCAACTGTTGGAGACGTCACAATTATTCGACCCGCTCGCAAAACGCATCGCCGCTGGCATGCCCGTCTTTGGCACGTGTGCCGGCATGATTTTGCTGTCCAAGTGCATCGCTGATGGGCGCTCCGACCAGAGGTCATTCGTGGCGCTGGATATCGACGTGCAACGCAACGGCTTTGGTCGACAACGCGACAGCTTTGAAACCGAGATTGATGTACTCGGCCTAGACCGTGCGTTTCATGCAGTGTTCATTCGCGCCCCACGCATTTCGCGCATCGGGAGCGAGATTGAAACGCTCGCCAGCCACGGCGGCGAGCCTGTGCTCGTACGCTCAAAGACCGTTATGGCTGCGTCGTTTCACCCTGAGTTGGTCGATGACGATCGCGTGCATCAGTTGTTTTTGACCATGGTGCAAGGCTGAGTCAACGATGTCTGGTCACTCCAAATGGGCAACGATCAAACGCAAAAAGGCGATCATTGACCAGAAAAAAGGCAAGACGTTCGCCAAGCTGGCGCGTCAAATCGACGTAGCAGCCCGCTCTGGCGGCGGAGACCCAGCGACCAACGCGCCGTTGCGCACGATCATTCAAAAAGCAAAGGCGTCGTCGATGACCAACGATGCCATCGAGCGAGCTATCAAACGTGCAACGGGCGAAGCGCAAGGCTCAAACTACGAAGCAATCACCTACGAGGCATACGCACCTGGCGGTGTGGCGCTTCTCATCGATATTCTCACCGACAATCGCAATCGCACTGCATCAGACGTGCGGGCGATTTTTAGCAAAGGTGGCGGCTCGATGGCTGCCCCTGGCGCCGTGGGTTGGCAGTTCAGCCGGCGCGGCGTGATTCTGGTGGATCGCGCGGCCAAAGAGGACGACGTCATGAATGCCGTGCTCGAGCACGGGGCCGACGACATGCTCGACGATGGTTCGGTTTGGCGCGTCACTTGTGATGCCACCAAAGTCTGGGAAATCAAAACCGCATTAGAAGTCGCAACATTGCCGGTGCAGTCGGCTGAGAGCACGATGGTGTCGTCGCAAACAGTGGCCGTAACCGACGTGGGGGTGGCAAAGGCGATTCTCAAAATTCTGGATGACCTCGAAGAGCACGACGACGTGCAGGATGTGTATTCCAACTTCGATATTTCTGAAGAACTGCTCGAAGCAGCTGCGTCATGACAGGGCAGTGGGCTACGGTGACGGGATGAGCAAAACAGTTGGTGTTGGCGATGCGGCCCCCGATTTCACCCTGCCAGGCACTGGCGGGCGCTCATATTCACTCGCCCAACTGCGCGGTGCACCGGTGGTGCTGGTGTTTTATCCGGGAGACAACACTCCGGTATGCACCAAACAGCTGTGCTCCTACAACGACGAGCTGACCCAGTTCGCCGGGTTGTCAGCCCAGGTCATCGGCATCTCGGCCCAAGACGTGGCGAGTCACGAAAAGTTTGCAGCTAAACACGGTTTTGGCTTTCCGTTGCTGTCTGATGTCGACAAAGCGGTGCATCGGGCCTATGACGTGCTGGGCCTCATGAACCTGCCGCGGCGCAGCGTCTTTGTGCTCGACGCCCAGGGCGTGATTCGCTACGCCCATCGGGCGGTCGTCGGGGTCACCTATCGGCCGGTTAAAGAATTGGTCGATGCCATCACCGCCATCGGCTAGAATCAAACATATGTTCGCCCCCCATCAAGGGTCCAACGATGCCTCGCAGAGCAGCTCGTCGGCTGGCTTGGTGCTGGGTATCGACCCTGGGTTGACTCGCTGCGGATACGCCATCGTGCAACCAGGTGCCCATGCCACCGCCCAACCATCGCTGCATGCACTCGGTGTGTTGACCACGTCGCCTGACGAAGAATTGCCGTTGCGTTTGGCCCAACTTCAGACCGATCTGCTGGCGTTGTTTGATGAGTTTGCACCAACGGCGGTTGCTGTCGAGCGGGTGTTTTTTCAACACAACACCCGCACAGCGATGAGT
>Ga0247833_1006071_pt1 | contig 13683 bp, 16 predicted proteins | sample LaCruzMarch2015__7_FD_187117 | JGI IMG/M metagenome (GOLD analysis project Ga0247833, IMG submission 187117) | Freshwater microbial communities from meromictic Lake La Cruz, Castile-La Mancha, Spain - LaCruzMarch2015_8m | ecosystem: Environmental > Aquatic > Freshwater > Lake | place: Spain...
AAATTTAATACAAATCTTCCGAAATTGTGCACACGATGGCGACCTCTGGTTCAGAGTCGTCATATTCCCTCTCATACGGTTCGCGGTCTACATCGTACAGACACTCATCGATGTCTTCGGTGATGCTCGCTTCCTCGGTAACGGACACGTGCGTTTTCTTTCTCTCCATCAGCTCTGTATAAAATCCCAACAGGATGTTTTTGCGAGCTTCGAACCATAGACGGTCCCTCTCCACAACTACAATGTCGATGAATGGTTTCCCGTCGTCATTCATGAAGCCTGGTTTGTATTGAATAAAGTAGCAGAAATCAACATTGCACACTTCCATTTGAACCTGTATCTGGGGATAATAATGATGAGGAACTTCCCCCGGGATGATCTTCCTCCGCATAGGACACTTGATTTCTACACAATACCCCCTAGCAGTAATTCCATCTGGTGATGCTGCCAACCAGGGGAAATCGTCGTGAACTATCAGACCGAACTCGAACATTCTTTCCCCGAGGACGCTCATCGCAAGTTCTGCTGCTTCTGTCTCATATTTCACGCCATGAGATAACGCCATACCGACTACAGGTATCACATTCAGTTTCTTCATTAGTAAATCTTCGCGAGGACACCCTTTGAAACCATTGAAAGGTTTTATGCCTAGGGCAGCAGAAGACTCCGAAGCCGTCATGAGAGTCTTGCGGACCTCATACCACTCGGGAGTTCTTTGCGCATATTGAGGTTTCTTGAACAAGTCCACAACGCGTGGATGAAGTGTGGAAATATTGACATCGGCGGGGATCGGAATAACAGACATTTTTACATTTCATCGTCCATATTTGTTAAATCATTAGTTTGTCGATATGACATCTCTCGTATCGACAACCCATAGAATCACTGTCCGTGGCAAAAATTCAAGAAAATAATGTTAAGAATAAGTAAATAAGTAAATGAATTCCATCGTTTCTTTCCCAGGGAAAATTGCAAACATAGGGGCGGAGATTGATTATCACGGTAACGCAGTCACTCAAGAGATCCGCGTGATGCATGGTATAATAGACAGCCATGGAAAAGGGATAGGGGCGGAGATTGATTGTCACGGTAACGCAGTCACTCAAGAGATCCGCGTGATGCATGGTATAATAGACAGCCATGGAAAAGGGATAGGGGCGAAGATTGATTGTCACGGTAACGCAGTCACTCAAGAGATCCGCGTGATGCATGGTATAATAGACAGCCATGGAAAAGGGATCGAGGGTGAAATGAAGGCAATGCGCGAATCTTTTGAGAACGAAATGAGAAACATGCAAAAGAAGACGAAGCAAATTTGCATCATTGTGCTCGCAGTGAACGTACTCACTAGAGTTTTCCTGCGGTAAAGTCGAGAAGGTCTTCTCCGAATATATCTGCAATATCCGACTTTTCTATTAACTGTTTGCTTGCGGATATCCTTGGATTCTTTCGTTTTTCTTGCTTTCTGATAACTAAAAACGCAATCATCATAGCCATCAACAATAACAAGAACTTCCACATATACTTAGAATCAATATTTTTTTAAAGCATCGCGTGACGTGGCATGTCTGGGTCAAATGACATTCTCCGAATATCTATATAAGACAATCCATGTTCCACCAAATGTATAATTAAAAACATCCATTCACAATGTCGTCGCCTGCTTACTACAACGAGTACGACTCTGAGTCCGAGCAGTATGACGAGATTGAGCACGAATCACACGAGGAATACGAGCCCTATATGACTTATGACGAAGAGATGGCGGCATTCGAGGATTCTGATAATATCTTTGAGGACGGCAACACGGACGATGCTTATGTTATTAATTCCGAGTATTAATTCTTATGCGTTTATTTTTGAAATAAAAATAAGTACGTAAATATATACGAGATGCAATTCGTCGAGCAAATCCAGGAGTTTATCAGCTCAGTGCCCAAGCCAGTGATCTTCGCGGTGGTTCTCCTCATCCTGGTCGGCGGTTTCTTCCTCTGGAAGAAGATGTCATCCAAGGACAGTGAGACCGAGGTAGAAAAAGGTGCCCTAGCTTCCAGTGTCTACGCCCAGAACGTAGCAAATGATCTTGACGCCGAACGCGAGCCGATGCTGTCAGCTTCCGCCACTTCTTTCGTGAAGGAAGTGCAGACCGGACTACAAGATTTGGAGGAGAATGTCAAGGACGTGGTTGGCGCCTCCGCTCCAGACGAGGACGATGGCGACTCTGATGACGACTTTGAAGAATTTTAAATGTTCTACAGTATGAATGAAAACGTTTTGTCGATACGAATAGGCATCATATCGACACTCTCGTGTATATAATAATATGGTAAGATGTAATTTTACATATAGTTTCGAATTATATTATCATAACTTTCGAGATTACACTATGTAACTGAATTTACTTTCACATGACGATATAGGACAACTACAGCACGCACAAGTGTTTTTACACAGGTCGTAAAAGTTATCCCCAGGTGGCAAGCAAATAACTTCGTAGTTATATATCACGGGGGTCTCGTCGTGCTCGAACCATATGTCCGTAGCATCGTCATAATGCCTATTATGCGCATGATAATAATTCTTCATGATGAATGGTACGACATCCTCTGCATTTTCTCTTTCTTGCGCACACTGCTTACAGCACGAACCATGTTCCTCGTGATGATGATGCCCATCCTTTTGACACATATCGCAACATTGGGTCATTGACTGAAACAAGTCGTCCGTTGAAAAACTATCAGAGCACGGAAACGTTTTCAGCATAGTGCAAAAAACATTCCATTTGTATTGGTCAACGACTTCCCCTGTCTGCAGAGTTTCTACTGCATTTCTACGCAGTTCTTTTAGGAACGACATTTTTATTACATTATTACATTATGGTATAAGTTATTCGTCTTGTCAATATCAGTCATCATCGATGAACATTGATGATAGTTGTTCTTCTATTTTTGGGGCAGGAGTGTTGTCTTTGCCCATGTTGAAACCGATTTTTCTATAAAATGTCTTTCGTTTCGCGACTTGAGAAATAAAAAGTGAATACTGGTCTACTACATCTACAATCACAGGGTCGTTGCCACTGCCACCGCGCAAGATACGCCCACAAGCCTGTACCACGTCACTCGAAGGCGTGGACAGAACAAGCCCTGAAAGTCGCGGGTTGTCATATCCCTCAGAAGCCAAATGGTACGTAGCACAAATCACCTGTGCGTCTGGTTCTATTTTATCTCCGCCTAGATATGTTGCTGCATCGACCCCGAGGGACACCAGGATGTCCTTGATTTCTATAGCATGGTTCCGTCTGTGACTAAGAACCAATACATATCTGCCTGTCTCCGCAATTTTCTTAGTTTCCTCGGCGATGAATATCGTCCTGTCGCGAATGTCGCAGATCTTTGACATGAGCGACGTGTAGCAGATGTCTCCTCGTTTATTGACCGGGGGAGGTTTCTTGTATTCGGCATGTGTGAATGGAACTATCTTCACGAGAACATTTTTTTGTTGAGTTCTGCGAACTTCGAATGCCGTGGGACCCAGAAACCAATGTAATACTCGTGTAAGCCCGTCTTTCCTCGTGGGTGTAGCTGACAACCCTATAACATATTTGAAAGAAATGCCGAACATTGCCTGAGAAAAACTTTCCGCGGCGATGTGATGAGCCTCGTCCACTATCAGACACCCAATCCCACCAAAGTCGGTGTACTTCCTAACAATAAGTGTTTGGATCGATGCGATAATAAAGTCACCTGAGATATCACAAGAATCTCCTCGGACCTTAGAAATCTTTGCGTCCGGAACGAATCTCTTGATGGTTTCTTCGAACTGTTCTTCGAGGAACTTCTTGTGAACGAGAATCATCGTTTTTACCTTAAGTTTACATGCCGTGTAAACTGAGCAGACCGTCTTCCCGAAACCCGTGTCAAGTGACAGAATTCCTCCACCGTTGTTGAGTAGTTGTTTGAGAAGCGCATCAGTAGCCTCTATTTGCTTCAGTTCCTTGCGAAGTGATCCGGTGAACTTTACCAATGGGTTCATAGGCTCCACATCGCCATAATCATGTGACACCGGGAAGCGCTTCAGGTTTTCTAGCGCCCAAAATTTAGGGACAACCACATGAGTGTCATTTCTCTTGAAAACTTTAAATTTCTTTGGAAAGTCTTCATTCAAAGTTACTGGAGCGACAAAAAGCTCTCTATTCACGAGTTTTTTTTCGGATTCAGTCAAATCACTAATTTTAATAGCAGCCCCCTGACGAGACAGCAACATTTTAACATATACACATTCAACGAGTATAAGTTAATATGCATGTCAATATACTAAAACTTTGGAATATATACCCTGTGACCAATGTGAATCATATTTTTCCAAAAAACTCTTCTATAACGATTCGCACGCATGAAACGCTTTTTTGAGATGGTTGGTGAAATTAGAGTGCCGGTAAACTGGTCGTAGAACTGGTCGAACGTCATTGTTTCGAATACCTTCACGGTTCTGTTCCGAAGTCCGAAACAGGAGCAGAACATTTCATACTCATACAAACGATAATAATGATAAGTTATTACTTACCAATTCCCGGATTCACGACCTTCATTTTCCCACCCTTCCCAGAGATCGCCAGTTTCGATCCGTCTATGGGGGCGAATGTCGTACAAGTTCTGTAGTTTTTCGTGCGGAATGTGCCTAAATGGGAAAAACTGCGCCTTTTTCCGGGGGGTGGCGTCTTCTCTCGGCGGCGATACATAGTAAATCGCGAGACTCTTCCTGAATTTGTCAGTAGTCGTAGGAGTAGGGAGCCCATGGATCGAATCGTCCGTAGTTCTGAACAGAACCGCAGTGTTGAACATGGGAGAAACCTTTTTTATCACGTCATCTGGCGCGTGGATATCGGTGGTGAGAATAAGGTCACCGCCACACTCTTTGTTCCAATCCTCTGTCAGAAACACAAGAAGGTTTAGACGCCTCTCCATACCGGATACTGGATGAATCGAATAATCGAGATGCATGTCGAGTTTACCTCCCGGTGGGTATGCATGAATCCCCGCCCCGTGAAGAAACGGGTCCGCCATCAGGTCTTGCACCCCAGAAATCCTCGACATCATCTTTACGAATTGAGGAGACTGTAAAATATCGAACATTCCGGTTGTACGTTCGCCTAGATTTACATTTTTGGCAAACTTTCGCTCGAGTGGGTTCTTATAAAAATGCCAATTGTTTTCATCGGGTGTTTCGAACTCCGCGGCAATATCACGGGCACATTGTTCGCTGAAGAAGTTTTCGATGACGATGTGTGGGAACGGAACAGCGGAAGAGAACTTCTCGGAAATGACGTCTATATGGTCGGTCCAATCGCCGAAAGACATGATTGATATGTGTATAACCAAAGTTGTTAAATTAATTTAAATGATTTTGAATATGCGTGTGTAAAATTATGATCATTCTCGAAGAAGAGACCGGGATAATTTATAAGATATTGTTCCCGAATGGTAAGGTATACATTGGTCAGACGAAGAGAACTATCTATGCGAGAATGAGGGAGCATCGTCGTGATGACTCTGGTTGTGTGAAATTAAAAAATGCGCTTCAAAAATATCCTCCTGAAGAAGTGTACGCTTCGGTGCTCAAACGAGACATCCCCGTTAAATACCTCGATTGGTGGGAAAATCACTTTATTTTGGAATACGATTCTATCAAGACCGGATACAACATCAAGTTTAACGATTCGCCCGCCATTCCATTAGATGCCGAAGTTCCTGAGGTCACCGTTCCACATCACGAGCCTAAATTTAATCCATTCGAAACATTCGCATGTAAATCATACGTGCCCCCGAGAAAAAAAATAGAATGTCTGTTACCCAAGAAACAGAAAAAGGAGGAAATCCCATGGTACATGCTTCACTTACATCCGGCTAAATAGTTTATACAAAGTGTCAATATGACAATTGTCATTTGATCATGAAGCATCTCACACATACCAAAACATGATATCGCTTGTATCATGTTCAGGCTCGCCATGATTTTTTATGGCGGATGTCAGGCCGACGATCGCAACTACGAAGAAAAATATCAGCAGACCAATCATTACTACGCCGAAATTGTTAATGAGTCCGATAGTAAGAAGTGTTATAAATCCCGCGATACCAATGAAGGACAAAAGACATGCTAGTATAAATTGAGCTTTCATTTTTTACATTACCGGTTGGGTGTCTTGTTAAATACATTAGCTTGTCAATATAACGAATGTGCATGCGAGAGCTCCAATTATCGCGATTGTCACTGTGAGAAATAAGAGCGAGACCAGGATGTGCACAAAATCCCCTGGCACGGACAGACAAAGAGGCATTTCGCAGTGCATTTTTGATTTAATTGTAATACATCCAGGAGAACTTCGTCTAATACTCAAGGGTGTCAATATATCGAACATATTGTCAAATAAATATATTTAATGTATTCGCAAATAGAATATTAAATATGTTGTCGCAATATTCTGTAGAAACGACCAAGGCGTTGACAAAAGAACACAAATCTAAGCATGGGATTTACTTTACGCCCAAGAGCGTGCGTGATTTAGTATGGGAACACATAGACACCACGCCTTTGAATATACTAGAACCATCTGCTGGGTCTGGTGAGTTTTTTGACGATTGTCGTGAGAGATTTCCCAATGCCGTTGTTGTAGGTGTTGAACTCGATACAGACATGGCAAGGTCTAGAGGAATTGTCAATCGCGATTTCCTAGAATGGGAAAGCAACATTTCTTTCGATCTCATCATAGGAAATCCCCCGTTCGTTCAACGAAGCAAGGGACATGTATCCGACAAAAACATAGTTTCGGGACGTTCTAATCTTTATGTAGAATTCATCTATAAGTGCCTCACTCAGCATCTCGCACCAGGAGGCACATTGGCGTTCGTGATCCCCGCGTCTATTGGAAATTCCGCTTTCTATGCCCCGACGAGAAAACTCCTGTGTGCTCTTGATATCATCGCGTTCAAAGTTCTTGATACACATGACTTTGTGGAAACGTCTACGCGCATATGCGTTCTTGTCGTGAAAAACTCGCCCGGGGTTGGACGATTTGTATACAATGGGTTTTTATGCGAGAATCCTCCCGATGTTGCTACGAGTTCTATCGGAACGTTGGACGTGACATTCAAGACAGGACACTGTCACGCCCAGGTTAAACAATATTTCGCGGAAGATGGCACCATCCCATTTTTCACAAACAGGGATATCGGTTTGGGTTCTCTCGTGCTTGGCGACAAGACCCGGTATTTGAGCGACGGTGCTACGAAAACATTTTCCGGGAGAGCACTCTTGGTGAAAACGGCGAGCGCTGCAAGACGAGGAGGACGCTTTGTATTTGGGTTCGCTCTATACGAAGGTGACCGATGGTCTGCCGATAACGACGTTATCATAATTCGCGGAAATGACATTGACATTGTATACGACGTATTACAAAAACAGAAGACACTGGACTTCATAAACATGCTCACCACGAATGGACACATAAACATGAGACTATTAAAAAATATTCCTATGTAATATGTTCGCAAAAAGAACATGAATGTTATCGATACATATATAAATGCTCTATGCCCTCGATTTGTTCTCTGGAATAGGAGGGATCTCATATGGGCTTCGTGGCATAGTAACACCAATTGCATATGTTGAAAAAAATACAGACGCACGAGGGTTCTTGGAACAAAAGCATCCGGAGATTCCAGTGTTTGGCGACGTGTGTACATTTGATGCAACTGAGTGGAAGGGAAAAGTAGACATAATCACCGCTGGCTGGCCATGCACCGGATTTTCTGTTGCAGGGCATTCGGCTGGATTCGATCACGAAGCGTCAGGATTGTTTACAGAAATCATACGGATTACCAAGGAGTGTGATCCTAAATATTTATTCCTCGAGAATTCACACGTTCTATCCACACCGGAAAACATTAAGGTGGTTGTTGATGCATTCGATGAACTTGGGTATGAATGCAGATGGCTAACATGCCAAGCAACTTGTGTTGGAGCTCTTCACCAACGCAATCGGTGGTTCTGTTTGGTGATTAAACGATTTGTCGATACAAAAATTTATATCCCCGAGGTCGACAAGTTTGATTGGACGACAGGTGAGCCAGAGAGACAAGTGGAAAAATATTCAGTAGAAAACAGAAATTTACTCGGGTTCCTTGGCAATGCCGTCGTTTTACAACAGGTGAGATATGCGTTTGAAACGTTAGTAAATTTATCTACTTTAAAAACAAAAACCAACGAAAAGAACGGGTTCTCCGTCAATGGCAAGATAACGACATTCACATTGAAACACCAGAAGACTCCTCCTCTTAATATTGTTATTTCTCCCAGACACAATGAGTCAACATTTGCGGTTAGATGTGATATTACCAAAATATTGGTCAAACCAGCGATAGCGGCATTTTGGGCAACTCCGACGTACATGATGAGGCATTCTAAATCACCACGAACATTAACGGAACGAAGTTCGAAGATGTTATCGGCGCAAGTAAGTTTCAGCGAAGGAGGTAAGATGGGGTGGTATCTGAATTACAAATGGGTGGCATGGTTAATGGGATTTCCTTCAGATTATTTCGATGTATGATCCTTCGTATCGACAAACTGACATTTCGACCACGTACTTACAGATACAACGATCCAAAACGAACAACTCCGCGGTTCAACTTTTCATGGATATTTTGTAGTTTCTCATTAGGTCCACCGGCGGTGATGAGCTCGGCGATGGCATTCCTGGTCTGAGTTACGCATGATATCAGATTTCCCTCGAACAAATTTCCTGCCTTGCAAATGTCCTCGATCGAGCCCCCGGCGAACCATTTCTTCGCGCCATCAACGAGGTCATAATCCAGCGAAAAGGGACAGTAGTCCGCGAAAGGGATCTTGAACGATTTTCCGGACGACGAGTTATCTCGCGCCGCCGAAAATGATGACACGGCAGCCACGATGTCTTCGTCTGCGATGTCCCCGGCCAAAAGCTTGGCACCAAGAGCAGGACAAATTGAACCGATCTTCGCAGCAATCTCTCCGAGAGGAGTAAGCACCGTCGCGTTGCAAAGGTTCTCGTTTTCCAGCCACTTCTTGTATTCTTGATAGTCGTCCAACAAACCGGCATTGATGTTCGACGATTGAATGTATTCCATAATGTCGTCATACTTATCTGGCCGTGTCACTTGCCCAATCTTCTTCAGCTTCGACAGAATCAACGCACTGTCGAAGTTCTTGATCTTCATGTCTAGCTTCATGTCTATCTCTGCGATTCCAGAGGACACGATATCATCTCCGACCAGAACCTTGTATACGCCATTCGACGACACTTCCTTGACAACTCCGGTTTCTCCAGACTTCATTGTGCATTTCATCCCTGTCTTTACGAATCTCCAGATGTCCACACGAGACAGAAGCTGAGACCACAGCCTGCACTTGCTTTCAAACAAACGCCCCTGTGCGAGATCTGTGTCGGTTGGTTTGAAGACCACGAACGAGTCAAACGTGCCTTTGATAACATCCTCGACGTCGATGTTTCTCTGCATGCAGCGCAGCACGAACCCTGCAGACATTTTGAGCGAAGACCGCAGTGCCTCTGGCTTGCCAACAACGAGTTTTGCCATCATATTCTTAGGCACGGTAGGATCGTATAGAACAAACACCGAGCCCTCTGTATCAAAGCCACGACGCCCCGCCCGCCCAGCCATCTGGACGAACTCCGATTCCTTGAACATCCGATGCTCGGAACCGTCGAACTTGTGGAGACTTTCGAATACCACCGACCGTGCGGGGCCGTTGACTCCGACCGCGATTGTTTCAGTAGAAATCAGAATCGGCAGCATTCCTTTGCAGAACAACATCTCGATGATCTCCTTCACATAGGGCGGCATTCCAGCATGGTGGACAGCAATGCCTTCCACGGCGTATCCCATATATTTTTGATGGAATGTGTATTCTTCGGGGATTTTGAATTTTCGGAGCAGGTCTTCGAATGTCTTCTTGATGTTCTTCGATTCGTATACGGACACAATGTCGCCTTCCTTGGACAGACGATTCGCCAGTGCTTCGATCCGGATCTTGTTGCAAGAAAAAAAGATGCTCGGCGTCATCTGATTGTCCTGCAAAAGCTTCACGAGCTTCTTGTCAATCACTGTGGGGGCATCATTTTTGATCTTGTCGAACTCGGAGATGTCCTTGATTTCGTTGTTGTCAATGACGTGAAAACTCAGTGGGACCGGACGCTTCGCGGTGAAAACGACGTCGACATGATGGTTCTTCAAGCCACCGAACCAGTTTGCGAACTCTTTAGCATTGGGGACTGTCGCCGACAGAAACACCGCTCTCATCGTATCAGGCATCAAAATCAAAGTTTCTTCATAAACACTACCTCGCGATGGATCATTAATGTAGTGAATTTCGTCGAACACGACCCACTTCACGTTATTCAAACGTCCGTCGCGAGAAAATACAAGTGCGCGAAGAATTTCGGTTGTGAGAATCAGGAAATCCGCATTTTCATTCACAACAACGTCTCCGGTGATAATCCCGACGTTGTCTTCGCCAAACTTCCGTGAAAAATCACGATATTTTTGATTGCTTATAGCCTTTAGAGGAGATGAATATATCACTTTGGTTCCTGCTTCGCGAGAGAGATACCATGAATATTCGGCGAAAATTGTCTTTCCAGAACCAGTGGGAGCTGCCACCATAATAGAATGATCACTCTTCATACTTTCAATTCCTTGCATCTGGAAAGCATCCAGAGGATGGGATAAAGTACTTTCGAAAGTCATTGTATATCTTTATTGGTTTTTACATATGTTTGATGTCTTTTATAACGCATTTTGACGATATGATGTCACGATACTTTTATAGCACAATGTGTCAATATGACGACAATCTCACATCTCTTCGTCATTATTTTGTGTTTACACGATTTTGCTTTAAATTAATACATCTTATTGACAATATGTCACTGCTTCCATCGTTTTGAGCAAGTGTGACATTTAGCAAACACTGTCATCTTTGTTTGCATACCCTCGCTTTCGCGATATTTGAAGGGAGTAGACTATATCTTAAGCCTCATAGAGACCCATCGCCGTTTAGTCGTTGAACCTTTCCCATGAACGAATAGTTTTTAGGGACTTGGCTGCGGATTGCCCAATCTTCAAGATTTTTACCATACCCGAGGTCTATTCTCGGCCAGATGAGACTTTCGTCCACATCCTTGGTACTTGAAGCTCTAAGGAGTTTCCCGCAATTTGACGATGTCGCAATCATAAAGATCACTAGCAACTGACATACACCATCATCAGTGTCTGGAAGTCTAAGCGATTTTTCCACGCACAGGGTCCAGATGTGCGTGGCGCGATGCTTTTCAACCCATGACGTTTAGGTTCATCTGCGCTGCGGGTTTGCATTTCATAATAGCTCGTCTTCATACTTCCGCATCTGCATTTCAATATTCCATCTGGCATGAGCTTCGGGTCCATCGCAGACGCATCTGTGAAGCGAAGTGCCTTACGAGCTGCGTCCTCGAAAGCTTGTGCCCATTTTTCAGGCCATAGCTCATGTGGCTTTGCATTCACAAACGACTTGAGGGTAGGGTCCAGCTCTTTGTATTTCTCGAGGACCTCCGGGCGTTCTCGTGCGACGTACCGGACACCTAGCACCTTCTGGGTGTATGCATACCTAAACGCGGAATTATCCCAATTCAGTGCCTGATCTTTTCTCTTGCAGAACATCACCGCATGGTTCCATGTGGCCCTCTCGAGAAGCCTGGCGATGTCTGGATCTCCGACGATTTCTTTGAGCATCTCTGCAGACTTTGCTCTAATATCGGCCGGAGCAGACACAGGGTTGTAGACTGTTTTGGGCGCCATTTGTATATATTACAACGATTAATATTAAATAATTAACATGTCGATATACACGTAAAGTGTATTATCTCCAGATGATTATTTTGTATCGACAAACTGACATTTCAATAAGACATGTGTTTCTAAATAGAATGTGTCATATTTTCGGAAGCTTTCGCCTTGTTCCTGACTACACCGTCTGTGTCAATTGTATATTTGTTGAAATTGACATAAGATCCATCTTCGCAATAATATTCAAGAGTTGACATTTTTAAAAAAACACTCTTATGCGACTTAAATGTTTTATTCTGACAATATGTGCGATTAAACATTATATGGACTAGTTGATACATTAAAACAAACATGATATAATTTTATATATCATATCAAAATGATGTCTACTCCGAAGGAAGATAATTTTAGGATGCCGGGGGAGTTCGAACCTCACGCTCTGACGTGGATGGCATTTCCTCATAAAGCCGACAATTGGCGGAACAACGCCAAAGAAGCTCAGAAAACGATGTCTGTTCTCGCGAACTTGGTGAGCAAGTTTGAGAGAGTCATCATGATAGTCCCACGAAGGTGTATGCGAGCCGCGCTTTCGAATGTGGATGAAACCGTGAGCATCGTGGTCGGAGAAACGGATGATGCATGGGTGCGGGACACCGGTGCCACGTTCGTGACAAACGGGAAAGAAATCCGAGGGGTGTCGTGGAAATTTAATTCATGGGGAGGAACTGTAAACGGTCTGTATTCTTCTTGGAAGAACGATGAAAAGATAGCAGAATTCATGTGCAAAATTCATGGAGTGCAAGTGTACAAGCCTTCGTTTATTCTTGAGGGAGGTTCCATTCATGTCGACGGCGAGGGAACATGTATGACGACTATAGAATGTCTTCGCGACGAGGGCAGAAACTCTCATTTCACAGGCGCGGAGCTCGAAGAAAACCTGAAGAAATACTTGAACGTTGAAAAGGTAATTTGGCTCGAGCACGGCATTGTCGATGACGAAACCAACGGGCATATCGATAACATGGCGGCTTTTGCAAGACCCGGGGAGATCATCCTCGCGTGGACGGACGACAAGGAGCATCCGCAGTATAAACGTTCAAATGCGGCGTATGATCACCTGATCAATATAAAAGACGCGAAAGGTCGTCGGTTGATTGTTCATAAGATGCATATCCCTGACGACATGTATATCATGGAGGAAGAAGCCAGTGGAGTGGTAAACTCGGGAGAAGCAGTTGCACGCGTGGCTGGCGATCGTCTGGCGGCTTCTTACGTGAATTTCATTATGCCCAACGGCGCTATCATTTTTCCGACATTTGGTGATGCTAAACATGACAAGCTGGCCGAGGAGCAATTCAAGCGAATCTTCCCCGAACGACAAGTAATTGGTTTTTACTCTCGTGAATTACTACTCGGAGGTGGAAACCTCCATTGCCTGACCCAACAAGTACCACATTTATGATAATTAAAAATATTACATATATGTAAAAATGAACAAGACTAACAACATCCCTCGGTCTTCGGATGGATCGGTGGCGAAACTCGTGAAGGGGGGTCTTCCTCTGTCGGGAGCTGAAGAACCATTTACAAACTCGGTGTATGGTTCGGAAAAATGGGGAAAAAGAAATAATAATTGTTATGGGTTTGCTATAGATTGGTTTAAAGCATCGGAAAACAGAAAACTACAACCTGGAGAAATATCAAAGACTCTTAAATCTCACGACGATCTCACCGATTCGAAGATATTGAAAGAAAGAGTGACATCAGATCTCGCCACAAAGACGAACGGCGGATATGCAGCATC
>Ga0247833_1006087_pt1 | contig 13646 bp, 10 predicted proteins | sample LaCruzMarch2015__7_FD_187117 | JGI IMG/M metagenome (GOLD analysis project Ga0247833, IMG submission 187117) | Freshwater microbial communities from meromictic Lake La Cruz, Castile-La Mancha, Spain - LaCruzMarch2015_8m | ecosystem: Environmental > Aquatic > Freshwater > Lake | place: Spain...
GCAGGCTGATCGGTTCGAACGCGGCCAGATCACGATCGGCAAACTCCGGCACGGTGGCATGTGCGACGCCGCACCGGCGGCGCTTGCCAACATCCTCCGGGCGGCCGCGCGGGAGCTCGGCGTGCGGGTCGACGACACCCCGGCCCAGATCGACCCGGCCGATCCCCGGCTCTTCGACCATCATCTCGTGTTCATGCACGGCCGCCAGGGCTTCGCGTTTCCACAGGCTGCCCGCGAGCGGCTGCGACAGTTCTTCGAGCGGGGCGGCACGCTCCTGGCCGACAGCGTGTGCGCGGCGGGGAGTTTCGCCACGGCCTTTCGCGAAGAGATCGCCGCGGTGCTGCCCGAGCACAAGCTCGAGGAGATCCCCGTCACCGATTCGCTGTTCGCCGCGAACGACTATGGCGGCTTCGACATCCGCGAGGTGACGCTCCGCGAGCCCTCCGGCGGCGACGGCCCGCTCGCCGCCCGACGCCGGCGGATCGCCCCCAAGCTCGAGGGCATTCGGATCGGTGACCGGTGGGCCGTGATCTTTTCGCCCTACGATCTCTCCTGTGCACTCGAGAAGCAAAACTCGCTCGAGTGCACCGGCTACGACCGCGACGATGCCGAGAAAATCGCCCTCAACGTCCTCCTTTATTCGCTCCATCGATAGCGCCGATCCGGCGGGATGCCGCACCGGCATCCGGAGCGAGCACCTTCCAGGCCTCGACGACCGCCAGGGGGGCGACGGCTGCCAGCAGGATGAGCAGCCAGTCGGCGCCGAGCTCCGTACCCACTTCGAACACCGGCCGGGCAAAGGGGAGCATGACGACGCTCACCTGCAGAAGCGCCGACGCCACCACGGCCGCAAGGAGGACCGGATTGGAGCCGATCCCGAGCTGCCACGCCGTGTGCCGGTCGCTCCGGCAGGCAAACGCGAAGAACAGCTGCGCGAACGCCGCGACACAGAATGTGACGGTGCGGGCATGCGGCAGCCGTTCCGGATCGCCACGATAGGCGGCCCAAAATGCCGCGAGCGTGATGATCGCGAGCAGCGCTCCGTGGCCGAGGATCATCCGCGCTCGGGCCCACGTGATCACCGGTTCCCGCGGTGATCGCGGTCGCCGTTGCATGAGGTCGTCTTCCGGGGGCTCGAGGCCGAGGGCCAGCGCCGGCAGCCCGTCGGTCATCAGATTGAGCCACAGGATCTGGATCGCCGCCAACGGCGCCGGCCATCCGATGAGGGCCGCCACGAACATCACGAGCACCTCCCCGGCGTTGCAGGCCAGGAGGTAATGGATGAACTTCTGCAGGTTGTCATAGATGCCACGGCCTTCTTCGATCGCACTCACGATCGACGCGAAGTTGTCGTCGGTGAGCACCATGTCGGACGCTTCCTTCGTCACGTCGGTGCCGGCCAGCCCCATCGCGATACCGATGTCGGCGGCCCGGATTGCCGGGGCGTCGTTGACGCCGTCGCCGGTCATCGCCACCACCTCGCCCCGCCGCTGCCATGCCCGCACGATCCGCAGCTTGTGTTCGGCCGTCACGCGGGCATACACGGTGATCGCTTCGGCACGCGCGGCAAGCTCATCGTCCGACCAGCGGTCGAGATCCGCCCCCGTCGCGGCCCGATCGTCGGGCCCTGCCAGCCCGAGCGCGCGGGCGATCGCGAGCGCCGTGGCGGGATGATCGCCGGTGATCATGAGTGGGCGGATGCCAGCCGCCATGCACGTGGCCACGGCGGCCCGCGCCTCGTCGCGCGGCGGGTCGATCATGCCGACGAGCCCGGCGAACACGAGCTGCTGCTCGACGTCGCTCGTGACCTCGACGGTCGTCCCGCGCGGGGGCGGTGTGGAGGCGTCCACCCGCCACGCCAGGCCGAGCACCCGCAGCGCACGTGCCGCGAGATCGGCGTTCCAGCGGAGAATTTCGGCACGCCGCGTCTCCGTGAGGGGCACCCACGCTCCCGCCCGGGCCTCGTGCGTGCAGCGTGCCAGGACCGCTTCCGGAGCGCCCTTCGTATGGACGACGAATCGGCCATCGGCGGCCCGCACCACCACCGACATCGTCTTCCGCTCCGAGTCGAATGGCACCTCGGAGACCACGGGCTCCGCCGCATCGTCCAGGACGACGCCCGCCTTCATGGCGGCGACGAGCAGGGCGCCCTCCGTGGGATCTCCGATCACCTGCCACCGATCGCCGCCATCCGCATCCGGCCGGAGGGCCGCGTTGTTGCAGCGGGCGCCGATCGTGAGGATCTGCACGAGGTCCACGTCGTGCCGCGGATCGCAGGCTGTGGGAGCCGCCTCGCCCGGTGCACTCGGCTCGAGCGAAAACTCACCCCGCGGCGCATAGCCCGTGCCTGAGACACGATACGAACGCGTGCCGGTGACGACGGCCTGCACGGTCATTTCATTGCGCGTCAGCGTGCCGGTCTTGTCGGAGCCGACCACCGTCACGCACCCGAGTGTCTCCACGCTCGGCAGCCGCCGCACGAGGGCGTTGCGGGCGACCATCCGTTGCACGCCGAGTGCCAACACGAGCGTCACAACGGCCGGCAGACCTTCGGGAACGGCCGCCACGGCCAGACTCACCGACCGCAGCAGCACGTCCCACACGCTGCCGGCCCGCAGCAGCTCGAGCCCTGAAATCACGGCCACGATCACCAGGCAGACGGCGACGAGCACGCGGCCGAGTTCGTCGAGCCGGCGCTGGAGCGGCGTGGTCTCCGCCGGTGCGCGGTCGAGCAGGCCCGCGATCCGCCCCAGTTCGGTCTGCATCCCGGTCGCCACCACGAGGCCGGCGCCCCGTCCAGCGGCCACGACCGTGCCGGCGTGGACGACCGTGGCCCGATCGCCGAGCGGCAGATCGGCGGCGAGGCGTTCTGCCGCACGCTTCACGACCGGCAGCGATTCGCCGGTCAGCGCCGCCTCCTGAACCGCCAGCCCGTGCGCTTCGACGAGCCGCGCGTCGGCTGGCACCTGACAGCCCGCATCGAGCTCGACGCGATCGCCGACGACGATCTCCCGTGCGGCGACGACGCGGGCAAGGCCATCGCGCACGACACGCGCTTGCGGTGCGGCGAGCCGCTGGAGCGCGGAGAGCGCCTGCTGGGCCCGCTCTTCCTGAAAGAAGCCGATCGCGCCGTTGATCACGACGATGGCCAGAATCGCCGCAGTGTCGGCCCACTCGCCGAGCAGCCCGGCGATCACGGCGGCCACGACGAGGATCACGATCACGAGCTGTTGGAACTGCCGTGCGAGCCGCCGCCACCACGGGATTCCAGGCTGCGCCTCGATCTCGTTCGGGCCCGAAGCAACGAGCCGTCGCGCCGCCTCTGCCTCGGTCAGACCGCGGTCGGCATCGGTCCCCAGGCGTGCGGCTGTCGCCGCCACATCGAGGGCGTGCCAGGCCTCGCTCGCTCGATCCTCTGACGCCATCCAACGCCTCCTCACGCGGGGGCGATCGTGCCACCCGGGGGGCATTATCCCGTCGACCGTCTATCTTTCCGAGTCGCTGTTGCCGCTGGTGAGATAGCTGGCGTAGTAAAGGAGCGTGAGGATGCTCTGGAGCGTGGCGGCCACGTAGGTCCACGCGGCGGCATTGAGCACTTTGTTGACACCCGACATCTGCGCCGGGGGCACGATGCCGAGATTCACGAGCTGCGCCTTCGCCCGATTGCTCGCATCGATCTCCACCGGCAGGTTCACGAGCTGAAAGAACACCGTGCCGCCGAAGAGCGCGATCCCGAGCCAGGCCAGCGGTGCGAGCTGCATCATCAAGCCGAGCACGAACATCGTGATCCCGAAGCCGCTGCCAATATTGGCCACGTTGACCGCGGCGTTGCGGATCGTCATCAGTGAAAAGCTCTGGGCGTCTTGGAGCGCATGCCCCGCTTCATGGGCGGCAATGCCGACGGCAGCCAGGGAGCGGCTGCCATACACGGCCTCCGACAGCCTCAGTACCTTCGCCTGGGGATCATAGTGGTCGTTGAGCTTCCCCGGGATCGCTTCGATCTCCACGTCGGTGGCGCCGGCCGAGTCGAGGATGTGCCGCGCGGCAGCGGCGCCCGTGAGCGGGGAGGGCTCGTGCGAAGCCGCGGCGAACGAGGATTGCACCCGCCACTGGGCCCACATCGCGAGCAGCATCGCGGGAGCCACGGCCAGCATGTACATCGGATCGAAGAAAATCGGCATGGGGGGCGAAACTCCGTGGGACGGCTGCGGCAGGCAGAATCCGCGCAGCCCGAAACCGTCAAGGTATTCTAGCTCTACGCACCATCCAGTGGCCATGTTCGTGAACAACCTGCAAACCGCGCGGTTTCGCCCCCGACCGGCCGTCCGGCTGGCCGTCGCCTGTATCGCCCTCGCTGGCTGCGGCCGCGCCACGGCGCCTGCCGTCCTTCCGCCACGCGATGCCGCGCGGCCGACGCAGCCACTCTGTAGCCGGATCGCCGCCGTCGTACGCCATGCCCGCGATGCACGGCGGCTCGACGCATCGATTCACGGGGCCTGGCAGGTGGTCCACGGCATTCTTGCCTTCGGGCCCGACTTTCCGCTTGCGCACGAGGGGAGCGCGAGCCCGGCGCTCGAGTATCTCTTGGGCGGCGGCCGGATCACCGGCTGGCAACTCCGCCCGGGCGATCATGGCGTTGTCGCGGTCGTCGAGGAGGGAAGCACGACGGGCCAAGGCCACCCCGACCAGTGGCTCGGCTATCTCTCGCAATGCGGCCTTGGTGGCATCCCGCTCGACACGAAGCTCGTCGTCGCCGGCCGCGACTTCACGCTCGCCGACCTGCTCGCGCAGGCGAAGCACGACATCCGCCCGGGCCAGGAGGCCACGTGGACACTCATGGCGCTTGCGGCCTACCTGCCCCCCGACGCATCCTGGAAAGCCTCCGATGGCTCGACCTGGACGATCGAGCGGGTCGTCCACATGGAGGCCGACGCCGACCTGTCTTCGAGTGCCTGCGGCGGCGCTCACCGGCTGACAGGGCTGGCGCTCGCGCTGGCAGCCCACCGCAAGGCCCGCGCGAATCCCGCCGCGCCGCTCACCGGCGGCTGGGCCGCCGCAGCCGACCGGCTTGCCGACGCGATCGATCGGGCGCGGGCGTTCCAGCAGGCCGACGGCAGCTTCTCCACACACTTCTTTGATCGACCGGGCACCTCGCCCGACGTGTTCGCCCGCCTCGGCGCCACCGGCCACATCTTCGAAGTGCTCACGATCGCACTCGACGACAAAGACCTCGCCGCCCCGTGGGTGACCCGCGCCGCGGAGCGGCTCGTCACCCTGCTCGAGCAGACGGACGACGTCGATGTGGAGTGCGGCGGCCTCTACCATGCGATCCACGGTCTCATGCTGTACAACGAGCGGACGTGCCCCGGGGGGCCTATCGCTTCGATTCGCTGAGACCTGCAGCCGTGCACGGCTTGATCTTTTTCTACATCCAGAAGTTTGCGGAGACCGCGGCGCGCGGCGCGCGTCCGAGCGTGGCGACGGGTGCCACCCGCTACCTCCCGTCGGGCGTCTATCCCGACGCCGCGGCCGTCGAGCTCCTCCAGGCGCTGGCCGAGTCGACCGGCCGTTCACTTCCCGACACGCTCGAGCAGTTCGGCCACTTTCTCGCCCCGCATCTCCTGAAGGTGGCGGGCCGTCACGTCGACCCAGGGTGGCAGACGCTCGATCTCATCGAACACACCGAAGCGATCATCCACGCGATGATCCGCACGGCAAATCCCGGCGCCCTGCCGCCGGTGCTCGAGACGGTGCGGCCTGCGCTCGACGAGTTGCATCTCATCTATGGCTCCCAGCGGCAGCTCTGCCCGCTGGCCCGCGGGCTCATGCGTGGCATCGCCACGCACTACCACGAGGAACTCGAGATCGACGAGCCTTCGTGCATGCACCGCGGCGATCCGTTCTGCTCGTTCGTGATCCGCCGCCTGCCCCATGACACCCACGCCGCCTCCTCCGCACTCGCCGACACGACCGACGTCGTCCGCGGCGCCGAGCCGGCGATCGCGACTCCCGTCGCTCCGACAGCCGACGATTCGCTCCCGCCGACGATCGGTGGCTACACGATCGTGCAGCTGATCGGCCGGGGCGGAATGGGCCGCGTCTATCTGGCCCGCGACGAGCAACTCCGCCGCGACGTCGCCATCAAGGTGCTGCATCCGTCGAAGGCCCGCGACCCCGCCGCGACCCGTCGATTTCTGCGCGAGGGCCGGGCGGCGGCGGCGGTCGATCACCCCCACGTGATGACGATCCACCAGGTCGGCGACGAACAGGGCCTGCCCTACATCGTGATGCAGCTGCTCGTCGGCCGCACGCTCAAAGAGGCCCGACAGGCGGAGGGCCCGCTCCCGCTCCCCGAGGTGCTCCGCATCGGCCGCGAAATCGCGGAGGGGCTCGCGGCTGCCCACCGCCAGGGGCTCGTGCACCGCGACATCAAGCCCGACAATGTCTTTCTGCAGGAGCCGCACGGCCAGGTGCGGATCATCGACTTCGGTCTGGCCCGCACCGGGAGTGATGATGGCCTCGACGTGACCGTCGATGGGTCGATCGTCGGCACACCCGCCTACATGTCGCCCGAACGGGTCGAGGGCGGCACGCTCGATGCCAAAAGCGATCTCTTCGGCCTGGGTGTCATCCTCTACGAGCTGCTCGCTGGCCGGCTGCCGTTCGAGGGCACATCGCTCGTGTCGATGCTCGCGGCAATCGCCCGCGGCATGCCGGCCGACCTCGGGACCGTCGCCCCCGACGTGCCCGAGCCTGTCGCCCGACTCGTGATGCGGCTCATCGCCCACGACAAAGCCGCCCGCCCCGCCGATGCCGCCACCGTTGCGGCCGAACTCACAGCGCTCGAGCGGACCCTGTAGCACAGGCTTCAGCCTGTCTGAGTTGCCGATTCGCGTCAGCGTGAAACCATCTGCGAACGCACGGCATCCACGAGCACGTGCAGGTCGCCATGCCAATCGATCGTCGTGCTCTGCTGCGTGGCCAGGTTTTTGAACTGGGCCGTGCCTGTAGCGAATTCATCGCTGCCGATCACGAGCGCCGCCGGAAAGCCCTTCTTGGCCGCGACCTTGAGCTGCTGCCCCACCCGCTTTGCCTCGGGAAAAAATTCCACGGCCATGCCGGCCGCACGGAGGGCCGACGCGACCCGCAGGTAGTCGGCGAGATGTGCCTCGTCGAAGAACACGAGAAACACCTCGGCCGGCGTCTCCACTGCCGAGAGCTTGCCGAGTTCCTCGAGGCCGGCGAGCAGGCGATCGATGCCGAGCGATGCCCCGACCCCGGGCAGCGCCTGCTTCGTGTACAGCCCGGCGAGATTGTCGTAGCGGCCGCCCGAGCAGATGCTGCCGAGCGTGGGCAGGTCGTCGAGGAAGCTTTCAAGCACGATGCCTGTGTAGTAGTCGAGGCCGCGGGCGATCGACGGATCGACGACGACACGGCCCTCGGCGACGCCCGCCGCCTGCACGCCGTCGAGGATTGCCCGGAGCGCAGCCACGCCCACCCGCCCGCTCTCGGAATCGGCGACGAGGCTCTCGAGCCCGGCGAGCACGTCGGCCATCGAGCCCGACAGCTCCGCCATCTTCAAGAGCTTCTCGACCGCATCGGCCGCCACGCCGTGGCCGATCAACTCGGCTTTCACGGCGTCGCGCGTCGCCTTGCCCAGCTTGTCGAGCGACCGCAGTACGTCGGTCGCCCGGTCGGCGAGGCCGAGTGAAGCGAGCACACCGCCGAGCACCCGGCGGTCGTTGATGCGGATCGTGAACCGCTCGATCCCGATCGCGGCCAAGAGATCGTGCACCACGAGCACCGTCTCGAGGTCGGCCACGGGGCTCGTGGTGCCGATCGTGTCGAAATCACACTGCATGAACTCGCGGTAGCGGCCGCGCTGCGTGTTTTCGCCACGCCACACCGTGGCCATGTGATATCGCTTGAATGGCGTGCCGAGGCTCGCGATGTGCTGGGCACAGAAACGCGCGAATGGCACCGTGAGGTCGAACCGCATGCCGACCTCGCGGCCGCCGTGGTCGGTGAAGCGATAGAGCTGCTTGTCGGTCTCGGCACTCCCCTTGCCCGTGAGGATCTCGAGGTATTCGAGCGCCGGCGTGTCGATCGGGGCGAAGCCGAAGGAGCGGTAGACCCGCCGGGCCACGTCGAGAATGCGCTCGCGGGCCAACGCCTGCGCGGGCAGATGATCGCGAAACCCCTTCAGCGTGCGCGGCTCGATCATGACACGATCGGGAGGAGGGCCGGCTTCGGGCCGCGGATGCTCGTGCGGCGGTTCTTGCGCTTCCGGCCGTCGCCGATCTCCTGGCCGCCCGGGCCGAGCACGGCGTCCATGTATTCCTCGACCTGCTCTGCCGTCTCGAAATATTGGTCGTAGACCCAGTCGTCTTCGTATTCGCAGTCTTTCGTCGTGTATTCGCGGCAGATCTGCGGCCGCGTGTCGTAGATGCCGCAGCGGTGGTCGGCCTGCAGGTGCTTGCACTCGGTGTGCACGCACACATACCAGTCGCCGTCTTCGGTGAACACGGTGGCATGGTCGTGGAGCAGGAACCACCGGATGTATTCGAACTCCTCGCGCGTGGTCGGCGTCTCCAAGGGCAGGGCGAAATAGCGGCAGCACTTGGCCGTGCAGTATTCGCAGAGCACCTTGTCTTGCGGGATGTCACTCCGCTTGGGCTTCGGCGGGAGCGTGGGGAGCGGCAGATCAGCGACCGACATCAGTGACCTCCAGGGAGCTCGAGCCCCGCAACCCTGCGGGGCCGGCACTATACCATCCGTCGCGGTCGGCCGATCCCCTATACTCGCGGCTCGTTTTGCAGGGAGTCGGCCGATGCCCAAGCGCTGGCACATTCAGCCCCACGATCAGGCGCTCGTCGCCGGGCTCGAGCGGTCGGCGGGCGTGTCGTCGATCGTGGCGCGGCTGCTCGCGGCCCGCGGGCTCACCGGCGCGGGCGACGTCAAAGCCTTCTTGTCGGGCACGATGGCCGACCTGCGCGACCCGGATCTCTTACCCGGCGTGGCCGAGGCCGCCGACCGGATCCTGGCGGCCGCACGGGCGGGCCGAAAGATCGTCGTCTACGGCGACTACGACGCCGACGGCATGTGCGCGACGGCGATCCTGATCGGCTGCCTCGAGGCGCTCGGCGCCAACGCCGCCTGGTACGTGCCCGACCGGCTCGAAGAAGGCTACGGTCTCAACGCCCAGGCCCTCGCGACTCTTGCCGCCCAGGGCGCGAGCCTCGTCGTGACGGTCGATTGCGGCATCGCGAGCGTCGCCGAGGCCCGGCATGCCCGGGAGCTCGGCCTCGAGCTCATCATCACCGACCACCACACCTTCGCCGACACGCTCCCCGAGGCCGCCGTGCTCGTCCACCCGCGGCTCCCGGGCACGGCCTACCCCTTCGGCGAACTCTGCGGCGCCGGCGTGGCGTTCAAACTCGCCTGGGCGATCGCCACCAGGGCGTGTGGCGCGAAGCAGGTCACGCCGCGGCTCCGCGAAATGCTTCTCAAGGGGATGGGCTTCGCAGCCCTCGGCACGGTGGCCGACGTCGTGCCGCTGCTCGATGAAAACCGGATTTACGTGAAGCACGGTCTCGAGTGCCTGCGGAAGCGGGGCGGCCCGGGGATCACCCGGCTCCTCGCACTCGCCAAGCTCGACGAGAAATCGCAGCTCGAAAGCGAAGATGTGGCCTTTCGGCTCGCGCCGCGGCTCAACGCCGCGGGCCGGCTCGGCCAGGCGGCCTGTGGGATCGAACTCTTGACGACCACCGACGAGGCCCGGGCCGCGAGCCTCGCCAACTACCTGCACGAGCTCAACGCCCAGCGCGAGACGGAGGAGCGCAGCATCCTCCTGGCCGCCACGAAGCAGGCCCACGAGCGGTTCGATCCGGAAGCCGATCCGGCCCTCGTGCTCGCCGACCGCGGCTGGCATGCGGGCGTGATCGGGATCGTGGCCGGCCGGCTCGCCGAACGGTTTCATCGGCCGGTCGTGATGATCGCCCAAGACTCGCTCCAGGGCCGGCCGGCGACAGGCAGCGTGCGGAGCGTGCCAGGGTTCGACGTGCATGCCGCGCTCGTCGCCTGCCGCGAGCATCTCGTCACCTGCGGCGGCCATGCCGCAGCCGCGGGCCTGCGGGTCGAAGACGTGCACATCGACGCCTTCCGGGAGCAGTTTCTCGCGGAGGTCGCCGCGCGGCTCCCGGCCGCACTGCGGCAAGCGCAGCTCACGCTCGACGGCGAAGCCACGCTCGCCGGCCTCACGCTCGACACGGTGCGGCAGATCGAGCAGCTCGCCCCGTTCGGCCAGGCCAATCGCCGGCCGCTGCTCTGTGCCACGAGCGTGAGCCTTGCGGAACCGCCGCGCACGATCGGCGGCGGCGCCCGTCATCTCTCGATGAACCTCGTGCAGCACGGCGCGAAGGTGCGCGGCGTGGCCTTCGGCGGCGCCGAGTGGCTCGACCACCTGCCGCCGCCGGGTCAGCCGTTCCACGTGGCCTTCAAGCCGAAGATCAACGAGTTTCGCGGCCGGCGCACCGCCGAGATGGAGATCGTCGACTGGCGTCCCGCCGGAGTGGATGTGGCCGTAGAGCTGCCCGTGCCGGCGGCGATGCCTGTGTGATATGATCTTCACAAGAGCGTCGCGTCCATGCGGATAGCCACGCGCCGAGAGAGCGCCATGATCCAGAAATTGCACAAGCACCACGACGGGCTCGCACTGGTCATCGATCGGGCGACCCTTGCCGCTCACGGGATCGACGAGGAGACGCCTGTCGAGGTCGCATTTTCCGGAACCACGATGATCGTGACCGCCAGCATCGATCTGGAGCGAAAGGCGCTGTTCGAGCGGGCGTTGGCTTTGACGCACGACCGATTCGGCCTCACGCTACAAAAGCTCGCCGAGTGAACGCGTGGCACCTGTCTTCTTGACACTTGGCGAAGTGTTTGCCATCCACGAGTCTGTCATCCATCGATACGGTGGTTCCCTTGGCGTTCGTGAACTCGCGTTATTGCAATCCGCACTTGGTATGCCTGAGGCCACATTCGGCGGCGAATACCTTCACGCAGACATACCATCCATGGCGGCGGCATATTGCTTCCACCTCGTAGCCAACCATCCGTTTGTCGATGGCAACAAGCGGGTCGGTGCCGCCGCAGCGAGCGTATTTCTCGAGATGAATGGCTGGACCTTGGCCGCCGAACAGATGGTGTTTGCGGACTGTGTCATGGCGATCGCGAGTAGCCGTGCTGACAAACAAGCGGCACTGGCATTCTTCAAGCAATACTCCACACGAAACCCTTCGTAGCACCCGTGCATCGCGTCGCCCCCACAATCGTCGTGCTTAGCCTTGCCATGGGTGTCACCCGCGCCGACGACTGGCCGCAGTGGATGGGGCCCGAGCGCGACGGCGTGTGGCGCGAGGCCGGTGTCGTGGATGCGCTGCCGCCAGCTGGCCTGCCCGTGAAGTGGCGGGTGCCCGTGAGCGGCGGCTACTCCGGCCCCGCCGTCGCCGACGGCTGCGTCTATCTCACCGATTACGACCGGCCCGCGGGCGAGCTCGCCAATGCGCCGAACGACCGCACCGAGCTCGCCGGCCGCGAGCGCGTCCTGTGCCTTGATGCCGAGACCGGAAAGCTGCTCTGGAAGCATGAATACGATTGCCCGTATGCGATCTCGTATGCCTCCGGCCCGCGCTGCACGCCGACCGTGGCCGACGGCAAGGTGTATGCGATTGGCGCCGAGGGCAATCTCGTGTGCCTCAATGCGGTGACCGGCGCTGTCGTGTGGTCGAAAGACTTCAAGAAGGACTACGCCGCCCCGACGCCGATCTGGGGCTTCTGTGGCCACCCGCTCGTCAACGGCAAGCGGCTCATCTGCCTCGTGGGCGGCCCCGGAAGCGTGGCCGTGGCGTTCGACAAGGACACTGGCCAGGAACTGTGGCGGGCGCTCTCCGCGAGCGAGAGCGGCTACTGCCCCCCCACGCTGATCGAGAGCGCCGGCGTGCGGCAGGTCGTGATCTGGGACGCCGACAAGCTCAACGCTCTCGAGCCGGCCACGGGCCGCGTGCTCTGGTCGCAGCCGCTCAAGCCGATGTATGGGATGTCGATCATGGCGCCACAGGTGGCCGACACGAAGCAAGGCCGCGTGCTCTTCGCGAGCGGCATCGGCCGCGTGGGAGCGCTGTTTTCGCTCGCGGCCGACAAGCCCGAGGCAACGGTGCTCTGGCGCGGCGAGCCGAAGACGGCTGTCTACTGCGCCAACAGCACGCCCTTCATCGCCGGCGACACGCTCTACGGCTGCGACTGCGACACGGGCATGCTCACGGCCGTCGACCTGGCCACGGGCAAGCGGCTCTGGGAGACGCCCGATGCCACGCTGGGGGGCACCCGCCGCGGCAAGCATGGCACGGCGTTTCTGGTGCGGCACGAGCCGGCCGGCGGCCCGGCCGCGGCGTCCACCCACACGTGGATCTTCAGCGAGACGGGCGACCTGATCCTGGCGACGCTCTCGCCGGCGGGCTATCAGGAGCTTGGCCGGCAGCACCTCCTCGACCCCACGAACGAGTGCTTCGGCCGCGAGGTCGTCTGGAGCCACCCGGCATTCGCGGGCCGGTGCATCTTCGCGCGAAACGACCGCGAGCTCGTGTGCGTGTCGCTGGCCAAGTGACGTTTCACCGGGGGTTCGCGGACTGGATCGACAGGCGTTGTTCCGCCTCGCGAATCCCGGTATGATCACGTCGTTCCCACGTGCCTCCGACGCGTTCGGCGGCACACCTCGGGGCGTAGCTCAGCCTGGCTAGAGCGCTACGTTCGGGACGTAGAGGTCGCACGTTCGAATCGTGTCGCCCCGATTTATTGCGGCACTTCGTGGCGGGCCCGTAGGTGCCGGGGCCTCACGATGTCTCGTGCCAGCCCCAGGGCCTCGAGCAGCTTGATCTCGTAATACGAGATGTCGATCTCCCACCAGCGGTGCTGCACGCTGGCGGCCGTCGGATCGGCATGGTGATTGTTGTGCCATCCCTCGCCGACCGCGAGCAGGGCCACGAGCCAGTTGTTGCGGCTCCCCTCGCCTGTCTCGTAGGTGCGGTAGCCGAACAGGTGGCTGAGCGAATTCACCGACCAAGTGATGTGCCACACCAGCACGATCCGCAGAAACACGCCCCACACCACGACGCTCGCCCCGAGCCGCACGCCCTCGTCGATGCCGCCGGCGAGCCAGCCACCCAGGAAACCCGCGAGAAAGAAGATCGGGATCTGGGCGAGCGCGATCGCCACCTGCAGGTAGCCGTGCTTTTCGAGGTTGAAGTAAAAGCGGTCGCGAAGCAGGTCAGGGGCGAATCGCTCTCGGAATGAGAGGGTGTCGATGCCTGGATTCACCATCAGGAGCCAGCCCAGGTGCGACCACAGAAAGGTCACCAGCGGCGAATGGGGGTCGGGCACATCATCGGAGTGGGCGTGATGCATACGGTGCACCGCCACCCATTGCACGGGCGTGTCTTCGAGGCTGCAGATGGCCAGCGACGCAAGCGCGTATTCCACCCAACGCGGCGTGCGGAAGCTGCGGTGCGTGAGCAGGCGGTGGTAGCCGAGGTTGATGCCGGCGCCGAAGAGGTGCACGCCGAGCACGCACGCCACGACGCCCGTCCAGG
>Ga0247833_1006088_pt1 | contig 13645 bp, 11 predicted proteins | sample LaCruzMarch2015__7_FD_187117 | JGI IMG/M metagenome (GOLD analysis project Ga0247833, IMG submission 187117) | Freshwater microbial communities from meromictic Lake La Cruz, Castile-La Mancha, Spain - LaCruzMarch2015_8m | ecosystem: Environmental > Aquatic > Freshwater > Lake | place: Spain...
AGGATCCACCCCGAAAACCGCTCCCGTGGGGGATCGGGTATGATCCCCTACATCGGCTGCCGCTCAGTCGCCCGCACCGCCCGGGCAAGCCAGGGAGCCCGCTCCACCTCCGCCCATGCCCAACAGCCTGTTCGACTCGCTGGCGTTTCTCGACGCCACCTTCTGGCTGACGGCCGCAGCGATCTTCGGGCTGCTGCTGCTCTCTGCCTTCTTCTCGGGATCGGAGACGGCCCTCACCGCCGCCTCTCGGGGCAAACTCCGGGCCCAGGCCGACAAGGGATCCCGCGGAGCGTCCACGGCGCTCGCGGTCAAGGAGGACGACGAGCGGATGATCGGGGCCCTGCTCCTGGGCAACAACATCGTCAACATCACCGCGGCCTCGCTGGCGACGGCCCTGCTGACGCCGTTCGGCGCGACCGGCGTCGCCATCGCCACGCTCATCATGACGGCGCTGGTGCTCGTGTTTGGCGAAGTGCTGCCCAAGACGCTGGCGATCACGATCCCTGAGGCTGCCGCGGCCCGCGTCGCCCCTACGATCCGGCTGCTGATCTGGCTGTTCGGCCCCGTGATCACCCTCGTGCAATGGCTCGTCGGTGGCGTGCTCGCCCTGTTCGGTGTCCGGACCGAACCGGGCCGCCACGTGCTCTCGGTCCACGAGGAACTTGCCGGCGCCATCGCCCTGGGCCACTCCGAGGGCGCGATGGAGAAGGAGGACCGCGATCGCCTCCTCGGCGCCCTCGACCTCTCCCGCCGCATGGTGTCGGAGATCATGAAGCACCGCAGCCAGATCGAGATGGTCGATGCCGATCTCGCGCCGACCGAAATCGTCGCCCAGGTGCTCGCCAGCCCCCACACCCGGCTACCGGTCTACCGTGGCACCGACGACAACATCCTGGGCGTGATCCATGCCAAGGAACTGCTGCGGGCGATGGATCGGCTGTTGCGGGCCGAGCAGGGAGATTGGGGGGCGCTCCGCGACCTCGACGTGCTCGAGATCGCAATGCCCCCCTACTTCATCCCCGATACCACGCCGCTCGATGAGCAGATGCGTCAGTTCCTCAGGCGACACACCCACTTCGCCCTGGTGATCGATGAATATGGGGCCCTGCAGGGGCTGATCACGCTCGAGGACATCCTCGAGGAGATCGTCGGCGAGATCACCGACGAGTTCGACATCCGCGAGGAGCAGTCGATCGAGCCGCAAGCCGACGGCGGCTACCTCGTCGATGGGACGCTCGCAATCCGGACGCTCAACCGGGCCCTCGACTGGAGCCTACCCGACGCCGAGGCCAACACCGTCGCCGGCCTGGTCATTCATGCGGCCCGGATGATCCCCGATCTGGGTGGGGCGTACGACCTGCATGGCTTCCGCTTCGAGGTGGTGGCCAAGGACGGCAACCGACTGACCCGCCTGCGGGTAACGCCGCTGTCGCCCGCCGCCCACCCGGCCGATCCGAATCACGCGTGATCTCGGGGCGTGATCCACCGGGTTTTGCCGGGTTCGGTCCGGCGAGCACGGTGGCAAGACCAGCGGCGTGATCCGTCGGGGCCACCTCAGCGTGGAGGAGCCATGCCAGCCCGCTCCGTTGAGGGTCGGCGGGAGGTCAAGCGCGGGCGTGCGAGGGAGCCGGATGGGTGAGCCCCAAGCGGCTGGTTTTTCGCCCGGCCCCGGGTTGGACCGGCCTTGCGGCCCCCGCACGAGCCTTCTTATAGTCCTGCCCCGCAGCCGCCAATTCTCCCAGGCGGTGGCCCGTCTTCGGTACGTCATGCCTCCGATCCGACGCCCCCGATCCCCAGCCTACGCCCTGCTCGGGGCGGCCGTCGTTGTTTGGGTGTCGACGAATCCGTCTGGCGGCCAGGGGCTTTCTGAGGCGACCAGCCCTGCCGCTCCCGCGGCGCTGCCCACGAGCCCCGTCGACGTCACCGCGCCGGCGTACGTGCCGCACGTGCCCAAGGCGGTAACTCGCCCGGCGGGCTGGCCCGGCGGGCTGGCCGCCGGCGATGCAGCGCGGCACGTGCTCTCCACTATCCGGACCCGCACCGACGTGCCGCTCGAGCCGATCGGTCAGGCGCAGTCGATTCCCACGGCCGCCGGCCCGGGAGGCATCGAGCCGGCGCAATACGTCGAGCCGGCTCCCCGACCCGTGGCAGGCGAAGTCCGCTCGCTTGAAGCGGCGCTCGTCGTGGCCCGGATCGGGCCCGAGGTGGTGCTCGAGGCCGACCTGCTCACTCCCAAGGCGCTCGAATGGCTGGAGAAGGTGAGCCCCGGCCTGCCGCCCGAGAAGGTCCGCGAGTTGCGGCTCCAGATCTGCCAGCAGGTGATCGACCAACACATCGAAACCTTGCTGGTCTACGTCGATGCCTGCCGCGAGATTCCGGCCGACAAGCTGCCCGAGATCCGCAAGAACGTCGACAAGGCCTTCGACGAGCAGCAGTTGCCGCGGATGATGGAGGAGGAGGGAGTCGCCAACTCGCTCGAGTTTGAGCAGCGACTCCGGCAGCGGGGCATGACGCTTGAGCGCATGCGAAAGATGTTTTTTGAGCGGGGCCTCGCCCAGGAGTGGTTGCGGAAAAACGTGGGCGGTGACGGGGAGATCCCGCATGCCGAACTGATCGCCTGGTACCAAAACCACCTCGACGAATACGCGTTTCCTGCCCGGGCCCGGTTCGAGGTGCTGACCGCGAAGACAGGCCTCAAGCGGTCGCGTGCTTCCGCCTGGGACATGCTCGCCGCGATGGGCAACGAGGTGCTCGGCGGCCGACCGTTTGCCGAGGTGGCCACGAGCCGCTCCGAGGGCCCGACTGCCAGCCAGGGGGGCAGCTTTGATTGGACCACCCAGCGGAGTCTGGCCTCGAAGAAGCTCGACGAGGCGATCTTCTCCCTGCCGATCGGCGAACTCAGCGCGATCATCGAAGATGGCGAAGCGCTCCACATCGTGCGGGTCATCGAGCGGGAGGCCGCCGGACGGACTCCATTCCTGGACGCGCAGGTCGGCATCCGTGAGGAGCTCGTGATCGAAAAGCGGCGCCAGGCGAGCGACGACTACCTGGCGAAGCTGCGGGCCCGGACGCCCGTCTGGACGGTGTTCGACGACCCGACGGGCTCGGCGTCGCAGCCGACCTTCATGGCCGGCCGACCGACCACCGCACCCCGCTGAGGGTCGAGCGGGAGGCCGGCCCCGACGACACCGCCGCCAGGCCGCGGCCCGAGCGCCGCTGATTGCCGCGGCCATGCGCGGCGGCTAAACTCTGTGGTTCTTCGAGGCGGCCGCACCACCCCCTGCCTCACCGGCCGCTCGCGCCCTTTCGAAGGAGCTTTCCGCGATGTCCCCTGCCGCCCCCAAGGCCGCCCCCCGCTCCACCGTCGAGCGGGCCCCCCCCTGGCCGGGCACCCAGGCGGCCGGAACGGCCCGGCTGACGTATGACGGCCACGAGCATGAGCTGCCGGTCGTCGTGGGCACCGAGGGGGAGCGGGCGATCGACATCGCGAAATTGCGGGCCCAGACGAGCCTGATCACGCTCGACGAGGGCTACGTCAACACCGGCTCAACCACCAGCGCCATCACATTCCTCGACGGTGAGCAGGGCATCCTCCGCTACCGCGGCTACCCGATCGAGGTCTTGGCCGAGAAATGTGACTTTGTGGAGGTGGCCTACCTGTTGATGGAGGGCGAGCTCCCCACCGCTGCCCAACTCGACGCCTTCCGCACGTCGCTCTCGCACCACACCATGATCCACGAAGACATGCGGAGCTTCTACGGCGGGTTTCCCCGTGACGCCCACCCGATGGCAATCGCGGGTAGCGTGGTGGGAGCGCTGTCGACTTTCTACCAAGACTCACTCGATGTCCGCGACCCGCGGCAGGTGGAGGTGAGCGTCCATCGGCTGCTGGCCAAGCTCCCCACGATCGCGGCCTACAGCCACAAGAAGTCGTGCGGCCAGCCGCTCATGTACCCGAGGAACGACCTCTCCTATTGCGAGAACTTCCTCCACATGATGTTTGCGGTACCCTGCGAGGACTACCACATCGACCCCGACTTTGCCGACGCCCTCGACATGCTGCTGATCGTGCATGCCGACCACGAGCAAAACTGCTCGACGAGCACAGTCCGAATGGTCGGCTCCAGCGACGCCAACCTGTTTGCCAGCATCTCGGCGGGCATCTCGGCTCTCTGGGGCCCGCTGCATGGCGGCGCCAACCAGGCCTGTGTCGAGATGCTCGAGCGGATCGTGGCCGACGGCGGCGATGTCAAGAAATCTGTCGATCTGGCCAAGAAAAAAGACTCGGGCTTCCGTCTGATGGGCTTCGGCCACCGCGTCTACAAGAACTACGACCCGCGGGCGAAGCTCATCAAGGCCACCTGCGACAAGCTGCTCGCCAAGATCGCGCGGCATGACCCGCTGTTCGACATCGCCCAACAACTCGAGGAGGTGGCGCTTGCCGACGAGTACTTCATCGAGCGAAAACTCTATCCCAACGTCGACTTCTACTCGGGCGTGATCTATCGGGCGATGGGAATCCCGGTGCAGATGTTCACGGTCTTATTCGCGATGGGCCGCCTGCCCGGCTGGATCGCCCACTGGATGGAGATGCACAAGTCGCCCACGCAAAAGATCTGCCGGCCCCGGCAGGTTTACTCCGGCGCGACGCTCCGGGACTTCAGGCCCATCGATCAGCGCGGCTGAGCGCCAGGGTCACGACCGCTTGCCGCGGAAGAATTCCGTGAGCAGCCGGCCGCATTCATCGGCCAGCACGTGCCCCACGTGCTCGACCCGGTGGTTGAGACGCTGGTCGTCGAACAGCCGATAGAGCGACTCGACCGCCCCGGCCTTGGGGTCCGGCGCACCCCAGATCACGATCGGGACTCGGGCCTGCACAATGGCGCCGGCGCACATCGGGCAGGGCTCGAGCGTGACATACAGTGTGCAACCCTCGAGCCGCCAGGAGCCGAGGCTGGCCGCGGCCTGCGTGATCGCGATCATCTCGGCGTGGGCTGTCGGGTCGGCGAGTTGCTCCCGCTGGTTGTGGCCGCCGCCGACCACGCGGCCCGCCGCGACCACGATCGCCCCCACGGGTACCTCGTCTTCCGCGGCGGCCGCCCGGGCTTCCTCGAGGGCCAGCCGCATCCACCGCTCATGCGGCCTGGCTCCGGGCAACGAGTCGTCGGCCCGGAAATTGTCGGCCCAGGGATCCATGCGACAGGACCAGTCGTGGCAGCGGACGGACCGGCCCGACGGCCAGATTGTCGAACTGTACGGCGATCGCCCGGCGACCGCCACTGGTGTGGACCGTTCCGCCCGGCGGCGGCTGGTCGGCCCCGTTCAATCAGGTACGATCGGGCCGGCCGGACGGCACGTCCGCAGGCGCCGAAAGCATCGCCGCGGCAAACTTCGTCCGGTCTCCCAAGCCCCGCCCCACCTCCACCTTCCCTCCCGAGCCTCTCATGGATCCTCTCACGCTTCTGCTCCGCTGGGCCCATGTGCTGGCCGCGATCGTGGCCCTCGGCGGCCTGTTGTTCGCCCGCGTCGCCTTTGTGCCCGCGGCCGAGGAGTTGGGTGCCGAAACCGCCGACCGCCTCCACACCGGCGTCCGACGGCGCTGGCTCCCTTGGGTGATCGGCGCGATCACGCTCCTGCTGGCCAGTGGCCTGGTCAACTACGTGCTGCTGATGCGCCGCGTGAAGGCGGCGCCTGAGCTCTGGGGAGGCGACTGGATGGGGCAGACCGGCTACCACGCGCTGTTCGGCGTCAAGTTTCTGCTGGCGCTGATCGTGTTCTATTTGGCCAGCGGTCTGGTGGGCCGCGGCGCGAGCACCCAGTGGATTCGTGACGCTCGGAAGCAATGGCTGTCGGTCACCGTCGGCCTGGGGGTGGCGGTGGTGCTGATCTCGGGCTGGATGCGGCAGCTGCATACCGGCGTGAACGACCTGCCCGATCCGGTCAAGGCCTACGCCCGCACCTACCTCGACGACATCGAAGCCGCGAATGCCGCCGGTGGTCGGGACGAGGATGATTCAGTCCGCGGCGGGGCCCGGCCGACCTCCGGCGGTGAGAATCCGCGCCCCGCTGCTCCCGAGGAGAAGACCGATGGACAAAAAACAGAAAAAGCGGATGGAGGTGCTGCATCAGAAGATCGCGAAGCTGCAACAGCTCCTGGCGGGGGCGAAGCAGCAGCCCGATGATCCCGGCGAAGTGCCGCGGATCGAGCGAGAGCTCGAGGCTGTGCACGTGGAACTCGCGCAGCTCAAACAAGCCTTGTGACGGTCGCTCGGCGACCTGAGGCCCGCCTCTGCCGCGGGGCACAGGATCGTACTGCCCGCCCGGGTGGTGTATCTTCCAGGGTGTTGGCGGCCAAACGCCGCAGGACAACGCCAGCGGGGTGGTTTCCGCGGCGAGATCGGCTTCCCTTCGGGCACTTGCGATGGGCATTTTTTCGGGGTTGTTTGGCACGCGGCCGAAGCAGGTCGACCTCTGGAAGCGATTCGAGCGGTTGCGCGAGAGCAACTCCGGCACCATGTCGGCCTTTTACAAGGTGCGGGATCTTGAGGACGGCGAGATTCGCGGCCTCAAGATCATCGACCGCGTGAAAAGCGCACCGATCGAGGGCCGCTACAAGGGGCTCGGTAAGCCGGGCGAGGGGGAGGTCGGGAAGCAGATCGCCGGCCCCAATATCGCCCGCACGCTCGAGTGGGGCGAGTCGACCACGGGCGAACCGTTTGTGCTGCAGGAGTTCGTCGAGGGCACCCTGCTGCATAGCCTGCTGACCACCAAGAAAGTCGCGCTGTCGCCGGTCCAGAAGCTCGAACTGGTGCGGCAGGCAGCCAGCGCGATCGCCACCGTGCACCACGCCGGCTTCGTGCACCGCGACATCTGTCCGCGCAACTTCATGCTCCGACCCGACGGGCGACTGATCCTCTTCGACTTCGGCTTGACCGTGCCCGACAAGCCCGTCTTCCTCCAGCCGGGCAACCGGATCGGCACCCCGAACTACATGGCCCCCGAGGTGGTCCGCCGCAGACAGGCCGACAAGCGGCTCGACGTCTTCTCCTTCGGGGTCACTGCCTACGAGCTCTGCACCCTGGCCTCCCCCTGGCCACGCGGCCAGACCGGCAATGTGGCGATGTCGCACGACACGCCGCCAGACCCCATCGAGCAGCACTGGCCCGAGATTCCCCAGCCTCTGGCCGCCTCGATCATGGCCTGCCTGGCGGCCGAACCGGCGGCCCGCCCGGAAAGCATGGAACGGTTCCTGGGGGCGATCAGCAAGCTGGGGCGGTGAGCACGGTCGAACGAGCCCGGTCGTAGGCGGGGCGGGCGGGGAGGAGCCGCAGCCCGGCCGCCAGGGGCAGGCCTTGAAGAACGCGGCAAATCGGCCTATTTTGGGTTGCGGAGCGAGACCGCATTCTGGCCCGCCTCCACGCCACCCCCCTTCGCCTACTTTCAGGAGACAGCCCGATGACCATGGACAAGAGCCTTCGGGTTCGCAAGGGAGGCACGAGCGTCCGCGGGGTTTTGACTCGGGCCGAGCGAATCACCAAGCTCAAGGAGCAGGAGCGCTGGCAGGCAGGTCGCAGCCCGATCGGCCTGCCCAAGGTGCGCGTGCCCAAACTCGCGATGAAGAAAAAGAAGAAGGCCAAGGAAGAGGGCGAAGGCGATACTCCGGCGGCGGGTGCGAAGAAGAAGTAGCCGCGGGGCCCGAGTCAGAGTTCGCCGGTGATCTTGCGGGCCGCGGCTTGGCCTGAGGCGATGACCTGCGGGATGCCCACGCCGCGATAGGCCGCACCGGCCAGCCCGAGCCGGGGATGACGGGCGACGGCCGCCACGATCCGGTCAACTCGATCGGCGTGTCCGATGTGATACTGAGGCATGGCGTGGGCCCAGCGATCGACCTGCACGAGCCGCGGGCGGCCCGTGGCGCCGATCAAGGTGGCCGCCTCGGTGATCGCGAGGTCGACCAGCCGCCCGTCGTCGAGCGCCAGCGACTCGGGGTCGAGGGCGCCGCCGACAAACACCCTGACCAGCACGCACCCGGCCGGGGCCCGGTGCGGAAACTTTGAGCTTGAAAAACTAACGGCCAAGGCCCGGCGCCCGGCCGTGCGCGGCACCACGAGCCCCGCTGCGTCGAGCGGATGTGCGACCTCGTCACGAGCAAACCCCAGCGACACGATCGCCGATCCCGCAGTGGCGATGCCGGCGAGGTCGGCGGCCAACTCCGGATCAAGTCCGGCCAGCAGAACCGCCGCGGCCGAGGGACGGGTGGCGATGATGACGGCGTCGGCGGCAAGCGCAGTGAGACCACCATCGGCCGCATCGACCGTCAGCTGCCAGCGATCTCCGGCCCGGGCCAACCGCTCCGCACGGCCCGGGCGGATGACGACGCCGCGGCCGCGCAGCCATTCCACGAGCCGGTCGGTAAGGGTCTGCATGCCCCCGAGAAAACTCACGAACTGGCCGTACCGGGCCCCCGTCGCGTCACCCGCGGAGGTCTCGCGAAGGCGAGCCCGTTCTCCCGCCCACAGGCTGCCCCTGTCGCGCTCCATCGCGATGAACTCCGGGCAGGCAGCCGCCATGCCGAGCCGGGCTGGATCGGCCGTCCAGATGCCCGCCGCCAGCGGCTGCACCAGCCGCTCGAACGCCTCGCGGCCGAGGCGACGCACGGCGAACGCCTCCAGCGACTCCTCCGGGCCAGTCGTCCGCCGCGGCACGAACCGCTCGGCCAGCACCCGCAGCCGCCCCGCCGGCGACAAGAGCGGCGAGTGCAGGATTCCCGTGACATGCCCAGGGGCCAGCAGCCGGAATCCGCGCGGCACCGGCACCGTCCGCCCAGCATGCCAGACAAGCGCCCGCCTCACCCTGGGGTCGACGCCCACCAGGTCGCCGTGCAGCCCGAGTTGCTCAACGAGAGCCATGCCCTCCGGTCGAGCGGCAAGGAAGCAGTCGGCCGAACGCTCGACGAGCCACCCGTCGCGTCGGACGGTGCCGAGCACGCCCCCCGCCCGATCGGCCGGCTCGAGGATGGTGACGCTGGCCGGTCCCGCTCCCTGCCGGTCGATCGCTGCCGCGGCAGCCGCCAGGCCGGCCAGGCCGCCCCCCACCACGATGACGTGAGCGGCTGCCGTTTGTTCTCGGTTGGGATCGGGCATGAACACCTCGCACGAGTCTCCCCCATCGTAGTCGCACGGCGGCCAGAAGTCGGGGAGCTGGGGGGTCTAGCTGGCCAGGGCGGCCGCCCCGCCCCAGCGGCCTGAATGCCGCCGTTTCCGCCGGCGGGTCTGGTCTGGACTGGCCGGCAGGCAGCCTCTACCGTCCCCTCGCTTCGGGCCGCGGGCCCGCCGGCTTTCGCCATGTCCGACCAAGGAGATGCCTCGTGGCCACGCTGCGGTACTTGATGTCGCGCTCCCTCCTGCCGCTGTCGATCGTGATCGTGATCGCCGCCTGCGTCCATGCCGCCGACGGCGAGCCGGCCAATCCTCCGGCCGCCCTCCAGCTTCCCGGCTGGCTCCAGTCGCTTCGCGTGCCTCCTCCCTCGGAGCAGGCTGCGACGACCGAGGCCGATGCTGAGGCCGAAGCCGATGACAGTTCCGTCGTGCCGGCCGCCGGAATCGAGCCGGCAACACCACGGGTCCGTCAGGTTGCCGACTGGAGCGATCCACGTCCGCCGACGCCACCGACCGTGGCGGCAGCAGTGATTCCGACTGCGGCTCCGAAGCCGGCGCCGGCTGCAGCCACGCCGACAAGCGGCTTTCGACGCTGGATCTCGGAGCGGGTCGCTTCGCTCCCCAAGCCGCTCACGATCACCGTCGAGGCCAACGCCAATGCTGCTGCCGACAAGGACGAGGCTCTCTCCGCGCAGGCTCGTGACGCGGAACCCGCCAAGCCGACTGTCAACGCCCCGGTTGCGGCCACACCCGACGAGATGCCCACGTTGTCGATCGACCCCGCCAGCTTCCGGGGCGCTCTGCCTGGCAAGACGAGCCGGGCCGAACTCGACGCCACCTGGGGCCCCCGTGAACCGGTGGTGGAAGACGATGCCGAGGGAGTTGCCACCTGGAAGATCGCCCCCTTTGATCGCGTCGCAGTCAGCTTCTCGGGCGACACTGTCGCCACGATTCGCATCAAGCTCGCCGAGCCGATGCCCATCGCCGACCTCGCCCGCCAACTGGAGATCGCCGACCTCCGAACCGTGGGCATTCGCGACCAGCAAGATGCAGTGATCGGTGAAGTCTACCCCGAGCGCGGCGTGATCCTGAGCCTCGAGCCCGGCACCCGCCAGGCCACGGCGATCCTGATTGAGCCGTTGGATCCCGATGCCTTCGTGCTGCGGGCCGAGGAAGAGCTCGACTCCTGCTCGGCGTATGCCCTCGCCGACCTCCAGCACGCAGTCCAGATCGACCCGGATCATGTCCGGGCCCACCGCATGCTGCTGGCCATGGCGAGCAGCCAGGGCCGCTGGTCCGAGGCCCTGGGGCATGCCGAGTCTCTGGCCCGCCTCGACCCCGAATCACCCTTGGTGCGGCTCAGGCATGCCTCCGTGTTACTGGCACTCGACCGGCCGGCGGAGGCCCGCACGATCATCGAGCGCGTCCAGGCCGGTGCGGAGCAGCCGCCACTGGTCGCGGCCCAGGCTGCCCGCCTGCTCGGCCGCGTGGCCTTGGCAGGGAAAGCTCCCGACCACCGCGCCGCGGTGGAACACTTCACGGCAGCCATCAAGGCTGCCGCTCCGCTGCTATCGAAGCCGAACTCGCGGCTGGAAGCGCCGGTCCGGGAAATTCTGCTCGACGCCCACCTCGGCACGGCCCTGGCGATCGCCGAGGGAACCTGGCAGCAGAAGAGCCGCGTGATTCCCAAGTGGATCCTTCGCAGCGAGACCCTCGTCAAGGACTTCAGCGGAGACCCCACAAAGCGGCAGGTGCTCGAACTCCAACTCTGCCGCGGGGCGTTGGCCGTCGCAGCCGGCTCGACCGAGTCGATCGAGCCGCTCCCCTGGGTGAAGCGGATGCTCGAACTCCGCGACCGCATCGGGGAGACCGTCGCCGATCCCTGGCGCCGCCGACAGATCGACTGGGATGTCGGCCAGGGGCTCACCGACGCCATCACGGCCGCCCAGATCCGCGGCGATGCCTCCGACATGCTCGACAACGCCACGCTCACAGCCGCCTACCTGGAACGGGGCAGCGAACAGCGTGAACTCACCGACCGTGAGCAAAAGGAACTCGGCGAACTGATGTTCCGGATCGGGATCCTGCACAGCCTCCAGCGGGGCGATCATGCCACCGCCGTGACCTGGTTCGACCGGGCCATCCCGCTCTGGGTGGATAACGACCGCTTCGCCCGCGAAGGTGAACTCGGCCGGCTGGGCGAGTCGTATGTCAGCATGGCGATCTCCTACTGGCAGGTCGAGCGCCGAGAAGACGCCCTGGAGCTCAGTCGCCAGGGCGTGGACTTGATGGTGACGGCCGTTGACGAGCGGCAACTCGAGGAGCGGGCCCTGGCCGTGGCCTACGGCAATCTTGCCACAATGTACGCCGAACAGGGCGACGAAGAGCAGTCGCGAAACTACGCCGAAATGGCCAGCCGCGCCGAAGCTTCGGGCACCACCACGCTCCGCTGACCGCCGGCGGACCGGCCCGCATCACCGCATGGCCCGGCAGGTGCTACAGCAGGCTCTCGAGCAGGAGCCTCATCTTGCGGAGTTCGGCCACCTGATCCACGCCCGCGAGCGGGGGCATGTGGGCGCACAGGGCCCGCTTGTAGCCGCCCCGCTGGAGCAGGCTGACGAGCTTTCCATACTCCACGCCGCCCTGGCCAATCCGCACCTGAAACACGTCGGGCTTGGTGTCCCGCAGGTGAACGTGGGCGACATACTTGAGGATCGGCTCCCACGAGGCGGGCTTCTTACTGCCAAAGATGAAGTGGCTGGGGTCGAGCGTCACGGCAAGGCCGGGCACGTTGCGGCAGAGCGAGGCGGTGGTCTCGGTGTCTTGCGTCATCCGGCCCGCGGCGGTCTTGACCGCCACGATCCCACCGAAACCGGCGGCGATGCCCACGAGCTTTCGGAGCCGCTCGATCTCGCCGTTGAAGGGGGTGCCGAGCTCCGACGACTCCACCACCATCGTCACCACACCGAGCGACTTGGCCAGCCGGCAGCAGGACTCAAACAGGTCGTAGACCGCCGGGGTCTCGGCCGCAGCGAACGAGACGGCCACAGGCCGGAGCCGCTGGAGGTCGCTGCAGGCGGCGATTGCCCCCTCCGGATCGGCCGCCACGGCAGCCGGTTGGAGGTGCCCACCGTGCTCGTGCACGTCGAGTTCCACGGCCGTGAACTCGAGTTCCGACAGCCGCTCCATCGCGGCCGCCAGGGGCATGTCGGGCAGGCATTCCGTGCTGACGCAGACGAACACGTGGTCGCTCCTCTTCTGGCTGGCTCGCGCGGCACGCTCTGGGCGACCGCAGACCGCTGAAGGTAGCGGTCGGCCCGACAACTCGACAACCGCAATGCCGCCCTGCGCGTCGGCGGGCCGAGGGCGGTACCATGGAGCGGGGCGGCGCCGCAGGCGCGCTGCCGGCACGTTGCGACCACGAGGGCACGCCATGGCGATCGAGGAACAGAGGCCGACGCGGGTGATCCTGGAGCAGGCGGGGGCGTGGAACCGCTGGGGCACGCGGCTGGCCTGGACGGTGGCGGGGCTGTCGCTCCTCTGGGCCCTGGGCAGCGCCGCGGCCTTCTCGCAGTATTTCCAGACAGACGCCCGGGTGCTCGAGACCCACCACTCCCTCTCCCGCGCCGCGCCCGACAAGATCGCGATCGTGACGGTCGCCGGGGCGATCATGGGGGGCGACGGCTTCGCCCGCGCGCAGCTCGACCACGTGGCCGACGACCCGGCGGTCAAGGCGGTCGTGCTCCGCGTCGATTCTCCCGGCGGCACGGTCAGCGGCAGCGACGAGATCCACCACCGGCTCTCGACGCTGATCACCGACCGCGACCTGCCGGTGGTCGTGAGCATGGGGGGGCTGGCGGCCAGCGGCGGCTACTACGTGGCTATGGCCAACGGCGGCCGCGAGGACGTGATCTTCGCCGAGCCGGCCACGCTGACCGGCTCGATCGGCGTGATCATTCCGCACTTCGACGTCTCGGCGGCGCTGGAAAAGCTCGCCATCCGCGACGACTCGATCGCCAGCGGCCCGCTCAAGCAGATGCTCAGCCCCACGCGCGACCGCTCGCCCGAGGTGGCCGAGGAGGAGCGGAAGATCCTCCAGTCGCTGGTGGACGGGATGTTTGCCCGCTTCAAGGCGATCGTGAAGGGGGGCCGGCCGAAGCTCGACGACGCGGCGATCGACAAGGTGGCCAGCGGCCGGATCTTCACCGCCGAGCAGGCCAAGGAGGCGGGCCTCGTCGATCGGATCGGGTTTCTGGAGGACGCGGTGGCCCGGGCCGTCGAACTCGCCGGCCTCGATGACGACACGGCCCGGGTCGTGAAGTACACCAAGCCCAAGGCCCTGCTCGACGAGGTGCTCGGCGGCCAGTCGCCAGGGGCCGGCGTGTCGCTCGCGACCCTGGCAGAGCTCGCCACGCCCCGGGCCTGGTATCTGTGCAGCTGGTGGCCGGTTCTCGTCCGGAGCGAGTGAGGCTTGGCTGACGGAGCTG
>Ga0247833_1006089_pt1 | contig 13644 bp, 14 predicted proteins | sample LaCruzMarch2015__7_FD_187117 | JGI IMG/M metagenome (GOLD analysis project Ga0247833, IMG submission 187117) | Freshwater microbial communities from meromictic Lake La Cruz, Castile-La Mancha, Spain - LaCruzMarch2015_8m | ecosystem: Environmental > Aquatic > Freshwater > Lake | place: Spain...
AGAATGTTGGCCGCTGCAAATCCACATCGTGAATTCTTATCGACTAAGTTGTCCGGCCTATCAGGGGCAGGAGGAGTACAACGGACGCCCAATACCATGTTTGCAACAACTGCATCTTCAACTACGGGCATGGACCGAATATGATGATGATGATGAACAACAATGGGCCACCGATGCCACCTCCTCCTCCACCACCACCGCCGCCTCCCCTACCACCGGGAGTAAACAAAAATATGATGCAACACATGATGCCACCTCCACCACCACCTCCACCGCCACCTCCCATATCTTCGATGTATGCCGCATCTGTCAGCTCGCTCAACTGCAACGAGAGTGGCTGGTGCCCTCGTCATCCCAGGACAATACGCTTACGCAAGAAGAATAAGCTAACTGGTAAATGGACGGTGCTATTGAGTGATTGTCCTGAATGTTACTTGGACGGTGTACTTCGTATTCAAAGGAGAGCTAATATTGAAGCGAATTACAAGAATCGTCCTAAGAATAGCAATCAGGCATCAAATTTGTTGGTTGACGTTGATGTTAAGAACAAAGGGGGAAACAAGAGCAGTGGGAGGATGGTGTCGTGTGATAAACAAATTGAAATGCGTCTCTTACGTCTCTCGGAAGCAATGGAAGCAGTGGAAGACAATTCTAATTACAGCTCATACTCTCGACGGTTTTCAATCCAGTCAAGCCAAAGCAGTGATATCAACAGAAGCTTCTTCAATGGCACCCGAGACGAAATGGCAAGTTATCACAACCATTTTTTCAAGAAAGCGATGTGGGTAGGGCTTGCTATTTCCTTTACTATCTTTGTCATTGTAGCTCTTGTTGTTTTCGTTCCACCGATGGGGAAGAAGGAAGAGAAGAATGGGTTGAAAATTACATCAGATAATACATTTCCAAACCCTAACGTAACAACTATCTACCGTCCAAGACCACATGTAGAGCAACAGGATGTCGATGGACAATTGATGGTGTCAAAGGATGAGGTAATGGCCATGACTAATGCAGAGAAATTAAAGATTGCAGACCGGATTAACAATAGCTGTAGTAATCTTGCTGAGTCCTCAGAGTCCTACATTGAATGCAGGATGTTCTGTCACGAAATGGATTGCTGCTTTGATAATCGGCGTCGACGGCAACAGTATCTACGCAATCAGGATGCTAATGGAAAAAGAGAAATGCAGGGAAATTTGCAGTATACGGCAAATGAGGCCCCTAGTATAGGAGACAGCATCAAGGACCATACCTCTCAGTCTTGGTCAAACATGGAGCTCCATGATAGCAAGGAAGATAATGTTGTTGCTTCGTTTACTCCAGCGGCTGGTACAATCACAACAATAATATCTCCGAGCTCGCGTCCCACCATTGCTACCAGCCTGGTATCCTCAAAAAATACAACACTGGTCACAACCAACACTACTTCAACTCAAGCTTCTTTTACCAGTACACTATCAACCCCCACTACCACCACTACTACTGCAACCCCCAACACCACCACTTCTACCACTGCTAAACCAGAAGTGGTGTTTGACGTCTGGTCACTATCAACCCCCACTACCACTACCACCACTACTACTGCAACCCCCATCACCACCACTTTTACCACTGCTAAACCAGAAGTGGTGTTTGACGTGAAATGTGTCAATTATCCACAAGACTTTTGCCGTACATATGCTGGATGTGCCCCATTGTACTTAGGGTGATGTTTTTCGTTGTCCAATTTTATTGTGATACTATTTTCTATGTAGTAAACAATGAGTTGATTATTGTTGAGAGGTATTGGATAAGGCTTGTATAGAAAAACATTTCAAGTCCCTAAGCCTAACATAAGAGTGATTATTTTAAAGATTGATCTATCTTGGGGACAAACCTAACCCCTCGATGTTTTTTTTCCTTTCAAGTCGTTTCCTCTCAACCTCAACAAAATATGTCATTAATTTCGACCTTTCGTCATGATTTTTGGCCTCAAGTATCTTTTGTTTGACAGTGTCCAATCCAACCATGTACGCTTCCGAGTCGGAAATGTGCTGTTGCAAATCCTTTAGCTCTAATTGAAGTTCAGGACTTAAATTTTTCAATGACATTGCTGTCATCATTGCCAGTTGTTTTGTTTTCCTTTCTGACAGAGGCTTTCTTGTTCCATCTTTAGACGTAATCGAGAGTAAGATTGTCATACATAAACGAATTTTACCTCTGTGAAGCCAACAACAGAATCATCATCTGTATCAGTACTGATGAGCAAACCTTCGTTTAAATCGTGTTGCATATCTACAATGTCACGATAGCATTGTGCAAGTTGTTTTTCCTACGCATTCTCGTATGCATTCTTTTTGAGTAATTCGGTTGGGTTATTATTGGTTGTCATAATGGTTCCTTATCTGAAAAGTATGGAATATCCTCATACCGACGACACCAAGATAATAGCCGTCGGTAGAGTGAAATGTAAACACGATCATTCTTCGTCGTTGATCTCGCGGACGATGATGATAAAGACGAAATTTTGCTTCCGTTGCTGGGTGGATGAGTAGTAGCGAAGCGGCGTGAATTGAGATTGGCAAATGTCTTGCCGTGCAAAGAAGATTGACGACGCATTATTTTGCGTGCATTCCAACTCCGACCTGCTCCCATTTTGGCTTTAGAGAAGTGTAGCCTGTAAGTAAATTGATTCGCTCCATTTATTTACAGCTTGTGAGTTGACGAAGTGGTAGTTACCATGATTTGACTTCTTTGAAGAAATGACCCTACCCAACTTACTATCAACCTCCCAATATGTTCTGACCCACTGTTCCAGAATATTGGCAGCGACCACAGACGTTGATGGAGAATAACTTGAAGATGATGAATATCGTTTGACTCCGTTCTTCGAGGTGTAAGACATGTCAGCACTATACTCTGGTGCACGTGCAAAAGTTGCAGATCGACCCCATTCATCAATGATTGGTGGTGTTACTGAATCGCAATGATTTCTACCACGGCTAGTTCTGTTATCGTTATCGTTATTAGTCCACAGTGCGAATGGTCGTTTCCGTGAAATGACGCTGTGAGACTTATCAATGACTGAATCAAGTACATAGAGGGCTCTACCACACTCCTCGCCCATTCGACCCTCATAAACTGGCCAATTAACAATGAATGCACATACGCGATGTCGTTTAATCTCGGTTTCAAGTTCATGTATAACGTTCTTGGTTACAAGGTTCCTCTTGTCGTTGTTGACATCACCGTGAAGCGATATCGGTCTCAAAGGGATGGTGGACAACTCACAGATGCTATCGTGTTGTTCTGGATGTAACGATACGGCAACGCCGATGCTTTTCGTTGATATGTCGAGGGACATGACAGAACCAACGGCCTTGTGCCAGTCTAGAAGATTGGCCACCTTAGACGTGGATACCAGTGCGCTTGATAATTTCGTTGCCAAGAACATGGTTAAGAAGGTTCAATGATGTAATAACTAATAAATCAATTTGCTATTAGGAGTGAATAGCGGTCGTCTCTCTCAGCATTTTATATTTGTCGTTAGCTTGAGACCATAGGTTTACCAGTCAGACAGAACTCCGGCAATCATCACGTTATCGTTATCGTCGTCTGCAAAAAAGAACTGTCTCCGCTCCGTTCGTTCTCTCGTCGCTCGCGTTGGGCTGGTCTACGCTCCGGCCTACCTAGTTAGTTACGGAGTACATAAATTCTCGCCCACATCTTCTATTCTCTGGTACATCAACCACGCACGGTGAGTTTACATACGTGCTTCTACGGCGCTTAGACCGCGGCGTTACTTTCGTTTCCTTTCGTTCCCTTGCTTCGGGCGTCGACAATGCGCTTTTTGCGAATGATTGGACCAATGGCGGCTCGAGGTTGCATGTGGAATCTTCCTCCGTGGTGTTTTCCTCACGCCGGGATTAATGATGGGAGGATATATATTCTCTAATAGGGTGACCCGCGGAGAAGTAATGTGTTTGATAATATGTCTCGAGTTAATCTCTCCAAGAGACATGTCACTATTTTTTTGTCTCATTTTTGTGGTATTATTTGTTAATTCCCCTCCCTCATATTTACACAGAAATGGAAAAAGCCGTCGCATATCCCATCATGACGTTCAACAAGAAACCCCGTGACCCAAATGCACCGAAGAGGAACATGTCGACTTATATACTCTATCAGAATGCCATGCGTGAAACTTTCAAGGAGCAGGTAGATACATACTAGTTTCCAAACCCTCTTCTAGATATTCTGTATTCTTGTATCATTGTGTTCTCTCAATCATTCACAATTTCCCTCGCAACATTCCGGAATGGGCTAGAATCCCGGTATGACCTTTGGCCAGCTTGCTAAGTATACCAGGTACGTCATTGTCATTTGTCGTAACGTTCACTGTTATCATCATCGAATCATCGTCGTCATTCTTCATAACTTAACAGTTCCATGTATAAAGCATTAAATGCCGAAGAAAAAGAGGCATGGAATGAACGTGCTGAGGCCGACAAGGCCAGGTACTTACACGAACTTAGCATGTATCAACCTCCTCCAGGATTTGATATGAAGGGAGACGCCATTGCTAGTCTGATTGTCATGGGGCCTTCGAAGTCGCAGTCGAAGGCCACTCGGGACCCGAACGCGCCCAGAAAGAGTACGTCTCATTCATACTGCTTAATTTCGTTTTGTATCTTGGTGTACTTCAGGAGGTAAAATCATAACACTCCCCTATTATTGGATATTTTTTTCTGTTATTTTCTCTTCACATTCAGACGTGTCATCCTACCTAACCTATCAAAACTCTATGAGGGAAACATTTCGTTTGGAAAATCCTGGCATGACCTTTGGTCAGCTTGCAAAGTTTACTTCGTCAATGTACAAGTCGCTTTCACCCGAGGAGAAGTCACGTTGGGAAGAGGCTGCAGCACAAGACAAGTCAAGATTTGAATTTGAGTTGTTGACCTATCAGCCTCCACCTGGGTTTGATGGCAGTGGAAACTTAATGGAATCACACATTATTGGTCTTGGGGTTGGACGGAAGAAAAAGAAAGGAAAGGACCCCAATGCCCCAAAGCGTGCACGTGGATCGTATGTCTTCTTCACCCTTGATGCTCGTCCGAGGATTCTCGAAGAAAATCCCAATTTGACATTCAGAGAGATTGGTCATGCAATGGGCGAACGGTGGAGAGCACTATCGGCAGAGGATAAACAGAAGTATGATGATTTGGCAAACAACGACAAAAAGCGATTCAAAGAGGAAATAGATATGTATAACTTGAACAGGCCCGTTGTTCTTGAAGTTGCATCGGCGACTGCATACGTGCCACAATCGGCGACTGCATACGAGCCACATCCTCAATATCAGGAAGCACAACAATTTGCTGAACATTACTACTCAGAGCCGCAGCAGCAGCAGCAGCAGCAGCAGCAAGAAGGGGCGACAGGAGTAGAGGTGGGAGGGACTATGTATGACCCCAATGCAGTAGCCTACGCTCAGTATTATGAGCAACATGGCTACTCGGCACAGGAACAGAATCCAGATATGTATCATTATGCCTAAACGAAACAAAAGAGTGGTGTAAATTGACTCTAACTAGTGAAGGACAAGCGCAACTGTAGAAATAAATAAATATGTCAATTGACTCTTCAATGCTCCTAATTCTCTTCCTCATCATCAACATCCTTGATGCTGTCATCGTCATCCTCCACAACCTCATCATCGTCTACTTCATACTGTAGTAATCGTCATCATTCCTCACGTAGAAGTCTCTGCGGCGTTAACCCGCCAAAATATTCACCGACTGGTTCTCCCCGGGAGGCATGAGGAATAATTCGGCAGCAAGCATTTGTGTGACGTAAATCATCTAGCTGCGGCTCCCAAAGTATAATGGTCGTCGCATCTTCATCGTCGTCTGCGGCTGAAGAAACTGAAGAAGAAGAACGACGACGAATCCTTGCTGGTATATTTGCTGAGAATGATGATGAGGATGAAGAAGACGGTGACGACGACGACGACAACAGCGCGGCGATGAGCAGAAGTGGTGACAATGCAGCAATGACAACTGCCGAGACGACAGCCGGTAGTCCAGTGTCGGAATACGATCCAGATAGTAGTAGTAGTAGTAGCAGTAACAATGACGACTCTCCATCCCCGCGAGTGGGAGATACAAATCATCAACAACGGGGTGCGTACTTTAGCTCGAGCTCCGAGGATGATGGCGGAGAGGACGAGGATGATGACCGTGACCATGACCACTTTGATGATGTGGGTTGGAAGATTGGACGACGCCGTCGTCGTGGTCGTAGCGGCGAAGAGGAGGAGGAGGAGGAGAGAGGAATGTCGTCAGAAAGTTATGATGATGATGATGCCGATGCAGACAGTAATAACAACAATAATGAAAGCCAGAGTAATAGAGATGCTGCCACGACCGTCTCATCGTCCATCCTACGTTCGTCATTCTCATGGCTACATTCCTCGTCGGCCGCATCGACTGCCACAATTGCAACTGATGTGGAAGAGGAGGTTGTGCTCGAAGAAGAGGAGGTGGAGGAAGTCGGTCAACACAGTCGCAAGAATGGTGATAATGATTATCTTGTCAAGGCGGAGAATACAGTCCTAGATGAGATATTAGGCGAGGCGGAATCACCATCCTCGGCGGAAGTGACGGCGAGGGAAGAAGGACTAGCGAAGAATCAACAGTTTTTACAATCGAAGATGAATCCGTCAACGGTTAGCAAAAGCAATAACAGTAGCAGCAGCATTAGTAGTGGCGGTACCACTCGAGTCAAGGACAAAGTATCGTTGCGTACGAATATTAATGTCATATCCAACGCCTCCACTACTCCCAAAGGAAGAGGAGGTGGAGGAGGTGCAGTGGGACTACCAGACGTATTCAGTACTATGCGTCAGAAGATTGAAGATTCGATCTTTGGTGGTAGTGATTCTACTACTGCTACTGGTGGGATGGGAAAGTCAGGATCATCATCCAATGCTGCATCATCATCATCATCATCATCATACCCCGCATCATTGTTCTCATCGAATAATACTAGTATGAATAATATCATGAGCAACAACAATCAAAGCAATAATACCGACGCTGCCGACATTAGCAATACAAGCACTGCACTTACAACACTACAGCGGTATTACAATTCCGAGGAAGAACGTGATGCCATGCGTCGGACATTCCAACAGTGTATATCAGCGGCAATACTTGTCTCACTCGCACATAAACGCTACGAACGTCGACGATTGGCGGCAATGGAAATTGAAAAAGTCGTACGTACGCTCTCCGGACAGGATGATTATGATAGTGTCCGTGCTATACTGCTGTTACTAAGTGATGATTATGTCCGTAGTACGAATGAGGATGCACGTAAGGGTGGTGCGGTGGCATTGGCAGCATGTGCCATTGGACTGAAGAAGGCAAATGATGGTGGTGCCGTCGGTTGGTTCGGCAGCAATAACAACATCCTACCGCCATCGGCAAGTACGAGTGCTGGTGGTGATACAGTGGAGTACACACATGGTGTTGTGGCCGAGTGTAGAGATCTTATATTGGCAAGTGTTGTACATGCATGTCAAGACCATTCTCAACGTGTACGGTATTATGCCACTGAAAGTTTGTTCAACGTTACGAAGGTCATGCCATCACTGGCCGTTCGTCACTTCTTTATCCTGTTTGAAATACTCCGTAGTCTATATGCAGATGTCGATCTTGATGTACGATCGGGTGCCGAACTACTTGATAAGAAGTTGAAGGAAGTGATCGTTGGTGCGATAAATAGTGGTAGCTTTTCTGCTGATGCCTGTGTTCCTGTCTTCGCACGGTTTGTTTACATGCGAAATAAGCCAACGAAGCAATTAACACTCACTTGGTTACGTGAATTTGGTGAGAAGCTCGTGGGTGCACCCATACTAGAATTTTTACATCTTTTCCTTGGTGGGATCTTCGCCATGGTCGCAGACCCAACAACGATGATAAGACAGCTCGCGTTAGAGTTTCTCCAGTCGGTACTGCCCAAGCTGTTGGTAACGAATGAGGACTTTGAGGAGGCACGACAGAAGGTCGACTTTGATAAGATATTACAAAGTTTGGTACTGTCAATGGAACATCCCGATCCGTTCGTTCGGAAAGTAGCCATGTATTGGATGTCACGGATTGTTCAGGCGCATATGTCATCGGCATTCCTTAGCGCCGGCGAGGTTGACTTTGCCGATGCAAGAATGGTAGAGTCCACCGTTATGGGTGAGGGTGGAGGGAATAATACTACTGGGGGAAGGTCGCTTAATTTGACTGCAGCTTCGATATCCGTCAGGTCGGCATTGCCACACGTCCTTCCTGGTATTCTGCTCAGCATTGGTGACACACATCAATCCCCTCGAGGGAAGGACACTTTTTTACCAGATCAGACGACGCACTCCCTCGCCGAGCAGGCCAATTCATGTCTCCAGGACGCTGTCAGACGCGATGGTAAGGCGTTCATTCCTCATTTAGGTGGATTCATCGTTACTTTGAGGGAGGAGCTTGATTCTCCTGGTGGAATTATTGCCAGAAACCCTCCGTCGGTCGAGCGCAGGCCATATCGTATGGACGTCAAGGCAGATGGGAGTGGGATTGAAAGCACTGGATGGTTTTATGCTAGCGATGGCGTGGAAGAACGTGATAATGCCCTGATCCTTAGCCGCTTGTGTGCATTACAATGGGTGATTATTCTTTACGAAAATGTCGTGCCTAATGCCATCAAAGCTGATTTCGCCGACGAATTCATTGACTGTATCATTTATCAACTAGTAGATCAGCCACCTGGTATCATTATTGTCAAAAGCTTTGAAGTACTGGCCAACATTTCGAATCCAGCTGTGGGGGAGGACTCATATGCGCTCAATACATCGAAGTCACTGATTAACGAAGCTCTAGTACGTGATGTTAGTATTCCAAGTTGGAAAGATCCCATGGACGAAGCAAACGCAAACTTTGCTCTTGGGATACTGGACCCATCTGAAAGGAAGTTGCTATCGAGAGATAGAAGTGTGTTTGAATCACTAATAGACCTGTATTGGAAACATCAACAGCTTCTATTGGACATATCCAAAGTCATTGAGCTGATGTGTACATTGCAACCCCCGGAATTCGTCTATGTATCATTCGCATACGAATTAGACAATTTCATTGTGTCTAGGATGAAACGCAGAGAGAAGGTACTGGAATCGCCAGAAATTGACACGCACATGATCAAGAAAGAGCTGGCGGCATTTGCGAAGGACTTGGCGTTTGTAAGCAACTTCGCACAACAACTTGGGATCGTATTCTTTGCTGCTCCAGAAACAGAACAGATTCGTCAAGTATTGAAGAATAGTATCGGTCAAAAGGGAAATACGGTTCGCGACGCACGCCGAGCTAGAATGTTCCATATTCTTCTGTACACGTTTTCACACAATATTGTCGCGACGCTTGAGTTTTGTCTCTGGTGTGGCGCTTTCCTTACCGCGTCGACCTTCCTTCAAAACATCAATCCACTTGACGTCTCTCTCATGTTTTATCTTGAACTAGATCAGCTGGTTGACCTCATTGAACGACCCATGTTTCGTCATTTGCATCTGCATATGTTGGAGTGCGATGATGATCCACAGAAGCAAGGTAGTGGGTATCAGTTGTTTCGTACTCTGAAATCTATATTGATGTTGCTGCCCCAGAGCACGAGTTATATGATTTTGAAGGAGCGGTTGACATCGATGGCAAGGTATAGACAGAGTGCCGTGGCTCTTAGCAGTCTATCCAGGAAAGTTATTCCGGGCTCAGAGAATGGTTCTTTTGTCCAGAGGATCGCAAGCGTTCGCAAGTTACACTGTGACGCAAAGTGGAGAATCATCCGTGCTGATAGTCTTGAGGAGCCTTGCCGGCTCATTAGTAGTGATCTGAAGCTTACTGCTGCTCAACAGCGACGAGAGTGGCTAGGCTATGCCGACGAGGAAGAAGAGTTGGCGTCAATAATAAAGATGAAAAATGATATGCTGAGTAATACTCCGAGGAGAGCTGAAATGGTTGGTGTTTACGAACAATTAGATGAAAACACAACACAGCTTCCTCAATATAAAAACAATCGTGACGAAAATGAGTCAACTGCAGCAACTCATACAACAACGAAGGGCTTGATTAAACAATTTGAGCAGATGAATGCAGGCGAAGAAGAGAAAGTCGACCGTCAGTGGCGTAATTTCTGGCTTGAACGCAAAGACATACAAAATCTGCCTTATGACTCTTAATTACTACTCACTCCTTCAATTTAGAATTCATACAATATGGCTCCACGGCGAGGAGGAACTCAGAGAACTCGATTGTGTTGGTGCCATCGGAATCAAACTCTCTTATGATCTCCTCACAATCAGACAATGGCAAATCGTCTGCAGACCCAGTAAGGATACGGTAAGCAATCTTGAATTCTGTAGCATCTATCCGGCCATCACCTGTAGTGTCGCATCGAGTGAACAATTCCTTCATCTTTGCCGTAGTATACTCCCCTTTTGATTGACCCATATGCTTGCCGGCTTGAGAGCGCCATTCACGCATTGCCAATTGAACTCGAACGTATTTTCTCGGATATGACATAGCTATTGCAAAGACATATATAATACAGTGACCTGCCAACCAAGGAGTCACTAGATGAGTCAGTGGATCTACAAGAGAATGTTGCCAAGGTTTTGTTGCCACGACAGTGGCAAGTCCAACTGCGGGTGGGAAATTTACACTCGCGAGCTTACTTAACAGTACGTTACAACCAGCAGCGATTGCTGCCTCACCTGCGAACGTAGTCCCAGCCATTGATAGACGTAGAAGGATACCAGCCACAAAAGCACATGCAGTGCAAACGATGAATGAATGCGGTGACGGAGGTGCCGGATTTCCACAGAAGATGACAATACTTGCGAGCATCTTCGGATCAAAGAGATTGATACTTAGCATGTTCTCAAGAAAGTATAATAAGGCAATGCCGCTTACAACAGAGACCGCGGCAAAGATGGCATCGACCACGTGCGGTAGAAGATGCTTCATTTATGTTGATCTCCTTGCTGTTGCTAAGACTATAGAGTCGAATGCCTAGCACCCCGGCCTAACTCCCTGCCTGGTTCTATGGTCTCGACCGTAGGTTTCCCAGACTTAGTCTGGATGGAGAGTGCTCTCTCTTGTGGTCCCGACTGCGACGCTGTTTGATTGAAAGATCCTCGGCTATGCTCCTTCTTCTTATCATCTCTTCGTAGATCTTCTTTCCCGGCGAATTTACGTACAAGTAGATAGATAGGTAGATCAGTCTCATCTACTACTTGAGACACATCAACATCATGGCCGTCATGAGATTTATCATCCTCTGCGCCGCACTCGTCGGCAACGCTGCGGCGTTTTCCACTGGTCAGTCAGCAATAATTTCAGCGACGTCGTCATCATCATCATTATCATCATCTTCGTCGTCTTTATCGGCAATCCACCCTCGTAATAATAACGACATTTATAATAAGCTGAGTATTAGCATGACCAATAACGACATTTCTAGTGGATCATCCCTCACTGCCCGTTTGCTAGCTGCTGTCACTGCTATATCACTGGCAATCATCATTACATCACCGCTAAATGTCAATGCAGATGAATGGGGTCGTGAAACGGAGGCACCCACGCTCTTCACCGGCGAGACTGTTATGATATGTAAACGACGGGGTCCACTGGGGGCATGTCTGGAAACCACAATCCGTACAACTGAGAATGATAATGATAAGGCATTAAAATATTTCAAGGACCCGAGTGCCGAGGTGAAGCGTAAGCAGCAACAGAGTCTCGAAACATTGAATGAGGCAAGTGAGGGGAATGCACTCATTCAAAAGTTACGGAAACAAAGTGTAGACAATAAGGAGAAGAATGATTTGCTTGTATTTCAGAAGACGTTGCTTAATGATCAAGGTGCGAGCTTTGGTCCGTTCGATCGACAAGTGGTAATACTAAATACCGACGGTAGGACATTTACTCTTCTACAGAATCCACAGGCCATGAGACTGAAGAAGGCTGGGTACTTCGAGGATAGGAAGTTTGTCATACAACCGAGTCAGGATGTCATCAATGATGCACTTGAGGGGAAGAATGAATTCGGAGATGCAATTAAGGAATTCTTTGGGGGTGGGGATGGAGTTACTGCACGAAACGTCAAGGTGGATGAAATCACAGTTAGCAGTAGTAATGTTGCCGTCGATGACAGTGTTGAGAGCAGTAGCGATGCTCCCAAAGTAAATGTTGCCGTTGTTGACATGCAGTAGAAGAATCAATTGAAACTACCGCATCTTTGGACTGAGGGTCGTAGTAATACGATCATAATCTAAAATTTACAATCACTGTCAAAATCGTCCAATCATTTTTACGGCTTCGGATTTGCAGCAAGGTACTCAGCAAATTTTCCCTTATAATCTTTGTGCCAACGAGAAAGTGGCGGACGTTTCTCCACAATATCCCTCATTGCCCATGTCATACGCAATCTGTCAGTGTGTTCATCTACTTCATTGTCAGGACAAATGATATAAAATGTCCCATTCAGCATCTCAGCTTCAAGATACTCCACGACTTGACTTGGCATCCATGCCCCGGCTGCTGGTTTACTCTCATGGAAGAATACCGTTGTTGGATCAACAGTCAAATCAGTTGCACGTTTGCTATTAAGTGCAATGTCAGAATTTGTCCATCCTGGTACGAGTAAATGTGCATGTACAATACATCCCTCAATTTCTCGTAATTCATGTTGCAATCCCTCAGTGTACGCATTCAATGCCGCCTTTGCTTGCATTGTATGCAACATTGCCTGGAGGTTTAGTGATCCCCTGCTTCGAACCAACATTAACAATAACACATTGCTTACCAGATGCAATCATGGATGGTAGGAAGGATTGTACGCCATTCACTGCACCAAGAAAGTTTACCTCAAACGTTCGTTTATAGACCCTCGGTTTTTCCGTTTACGGCTGCTCCGCCCTCCCTAGAGATGCCAGCATTGTTCACAAGGAAAGTTGGTGGACCATAAAGGGTAATAACTCGTGACGCAAGTGCCTCCATCTCGGATGTATTAGATACGTCGCATATTTCAAATGTAGGAAACCACCACAAGCATTAATTTCATTGCTGCATGCATCATCATGGGGCCTGACGACATCGACTAGTATTACTTTCATTCCAGCCTTGCCACAACGAATTGCTATTGCCTTGCCAATGCCTGATGCGGCACCAGTAATGACGGCCACACCACCCTCCACGAATGGGTTGCTCTATTAATATCCGTCATTATGAAAACTGCTTCGCTCGGGCTTTTGGAGGTGAGGGTGGTACGTGTGAATGCCGGCGTCACGGGGAATACGAATCAAGGTACGTAATTTTATGTACTAGGTATAGGGAGAGCAAAGGCCAACGAACTCATCATGGTGGAGGTATGCAGATCCTCCGGCGGCAGTCAATTCAGTAAATTCACTCAATCCATCATACTATCGACCTTCGGAAGGAGGATTGCTAGTATGCTGTGGCTTGGTTTTATTGAAATCGATAAAATAATGATGAAATTAATATACTTCTTCGGCCCTCATTTTTTCGTCGCCTCAATGGAATCGGTCGCGGAACGGCATCCTTAGCTCTCCGA
>Ga0247833_1006097_pt1 | contig 13625 bp, 9 predicted proteins | sample LaCruzMarch2015__7_FD_187117 | JGI IMG/M metagenome (GOLD analysis project Ga0247833, IMG submission 187117) | Freshwater microbial communities from meromictic Lake La Cruz, Castile-La Mancha, Spain - LaCruzMarch2015_8m | ecosystem: Environmental > Aquatic > Freshwater > Lake | place: Spain...
CAGCAAACGGAACAAATGGAGTTAATGGCGTTCAATACCGTGTTCATAGTTTTACAACTGTTGGAAATTCGAGTCTCAATATAACCGATGCTGGATCAAGTGGACAGGTGGATTATCACGTCGTGGCGGGAGGTGGCGCTGGCGGCCGAGGATTGAGTTGCGGCAATGAGGCAGGAGGTGGAGGTGCAGGAGGTGTTTGGCAAGGAAATGCCACCCTAATTGCTACCACTTACCCGATACAAGTGGGTTCCGGTGGAATAGATGCGAATGGAGGAAGCTCATCTTTTAACGGGCTTGTAGCCCTTGGTGGTGGCAAGGGCGGAAATGGATGTCAGCCAGGAAGCGCTGGCGGTTCTGGCGGTGGAGGGTCTCATGATAAAACCTTGGGCGGTTCTGGTGCGAATGGACAAGGGTTTGCCGGTGCACAATCTCAACAATGTTGTTCCGGCGGTGGCGGTGGCGGCGCGGCTGAAGCGGGAAACACGGATGGACCAGCCAGTGGTGGGGACGGTATTTCCTCTTCCATTACGGGAACGCCACAGTTTTATGGTGGTGGCGGGGCAGCATATCATGCGGCGACCGGCACTTTGGGGATTCCTGGCCAAGGCGGAGGGGGAGCCAGCTCAAACACCTATTCCCTTTCAGTTGGGAGTGGTCAGCCCAATACCGGTGGCGGCGGTGGTGGTGGATTTCATAACAGTAATGGTAGTGGCGGGTCCGGTGGGTCTGGAGTTGTGATCATTCGATATCCAATTACTAATCCAAATCCATAATTCTAACAAGATGAAGAGTATTTTTAGTTTTTTAGTTTTTTTTACTACTTTTTCGGTCTTTGCGCAAGTAAAAGTCGGTGAAAATCCAAACACAATAAATCCCTCTGCAGTCCTAGAGGCAGAAAGCACCAATAAGGGCTTTCTACTCCCACGTATGACTACAGCGCAACGCGAGGCTATTCAAAATCCTGCTGAAGGACTTCAAATATACAACTCTACAACAAAATGTTTTGAGGCATTTTATGGAACTTTTTGGCAAAGTATTCATTGTGGTTGTTCTGCAGCTCCCTCAAGTTTATCCTATTCTGATAATGGTCCAATTAGTTATTGTATTAATCAAGCGATTTCCATAAATTCTCCATTTTCACAGGGCGGTAATCCAAGTTTATATGCGGTTTCCCCGGTCTTACCTGCGGGTTTGTTTTTTAATACGACAACAGGTCAAATTACAGGAACGCCAACTTCACTTTCTTCATCTGCCAATTATACCATAACAGCATCCAACGCTTGTGGCTCAACCACCCGTGTTTTGAATATTGCAGTAGTTTCTGTTCCGGCTACTCCCTCTACAATTAGTGGACCATCAGCACCTACCATCAATACTTCAGCGAATTACAGCATAACAGCTGTGTCGGGCGCAACATCCTACACGTGGACAGTTCCTACAGGTTGGACAATCAATTCTGGTCAGGGGACTACGACAATAACAGTAACAGCAGGAACAACCGCGGGAAATGTAACGATAACCGCAACAAATACATGTGGTGCATCAGCAGCATCAACGAAAGTAGTAAGCCCATGGCGACCAATTGTTGCTACTGGAGGTACTGTTACAAATTATACAGCAAACGGATCAAATGGTGTTAATGGTATTCAATACCGTGTTCACAGTTTTACAGCTGTTGGGAATTCGACTTTTAATGTAACCGATGCTGGTTCAAGTGGACAGGTGGATTATTTGGTTGTGGCGGGAGGTGGAGGTGGCGGGAACAACCATGGCGGCGGCGGTGGCGGCGGAGGACTGAAGCAAGGGGCGTTTACCTTGTCAACAGGCTCAAATCAAATCACAATCGGCAATGGCGGTGGTGGCGGAAATGGTAACGGAAATGCTGGCGGAAATGCTGGTAACAGCGCAGCCTTTACATTTATTGCCAATGGTGGCGGCGGCGGCGGCGGACGCATAAACACTGGACAAACAAACCTCGGAAATAATGGCGGCTCAGGAGGTGGAGGCGCCGGCACTAATCCGACTACCGCAGGATCAGCGTTCCCATCCGGACAAGGAAACAATGGTGGAGCAGGGTCTTCCGATGCTACGGCGGGGAACGGCGGTGGCGGTGGCGGGGCCGGTGCTGTAGGTGAGGCAGGTACGGGAGCAAATGGCACTGGAAAGCCTGGAAATGGAGGAATAGGTCTGCCTTCGTCCATTACTGGATTAACCGTATACTATGCGGGTGGAGGAGGTGGTGGTCGCTGGCAGATCGGCACATGCTCCTCAGGGGGCTTGGGCGGTGGCGCAAGCGGTGGATGTGCAGATCTCGCGGTGGGTGGTACAGCTACATCGAATACCGGTGGCGGCGGTGGCGGCGGAGGCGGAGCCGTTGCGAACGGCGGCTCCGGAGGCTCTGGAATTGTAATCATCCGCTATCCGATAACTAATCCAAATCCTTAATTCTAACAAGATGAAGAGTATTTTTACATTTTTACTTATTCTTTTATATTTTACAACCTTTACGCAAGTAAAAGTCGGTGAAAATCCTAATAACCTAAATAATTCAGCACTTTTTGAAATGGAAAGTACCAGTAAGGGCTTTCTTCCACCGCGTATGACGACAGCTCAACGAGATGCCATTCAAAATCCAGTTTTGGGTCTTCAGATCTATAACACAACAACGAATTGCATGGAGTTTTATCGTCCGACGGGTTGGTATTCAATGTGTCCAAGATTAGCGACTTTAACTACAGTAACAGCAAGTTCAATAACGGGAGTTTCTGCATCTTCAGGTGGTCAAATTACAGATGATGGTGGTGCAACAATAACTTCACGAGGTGTTTGTTGGTCAACATCTCCAAATCCAACCCTATCAAATTCATTTACTTCGGATGGAATAGGTTTAGGAACTTTCAATTCTGTTATTAATTCCTTACAAAATGGAACCATCTATTATGTTCGTGCTTATGCTACTACTAGTGTTGGTTCGGCTTATGGAAATGAAATTTCTTTTACCACGTTAATTCCCGGGCCACTTGTAGGTGGAGGAACAAGTTTATCTGGGGCCACTTTTCAAGCCAGTTCAGTGCTGTACAACACCCCCAGTGATGCATTTGACGGCTCTCTTTCCGCATATTGGCATTCTGTGCAATATGATAAAGTACCCTGGGCCAATCCCTGGCTGAGGGTTAATTTTCCAAGCCCACGTGTGGTAAACCGATACCGGTTATGGCATCGCAACAGCCCATCGTCTGAAGACCGGCTGAATAGCTGGAAAATCCAAGGTTCCAATGATGGACAAAATTGGATAGATTTAGATGTTCGAACGAATTCCACGCCACCTTTTCCGGGAACCAGTACATTTAGTCAAGCCCAATTTGGGGAGTATTTATTTAATAATACAACGCCTTATTTGCACTATCGCATTTTTGGAACGGCCGGAAATCCCGGACATGAGTATACGGTCATTGGAGAGTGGCAGCTTTGGGGGTATTAATTAATAAAGTATTAAAATGAAAGCATTTATTTTTGTTAGTTTTATTTTATTTTTCATCAATATTTTCTCGCAAGTAAAAGTTGGTGAAAATCCAAACACAATAAATCCTTCTGCGGGGTTAGAAATTGAATATACAAATAAAGGCTTTCTTCCACCGCGTATGACGACTGCTCATAGAAATGCCATCGTCAATCCGGTAGAGGGGTTGCAGATTTACAATCTTGATTTTCACAGGATCGAGTATTTTGACGGCACGGTCTGGCAGATCGTGTCATCCGTGCAGTCGTGCTCTTCAGCCCCGGGACAGCCTTCAGCCATTACCGGCGACATCAATCCATGCGCCGGAGTATCTGGTCTGGTCTATTCGGTTGTCGCAGTATCAGGAATATCCTATCAATGGACGGTTCCGTCCGGATGGAGTATCACCAGCGGACAGGGAACCAGTTCGATCACGGCCATATCAGGGACTACAGGCGGCAGCATTGTTGTCAGTCCTTCCAATTTGTGCGGTACGGGCAGCGCCCGGACCCTGGCGGTGACGGTTCAGTCAGGGATCATCGCCACAGGCGGAACGATTACTAATCTTCCGGGATACCGCGTGCATACCTTCACTTCGACCTCATCTTTCACCATATCCTCCTGCAGCTCACCGGGTAATGTGGAGGTTCTTATTGTTGCCGGTGGCGGTGGCGGTGGAAAGGGCGGCGGCTTTTGCGGCGGCGGCGGCGGCGGCGGGGCGGTTTACCAGCCCGCGTTCGCCATTTCTCCCGGAACGATTTATTCCGTGGAGGTCGGTGGCGGAGGACTTGGTTCCACGTCAGACGCCAATGGCGCCAATGGCGGCAACTCGTCATTCTCTTATTTGGTGGCAACCGGCGGTGGCGGTGGCGGAAGGAACGGATCAGCCGGAGTCACGGGAGGATCAGGCGGCGGCGGCGGCGAGAACTCTCCCGGAGGCCCAGGAACAGTCGGACAGGGGTTCGGAGGAGGTAACGGAGTAGGAGGTAGCTCAAACGGCGGCGGTGGCGGCGGCGGTGCCGCCGGCACGGGTGGAACCGGAGCGACTCCTGTCGGAGGCGGTGCCGGAGGACCCGGTGTATCCAATTCGATTTCCGGAACGGCAGTCCATTATTCCGGCGGCGGCGGCGGCGGTGCGCATTTCAATCCCGGCGGAATCGGTGGAACAGGAGGTGGCGGAAAAGGAGGAAAGCTCGATAATGCCGGAAGCGGCAATATTCCCGCAGTTAACGGCGCTAGCAATACAGGCGGCGGCGGCGGCGGCGGATGTGTGACCGTTAACGGCGCGAATGGCGGATCCGGAATTGTCATTATTCGTTACCCAATAACTAATCCTTAATTTAAATATGAGTAAGAGTATTTTTAGTTTTTTAGTTTTTTTTACCACGTATTCGCTCTTTTCGCAAGTAAAAGTCGGTGAGAATCCAAACACAATAAATCCTTCTGCAGGGTTAGAAATTGAATATACAAATAAAGGCTTTCTTCCACCGCGTATGACTACCATACAGCGAGATGCGATTCAAAATCCAGTTTTGGGTCTTCAGATCTATAACACAACAACGAATTGTATGGAGTATTATCGTCCGACCGGTTGGTATTCAATGTGTCCAAGATTAGCGACTTTAACTACAGTAACAGCAAGTTCAATAACGGGAGTTTCTGCATCTTCAGGTGGTCAAATTACAGATGATGGTGGTGCAACAATAACTTCAAGAGGTGTTTGTTGGTCAATGAATCCTAATCCAACCCTATCAAATTCATTTACTTCGGATGGAATAGGTTCAGGAACTTTCAATTCTGTTATTAATTCCTTACAAAATGGAACCACCTATTATGTTCGTGCTTATGCTACTACTAGTGTTGGTACGGCTTATGGAAATGAAATTGTATTTACGACCTTAAATACACCAACATTAAGTACTTCATCTGTAACACTTGTTTATGGTAAAAGCACAACATCCGGAGGAAATGTAACCAGCGATGGAGGAGCTGCTGTAGCTAGCCGGGGTTTATGTTGGAGTACAACACAAAATCCAACGATAGCAAATAGTGTAATTAGCTCTGGAACCGGAATTGGTTCCTTTAGTTTGATAATGAGTGGTTTAAATTATTCCACCATCTATTACGTGCGGGCATTTGCAACCAACAGTGTTGGAACCGCTTATGGAAATCAGGTGTCATTTACCACAACTGCAGGAACGGTAGTATCTTTTACAACTGTAGCAAGTTCATCATGGACTGTACCTGCTGGTGTTAATTCTGCCGAATTACTTGTGGTTGCAGGAGGCGGCGGAGGCGGCGGCCGAAGTGGTGGTGGTGGTGGTGGTGGTGGTGTTGTTTATCACAGTAATTTTCAAATGTCCGGCTCAATCAACGTTACGGTAGGTGGTGGAGGTACATTCACTGAAACAGCACCTAACAACCAATCTTCGGGCTCAAATGGTGGAAATTCGGTTTTTGGATCAATTACAGCTCTTGGTGGTGGCGGTGGCGGAAGTTACACGGCACAAGCACCTATAAACGGTGGATCTGGTGGTGGCGGATCTGGGGGGGGTAATTTTCAAACTGGTGCTTCCGGTTACCAAATGAACAGTGGGGGTGGAACTGGATATGGTTATTCAGGGGGAAACGGGCATCCTGTCGCCAATCCTTACTATTCTGGTGGAGGCGGGGGTGCTGGAGGCTCAGGCGGCAACGCTAGCCCGGCGAGTGGAGGAAACGGAGGACCTGGTATTTTATCCTCAATAACAGGATTACCTGTGTATTATGGGGGTGGGGGAGCAGGTGGCTCTGAACCAGGTGGCACACTTGCAACAGGTGGTTTGGGTGGAGGAGGAAACGGATCAAACACTGCGGGGGGCAATGGTGGCAATGCAGTTCCAAATACTGGAGGCGGTGGAGGTGGAACTAGAAGTTTTAATACTACGGAAAAAGGTGGGAACGGGGGTTCGGGTTTAATTATAATAAAATATTAAAATGAAAGCATTTATTTTTGTAAGTTTTATTTTATTTTTCATCAATATTTTCTCGCAAGTAAAAGTTGGTGAAAATCCAAACACAATAAATCCCTCTGCGGGGTTAGAAATTGAATATACGAATAAGGGCTTTCTACCCCCACGAATGACTACAGCGCAACGCGATGCCATTCAAAATCCAGCTGAAGGTCTTCAAATTTATAATACAACTACAAAGTGTGTTGAAGTCTTTATAGCTCCAAATTGGCAAAACATGTTTTGCGGATGTTCTTCAGCTCCAGCTAATTTAAGTTACACAGATAATGGACCTCTAACCTATTGTTTAAATGCAGGGATTTCTCCCAATAGTGCATCAACCCAAGCAAGCACACCGAGTTCCTTTACAGTAAGTCCTTCTTTACCTGCAGGTTTGCAACTCAATAATGTGAATGGACAAATTACGGGAACACCAACGGCAATAGCTTCAGCTGCAAACTATACAATAACAGCTTCTAATGCCTGTGGTTCCACAACGAGAGTATTAAATATTTCTGTAACGACCCCCCCAAGTAATCTAAGTTTTACAAATAATGGACCATTGACCTTTTGTACGAATGCTTTAATAACGGTAAATAATCCCAGTTCTTTAGGCGGTTTGCCCACATTATTTTCTACTACTCCTAGCCTACCTTCTGGCCTATCTATTAATAGCAACAGCGGTCAGATTTCTGGAACACCTAGCGTAGCAACAGCTAGTTCTAATTATACAATAACTGCGTCAAATGGATGTGGTTCAACAAGTCGTATTTTAAACATTCAAGTAAATGCAACACCTAATCAACCTGTACTTTCATCTAATTCGCCATTGATAATAGGTTCATCAATAAACTTAACTTCTAATTCAATTGTTGGTGCTACCTATAATTGGACAGGCCCAAATGGTTTTACAAGCGCTACTCAAAATCCCACAATTCAATGTGCTAATACAGTAAATCAAGGTAATTATAACGCTACCGTTACTTTAAATGGATGCACTTCTCCTACTTCATCAACTAATGTAGCTGTAAACCCTTTATCATCTAATACAATAGCCGGTCAAAGTTTATGGTTAGATGCTGCTTCAATCACTAATGTTTCAAATAATGCTCAAATATCCTCATGGATGGATTTGTCAGGGAACAATCGCAATGCAACATCTACAAATTGGCCAACATATATTTCAAATGGTATAAATGGAAAACCAGTTTTACAATTTACTACCGCTCAAAATTTATCAGTTAACCATAATTTCCCCAATCCTTATACAGTACTTTATGTTGCCAAGCAAACTTCTGGTAGTCGTCAAAGAGTTTTAACATCAATAAATAACAACTGGTTATTGGGTTGGTGGGGGCATGGTGGTGGTGGCGCAAAAAGCCAAGCTTTTTTTGATGGATGGGTAAGCGCTGCAGGTAATCCAGCTGCTGATAACAATGTGTATTTATATACCGGTACTTCAGTTGGAAATCAATCATTTCTTTATGAAAATGGGGTGTTATTATACAACAATGGTAATGGAATATCAGGTCCTAATGGTTTGGCAATAAATGCTGGAATACACGGTAATGAAGCCTCTACCTGTCAAATAGCAGAGATTATAGTTTATAATTCATCACTATCACAAGCAAATAGGCAGCTTGTTGAAAATTACCTAAAATGCAAATGGGGAATCCCTTAAAAAATTTAAAAGTTTAATTTATGAAAAATATTTTATTTGTCGTTTTTACGTTGTTCATTTTAAATTGCTTTTCCCAAGTTAAAATAGGAGAAAACCCAAATAATATAAATCCATCAGCTCTATTTGAAGCAGAAAGTACAACTAAAGGTTTTTTACCACCAAGAATGACTTCTGCACAAAGAGATGCAATTCAGAGCCCTGCTGCTGGACTTCGAATTTTTAATTTAACAACTTCTTGCGAAAACTATTTTAATGGAGTTGCGTGGTACGAATTGTGTGGAAATTGTGTTCTTCCATTACCTAATACACCAACAAATATAATCGGATCTACAACTGTTTGTTCCGGAACTTCATACACGTATAGTGTTAACCCTGTCCAAAATGCTACCTCTTATAATTGGCAGTTTCCAACAGGCTGGTCTATTACGTCAGGTGTTGGTACCAATTCTGTTTCGGTTGTACCTAACTCAACACCTGGTACTGTTTCCTGTCAAGCGTCAAATCTTTGTGGTAGTAGTTCTGTAGTTTCAACTTCAATTTCCTCAATTTCTTCTCCGAACACTCCGACAGCATCAACCATCACTCCAAGCCAAAATCAAATTATATGGCAATGGAATTCTTCAGTAAATGCTACCTCCTATTTATGGAATAGTTTAAACAACAGTAATTCTGCAACATCGCTTGGTAGCTCAACATCCTTGATACAATCAGGGTTAAATTGCAACACGCCACGAACAATTTATGTATGGGCTTCCAATTCTTGTGGATTATCAAGTCCATTAAGTCTTTTATCTCAAACATTGCCATGTTGTAATACTTTTACCGGTACATTGGCTAATGGACTGCTATCCTACCATAAAATGTGTGGCAATTTGAATGATATATCTGGTAATGGAAGGCATGGTCAAAATCCAAATTCATTAGCACTTACTCAAGACAAAAATAATGTATCACAGTATGCCTATCAGCTTCAACAATCAAGCAGTAATTTTGATATCCCAAGTCCAGGCGTTTCAGATTATACAATTTCAGTATGGGTGAAACCGAGTTCCACTCAATCAAATGTTGATATTATTCAGTTTTTATCTTCTGCCGCACATGGGGAACATAGCCAAACAATTCGCACTAATCAATCGGGTTATTTCGAACATAGACTTTGGCATGGGGGAGACGCAATTGTGGCAACCTCTGTACTAGCACAGCCAAATACTTGGTATCATTTAGTGGCAACAGCAAAGTCTGGTTCACAAATGAAATTTTTTATTAATGGAACACAAGTTGGTTCTACTGCTATCAACTCTATATGGACTGCAGGCAACATGTTACGGGTTGGTAAGAGCAACCGCCCAGGTGCAAATAATTCATTTACAGGAACAATTGATGAAATTGGTGTTTGGAATAGGGAACTTACTAATGCAGAAGTGACAACATTATATAATTCATATTAATAGTAAAGCAGAAGCTATGTTCAATAAATTATCTTTAAGAAGTATTTCAATTCTATTTTTATTTTTTTTAAGTTTCAATCAGCTATTTTCACAAGTAAAAGTAGGTGAAAATCCAAGTAATATTAATTCATCGGCTGTTTTGGAGATTGAAAGTACCAACAAGGGATTTTTACCTCCACGAATGACTACGGCACAGCGAATGGCAATAAATTCCCCAATTCAAGGACTGCAAATTTTTAACATAGACATAAATTGTATAGAGTATTATGACGGATTGAATTGGTATAGTGTATGTGGAAATTTAAGTTGTAATAACCCCCCATCAGCTCCAGTTATAAATAGTGCTTCATTAATACAACAGCAACAATTTACAGCAAATTGGTCATCAGTTCAAGGTGCAACATCCTATGTATTACAAGTTTCAACTCAATCAAACTTTTCTAATTACGTATTTAATAATTCAGTTGGAAATATTGTTAGTTATAATGTAAATGGCTTGTCAGCGTCAACAACATATTACTATAGAATTCAAGCGATTAATTCTTGCGGTAGCTCTTCATTTTCCAATAGTCAATCTGTTTCAACCAGTTATTCACCCGGTTGGTATTTATATTCAGCCAATTTAAATGAAACAAGTCATAATAATTTAAACAGAAGGCAAATAGCTTTTTTTGGTTTTAACAGTAATGGTTCTATAAGGGCAGTTCCTCATTTAAATAATACAAATAGTTTACAACATTTTGTAAAACCATTTTCCTTTAATCCATCAGATAATACTTTTACAATAGGTAACAAAACAAATACTATGACTTATACAAGCACAGCTATATTTGGTCAAAAGGTAGTTAGTGAATTTGATGAAACACCTGGTTCAGCAAATACAACTAATTATGGAGTAATTTACGCTCCCAACAGTAATAGTCCAGCTCCTTTAACAAGCGTTTATCTTATGTCGCTTGATGCTAATTTAAATACAACAGTTTTTTCGGGCACTCAATTCGATATAACAAATGTTGGAACAGCAAATATGTCAACTGATATATGTTTTGATGGAACAAATGCTAATGGTCCTTCCTATTTAATGTTTTCTAGATATGATGTTGGAACTTTTAATTACTATGCATTTACAAGAAATGGATCAAATTTAACTAAGCACAAAACTTTTTCTGGATTTGGCACTTCAAATCGAGCATTAGTTGTAGAAAGCTATTCAGGAATCAATGATGGAAGTATGCTCGCACTAGATGGTCAAAATGGTAGTATAAATGCATTAACTTTTGGTAATCCAACAAGACAAACATCTGCTGTTACTAATATTGGTTTTACTTCTGCATATGATGGTTGTAGACTTACTACGGGTGCAAATAATAAAGTATTATTAGCTGGAAATTATGGATCTGGTATGGCAATGAGAGTTATTAGTAATACATATTCTTCCTCCTCAGCACCCATACAAACATTAGGTAGTATTGTAGTTGAAAACTCAAGTCTTCAATTTTCACATGGTAAATTTAGATTATTGCGAGGAGAATCTGATAATAGTGCTTTTTACTTTTTTCTTGATGGGACAACACTTAAGGTAAAACAAATTACAGTTAATGGAACAGTCCCTACAATTGGATTAGAAATAACTATTGGTTCATTAGTTGGAGCAACTAGCTTTGACATAACTAAAGCTTTTATAGATAGTAATAACAGATATTTTGTTGGTGTTTTTAGGGATGCTTCTGGAAATGTTTCAGCCTTTGCTTTAAGATTTGCACTATAAATAATAAATGTTGACTTAGTTATGTTAAAAAGTAAAATTCTAATTTTTTCTATCTTTGTGTCTTACTTTAGTAGTTTTTCACAAGTAAAAGTAGGTGAAAATCCAAGTAATATTAATTCATCGGCTGTTTTGGAGATTGAAAGTACCAACAAGGGATTTTTACCTCCACGAATGACTACAGCCCAGCGCGATGCGATTCAAAATCCTGCTCCTGGTCTCTACATTTACAACACAGATACCGAATGTCTAAATTATAGAGCGTTAAGTTCTTGGAAAGAATTGTGTGGAAATTGTACACCTCCGCCTCCCTCTCAACCTTCAGCAATTTCTGGTCAAACAAATATTTGTTCAAATGCAACCTCACTTCAATATTCAATTATAAATGTTCCTGGAACAACATACTCATGGACTGTCCCAACAGGCTGGGTAATTATATCAGGTCAAAATTCTAGTTCAATTTTAGTGAATGCATCCTCAAATAGTGGAGTTATATCAGTAACCCCTAGTAATCCATGTGGTGTTGGCCCTTCAGTAAGTATATCTGTAAATTCGTCAGCTGTGAATACTGTAAGTGCCGGAGCTGATAAAACAATTCGATGTTCAAATACCCACACTTTAGAAGGAACAGGAATTGGAACTTGGTCGGTTATTAGTGGACAAGTTAATGGTTTCTCATTTTCTAATGTTAGTAATCCAAACGCATTATTTACGGGCACATTTGGACAGAGCTATACTTTGCGATTTGATGGAAGTAATGCTTGTGGAAATACTATTGATGAGGTTGTTTTAACTTTTGGTTTTAATGGAAGTTTAAATAATAGTTTATTGGCCTATTACCCTTTTTGTGGTAATTTTAATAATTCAACAAGCATATCAAATTATACGTTGAATAACAGTGGCGCAACTCTAGTTTCAGATCGTTTTGGTAACTCTTCCAGTTGTTATAATTTCAACGGTAATACACGAATGCAAACTTCATCATTAAATCAAAATATAACAAATAAATCCATTAGTGCTTGGGTATATTTAAACGATATTAATCAAAGTGCTGGTGGTTTGGTTACAGTTCAAAATTCTATTGGAAGTATTTTTGATGCAATTGTATACAATGAGACTAATCAAGGATGGGGTTTTGGTAGTGATAATCATTATCGTACAATTTGGTCAGGAGTTAAAGAGACATCTTATGGATGGGTTATGATAACCGCTACATACGAGGCAAATTCATATAAATTATATCGTAATGGACAGCTGATTGCAAGCACTACAAATTTTGGAATTTTCAATTTTAATACAACTTCAAAAATAAATATAGGTTTAAGACACGACGGTGCATCAAATGGATTTTTAAATGCCAAGATTGATGATGTTTTAATTTATGACCGTGTGCTTACTCAGGCTGAAATTTTAAATTTATATAATGCATTGTTAAATCAGTAACTTAACTAGCTTTATACTTATAACTAGAAAGGAGTAGCTATTATTGAATTAGCGAATTTCTTTAGTAAAAAAAGGGATATATGGAAGTTAAAGATGCAAACGGTAATTTATTGATTGATGGAGATTCAGTGACATTGAAAAAGATTTGAAACTAAAAGGAACTTCAACTACACTTAAGAGGGGAACAATGGTCAAGAACATTAAATTAACCGATGATTCAGCTGAAATTGATTGTAAAGTAAATAAATTAGGAATCATCCTTAGAACTGAATTCGTGAAAAAAGCATGATCGTTTGAAGAGGTAAATTAAATTGATTGTTTTTCCTAGCATTAGCTATTTCCAGCTTTTTTCTATGATTTTGGGAAGTTTTTTTCTGAATCGCTTCAATACTGAATTTCGATCTGAGATATTTCCGCATTTCAGAATGTCTCTTCGAACAACCTCATTATTTCTAAAAAAAGTAAATTCAAAACTTACGGATATGGCCTCATCTTTATATAAATGATAAATACTAGTCATTTCTAATATTTCAGACAATGTAATCTTTTGTGTTGCAGGTTTGAACTTTCGGTCATATCCTCTAACATTAACAACTAAATAAGTATCGTAACCTGCTGACTTTAAGTTTTTTTGAAGTGAATCATTGACCAAAATCGACGCATCAGCTGTAGGGCGGTAAAGGGCTGATTTTTTGCGACAAGTTAAAAATAGAGTTTTAACTTTAAAACAGCAAAAAGCAGTATGAAAAATTCAAAGTTTACAGAAGCACAGATTTTGAAGGTACTAAAAGCCCAAGAA
>Ga0247833_1006099_pt1 | contig 13619 bp, 8 predicted proteins | sample LaCruzMarch2015__7_FD_187117 | JGI IMG/M metagenome (GOLD analysis project Ga0247833, IMG submission 187117) | Freshwater microbial communities from meromictic Lake La Cruz, Castile-La Mancha, Spain - LaCruzMarch2015_8m | ecosystem: Environmental > Aquatic > Freshwater > Lake | place: Spain...
AGGTTAAGATTGCATTCTTATGACCTGCAGCCACTGATCTGGCCCATCCCATCGGACTGTTCTACCAAGTAGTAGTGTACCATTTGATCAATAGTATTTGGAGAGCAGTGCCCACTCTCAAACTCTTTGTTCTGCGGGGTGTAAAGAATCCCTTTCCACTTCCCGCCGGAGGTCGGAACCACCAACACAACCCTCTTCGTACACGATGGCGACAACGAAGGAGACTACCGTCGGCACGGGCTCCTCACGTGCGGCGTTGCCGTTAAAGCTATCCCAACTACAGAATTTCTGCAAGCGTGATCCTGCTGGATACAAGGAGGATTATGATGCCCAATCTCGACGTCTCGTCTCATTGGTGGGGATACTTCTGTTATCGCCCAACGCGGATCCGAGTCCAAGCCTTGTCGAGTTGATACAATTTATGGCTGCTGTGAGTTCAAGCAGTTACAAGGGTGATGAGAGTGATAGGATCGCAGCGCTGTTGATTGAATTGCTCGTTGGTAGCAGCAGTCATGGTGCCGGTGCCAACGTAGTCTCTGGTGGCGTCGCACCGCTATTACGTCCCACGTTGCCATTGGCAGCGCTACAACTACATCGCGACATTCGCAAGGCATGCGTCTCGGCACTTATACTAATGCGTAACAAGGGAGCTGTGCCACCGCTGACGTTGCTTCAGCTATTCTTTCAGCTTATGGCCGTCGTGCCTGATAAGAATCTGCGAGAGTGTCTCTATCATCACGTCGTCAACGATATACGCAACATCAACAAGAATGGAAAGCGGGATGAGAAGTTAAATCGTACGATACAATCATTCTTCCATCGCATTGTGTCAGCGAGTGCCAATGAGTCATCACCGGGAGGGGAAGACTCGCCGACTGACTATGCCGCGAAGCGTGCAGTACAAATGACATGTGACCTGTATCGACGGAATGTATGGAATGATGAACGGTCGGTACATATACTTGCATCTGCCGTATCCTCTCCGAATTCAAATGTCATGAGCCGTGCGCTACGATTCTTCCTCAATATTGAAGAAGCTATGGCACTTGATCGTAAAACCACCGAGGAGGGGGAGTGGGCGGGTGTGAGCGAACGTGTCGATCTGCATTTACATTCTAAGAAGACCAAGGCCAAAAAACGTTTAATTGGTAAGCAGCTTAAGAATCGACAGAGGAAGCAGCATGAACATGAGGGAATCATGGAAGCCAAACGTGAGGATAAGGGCGTCGAGGCATCGCGTAAGCTCTTCCCGGCCATTGAATTACTCAACGATCCACAGGGTCTCTGTGAAACGGTATTAAAACGATTCAAGCAATCCGGTAGCAATACATACAAGTTCGAGGTGAAGATGTTAATGCTCAACTTTGTAACACGTGTCGTTGGTAATCATGAATTGATCCTCCTTCCCCTATACGCACTCTTACAACGTTATATGGGAGGTCATCAACGTGACGTCACTGCCATACTCGCATATGCAGTACAATCTTGTCATTCGTACGTCCCTCCCGAGGAGATTCATGGGATACTAAAGACTATATCGCACTCCTTTATTACCGAACGATGCTCGGGTGAGCAAATGGCCGTGGGGATCAATGCTGCTAGAGCAATTTGCTCGCGAGTGCCGTCGGTATTGTCCACTGAGGAAGACGATGTGGAGGGAAGTGGGGTTGGTGATAATATAGGAAAGGACGGAAAAATCAGAGAGAAGAGTATCGCGTGGGATGTGGAGGCATTCGTTCGTGATTTAGCTGGCTATGCCAAGCATAGGGATAGGTCCGTGTTGATCGCTGGTCGTGGATGGGTTAACTTCATAAGAGAGGTATATCCATCATTGCTACAGGGCAAGCATCGTGGTTTGGTCGGGTCTGGGTTACATCGCGCTGGTGAGAAACCGATGCGATATGGCGAGGTCCGGGCGGCGAGTGGTGTGGAGGGTGCGGATCTATTGCTCGCGTATGAGGCGTCAAAGAAACGCGCTGAGGAATCACGCAATGACGACGAACAGGTAGAGAGTGATGACGATGGATGGGTCGAAGATGAAAGCGATGGGGAAGGAGAGGGCAACGATGAAGACGGATGGGTTGATGTAGAATCTGAAGATGAGGAGGAAGAAGTCGTAATGAATGATAGTGAAGAGGGAGTGGATGGCGATGGTGATGGGTGGGTTGAAGACTCCGAAGAGGAGGAAGATGAAATTGAGATTGGAGAGGACGGAAACGAGAGTGATGAGGAAGAAGCACCTGATTTGGTTCCACTTGCAGAAGACGAGGAAGGTGAAAATGAAAAGGAATTACCGATCGATCTGTCCAAAATGTCTCAGAAGGATAGGGCCAAGTTGCAGCAACAAGTATCATCCACACGCATCTTTACGACTGCCGAATTCGCGAAGATGCAAAAGTTGGTTGAGCGTCAAGAAAAGGCCCGACGTGACCCACGTCTTGCCGCCAAGCTTAAACGTGCTAAAGCAAAGGGAGAGGAGTTTGATGATATGAGTGATGACGGTAGCGATGCTTCAGACGACGAAGACTTGCACATCAAGGGAGTTGTGAATGCCACCGATATCATGGCGGAGGCCAAGAAGAAGAGGATGAGTAAGGCTGAGAAGTTGGAGAAGATAATAGAGGGAAGACAGAAGTGGGAGGCGAAGGAACGTCCAGGTGGATCAACCAATATTGAAAAGAAGCGCAAGAAGAGCTTCGTCATGTCCAAGTTCTCATACGGCACAAGGAAAAAGGTTGGGGAGAAGAATACTGCCAAACACGGTCGGGCGAAGGATAATATGAAACTGAAACACGACCGGGCTGCGAGCAAACGCCGCAGAAAGTTCTAAGCTTATTTTAGTCTGAGTTTATACCACCTTTCACTTGCTCATTATATCATTATATCATCATATCATTTACGTGTCACTAATTAGGATATCTTACAATCATTGAGACAAATAGTCTTTAAACCAATCGACCAGTACGAGGAGAATCACTGTAACCCACTCGAATACACCAAGAAAAGTTGTAGCAATAAGATTGCCACGTAGTGCCCCTGCCTTCGCTGAGCCAAGTGTGATCTCTTCTCTTTCTCCTGATGGTGTACCAGAGATGTTGCTCGCCTTGTTGTAGTACTCTAGACGTAACTCATCAAAGGATTTCTGCTCATACTGCGACATGGCCGTAATGGCATGTAAAACTACCATATCGGTTCCGTCCATTACTGTTGTCGTTTTGTATGCTGCCCACGCTTCAGACTTCACTACATTATGTATCAAAGCCCCTGTCGCATTCATATGGTTTTGCACTTTTTGATACGCCTCAACCATATCTCGCAACTTATCACGCAAAGCCAGGTTCTCGAATTCTTTAGCTGCCAGTTTCCTCTTTATCTCATCAAACTCCTTGCTGAATTGTACCTCTGCTATTTTTGCGTCACAAGCATGCAACTTATCTTGTAACACCAAATTCTCGCCTTCCCTCACTGCTAATTTCCTCATAAGCTCGTCCAACTCCTTGCTGAACTCCTCCTTTGCTGTTTTCATGTCGACTTGCAATCTTTGGCAAGCTTCGTCACTAGCTTGCTTCTTATCTTGTAACACCACATTATCGCTTTCCGTCGCTGCCAATTTCGTCTTTAGCTCGTCTAACTCCTTGCTTTGCGATGACGGGCCAAGTGTAACAAGTGGAGCTAAAGGCATTGCACTACTTGGATATTGCGGTTTTGACGATGAATTAAATGCCCACTTTGCACCTGTGGGATTCAATTGAGACGACGTATTCCCGAAGGCAAAAGATGTGCCAAATGTTGACCCGGTCGGAGCAAACAGAGATGAAGATGTGAAACTAAACGTCGGGTGAGCATTCGGAGGAAAGCCAGAGCTAGGTTGAGAAGCTTTGTTACAAGGATTTGCCACAAAGTTAGAGGCGCCGAAGTAGATATAAACGGATGAAATGAGCACTATCATTTACCTTTTTTGGTTGACGTGATTATGATTCTTCCATCATCATCAAGTGCATGTGCAGATGGCACAGAGACTCCGTCCAACTCCCCGTTGCAATTACGAAAGTATTCAGGGTCAGGAAATCCGTGACTTTGAGTACCTCCAGACGAAGTTGTCTTGTGATGAATAGACGACCTATCACGAGAAAAGAGGTCAAATAAAATTGGTTAACTGAATGAAGCTCAGTGAATAAGACAAGCAGCATTGATCAACATCTTACCATGTACACTGATCAGTCTTCCCACTTGTCATGGACGTTCCTACTGTAAAAGTGAGACCGTGCTTGAATGCGAATTTCAACCGTTTCAGAAGATTGACACCGTCCTCGTTATTCGGCACGTAAGCGGCAGCGACTTTGCTACCATGGGTCACACCCGGATTGTCGTGATAGCTCAATTGACGTGCAGCGGGAATATTGTAGGAGATAACCAATGTATCACATTGAAAGCCAGAGCATCGAACAGGGTTAACAGACACAGACATGGTTCCAGATGGAGATTTTCCTTGTGGTGCCCCGACGGGAACACGACATGTTGGACACTGTGACTTGGACTGGAAAGCCATTTGAATGCAATCATGATGAAATACATGATTGCATATCTTCAGTGCTACACAACTGCTCGTTTTGAGTCTCTCATGGCAGATGACACAGTCATCGTCCATATTGCAGTCAGACGGAGGTGCAATTAATGCGTTCGACGGAATACTCTTAGAAAGACTCTTTGGAGCTATGTAATGAAGAGTACTCGTTGGTGTATTATGCGTGGGACTAGTAGCAAAAGGAGCTGTTGGTCCAAATGAAGATGACTGAGTTGAACCTCCAAAGCCAGTCGCCGTCGACGAAGCCAATGCGCCGAATCCTCCTGTTTGCGCTATCAAGCCAAACCCACCTGTAGACGAGCCAAAACCCGTCCCCGGTGTAGCAACCCCAAATCCAGCAGAGTTGCCAAAACCAGCTTTGGGCTGCGCTGCACTGACACCGAACATGGATGGGTCAACTTTGTACTTCTTAGAAAGGGCAAGAAACATCTGTTTCTCCCGGCCCGCATACTTTCTCAGTATTGTGCCTACTTGGTTTACTTTGCTTGGGTTGTAAGTCTGGTAAAAGCTTGCGAGTATGTCACTATTAGGGCGACCTCTTAATTTGGTAGAGCCCTTAGCCTGTACAAAGGCTGCACCTGCCGAAGGGGCAAGACCAAATTGGCCAATTGAAAACGGCGCTGCATTAGGGACATTCCCCCCTCCAAACACAGAACCAGTTGCTACTCCACCAAAGGGGCTAGGGTTGGAACCAAAGGCACCGGTGGTACCTGCATACGCTGATCGGGTTGTCCCAATCGTCTGCTGAGGACCCCATAATACTGACTGGGTCGTCGTCATTTGCTGAGCAGGCTGTCCTCCTGCCATTCCGATCGTCCTTCGACCTCTACTTATATTAAACTGTGGATGAGAACTACCAAATGCAGGGACAGTCAAAGTTGCATTCCCAATCAATGGCGTATTGCATAAATCACTGATCAATAGCCCCTCATTAAAGCGTTCATTTAAGATAAGCTCCAGAGAATTTCGCAAGAATCTAATGCATTCGATGCCCGCATTGTGACCTATCAATGCCTTATTAAACTTTACCATTGGCAAGCACTGCAAGGATGATCGGAGGACGATTTCGTAGTAAGAATCCTTAATAGGCCACCCATCCGAATCTTGCAGAGTCTGACTTTCTGGTTTCTCCAGCTTGTCTCCGATGATAGTGTTAGCGTCAACTTTTTCATTTGGCAGAAGAGATTCGCAAACTCGCACAATTTTGCCCTTCAGTCTGGCAACGATGAGGCCTGTAACAAATGATGAGATAGAGCAGATCAATACAATAACAACAATCATACACTATCAAATCCTCACATGTATCTCCATACTTTGAAAAGTTTGTCTCATTGTTCGCAGTGTATATCCCGTCACCAAAGACAGATGCATTTTGTTTAGTAGAATGGACTTTATTCTCTTTGCGTTCAGCTTTTGTGAGAAGACCGTGTGTACGAATATGCACGAGATTTCGTTGATCGGTATAATGGTACCCAATATCTTTGTGGGTCAATATGTTAAGAAAAATGTCCGAGGGAATTGAGTGCAAAAGTCTTAAGGTACTAGAGATAACAGCAAGCAAAAAATAAGAAACTTACCGATATGGCCTGGAATCTGTTTGTCTATGAATTCTTTCTGCTTCTGTAACATACTCTTGGCCATAAATACCATGTCATCTATTGTTACTGCCTCAATACTGCCTTTCAGAACTGGGTCGTTGCTTATGAATCGCTCTTTTGCATTCTTCACAGCAGCAATTATATCCTGGACGGCAAGAACGGCTTTGCCATCCGTCGATTTGGTCATTTGCTTTTCACTTGCCTCTCTGGCCACTTCTTCTTCCCTTCGTTGCAGTTCTTGTGCTAACTTACGATCCTCGGTCTCTTCCTTACTCCTCCACTTTTGTTCCTTCTCTTCGTCAGTAGACAAAACCTTTCCTCTATCCACATCGTTCGTATTTGATGTACACATACTAGCCTCGTTGTTGCACGATTGTTGTGGTGCGCCGCGGCTATCTATTGCTTCTGCTAATCCACCTCGCCAATTCACCTGAAAGCTTCAGTTGTAGAACCAAAAAAATCTGGTTTCATTCTGTCCAAAAAAATCAATCATGAAATGGAACCTCTCCCGAGCATCCGCTGGGGCGAGGACTAGTAGGAGAACACTCAAAAGTCGGTCGGTGGCTGAAAGCACAGGCGGACAAAGTTTACTCAATTCGGTTCGCACAGGACTTGACTTGGATGGATTGAAGTGGAAGAAACCATGGAAGTCCGTTCAAAACAATAAACGTATACCATCCGTCATAACAGCTGTCATTGAGCAGGCTATCTCTGATACTAGAAGCTTCGATCATAATGCCGATATCGTGGACAAAATAGTTCGTGAACAAATCAACACATCAGACTATGAGGTTGCATCAATCATCAGTAAGGAACTCCAGGAACGTACTAAGCTATTCTCGTCCTGTTTGTGTCACAAGGTCGATGAAATGATGGATAATTATTTGAATGCCTGTAAAGTGGAAGTCGTTGATGATAATACAGTGTTTTCGCCGCCGAGCAATATGCGCCTTCGAGAAGAGTGGTTAACGAGCAATGCTGTCAAAAAGAATAGAAATAGGCTGAGAATGAAAAGCAAAAAGCACAAGGAGAAGGGACGTAACAAAAGCAACAGCGACCTACATTCTACGGGATCCGATGAAGGAGAAGATGGAGACCCGGACGACAACAAAAATAGTAACGTCGACGACACATACGTTGTGTTCGTCTTTAATGGAGAACCAGACCTTACGTCATATAAGAACTTGAAATCAGTAGATGTTGCGGACCTGAAGCATAACACGACAAGGTCAATTGCAATAATAGATAATCATGATGATGCTGCCAATGACGTAAACAAAATCATCGGAGCCGTTGAGATCGTAACTGACGATGCGTCTACAAGTGAATGTAGTAATGTCGAAGCAACTCTGGAGGAGAAAATTATGCCGAACTCTCATTCTAATTTTATTAGCGACATTCATTGTGTTCAGAAGAAGAAGTCGAAGAGTTACTATTACTTGTTGGCAAGGAAGCGTAGTGAATATCGTAAGGCTTGGAAACTGTCCTCGGGGTGATTATAAAATACGATATTAGAATTGATGTAATAGATACACATCGTTGTCGTCTCGGCAGTGAAATAAGAAAGCTTTATCGTATCGTACCGGTGAGACCATCATCGCCTGCGACAATTGGAGTATTTGTAAATACATAAATATAGTAAAGGATCTGCTTCTTACGTCGTCTCGTGTCGTCTTCTCTCGGTGGCGGCTCGATGATTCCTCAAGCTCTAATTCAGCGACTGATCATCCTTCACGATGGACTTATATCATGCCCAAACAACAGCTCTTCGTGCCCTGATTATGATAGGAGTAGTCGTCGATGGAGGGGAGATCCAGGTGCAGCACTGAGTGAGGACGCCTCTCTCGAAGAACATGCCGAGTTCGTGCTCTACTACCACGATCATTCACTTCCCGTCTCAACAACACTCGAGTCATCTATATCCCGACACGCTACCGAAGAGGCAGTTCGTTTTGCTGGTCTATGTCGTGCATTGCGCTCTCTTCCCCGTGCGTTGATACAGTGTGATCTAGATGACAATGATGACGATGATAATAACAATGATGATGTGAAGAATTCGTCAGAAGAGAGGTATGCAGAGGAAGATGTGGTAGACGAGGCAGAAGTGGTCCATTTCTCTGAATCAAGATTGATCTACGTCCCACTCGAGCTCGATGGGAATGTCTTCGCGGTGGCGCAAATTCCTCGTCATGGTGCTTACAGTGGTGGTGGTTGTGCCGATCCGATATCAATTAAGAATGTCATACTGCGGATGCATACCGAATTTGCTCTAATGAATGGTGGTGGAGGCATACATCGATCACTGCTGCGTACTAGACGACTCGAGTGCACGAATGAATGGACCATGGGAGATGTTGTTAGACCACCTCGGAAAATGTCCACCAGTTACGTAACAAATAACAACGACTGGCGCTATGGTGGAATGGCAGAGCTCTTCGAACTGCGCCGCGAGCGTCGTAAGATCACAAGAGACACATCATCAAATTCTCCCACCAGTCTGATCGACTGCGATCATCGTATTAGTATGCTGTTGCGGGTACTTCCAATAACGACATTAAGAGCAGAACTGGTCGTTCATTACGACGATCGATTGCGTCATATCGTTGGAAGGCGTGTGGTGGACGATGTTCCATGCCTGAATCCGTGTCCTAGATCAGTGCCAAATGAGTTCATCAGCTTGACGGCTGCGGAATTCTTGAAAGCAATGGTGCGTGAACGTGTGCCAAAAGTTATGTCAAATCGAGGTGGTAGATTATATGGTATGAGTTTCTTTTATCAAGATGGATTGGTCCATTCTGAGTTTGCTGCTGATGCAGGTGACAATGATAGACGACAAGGTGAATCAAACGCGGATTTTATTCAGCATAATGCTGCCATTGCTATGATTAATAATACTCAGAGAAATTTCGACAAGAAAGTTGACGCAGGCTTCGTGACATATACTTCATCCCAGACCGATACGAATGACGGACCGATTGACTATATTTACATCCGCAGCATGGAGAAATACATACGACTTCAGCGTATTTATCTTCCAATCTTCGATGTCATTGACCTCGATAACGAAATAAAAACATTCGTGGCGATGTTTGAGAGCCAGGATCTTACATTCCTCTTATTTTTTGAGCTACCAGGAGGTGAGCAAGGAGAAGAAATGCGACAATCGAATGATGGACGTGTCAAATCCATCAGCAGTACAACTCAAGCCTTAATAGACGCGCTTGTTTTTCTCAACGACGAGCTTACCCAGTTTTGTTGCATTGTGAGTAAAGCAGATTCATCCGCATCCACTTCTTCGATCAAAGAAGACGACGAAACAACGTTTCGTGGAGAACATGGAATGGAAATAATACACATCAATCGGGACGAAAATAGTTTTGTGATCTACAGTCAACATGACTTAGTACAAAATGTTAGATTGAAACGAGCTGTTTCGAAGCCAAAATTTGGTCTGAGGGGCAAGGGGATCAAGTCAAAAGACATTAATGTGTCTTCGTCGTATCCTTCCAACCTCCTTGACTGTCGACATAAACTTGCTGCATCGTTACCGCCTGAGGGGATGCTGGCATTAGATGAAATGTTCAATGAGATAGGATGCTTTACTGGTCGATGTGACTCAGGTGGTATAGATGTGAAAGTCGAAGTTGACTCGGGCTCACCGCCCAAGTCAATTGAATTGTGTACTTTTTTGCCACAGGGTTGGGTCTATGGCCGTGCCTGTGGCAGCATTGAGCTCTATATTGTCCTGGACCCGAGTAAATTTATGACAGTAAATGAAGTCCAGAAGAAGACTACACGTATTCGAGAAATATTAGGTGTTGAATAGCTGCCTGACCGTAAGGAAAGTTGATTAATTAATTATTTGCATATCGTACGGTCTTCTCTCCTCTAGACTTCTTATAAGGATTTATATTACACCACAGTCTGCAACCGAAATCAATACAGTAGGCCGTCCCCTCTTCGTGAACACTCCCGATACAATATCATTAATCACATCCATCCCATCACCCTTCACCCTTCCAAAGGCAACGAATCGTCCATCAAGCTGGGGGTTAGGGTTGGTGGTAATTAAGAATCGTGAATCATTCCGATGTACGCCAGGACTCATCATTGATACTATTCCTGGACCAGTGTGTGATATTAAGAATCCCTCATCGTTGAATGAATAGGGAGATGTGTATGTTCCCATTGTCGGATGACATCGTCCACCGGTACCGTCGTTGGATATTACATCCCCAAGACAGAGACCGACTGTCTTTTCAATTTTATATACCAGTGTCGAGATGTATCCCTTTGCTCCCCCTCCTTTGTTCTCGTCGCTGTTGCCGTCGTGTCCCTTTTCCTGACAAAGTAAACGAAAATTCTCGGTGGTCTTGGGCAGTGCTGCAGTGGCCAATTCAATTACAATTCGTCGGGGGGATGCCCCCGCCACGCTTAAATCAAGATATGCCTCAGTCTTACTATTCACATCTCCAATTGGCAATGATGCATTCATATTAAATACCTCATTGTTAATTGCGTTCAATTCATCGACGTCACGATAATGCCATCGCCCCTGTAAGTGCCTTCCGCCTAGTCCAGCGCGATACTTTTTAAGCCACCCATGTCCTCGAGCACCGCGTGTACCGGTTGCAAATGTTCGATGGTGAACGGTGGAGGAGAGGGTGGGTACGATGAGGCGTTGGTGCCGTAGTAATTTGATTGCGTTCATGGAGGTCTGGTGAGGCACGGCTCGACTAGTGATCCCTTTTCAGCCCGAACATACACGTGTTCCGGTGTCGGCAAGTACGCGAGTCCATCAAGCGGCATTCTCCTATCTGGGATGGTGTAGCCTGTTGTAGAGCATTGTTTGTTGCACATTGCACGCTGTATTAGTTTTCTGATCATCCATGAACTCTCCGACAGGCTCCATTACTCGTTCTGTGCAGCGAAGTCGTAGAAACTTCGATCGTCGACGGAACAATAACACTTCTAACAACTTGGTTGTGATCGACAGTGACGACGACAATGACGACGATGGAGATCAAAAGCCGGCCGCGAAACCATCATCAAAAGCCTCTCAAAAATCTGAATCCGCTCAAGGGAAGGACAAGTGTATTATTTCGTTGCTGGATAGCGACGAGGAAAATGAACCAAATGGCACCGCCGACGAAATGATACAAGTACGGAGCAGGGATAAGGGGGGCATTAATCGACTGTTGGGGCATCCTCGTGATAAAACGACAACAAGTGCAAGTGCCAGCATTAATCGAATGTTGGGGCATCCTCGTGATAAAACGACAACAAGTGCAAGTGCCAGCATTAATCGAATGTTGGGGCATCCTCGTGATAAAACGACAACAAGTACAAGTGCCAGTGTTAATCGAATGTTGGGGCATCCTCGTGATAAAACGACAACAAGTACAAGTGCCAGCATTTATCGAATGTTGGGGCATAGTCCCAGTCGCACGAAGAAGAGAAGCATGGATGACGAGGCCGTAGATCGAGAGCTGGCATTTCGACTACAATGTGCAGAAGATCATACAAGCAAATCAAATAGTCCGAGTAGATGGAAGAAGAGGCATAGAGATGAGGAGGATGCGGATCGAATGTTGGCTGAGAAATTGCAGCGTGAGGAAAGTAAGGCAAGTAAGAGTAGTAGTCACTCTGCGAGTGCTGATCGAAAGTTGGCTCAAGAACTTCAACGAATGGAAGATGAGGCATCAAGGAAGGCAAGTCCAACAAAGGAACGGAATTTAATGGCCAAGTCGACGGATGGGAGGGCGGTGCTTGCCGTGCAGGAAATTATTGCTCTTGTAAGAACCACCAAGGAGCAATTTATAGACACCAACCCAGCATTGAAAGGCAGTATTGAGGCAGTAACAATTGATGATATGGTGTTCATGGCTAAGAATATGTTGGAGAAACAGAAGGAGTTTATTGATGCACAACTTCCAGGTGACATTGGTAAGTGTCTCTCGTGTGGGTTTGGTTTCATTGATCTTGGTGTGGAGTTTTGTACTCAAAACGTCCCCCAACCCCTTCATAATAAGATATTGGGTACCATTATACCGATCAACGAAATATCGTGCATATTCGTACACACGGACTTCTCACAAGTGCTGAGCGTCAATCGAACAATGTCGTTGCAACCCCAAAAGGAAGGTGAGGTTGGATAACATATAGTATTTACTGATCAATTGGTATACATTGTTCCTGCTTATCCAACTTGTGTCCACTACAGTGTCTTCGGCGACGGGATATACACTGCGAATAATGGAACTAACTTTTCAGCTTACGGAGATACAGGCCTCATCGTTGCCAGACTGAAAGGTAAAATGGTCCGTGTACCTAGATGTCTTGTACATAGCCAAGTAGTTGACGCCAATACTATCATCGGTGACAAGATGATGGGGGGCATCATACCTGGTGGTCATGTGTCTGCACCAACGCAGTTTGGCGCTGATGGATGGCCTATCAATGATTCTTACCATGAAATCGTACTCCGATCGTCCACACAGTGCTTACCAATGGTCAAGTTTGACAGAGCATTGAGAGATCACAAGGCGGGTAGAGATTGTATTAGAAACTTGAAATATTCGTTGCAAATGATATTGGATAGGCTATTCAACCAAGGTCTGAGCAAGAGCAGTATTCTCAGTGCGCCATTGATTGGGCCGTCAGTCAGATCCTTGCCTCGGTATGGGATGGCTGGCATGCCATTTCCATCATCTCTTCCTCCCCATCTCAATTCACAAACGCAACAAATGCAGCTCCAAGCCCTTATTGCTCAGTCAACCCAAGCCCTTATGGCCACAATTGGAGGAGGGAATGTCCCTGCTACAGTGCAGCCCACAACTACCCCAACGATGGGTGGCATAGCTCAGCCCACAGCTTTCGGTATTAGATTCAATCCGATGTCAGCAACGACCACTCAAGCAAATAATACACCAACAAGTACTCTTCATTACGTAGCTCCAAAGAGTCTTTCTAAGAGTATTCCGTCGAACGCACTAATTGCACCTCCGTCTGACTGCAACATGAAAGACAAATGTGCAATCTGCCAGGAGAGACTAGAAAAAAGACGCTGTGTAGCACTGAAAGTATGCAATCATGTATTTCATAAAGGATGCATTCAAATGGCTTTCCAGTCCCAGTCACAGTGTCCAATTTGTCGTGTACCCGTTGGGGCACCACAAGGAAAATCTCCATCTGGAACCATGTCTGTGTCTGTTAACCCTGTTCAATGCTCTGGCTTTCAATGTGATACATTGGTTATCTCCTACAATATTCCCGCTGCACGTCAATTGAGCTATCACGACAATCCAGGTGCGACCCATGGTAGCAAAGTCGCTACCGCTTACGTGCCGAATAACGAGGACGGTGTCAATCTTCTGAAACGGTTGAAATTCGCATTCAAGCACGGTCTCACTTTTACAGTAGGAACGTCCATGACA
>Ga0247833_1006105_pt1 | contig 13604 bp, 10 predicted proteins | sample LaCruzMarch2015__7_FD_187117 | JGI IMG/M metagenome (GOLD analysis project Ga0247833, IMG submission 187117) | Freshwater microbial communities from meromictic Lake La Cruz, Castile-La Mancha, Spain - LaCruzMarch2015_8m | ecosystem: Environmental > Aquatic > Freshwater > Lake | place: Spain...
CAGTAGAGAGGGTGGTAAAATTATCGACGCTCAGATCTTTTAATTGCGAACTATTGGGGCGGAGTATCATTCCCTCTAAGTATTCCATAATGTAAAAGGGTGTACCCAATATCGTTGGGTTATCACAAAAAGCCAGTGCCTTTGGAATAGCTGCATAATGGGTTTGCAATGCGGTTAATACCCGAAACTCGCGGCTCATATCATGGGCAGTTTTCACTTCCGAGCCGGGCGGAGGCATGCGCAGTACAAAGGATTGTTGACCGTTGTTGATGCGATACGTTATGTTAGAAAACCCTCCTGAGAAACGTTTGATATCTTCTATCTTTCCTATTTCGGGTAGCGACTCTTGCAGCCATCCCTGTAAGGCGGGCAGGTGTTGATGAATGTCGGGCAAACTCATACAAACAGATTAGGATTGGGAGGATTTCTTTTTTACATCCAGTCCGAATTTCTTCAGTATCTGAATGGCCATACTTTGTTTGTGCACTTCATCTGCTCCGTCCCAGATGCGGGCCCCTCTTTCGTGTTGATAGAGATTGGCCAGCATGGTGTCATCGGTAAGTCCCATAGCTCCATGCACCTGAATGGCGCGATCTAGCACGCGTAAAAACATATTGGCTACATAAAATTTTATACCTGAAATTTCTTCGCGACAATTGGCAGCACCTTTCAAATCTATCCGATGGGCAGCCCTTAGCACCAACATGCGGGAGGCATCAATTTCTACCCTGCTTTCGGCAATAAATCCCTGAATAAATTGTTTTTGACCCAATACTACGCCTTCTTCCATTTCTCTGCTAACGGCTCTGCGGCACATCAAGTCGAATGCTTTTTCGGCAATGCCAACCCAGCGCATACAGTGATGAATCCGACCCGGCCCTAGTCTTTCCTGTGCCAGTTTAAAGCCCATGCCTTCTTCACCAATCAGGTTACTAACCGGCACGCGGCAGTTCACATACGAAATTTCTGCATGGCTGGCCCAGCCTTCGCCAGCTACTCCAAATACAGGGATATTTCTTACTAGCGTAAATCCGGGCGTATCGGTTGGAACAATAATCATACTGGCCCTTTTATGCGGAGCCGCATCGGGATTGGTAACTGCCATTACAATGGAAAATGCAGCCCCATCGGCCCCGGTAGTAAACCACTTGGTGCCATTGATTACATATTCATCTCCTTCTTTAACCGCAGTAGTTAACAGCCTTACGGGATTGGAGCCGGGCATATCCGGTTCCGTCATCGAAAAGCAGCTGCGGATTTTTCCTTCAATCAGGGGTTGTAAAAAAGTAGATTTGATTTCGGGGGAGGCAAAATGTTTTAGCAGTTCGGTATTGCCAATATCGGGGGCCTGACAATTGAAAGTATATTGACCATAATAAGGAGCGAGGGAAAGTATTTCACTGATTTGTCCGAATTCGCAGAGGCTTAATCCCATGCCACCATCTTGCTCACTCAGGTGCAGGTTCCACCAGCCTTTTTCTTTTACCAGCAATCTTTTTTGCTGCAGCAGGGCTTCGGTTTCCTTTCCTTTTCGGTTGGCATGCTCTTTTTCCAGCGGAATCAGTTCCGTTTCTACAAAGTTTCGGATTTGTGTGAGTAAGTCGCGAAGCCGGGGAGTGATAAATATTTCTTCCATAAAAGTGAATTAATTAAGTAGGCATTAAATAGTAGCCCCGCCATCAGCCATAAATACGGTACCGGTGCAATACGCAGATGCATCAGAAGCCAGAAACAAACCCATTGCAGCCATTTCTTCCCCGGTACCCATTCTGCCGAGGGGTAGCTGCTGCGCAAATTTTTGCAGCCATTTTTCATTTTGCCAAAGGGCTTCGGAGAATTTGGTTTTGATAAGTCCGGGACAAATTACATTCACCCGTATCCCATCCTTCCCCCACTCTTTGGCCGTTACTTTGGTAAGCATATTCAGGGCGGCTTTAGAAACGGAATATATTCCCAATCCGGTGTCTGGCGTAATGCCGGCTATCGAACTGATGTTGATGATACTACCTCCCCCGGATGCCTTCATTATCGGATAAACCAGTTTGCTCAATTCGAAAGGCGCTTTTACGTTTACCTGCATGATTTTATCGAAAGCCCATTCTTCTGTATCTACTACCGGACCAAATACCGGATTGGCAGCAGCATTATTTACCAAAATATCAATTTTTCCATGCAGCTCAACTACCCGTGCAACCAGTTGCTTACAGGCACTTATATCCCCGGCATTGGCGGCAATAGGCGTGCAGGTTCCGCCATTTTCCCGAATACTATTGGCAACCAAGTCCAGCTCATCCTGTTTGCGTGAATTGATTACTACAATGGCACCCTGTGCAGCAAACAGTCGGGCCATAGCTTCTCCGATTCCTTTACTGGCGCCGGTAATTAAGGCAACTTTGCCAGTGAGTTGAAATTGAGTAAGTGGATTCATGGTATTCAATACTTAGGGGTGAAGGGATATTAATTTTGTTTCGACTGATATTTTTTTACTTTTTGCATGGAAGCCATAAACTGTTCTTTCACCATTTTTCTAAATCGCGTAGGCGCCAATCTTTTCATCAACCACATTTTTCGGGCAGATTTGGGTAGAATGATATAGAGTTCTTTGTTCCCGGCTCGCGCCAATATTTCAGCTGCCACTTCGGGTGCTTCCAGTCCCGACCGGTTAATAAAATGCTGCGTAGCTTTTTTTACAATTTCTCCTCCGCGGGCATGTTGAATTACGTTGGTTTTAAAATAGGTAGGCATGATGCAGGAAACATGCACCTGATAGTCCATTAATTCTCCATATAGGGTTTCGCTAATCGCGAGTACCGCGGCTTTCGTCATATTATATGCCGCCATAGTTGGTGCACACCCTATGGCAGCTGCACTGGCGGTATTAAGGATATGCCCTGAACGCTGTTTTTTCATAGTGGGTACAAAATAGTAACATCCATACAGTACCCCCATTTGATTGATGCCAACCATCCACTCGTAATTTTCGAGGGAATAATCTTCAAAAACGCTGCCATCGCCTACGCCGGCATTATTGAATAGCAGGTCGATACCCCCGGCTTGTGCCAGAAAGTCGGCAGCCACTTGTTGATACTGGTCTTTGTCGGACACATCCAGCGGAAAAAGTAGGGCACGTCCGCCGGCTTTTGTAATATCGGCCGCCGCCGTTTCTAGTTGGGCTACATTATTATCTGCCATGCCAATCGTCCAGCCATCTCGGGCCAGATCCATACAAAAAGCTTTCCCCAATCCGGAAGCGGCTCCGGTAATAAAGGCTCTTTTTTGGGGGTAGGTGGCAGATAGGGCAAGCATAATCCATTTTTTTAGGTAAGGGAGGGAAAACTTTTCTTCCGGTATTTTTAAAGTTACAACCCATGCATGAAAAACCGGGGGATTGACCGAATTATTTATCCCTTCAGCCGATTATACTTTATCATAGATAACACTGAAAATAATTTCTATCTTTAGCCGATTTTTAAAATTGTACCTATTGAAAAGGATATTACTCCCGGTTTCACTTGTTTTGCTGATGGCAGCTTGCAGGGGGAAAAAGGATAAAGAAGCGGCTGCTGCCAAACCTGCCGGTGCTCCAGCCCTGGTGGATGTGATGATTGCGGTTTCAGAGCAGATCAGCACCACGATTGAAGCCAATGGTTCGGTGGTGGCTTTTGAATATCTCGAACTTCGCCCCGAGGTAGCCGGTCGACTTACCTATTTACAGGTACCCGAAGGGAATATGGTGGCTCAGGGAACGATAATTGCCCGGGTGAATGATGCTGACTTGCAGGCGCAGATGAATAAAACCCGTGTGTTACTGGATTTAGCCCAAAAAACAGAAGCCCGCTTAGGCAAGTTGATTGCGGTGGGTGGCATAAATCAGGCAGATTATGATGCGATAGTTAGTCAGGTAAATGGCTTTAAGGCCGATCTTGCTTATACCCAATCGCTGATAGATAAAACTGTAATAAAAGCACCTTTTTCCGGTCTGGTAGGGTTACGGATGGTTAGTCCCGGTGCCTATGTTTCTCCCATTACATTAATAGCCACTTTACAACAGGTAGATAAGGTAAAAGTAGATTTTACTTTACCCGAGCAATACAGTAAGTTGATTAGGAAAGGGGCTGATGTTGATGTGCAAACTGATCTAGGCAAAGCCGAACGCCATAAGGCAACCATCATCGCTACTGAACCTCAGATCAGCTCAATAAGCCGGAATTTAAAAGTTCGTTCGGTACTACAGGGTGTGAAGGCCAATCCGGGCTCTTTTGTAAAAGTATATTTAACGCGCCGGCAAGACCATCCTAGTATTATGGTTCCAACCAATTGCATTATTCCCGACGATAAAAATAAGCAGGTAGTGGTGGTGAAGGGTGGTAAGGCGAACTTTGTAAATGTAAAAACAGGTATTCGCAATGAGGACATGGTGGAAATCATCAGTGGCATCAATCCTGGTGACAGCGTAGTAGTAACCGGTGTGCTGTTTGCCCGCCCGAAGGCGCCCCTTAACGTGCGGAGCGTAAAAACGCAGGAACAGTTGAAACAATAATTTATTCCCTCCTTTCACCGGTAGGTGAATAACCATGTATTTGATCGTATGAATATTTCCGAATTATCTCTCAAACGCCCGGTATTGGCAACGGTAATGAACCTGACGCTGATACTTTTTGGTGTAGTAGGGTATTCATTCTTGGCAGTGCGCGATTATCCGGCTATCGATCCACCCGTTATTTCGGTTAGTACCAGTTACACCGGTGCCAATGCAGATATTATTGAAAGCCAGATTACCGAGCCCCTAGAAAAGCAGGTGAATGGTATTCCCGGCATTAAATCTATCAATTCATCCAGTCAGTTAGGGAGTAGTCAGATTACCATTGAATTTAATCTCGGAGTAGATTTAGAGGCGGCAGCAAGTGATGTGCGGGACAAGGTAGGGCAGGCAATACGAAGTTTGCCACAAGATATCGATGCCCCGCCCGTAGTTTTTAAATCAGATGCCAACAGTGATTTTATTTTGGTGCTGGCTGTGCAAAGTAATACCAAGAGTTTGATGGAGTTGAGCGACTATGCAGAAACCGTGTTGCAACAGCAATTTCAAACCATCAACAATGTAAGTGCGGTAAATATATTCGGCCAAAAAAGATTTTCGATGCGCCTCTGGTTGCAGCCCGACCGGATGAGTGCATATAATGTTGCCTTTACAGATATTCGAACAGCCCTTAACACAGAAAACGTTGAACTGCCCCCCGGAAAAATTTATGGGAATAAAACGGAGTTAACCATTCGGGCATTGGGCAGACTCACCAATGAACAACAGTTTAGAGACCTGATTATACGCGAAGATTCTTTGGGTATTGTTCGCCTAAGCGATGTGGCTTCCGTAGAAATTGCTCCCGAACTACTAGAACAATCCTGGAAGGTGAACGGACTGAATGCCGTAGGACTAGCCATTATTCCGCAACCCGGCGCGAACAATATTGAGATTGCCGACGAATTCATGAAAAGACTGGAAACGATTAAAAAATCGAATAAGTCGGATATTGAATTTAAGGTGATGATTGATAATACGGATATCATTCGTAAGTCGTTAAGTGAGGTGAAGGAAACCCTCATAATTTCATTTGGGCTGGTTGTGTTGGTAATTTTCTTCTTCTTCCGCAACTGGCTAATTGCTTTGCGTCCGTTAATTGATATTCCAATATCATTGATTGCTACCTTTTTTGTGATGTATCTTTTTGGATTTTCTATCAATATACTCACTTTATTGGGTATTGTGTTGGCAACCGGATTGGTGGTGGATGATGGAATTGTGGTAACCGAAAATATTTTCCGGAAGTTAGAAGAGGGTATGCCTATTAGAAAAGCAGCCTTAGAGGGGAGTAAGGAAATATTTTTTGCGGTAATTTCTACTTCTCTCACGCTGGCAGTAGTTTTTTTACCAGTAATATTTTTAGAAGGCTTTGTGGGCAGGTTGTTCCGCGAATTTGGTGTAACACTGGCTGCAGCAGTTCTGATATCAGCCTTTGTATCTCTTACCATTACCCCGGTATTAAATGTTTACCTGAGTACTAAAAATATTCATGGGGGATGGTTTTATAAAAAAACGGAACCATTTTTTGTAGGTCTCGAAACAGGCTATAACCGATTGCTGAAAGGGTTTATGAAAATCCGTTGGGCTGCCTGGGCAATTGTAATTTCCTGCGTTTTGATGATTTGGTTTATCATGGGTCAGTTGCAAAGCGAATTGGCTCCATTGGAAGACCGCAGCAGTATCCGCTTTAGTGTAACAGCAGCTGAGGGAACCAGCTATTACTCTATGCAAAAAATGGTAGATAATATGCTACAGTTTTTGAATGATTCTGTACCGGAAGGTGATTTTACCATTGCCCGAACTTCTTCCGGATACGGGGGTTCCGGTGCAGGGGTAAACACATCGCAGCCCAGGATAAGTTTGGTTGATCCTTCTAAACGTAAGCGAACACAGGCAGAGATTGCCTCCGACCTGCAAAAAAAGATGGGGAGGTTTAATGATGCGCGCATTTTTGCCACGCAGGAGCAAACTATTTCGGTAGGTTTTGGTTCGAGGGGATCATTGCCCATTCAATTTATTTTACAAAATCAAGACCTAAGTCGTCTACGAGAAATTATACCTAAGTTTTTAGATGAGGTAAGAAAAGATAAAACCTTTGCCAACTCTGATGTTAGTTTGAAATTTAATAAACCTGAAATTCAGCTTACGGTAGATCGGATGAAGATTAAAGATCTAGGCTTGAGCACAACTGATGTAATCAGCACCATTCAAAGTGCATTCAGCGGGGGCAGATTGGCGTATTTTATTATGAATGGCTACCAGTATCAGGTGATTGCGCAGGTAGAAAGAGATAAAAGAAATACTACAGTAGATATTTCTAATTTATATGTAAGGAATAATAAAGGACAAAGTATTCCGCTGGATGCCGTAATAAAACTGGAAGAAAGTAGCAATCCGCCCACCTTATACCACTACAACCGATATAAATCAGCTACCATTTCGGCTTCGCTGGCAGATGGTAAAACCATTGGAGATGGTATCAAAGCCATGCAAAAAATTGCAGATCGGTTATTGGATGAAAGTTATCAGGTTTCTTTAAGTGGTCCTTCACGCGATTATGCCGAAAGTTCCTCCAATATTGCTTTTGCATTTATATTGGCGCTGATGTTGATTTATCTGGTACTCTCTGCGCAATTCGAAAGTTTCCGCGATCCGATTACCATTATGCTTACTGTTCCATTGGCATTGGCCGGGGCATTACTGAGTTTGTATTTACTCAATCAAACCCTGAATATATTTTCTCAGATTGGCATGATTATGCTAATTGGTTTGGTAACCAAAAACGGCATATTGATTGTTGAATTTGCCAATCAGAAACGCACAAAAGGCTTGGCTAAAATGCCGGCAGTAGTAGAGGCGGCTACTCAAAGATTACGACCAATTTTGATGACGAGTTTGGCCACTTCATTAGGTGCCTTGCCTATTGCCTTAAGTTTAGGCGCAGCTTCTACCAGCCGGGTGCCGTTGGGTATAGTGGTGGTAGGGGGGCTACTCTTTTCCTTATTGCTTTCCCTATTTGTAATTCCGGCGGTTTACACCTATATCTCTGGAAAACATGAAGCAGCGCCTACGGAAATTAACGGTTAATGGTTCACCTCAGCAGCGCTGAACCTTTTATTTATAGCCTTTCGTATAGGGTTGTTGCCCACATTGTATCTTTGTACCGAAAAACAGGGATATGAGTATAGCGGATATTCGTAAGGATTATAGTTTACAAACACTGGACCAGCAAGGGGTTGCCGATAATCCCATTGATCAGTTTACCAAATGGTGGAAGGAAGCCGTTAGCAGTGATATTGATGAAGTGAATGCTATGACCTTGGCTACGGTAAGCTCCGAGGGTGTTCCCGCTGCCCGCATTGTATTGCTGAAAGGCTATGATAAAAACGGCTTTGTTTTTTTTACCAACTATGAAAGTAAGAAAGGACAAGACCTGCTCACCCACCCTTTGGCAGCCCTTGTATTTTTCTGGAAAGAATTAGAGCGGCAGGTTCGTATTAGCGGACGGGTAGAAAAAGTTGCTGCCGATGAGAGTGATGCCTATTTTCAATCACGCCCCGAAGGCAGCCGCTTGGGTGCCTGGGCATCTCCACAAAGCAAGCCGATTAACAACCGGCAGGTGATTGAAGAGCAACTGGCAGCCTATCAACAAACCTATCATCTTCAGCCCATACCCCGCCCCCCTCATTGGGGTGGATACCGCGTAGTGCCTGATACCATTGAATTCTGGCAGGGGCGAAGCAGTCGCTTACACGATAGGATTCAATATAAATTAGATTCGGTGGGTAATTGGGAGATTAGTCGGCTCGCTCCCTAAAAATAAAATCATCTGCTATGGCTTCTACTATTTATGAGCAACCTTACAAAGTGATACGAAGCTTAGCGGATGCGGAAATTCGCTTTTATCCGCCGGCAGTAATGGCTACCGTTATTTCCGCAGCTAATTCTTACAAAGAAGTAGGCAGCAAAGGATTTCGACAGTTGGCTAATTATATTTTTGGCGGGAACGAAAACAATACAAAAATTGCCATGACGGCCCCCGTTCGAATGCAATTGTCTAACAAAGGCTCATCTATGAGTTTTGTAATGCCTCCCGATATGCCCTTACAACAATTACCAAAGCCCAACCAGTCGGGAATCAAATTCGAAAATACGCCTGCCGAATATGTGGCTGCCATCCGTTTTGGAGGGTATGCATCCGACGGCGATATCCAGAACTACTCTAAGAAATTATCGAACATTCTTGCCAAAAATAATATCACGCACCAAGGCAACTTTCGCTTTTTAGGGTACGACGCTCCTTATAAATTTTTTAGCAGAAGAAATGAAGTGATTGTAACCGTTCAGTGGAGGGCCTAAGCAGCCAGTTATTTTCTCCAGTCCCACAAAACAACGTCCCATTCAAGGCCGCCATATCCTATGGAATGAATTACCTGAAAGCCGGTTTTGATATGTGCTTTCAGAGAACGACTATTGGCGCGTGCTACATCGGTAATGCCAAAATCATATTCATTTTCTAGTTCTTCTCTAAATCTGCCGTAAAGCTGCTGCACCAACCCCATGCCTCTCACAGATTTATCTACACAAAGCTGACCAATTACTGCATATTTCGCCTGATTGAGGGGTATCCCCTGAAAGGTAAGTGCATCAATTTGGTTAAACAAATCTTCCGTAAGCGGATGGCCTACGCGGGCAGCAGGGGTAGCAATCAGGGCATATCCTACCACTTCCTCGCCTCTTTTGGCAATTACAGAAGGATGCGCCTCGTTCATTTTCTTCAAATAGTCCATCGAAAACTCTGCTATCAAAAATCCCTGGCTAGTGGCTTCCTCTGCCGTAATATTTTTTTTCAAGTTGCGGCGTTGCAAGTCTAAGATGCCTATCAAGTCTGCCTCTCCGGAAACGGTGGTAATGGTTATCATGCTTCAAAAGTAGCACATTCAGTAAATAGCAGAAACTGTAACGGATTTTCAATTAATTTGTTAACTTAGTTAGCCCGGTTCTGGGTTACCTCACTCAAACGGGACTATTTGTTTGCGATGAAAAAAATAATAGGGTTGCTCATATTGGGAGCCGGAGTTTCGGTTGCGCTGTTGAATGCCTGTTCTAATGCAGCTATGGCAGATAATGCCATTCCAGATGTGATCAGTTATAATTATGATGTACGGCCGATATTATCGGATAAGTGTTTTAATTGTCATGGCCCGGATGCCCAAAAAAGAGAGGCCGGATTACGGCTGGATATTGCATCGGAAGCCTATAAGGCTTTACAGGAACATCCCCAAAAGTATGCCCTGGTGCCTGGAAAGCCCGAAACTTCTGAACTTTTTGTCAGAATTACTACTACAGATACTTCTTTATTAATGCCGAAAGTATCGAGTAAACTTCCGCGTCTTTCCGAGCACGAAGTGGCCATTCTTAAAAAATGGATTGCGCAGGGGGCAAAGTACGAACCTCACTGGGCTTTTGTGGTTCCTCAAAAAGCGCTCTTACCGGCAGTGAACGAAAAAAGCTGGCCAGTAAATGAGATTGACTATTTTATATTGAGTAAAATGGAACGGCAGGGGCTGAGTCCTAACGAAACAGCCGATAAAGAGCGATTGTTGAAAAGGGTTTGCATGGATCTCACGGGCATCTTGCCTACTCCCGAGCAAACAGCTGCTTTTGTAAATGATGCTTCTGCCAATGCCTATGAGAAGCAGGTAGATCGCCTTTTACAACTTCCGCAGTTTGGAGAAAAAATGGCTATTGGCTGGATGGACCTGGCGCGTTTTGCCGACTCACACGGATTTCAGGATGATAGTTATCGTTCTCAGTGGCCTTGGCGCGATTGGGTAATTGATGCCTTTAATCGCAACATGCGCTACGATACTTTTATAACCTGGCAGCTGGCGGGAGACTTGTTGCCCAATGCAACCAAAGAACAACAACTGGCCAGTGGCTTCAACAGGAATCATAAAATAACAGAAGAAGGTGGGGTGATTGATGAAGAGTATCGGGTGCAGTATGTAACCGACCGTACCAATACCTTTGGCAGAGCTATGTTAGCGATGACGGTGGAGTGTGCCAAATGTCATGATCATAAATATGACCCCTTCTCTCAGAAAAATTATTATCAGTTATATGCATTCTTCAATAATGTAAAGGAAGTGGGGTTAGAAGCTACGGTGGGCGGACCGGAAACCTATGCGAAAAATCCCCGCATGACCATTACAAATGAGGAGGTGCAAAAAACCTTGCGCTTTATAAATAAAAAGGATACCGGCAAACTGGAAGTTTCTGTAATGGCAGACCGCGATACAACCCAAAAAACTTTTCTGTTAATTCGGGGAAATTATGATACTCCCGGGGAAGAAGTTCGTGCTGCAACGCCGCCGGTAGTTTTGCCTTTCGACTCCACCCGATGGAAAACAAATCGCTTAGGATTAGCCCAATGGATGTTTGATGAAAAAAATCCGCTTACAGCCCGTGTATTTGTAAACCGAATCTGGCAAGAATTTTTTGGAAGAGGGATTGTTAAAACTGCTTCTGACTTTGGTATGCAGGGCGATTTACCTTCTAATCCTCCATTACTTGATTGGCTGGCGGCAGATTTTCAACAGCATGGCTGGGATATGAAAAGATTGATTCGGCAACTGGTTTTATCGTCAACCTATCGGCAGTCTGGAAAAATAAGCGCAGAAAAATTAAAAAAAGATCCCCTGAATATTTACTTATCGTATGCCCCACGCGCCCGTTTTCCTGCGGAGTTAGTAAGAGACATTATACTCAGCAGCAGTGGATTGTTGAATACAGAAATTGGAGGCCCCAGCGTGAAACCCCTTCAGCCGCCCGGATTATGGGAAATGGCTACTTCGGGAAGAGGCATCTTGAAAAAATACGTTCAGGATACTGGAAAACTATTATACCGAAGAGGGCTGTATACTTTTATAAAACGCACTGTACCGCCCCCTTCGATGATGATATTTGATGCCAGTAACCGTGATGAATGTCAAACCAGTAGATATCGTACCAACACGCCGCTGCAGGCATTGGTGATGTTGAATGACCCCACGATGATTGAGGCTTCCAAGGCCCTGGCCGACCAACTTTTACAAACAGGTACAAACCCTTCACAAGTAATTACCAGCGCGTTTCAGCGTATCATTTGCCGAACACCCGATGCCAAAGAAAAAGAGGTATTAGTAAGTTATTGGGAACAAGCAGTTGCTGAATTGAAGAAAAATCCAGAGAATGCCCGCAAAATAATTTCTGTGGGCAATTACCATGCAGTTACAAAAGATACCATATTACTGGCAGCAGCTATGCAGGCTATCCAGGTAATGTACAATATGCAGGAAGCCATTACTAAAACCTGATTATGGAAAAAGAATTATTAGAACATAGCTTGGGTTTCAACCGCCGAAAATTTCTTTCGCGGATGAGCATCGGCCTGGGAAGTGCCGCCCTCGGGTCTTTATTGATTCCCGATTTGTTCAGCAGCAGTTCTCCCGAAGAGGCTATAATGCAAGGCTTGCCGCATTTTGCCCCCAAAGCCAAACGGGTAATTTACTTATTTCAGAATGGTGCCCCCTCGCAGTTAGAAACCTTCGACTATAAGCCCCTGTTGAATAAAATGGTAGGACAAAACTTACCGGAATCCATTCGGAACGGACAACGATTAACGGGCATGACGGCCAACCAAACTACTTTTCCGTTGGTAGGTTCTTATTTTGGATTTAAACAATATGGAAATTCAGGTGCATGGGTAAGTGATTTATTCCCACACATGTCTAAAATAGTGGATGATATCTGCATTGTAAAAACCATGCATACAGAAGCCATCAACCACGATCCGGCACTTACCTTCTTTCAATCGGGCGCTCAGCAGGGAAACCGGCCTAGTATGGGTTCTTGGGTGAGTTATGGCCTAGGTACAGAGAACAGTAATTTGCCGGCTTTTTGTGTGTTGCTATCTCGGGGTAAGGGGAATGGACAAGGGGTATATTCCAAATTATGGACCAATGGTTTTTTAGATTCAGTGCACCAGGGTGTGCAATTTAGCAGCGGCGAAAATCCAATTCTCTATTTGCAAGATCCTGATGGAATGGATAGAAATACCCGTAGAAAAATGGTTGATAAGATTGCGGCGTTGAATGAGATGGAGCTGAAAAATTTTGGCGATCCCGAAACGGCGGCAAAAATCAGTCAATACGAAATGGCCTACCGCATGCAAACTGCCGTACCTGAAATTATGGATACCTCGCGCGAGTCGGAAGATATTATCAAATTATATGGGGCCGATTGTTTGGTGCCAGGAACCTATGCTGCCAATTGTTTACTGGCTCGTAAATTATCGGAAAGCGGTGTACGTTTTGTACAATTGTATCACCAGGGTTGGGATCAGCATGGAAACTTACCCAATGAAATGAAAGGTCAAGCCCTGGATGTAGATCGCCCTTCGGCAGCATTGATTACCGATTTAAAACAAAGGGGTTTATTAGATGAAACCCTGGTAATCTGGGGCGGTGAATTTGGAAGAACCAATTATTGTCAGGGCAAAATAGCTCCCGAAAATTATGGTCGCGACCATCATCCCCGTTGTTTTAGTATTTGGATGGCAGGTGGTGGTATTCGGCCCGGTATGGTATACGGCGAAACGGATGAGCTGGGGTATAATATTGTACAGAATCCAGTACACGTGCACGATTTTCAGGCAACCGTATTGCACCAGCTGGGGTTAGATCACGAAAAACTCACGTATAAATTTCAGGGTAGGAGATATCGGTTAACCGATTTGTATGGATTGGTGGTAAAGGATATTATCGCCTGATAAGGATAGATGATTTATGTAACGCCCTGAAAATTTGGGCAACTATTTTTCTTTCATGAAGCGATTTTTTTCTGTTATTCACATACTAACCTGGGCAGGGGCAGGCTTCCTGATTTTTCTGTTATTTTTTCACAGCCGAATTTCTTTACCATTATTACTTCAATTAGCAGGTCGGCTGCATCCGGTAGGGTTGCATTTTCCACTGGTATT